>OGRJ01003053.1_pt1 | contig 11188 bp, 6 predicted proteins | sample 1553411 | NCBI WGS metagenome assembly OGRJ01 (sample SAMEA2580084, study PRJEB22360) | human gut metagenome | biome: human gut; feature: human-associated habitat; material: faeces | place: Denmark | collected 2008/2010
GGAGCATATTCTGGATAAGAAATGCCGTGCACATGTCTGTTCCGGGCTTCGGGTATTTAAGATCGATCCTGAGAAGTGTAAAGGCTGCTCCAAGTGTGCAAGGAACTGTCCGGTAAATGCTATTTCCGGAAAAGTGAAGTCACCATTTGTCATTGACAATGAAAAATGTGTAAAATGCGGAAGCTGTATGGACAACTGTGCCTTTGGCGCGATCTATACAGAGTAGGGAGGATGGAAATTTATGGGAATTATGACAATTGACGGACAGTCCATTGAATTTACAGATGAACCCAATGTATTGTCAGTAATAAGAAAAGCCGGGATCGACATCCCTACATTGTGCTATCATTCAGAATTATCTATATATGGAGCCTGTCGTCTTTGTACAGTGGAAAATGACAGGGGAAAGACCTTTGCCTCCTGTTCAGAAAAACCAAAAGACGGAATGGTCATCTATACGAATACACCAAGGCTGATGCGTTACCGCAAACTGATCCTGGAACTGCTTTTAGCGGCCCACTGCAGAGATTGTACTACCTGTATCAAGAGTGGAGAATGTCATCTGCAGGAACTGGCTCATCGCATGGGTGTTCATGAGATCCGTTTTGAAAATGTAAGAGAGCAGCAGCCTATCGACACCAGTTCCCATGCTATTATCAGGGATCCTAATAAATGTATCCTTTGCGGTGACTGTGTAAGAATGTGCGACAATGTGCAGAATATCAATGCCATTGATTTTGCTTACCGTGGAACAGATGCACAGGTAATGCCTGCATTTAATAAGAAGATCGCAGAAACAGACTGCGTTGGCTGCGGCCAGTGCCGGGTTGTCTGTCCTACAGGTGCTATCAGTATCCATACCAATATCGATGTGGTATGGGAAGCTTTAGCGGATAAAAATACAAAGGTGATCGCTCAGATCGCACCGGCTGTACGTGTGGCCATTGGAGATCATTTTGGCTATGCAAAGGGCGAAAATGTAATGGGCAAGCTGGTAGGTGTACTTCACAGACTGGGCTTTGATGAGGTTTATGATACTTCTTATGGTGCGGATCTGACAGTTGTGGAAGAGTCAAAGGAATTTATTGAGCGTTTTACTTCCGGTCAGAAAATGCCATTATTTACATCCTGCTGTCCTGCATGGGTGAAATATTGTGAGACAAAATATCCGGAATTTGTGCCAAACCTTTCCACCTGCCGTTCTCCTCAGCAGATGTTTGGTGCGGTAGTCCGTGAATATTATAAGGATCCGGAAAAGAACGAAGGAAAGAAGATCGTATCTGTTTCTATTATGCCGTGTACAGCAAAGAAAGCGGAAGCAATCCGTCCAAACAGTTTTACAAAGGGAGAACAGGATACGGACATTGTAATTACCACGACAGAGCTTATCCGCATGATCGATAATTTTGGTATTGATTTTGCAGTTCTTGATCCGGAAGCCTGCGATATGCCGTTTGGATTTGGCTCCGGCGGCGGCGTTATTTTTGGTGTGACGGGCGGTGTGACAGAAGCCGTTCTCCGGCGTCTTTCTCCGGAACATACAAAAGAGGCAATGCAGGCGATTTCCGAGTGCGGCGTCCGTGGAGACGAGGGAATCAAAGAATTTTCTGTTCCATATAAGGGAATGGAGATCAAGGTGTGTGTGGCAAGTGGTCTTGCAAATGCGAGAACGGTGATGGAAAGGGTGAAAAACGGGGAGGCAGAATACCATCTTATTGAGGTAATGGCATGCCGCCGCGGCTGTATCATGGGAGGCGGACAGCCTACAAGAGCCGGTTCCAGAACAAAGGCGGCAAGAGCGAAGGGACTTTACAATGCAGATAATACCATGATCATTAAAAAATCAGATGAAAATCCGCTGGTGATCGAACTGTACGAAGGTCTTTTAAAGGGAAAGGAGCACGAGCTTCTTCATAATGATACATATTAAAAAATAAGACATAGAAAAAGGCTCTCCTGCATATATTGTAGCAATACATGGGATTGTGTGAATATAGGCAGGGGGGCTTTTAATATGGAAAATTTTCAGGTTTACCGGGATATTCAGGCACGTACCGGCGGTGACATATACATAGGCGTTGTTGGCCCAGTCCGTACAGGAAAATCCACATTTATCCGGAGATTTATGGAGCTGGTGGCACTGCCGGATATGGAACCGGCAAAACAGGCGGAAGTGCGTGATCAGCTCCCTTTAAGCGGTTCCGGGAAGCTCATCACAACCGTAGAACCCAAATTTATCCCAAAAGAAGCAGTGAATGTAAATTTAGGTGATGACCAGAAAGTGCAGATCCGCCTGATCGACTGTGTGGGATTCCTCGTAAAAGATGCCAGCGGCCACATTGAAGACGGAAGAGAACGCATGGTAAAAACTCCATGGTTTGAAAAAGCGATTCCTTTTCATGAAGCAGCAGAGACTGGCACGCGTAAAGTCATTCAGGAACATGCAACGATCGGACTGGTGGTTACGACAGATGGAAGCTTCGGCGAACTTTCAAGAGAAAATTTCACTGATGCAGAGGCACTGACTATAAACCTTCTGAAAAAACAGGGCAAACCATTTCTGATTCTTGTAAACTCTCAGATGCCATATAAAGAAGAAACGCAGGAACTTGTCAGAAATCTGCAGAATAAATATGGTGTGACGACCATGGCAGCCAACTGCGAACAGCTACGAAAAGAAGATGTCACCAGAATCCTTTCCAATATACTGTATGAATTTCCGGTAAGTGAGATTCAGTTCTTTGTACCAAAATGGGTGGAAATGCTGCCGAATGATCATGAGCTGAAATTGAAGCTGCTGGAGCAGATACGCGAACAGATGAAAAAATTACTTCATATTAAAAATATAACCCGGGAATCTGTTCAGCTGACAGCTCCTTTTGTGCAGGATGTCCTGCTGGAGGAGGTCAGTCTGTCCAGTGGAAAAGTGCGTATACGAATTCAGATCAGGGACGAATATTATTATCGTATGTTAAGTGAAATGAGCGGTATCCAGATGGAAACAGAATATGATCTGATCCATACGATGAAAGAACTCGCGGCAATGAAAGAACAATATGTCAAGGTGCAGGCGGCACTGGAGTCCGTGAGAGAAAGCGGTTATGGCGTGGTGGTGCCGGAACTTGACGAAATCCAGATTGAAGAACCGTCTGTCATACGACAGGGCAGTAAGTATGGCGTCCGGATAAAATCCAAGAGTCCTTCCATCCACATGATCAAAGCAAACATAGAAACAGAAATCGCTCCGATCGTGGGAACCGAGCAGCAGGCAAAGGATCTGATCCAGTATATCGGCGAAAGCGGACAGCGCGGCGAAAGCATCTGGGAAACGAATATATTTGGAAAATCCATAGAACAGCTGGTGCAGGACGGCATCCGAAGCAAACTGACTTCCATTGGAGAAGAGAGCCAGTCCAAACTGCAGGACACCATGCAGAAGATCGTCAACGACAGCAAAGGCGGCATGGTGTGTATTATTATATAAAACATATCAAAAAGATAGGTCAGGAACCGGCATGGAGTTCCTGATCTTCTTTGGTTTTTGACATAAAAACTCCGTGATTTTTCGAGACATTTTCGCACCGGGGGGGAAAAAACAGAGTTTGAGAAGGTTTACAGAAATATGTTTATGTGATAGAATGCAAATGTTTATAAGACAGACGGGGGAAGAAAATGAGCAACAGCGTAAGAAAAAGAAAACCAATCGAACATTGGAAAATTATCGCATTTTATCTGATCATCTACGACATTGTCGCAATCAACTTTTCGTATTTTTTTGGCCTCTTACTGAGATTTGATCTGGCCTATTCCAGCATACCAGAGAATTATTTAAGTGCATTCCTGAGGTTTGCACCTTTTTATACAGCATTTTCACTGATCGTGTTTTATGTGGCACATATGTATAACAGCGTATGGCGCTTCGCCAGCTTTACCGAGTTGAACCGCATTTTTGTGGCAACGGTGGTCACAACAGTATTTCAGGTAGTCGGGATCACGACATTTTATGAGCGAATGCCCGGTTCCTATTATATCGTAGGCTGCATTTCACAGTTTATCCTGACCGTGGCGGTTCGCTTTATGTATCGTTATATCACACTGGAGCGTGCCAAACGCGAAAAGGATGCGATGGCAACACACAGAACCATGATCATTGGTGCCGGTGCAGCCGGGCAGATGATACTGAGAGAACTGAAAACATCCGTCAAGGCAACTGCGAAACCATGCTGTGTGATCGATGACAACCCGAACAAATGGGGACGTCTGACAGAAGGTGTTCCGATCGTCGGTGGACGTGACAGCATCATGGCAAACGTCGAGAAATACAACATTGACCAGATCCTTTTTGCAATCCCTACCGCACGGGTGGAGGACAGAAGAGATATCCTCAATATCTGTAAGGAAACAAAATGTGAACTCAAGACTTTGCCGGGAGTATTCCAGCTGGCAAACGGACAGGTTTCCTTAAGCAAGATGAAAGCAGTAGCAGTCGAGGATCTGCTTGGAAGAGATCCGATCAAAGTAAATATGGAAGAGATCTTCCAGTATATTAAAGGAAAAACAATCCTTGTTACCGGAGGCGGCGGTTCTATCGGAAGTGAGCTTTGCCGACAGATCGCAGGTCATGAACCGAAACAGCTGATCATTTTTGATATCTATGAGAATAATGCATACGATATCGAACAGGAACTAAGACGTAAGTACAAAAACCTCAACCTCGTTGTGCTGATCGGATCTGTCAGAGACAGCCGAAGAATCAATATGGTGTTCGAGAAATACAAGCCGGAAATCGTATATCATGCAGCAGCACACAAACATGTGCCGCTTATGGAGACAAGCCCGAACGAGTCCATCAAGAACAATGTGATCGGTACATACAAAACAGCGTATGCGGCACTGAAGCACGGTGCATCAAGATTTATCCTGATCAGTACGGATAAGGCAGTAAACCCGACCAACATCATGGGCGCAAGCAAACGTCTCTGCGAAATGGTCATCCAGAGTATGGATGCAGTGAGCAAGGCCGGCAGAATGGATGTCCTTCCACTTCTTCATGCACACATGGATAAATACTTCGAGGATCAGATTCCGGGAGACAGGACGACGGCAGCCATGAAGAGCCGGCCGGAAGAGCGTTCCAGCGTACATATCGAGAGCGTTAAGAACAAAGACCGACAGGGAACACAGTTTGTGGCAGTTCGATTCGGAAATGTTCTTGGAAGTAACGGATCAGTTATTCCACTCTTTAAGAAACAGATCGAAGCGGGCGGCCCGGTGACAGTTACACATCCGGATATCGTGAGATACTTCATGACGATCCCGGAGGCAGTCAGCCTGGTACTTCAGGCAGGAACCTATGCCTGGGGCGGTGAGATCTTCGTTCTGGATATGGGTGAACCGGTCAAGATCGACAGTCTTGCGAGAAACCTGATCAAACTTTCCGGATATGAACCGGATGTGGAAATTCCAATCGTTTATTCAGGATTACGTCCTGGTGAGAAGCTTTACGAAGAGAAGCTGATGGCAGAAGAGGGAATGAAGAAAACCGACAATGATCTGATCCATATCGGCAAACCAATTCCGTTTGATATCAGTAAATTCCTCGGACAGCTGACAGAACTGGCACAGGCAAGTTACGAAAACAGTCCTCACATCGTTGAGATGGTAGAAGAAATCGTACCGACTTTCCATCCGGTAGGGAATAAGCCGACCGGCAATGAAAATATGTCTGTGGAAGAATTCCAGAGAGAAATTCACGAAACAGAACACAGGTAAATAATATGCAGCAAATTTAAGATCTGAAATCATTCAGATTTTAAATTTGTTACATATTAGATAAGTTATAAATATAAGGATAGAATATGAAAAAGAAATTTTTCTTCAACAGAAAAGAGAAAAATTTTTGTAAGGGGGAAGCGTATGTATAAGAAATCACCACAGGGGTGGCTGAAACACTGGGATTTTATCCTTCTGGATATTTTCTGCCTTCAGCTTGCCTTTGTAGTTGCATACTTAGTACGACAGGGGTTGGAAAACCCGTACAGTGATCAGATCTACCGCACAGTCGCATTTGTATTTATGCTGTGCCAGATCGTGGTCATGTTTCTGGGACAGTCCTATCAGGATATCCTGAAACGGGGCTATTACATAGAATTTACCAAGACAGCCAAGCATGTATTGATGGTCATGCTGCTGTCTGTCCTGTATCTCTTTGCAACACAGCAGGCAGTCAGCTATTCCAGATTAACGTTGTTCTATACCGCATTTTTGTATTTATGCTTTGACTACGTCGGCAGGGTATGGCACAAAGAAAATGTCCTGAAAAAGAATGCGACCAAAAAGAAAGAAAAGTCCATGGTCGTTGTGGTAAGCCTCGCCGAAGCAAAAGAGACGATTGAAAAAATCCTGAGCAGTCCGATCCAGGACTTTTCTATCAATGGGATCGCGCTCATTGATGACAATCCGGGAGTAAAAGAAATCGCAGGCATACCGGTTGTCGGAAATATGGACACGATCAGTGAATATCTCTGTCATGAATGGGTTGACGAAGTCTTTGTCAAGATCAGCGAGACAGAACCATATCCACAGAAGCTGATCGATGAGATCATCACCATGGGACTGACCGTACATCTCAGCCTGGGTGAAATGGAAAAATCACTCAGCGGAAAGAATTTTATAGAAAAAATCGGCGGCTATTCGGTAATTACATCCAGTATCAATACCGCATCACCGAAACAGCTGCTCTACAAGAGGCTGATGGATATTGCCGGAGGAATTGTCGGCTGCCTGCTTACCGTGATCCTGATCGTTGTCATAGGACCGATGATCTATATCAAATCCCCGGGACCGATTTTCTTCTCACAGGTGCGCATCGGTAAGAACGGAAAGAAATTCAAAATCTATAAATTCCGCAGCATGTATATGGATGCCGAAGAGAGAAAAGCAGAACTGATGAGCCAGAACAAGATGGAAGGCCTGATGTTCAAGATGGACTACGATCCGCGAATCATCGGCAGTGAGAAGAAGGATAAAAACGGTAATCCAAAAGGAATCGGAAACTTTATCCGTAAGACATCCCTGGATGAGTTCCCACAGTTCTGGAACGTCCTGAAAGGCGATATGAGCCTGGTGGGAACCAGACCACCGACAGTAGATGAATGGGAACAGTATGAGTTACATCACAGGAGCCGTATGTCAATTAAACCTGGTATCACAGGAATGTGGCAGGCGAGCGGCAGAAGCGATATTACGGATTTTGAGGAAGTTGTAAAGCTGGATACCGAGTATATTGAGAACTGGTCGATAGGGTTGGATGTGAAGATTTTACTGAAGACGGTGACTTCAGTGTTGAAGAGCGAGGGTTCGGTGTGATGTATAAAAAATAAGCAGAGGTAGTAATTAAAAATAGATATGGAAAAGAAATTGAAAATTGCTATGTTTGGTCAAAAGAGATTAAGTCGTGAAGGTGGAATTGAAATAGTTGTGAAAGAACTTTCTACCAGATTGACAAAGTCTGGATACCAAGTCACTTGTTACAACAGATCTGGTCATCATGTGAGCGGTGCAGAGTACGACAATAAAATTGAATATGATGGAATACGACAGAAGTTTGTTCCGACTATTGAAAGAAAAGGCCTTGCAGCCGTAAGTTCTTCTTTCTTTGCGGCTTTATACAGCGCATTTGGAAAATACGATGTGGTACATATCCACGCAGAAGGTCCAGCTTTTTTTTCGTGGCTACCAAAAATGTTTGGAAAGAGAGTTGTGGTTACCATTCATGGTATAGACTGGCAACGGGAAAAATGGAAATCCGGCTTTGGTTCCAAGTTTATCCGGCAGGGTGAAAAGAATGCTGTAAAGTATGCAGATGAAATCATCGTTCTGAGTAAAGGTGTTCAGGATTACTTTATAGATACCTATGGCAGGGAGACACATTTCATTCCGAATGGAGTGAACAGACCAGAAACCCGAGAAGCTGGTTTAATAACAGAAAAATTTGGACTGACGAAAGATTCCTACATATTATTTCTTGGTCGACTGGTACCGGAAAAAGGTATCCGGTATTTGGTTGAAGCGTTCAAGGATGTCAAAACAGATAAAAAGCTGGTCATCGCAGGCGGTTCCAGTGATACAGATTCCTTTATGAAGGAATTGAAAGAACTGGCGAAGGGTGACGATCGGATTCTCTTTACCGGATTTGTGCAGGGAGCGATGCTGGATGAATTATACAGCAACGCTTACATCTATACGCTGCCGTCTGATCTGGAAGGAATGCCATTAAGTCTTCTGGAAGCCATGAGTTATGGAAATGCTTGTCTGGTATCTGATATACCGGAATGTACCGAGGTGGTAGAAGATAAAGCAATCATATTCCGAAAATCCAATATCAAGGATCTGACAGAAAAACTGCAGGACGCATGCGATGATATTCGGAAGGTAGGAAAGTTAAAAGAACAGGCAGCCGACTTTATCTGTGCAAAATACAACTGGGATGAAGTAGTGGATAAAACACTTGCATTGTATGGGGAGAAGAGCCCATGAGAGTATTAATAATAAATAATCTCCTCTAACCGAACGCAGGTAGTGAGATGTACATAGTGAAAACGCTGAAAAATGGCGTATTTACGGCACTTTCCGAGAGATGGATAAGGCTGCGAGAGCGGTTTTTATCTCGCTACCTAGGTTCAGTAACAGCAGATGATTTTATCATAAGAACTTTCAGTATCACTACCTGCGTTTGTATGGAGCACTCTGGTTTATGAACAACACATTGGAAGTGCTTTATCTGAACAGAGGTAGTGAAATAGAACATAGAATAAGGAGAAATTTAACGTGAGGACGCTGATTTTGAATAAATTTCTGCACCGAAACGGCGGAAGTGAGACGTATATATTCAAATTGGGTGAGGCACTGGAGCAGCACGGACACGAGGTTCAGTACTTCGGTATGGAACACGAAGGCCGCTGCGTGGGCAATCGTGTCAATGCTTATACATCTGATATGGACTTCCACGGTGGCAGCAAACTGAGCAAGCTGACCTACCCGATCAAGACCATTTACAGCAAGGAAGCAAGAGAAAAATTAAGACTAGTACTAGATGACTTCAAGCCGGATGTCTGTCACCTGAATAATTTTAACTACCAGCTGACACCTTCCATCATTCTGGAAATCGTGAAGTGGCGCAAGGAGACCGGAAGAGATTGTAAGATCATCTTCACGGCACATGACTACCAGCTGGTCTGCCCGAACCACATGCTGAACAATCCGAACACGCACCAGAACTGTGAGAAGTGCCTCGGTGGCCATTTCGTGAATTGCATGAAAGGCAAGTGCATCCACGGCTCCACGGCGAAATCAGCTATCGGTATGATGGAGGCTGAGTTCTGGAAGTGGAAGGGTACCTACAAGTACATTGACACCATGATCTGCTGCTCGGAGTTCATGAAGACCAAGATGGACAGCAATCCTCTGTTTGCAACAAAGACCGTGGCAATGCACAACTTCATCGATAAGGTGGAGTGGAAAGAGACTCCGAAGAAGGATTACGTCCTCTACTTCGGCCGCTTCTCGGAGGAGAAGGGTATCGGCACGCTCATCAAGGTCTGTAAAGAACTGCCGGATGTGCAGTTCATCTTCGCCGGTGCTGGCCCGCTGGAAGAGACTGTAAATGGTATTAAGAACATCAAGAACGTTGGTTTCCGGAAAGGCGAAGCACTGGAGAAGCTGATCCGTGAGGCACGGTTCTCCATTTACCCGTCTGAGTGGTATGAGAACTGCCCGTTCTCCGTAATGGAATCCCAGATGTATGGCACACCGGTGCTGGGAGCGAACATCGGTGGCATCCCGGAACTGATTCAGGTTGGTAAGACCGGCGAGTTGTTTGAGAGCGGTAATGCCGAAGATCTGAAGAAGAAGATCGAGAAACTCTGGGGTGATAAGAAGCTGTGTGCGGAGTACAGTGCGAACTGTAAGGACATCAGCTTTGATACCATTGATGAGTATTACGAGAAAATTATGAAGGTGTATCAGTAAGCGGCTACTGGGAGAAAGAAATGAGCAAAGAAAATGTGATTTTGATTGACTATGATGCTCCTGATGACTGGGAATTTCATAAAGCAATCGAGAAAGCAACAGGAGATAAATGGAGAGTATATAAGGCGGTAAGTAATGAAAATCATGGAGGTGCGTTGCAAAAACTCATTCGATATGCAAAGTACTTCCTTGTACCAATGAAAATTGCTAAAGACCATAAGAACTACAACAAGGTTTTGGCATGGCAGCAGTTTTATGGACTCATTTTGGCTTTCTATTTTAGAATGTTTCATGTTCAAAATGCACCTGAAATTGTGGTTCTGACTTTTATTTATAAGCCTAAGAAATCGTTTGTCGGAAAGGTCTACGACAAATTCATGAGGTATATCGTGACCTCTGGATACATCAAATATTTTGTCGTTTTTTCTGAAAGCGAAAAGAAGCGGTACGCAGATTACTTTGATGCCCCAGAGGCACGATTTGTTTTTGAAACCCTTGGCTACGAGGACAAAACGCAGGAAGTGCCAATTTGCAATTCGGATAATTTTTATCTTGCAGCCGGGAGAAGCAACCGTGACTATAAATTTTTGGTGGATGCATGGAGCAAAAGAAAAGAGCAGCTTAAAATTATCTGCGACACATTGTCTTTAAAGAACATTCCAGACAATATCGAGATACTTACTGATTGCCATGATAATGATTTCTTTAGAGAACTGGCAAAATGCAAAGCCGTGATAGTTCCGTTGAAAGATACGCATATTTCATCAGGGCAGTTAGTTATTATTCAAGCGATGATGTATGGAAAACCGGTTGTTGTAACAGAAAACGACACAGTCAAGGATTATGTGGATGCTGGAAGTACAGGATTAGTAATTAAGAAAACTGAAAAAGACCTATCTGCTGCAATTGCTGCTCTATCGAATGAAACATATTATAAAGAAATGTCAGCTGATGAACGGAGACAGTACGAAAACAAATTTAGTGTTTACGCAATGGGTACTGCAATCGGAAAGCTGTTAAATTAAAGGAGAGTTGATCATGTCTGAAGAAAAGAAGTTAAATGGAACGGTCATCGTTACTTACCGCTGCAACGCTCGTTGCTCCATGTGCAACCGTTATAAAGCACCTTCCAAGCCGGAAGAGGAAATCAGCATCGAAA
>OGRJ01003054.1_pt1 | contig 11181 bp, 7 predicted proteins | sample 1553411 | NCBI WGS metagenome assembly OGRJ01 (sample SAMEA2580084, study PRJEB22360) | human gut metagenome | biome: human gut; feature: human-associated habitat; material: faeces | place: Denmark | collected 2008/2010
GCTTCCTGCCAATCCCCGGCCCGGGCGGCGGCGTGTCCGGCTTCCAGTTCCTGAGCGCCGGGGTTGTCGCTCCCCCGCTCCGATTTCAGCAGCCCGCTGAGCAGGGAGACATCCAGCGTGGCAGAGCTTGTCCACGGGTCCAGCACCACACCATCGATGCCGTCCGTTTCCAGCGCATACTCCATGGCGCTGCGCAGGCTGCGCTCCACCATGGGGCGGGTGGCGCTGGCCTTTTCCGCCTCGGCGTTCTTTACCGAGGTGAACAGCGGCAGATAGTTCCGCTCTTTCCGGGTGTGGAGCAGCCAGGGCGGCAGGCCCTCGGCCCGCTCCTCCGGGATGGGCAGATGTGCCCAGGGGGCGGCCCCGCTCTGGGGGTCCACCGCCGCATCCAGCGGAACCAGCACCTTGGTCTGCAATTCCAGCGCATAGTTCAGGGCGTTCATCAGGCTCCAGAAATGTTCCTCGTTCTGCTCCCGGTACAGCCGCGCCACGGCCTCCTCCACAAACGGGCAGCCTGTGCCCACCGGCCCGTACTGCGGCGCAGTCCGCTTTTTTCCGCTGCCCACCGGCCGGAAGCGCCGACCGCCCATGTTGTATGCCATTTATCTCACCCTTCTTTTTCATCAATAGGATAAGTATAGCAGGAATCCGCAAATTTCACAATATTTTCCCGCAGGCAGCCGAACGCAAAAACAGCAGGCGGCTGCACATGGCCGTCTGCTGTTCGGTTCACTCTTCTGCCGGTTTCGCCGCATCGTCCAAATAGTTCTCGATGCTGCCGATGCTGTACCGGTTCTCGTTGGCTTTCACGCTCCGTGCACTGGCATCGTAGCAGGCTTCCAGAATGGGCATCACTGGCTGCTGGCCCTCCGGGTCGGTCAGATGTCCGATGGCCCGGGCCTCATAGTAGTTGTCGATGATCTGGTTCACGATCCGTTTGCGGTCACGGAGCGGAGTCTGCAGGTTGGCCAGCAGCTCCTGCCGGATGCCGCAGCTGTTGCTGCCGTGGTCGCCGAACAGGATGTAATACTCCTGCTCGATCTCCAGCGGTGCAGCCTGATGCAGATAATAATCCGTCAGTGCCCTCCGCTTCTTTTCGGTGCTGAAGCCCTTGATATCCTCCATGCCGCGCGGAAAGAGTTCCGGATGCCGGATCCACATTTCATAGGGCCCCACCGGCAGGTGCAGAGTATCGAATACATCCAGAAAATCCTCCAGCGCAATGCGGATCTCACCCCGCTCCCATTTCTGAATGGTGCGCTTGTCCCGCCCCAGCATATCCGCAAGCTCCTGCTGAGATCTGCCCGCCACGTTCCGGGCAAAGGCAATGGCTTCCCCGATTCGGTTCCGGTAGTTGGTCATATTCTCTCCCTCCTGACACACACTTGTACACCAGGCATTCCAACGTCTGGCGACATAAAATACTTTCCTCTGATAAAAGGATAATGGTTTGTCACGCCTTCTGTCAAGAGTTGCAAATTCAATCACTTCACGTCAAATTTTTGTTAAATGTGTCATTCAAGCCGGACAGCCGCCTTTTTTGCAGAGATTTCGCCGCTCCGTGGGGCATCCGCCCCCTGTCTTAAACAACGTTCGGGCCATTTTGTCCTTTTTCACCTGCCGGAGGCAGCCGGATGTGTCAGGTACGCCACAACACGCAACGCAAAATATTTTTTGCAAAAAATTCCTCTTCGGCAAGTTTTTCCCAGCGCATCCGTTTCCATACACGCAAAAACCGCCCATAGCCGTCAAAAACAGCCATGGGCGGGTGCTTTTTCTTTATGCCAGTTTATTCAGCCTTACGGCAACGTAGGGGTCAGGGAGCTTGAGCTCGTCAGCAAGGTCGGCTTCAGATTCGTACTTCTCCGCCGCCATGCCCACCACAACGCTGCACACGTCAAAGCGTCCGGCGGGCGAAAGAGCCGTGACCTTGGCTTCTCCATCGGCAATGGCGGTCACCACGCCATCCGCATCCACGGTAACGACACCGGGGTTGCTGCTGACCCATGTAATGGGCACGCTGCCGCCGCCCTCCACCGCAACGGTGGCCGTCAGACGCTCCTGAGTGCCCACGGTGCGGAGCAGCAGGTCACTCTTGTTCAGGGTCACCTTGCCGATATCCGAAGTCACCGTGACGCTGCACCGCAGAGCCTGGCCGTTGGAGACCATTGCCGTGATGGTGGTGGTGCCCGCCGCCTGAGCCGTGACAAGGCCCTTGTCGCTGACTGTGGCAACCTCGGGGTTGCTGCTCATCCACTGGTAGACATAGAGGAAGGAGTGGTCGCTGTTGGTCAACTGGAGCTGATGGGTGGGGTGCAGGTCATTGTACTGCAGCACAAGACTCAGGCTGGTGGTATCCAGCGTGGGCTTTTTTCTGGCTGCTTCTTCATTTTTGCGGGTCACGGTCACCTTGCAGGCGGCGCGTTCGCCGTGGTCGGAGATGGCGGTGATGATGGCAGTGCCTGCATTGCGGCCCGTCACCTTGCCGTCGCCATCCACCGTGGCAACATTGGAGTTGCTGCTCATCCAGACGATGAAGTAATAATCGCTCTGGCCGCTGGTGTACAGGTAGCCCTTGGGGCGGGGGTCATCATCGGTGATCTCCAGCTCCATCTCGGTCAGCTCCAGTTCCAGCTTGGAACCGGTTCCGGTCAGGCCTGTCAGCACACCGGGCGCGGCCTGCGCGGGCAAAGGGGCAGCCAGCAGGGCCCCGCTCAGAGCCAGCAGGGCCAGAAGCCGCCCCGCGGTTTGGAATTTCCATTTCATTGGGTCGAACTTCCCTCCTTGTTTCATCCCATGGGATCAAAGGAATGCCGCACACATGGAAAAATTTCGCGTCCATGATTTTTCTCACTACTGATTCATTTTACACGTCCGGCCAATGTGGGTCAAGTTCTTCGCCCAAAGTGCTGTGCTTTCGCACCCGATTTCGTCGGGAATTCCAGTTTTTTCCGATTTTTTTGTGCAGAACATCAGGGCCAAAAAGCGCTCAGTCACCTCCGGTGACAGCTCCCCTGATAGGGAGGCCAGGTTCACGCGCTTTCTTCGGTGTAATACTGTGCCTGGGCGTTCCACAGTTCGTAATACTTTCCATCCGGCTCCCCCAGCAGTTCCTCATGGGTTCCCTGCTGGACGACCTCGCCGTGGTCGAACACGGCGATCTCATCACAGAACTTGCAGGAGGACAGCCGGTGGCTGATATAAATTGCAGTCTTATCGCCCGCGATCTCGTTGAACTTTGCGTAGATCTCCGCTTCAGCCACCGGGTCCAGGGCGGCGGTAGGCTCATCCAGCACGATGAAAGGTGCATCCTTGTACAGGGCCCGGGCAATGGCGATCTTCTGGGCCTCGCCGCCCGAGATGGTCACGCCATCCTCGTCCAAATCTTTATAAAGGCAGGTGTCCAGCCCCTTGGGCATCCGGGCCAACCGGTCGGAAAAGCCCGCTTTTTGCAGGCAGTCGGCGGCACGGGCGGCATCATAATGCTGGGCCGTGGCAACATTCTGGCCCAGCGGCAGGGAGAACAGCTTGAAATCCTGGAACACCACCGAGAAGATATCCATGTACTCATCGTAGCGGTACTTACGGATGTCGATGCCGTTGAGCAGGATGACACCCTCGGTGGGGTCGTATAGGCGGCAGAGCAGCTTGATGAAGGTGGTCTTGCCGCTGCCGTTCATGCCCACCACGGCCAGCCGCTCCCCCACCTTGAAGGTCATGCTCAGGTGGCGCAGGGCATATTGCTCGCTGCCGGGGTACCGGAACGAGACATCCCGGAACTCCACGGTATACTGGCGGTCGCTCCGCTTTTCGGTGGTCAGGCTGCCCTTGTACATCTTGTTGGGCAGGTCAAGATAGTCATAGAGCGTTTTCAGGTAGGGGGCGTTGAATCTGCAGTCGCCCACGGCGGTGAACAGCCCGCCGATGCCCACAAAAAAGTTGGTGGCTGCGCCCACATACTGGGTCACAGCGCCCAGACCAAAGGCCCCGCCGTAGGCCTTCAGGCATACAAAGAGGTAGGCAAGACCCATGAGCAGAGCCGAAACGGCGTTGCCCGTGGCATTCAGGATGCCGAATTTCCCCTTGCGGGCCCGCTCAAAGGCAGGCATGGAGACGGCGGCGTGATCTTTCAAAAACTCGAACTGGTCGTACATCCGCACGTCCAGCGCCTTTTTGTCGTCCCGACATACCCCCATGAGGAAGGCCCAGAGCCGGTTGCCCCAGCGGCCCTCCTCCTCGATATCCGGGCTGCTGATGCCCGCGCTGGAAGCGCACACCGGCGAGAGCCACGCCACGGCCAGGATCAGCACCAGCACTGCCGGAACACAGAGCGGGCTGTTGAGGACTGTCAGCGGGCCGGCGGGCACTCTGGCCGTGAACAGCCCCACCGACAGCACCGCACCGCCCAGAATACGGAATACCGCCGCGGATACACTGTCCAGCAGCGCCACAGCGTTGGGATTGCCGCCGCCGCAGAAGTTTTCGCTCTGCTGGATGAAATTGTAGAGGTCGTAGACCTGCTGGCTGTCCTCGTCGGCATAATCCATGGACATCTGCTTTTCCATAAAGCAGTCATGGCCCAGCTGCCAGTTCAGCTGTTCCCGCTCCACGCCCTTCCAGTGGAGCAGGACCGACCGCACCAGCGTGAGCAGAGCGGTCACGCCCAGCACCCACGCCGCATCCACGGCAAGGGCCTGCGGGTCCCGCGCGTCCGACAGCTCAGCCACCAGCCGGGCCGAGAACCAGACCACGGCATAGGGGCTGACGGCATCCGCCAGTGCCCACAGCACGGTGGACAGCACAAAGCGGGGCGTATTTTTCCAGTAAAAGCGCCAGGCCCGCAGGGTCAGCCGGACGCTTTCCTTCAGGGTCATTTTTTCTTCGTTCATACGGCCTTGCCCTCCTTGTAATATTTGCTCTGCACCGCAAACAGCTTGGCATAGCCGCCGTTTTGGGCCATCAGCTGGTCGTGGGTCCCCTCCTCGGCCACACGGCCGTTTTCAAGGAAGAGAATGCGGTCACAGAAACGGGTGGAGGCCAGCCGGTGGCTGATGAACAGGCTGGTGCGGCCCCGGGTCATCTCGTTGTACTTCTGGTAGATATCATCCTCGGCGATGGGGTCAAGGGCGGCAGTGGGCTCATCCAGCACAAGAATAGGCGCGTCTTTATACAAGGCCCGGGCCAGCATCAGGCGCTGGGTCTGGCCGCCGGAGAACTCCACGCCGTCCAGATAGACATCCCGGCCCACATGGGTCTTGATCCCCGCCGGGAGGGATGTGATTTTTTCCGTCAGCCCTGCCTGGTCAAGACAGTACCGCACCTTTTCCTCGTCGATGCCGTCCATGGCCTGGGCCACATTCTCGGCCACCGTGCAGGAGAGCACGCTGAAATCCTGAAAGACCGCTTCAAACAGCTTGTAGTAATCCCGGCGGTTATACTGCCGGATATCCTGCCCGTTCAGCAGAACACGCCCCCCGGTGGGGTCAAGGAAGCCGCAGATCAGCTTGACCAGTGTCGTCTTGCCAGCGCCATTCAAGCCCACGATGGCCAGGTTCTCGCCGGGGTGCAGTGTCAGGCTCATGTGGGCGATGGTGTTTTTCTCCGCACCGGGGTAGCGGTAGCTCACATCCTCCAGCTGCAGCTCATAGGGCATATCCAGCCGCTTTTCCAGCGGGATGCCCTCCTCAAACCGGAAGGGTTCCGGCAGTTCGAGGAACTCCCGGATGGTGGAGATGTCCAGGCTCTGCTTGCGCAGGAGGGCAAACTGCTCCATCAGGCCTGTGACCCACTGGGCAAAGCCGGAGGCCGCACCGAAGTAGAGCAGGAATTCCGACACCGGCAGGCCCCTGGTCACGGTGAGCCAGAGCAGATAAGCATAGGCCGCACCGTTGCGCACCAGCAGCAGGGCCAGGTCGATGAGGTTGGCGGTCAGGTAGGCGCGCTCCCGCTTTTCGAGAAAGGCATAGTTGAGCCGCAAAGCAGAATCGTACAGGTCAGTGAGCCACTGCCGCAGGCCGAAGATGCGGATATCCTTGCCGAACTCGCGTCCCTCGGCGGTGTTGCGCAGGTAATGCAGGCTCCGGGTGATCTTTGCCCCCTCCTCCCGGTGGCGGTAGCCCCACTCGTTGATATTCCTGGTGGAAAAATAGCTCACCACAGCGGTCAGGGCCGTCAGGACACAGAGCCAGGGGTTCAGCCCGGACAGCAGAGCCAGATACACCCCGAAGCCGATGAGATTTGTCATGATATCCGTCCAACTTTTCCAAAAAGCCTCGCCGGAAGCACGGTTGTTCATACAGGCATCGTGGCCCTTCTGATACATCAGACGGAAGGCTTCATCCAGCAGGTTGGCATAGGCCGTGCGGGTGCGCTTGGTGTTGATGCGCTTCAGCAGCTCCAGCCGCACGCCGCACCGGCCAAACATGGTGAGGTGGTCGATGTAGTAGCACAGCGCGGTCAGGGCAAACAGCAGGATGGTGAACCCGCCGATGGCACCCAGCAGCTGGCCCAGCGGCGCGCCGCTTTCCAGTTTGCCCAGCACCGCCGGGCTGATGAGCATTTCGGCAGTGGTCTTGCCTGCCGTGCAGACGGCCAGCAGCACCACCAGCAGCGGCACGCTCCGTCGGGTGTCCCAGGCCACCGAGAGCATGTAGGCAGTGTTCTGCCAGACATTGTATTTGGGCTTTGGCTTTTTGGTTTTCTCGTTCTTTCCCATTTTGGAATCCCCTTTCACTTGTCTGGCAATGATCCTAACACAAAAAATCGCCCCCGACACATTCCGGGGACGAAACGCCTGATTTGGGGGATGAATTGCAGGAACCTCTCCGTCAATGCTTCGCATTGCCACCTCTCCTAGTAGGAGAGGCAAGCCAGTAGCAGCGTGAACTTGGCTCCCCAATCAGGGGAGCTGGCACGGAGCGCCTGAGAGGTTTACACCTGTGGAATCAATATCTCCGTCGTGAATGCCCCATCCTCGCTGTTGCGGCTGAGGTAGCCATCCAGCTTTTCCACGATGGCATCAATGCGCACCAGCCCGAAGCCGTGGCCCTCGCCCTTGGTGGTGACAAAACGGCCCGCAAGCTTTTTCTGCTTTTTAGTTGCCGTGAAATTGGTGAAGGAGATATAGAGCTGTGTGCCCTTCATATCCATATATACCCGGATGAGCCGCTCCTCCTCGGGCAGCTCCGCACTGGCATCCATGGCGTTATCAAAAAGGTTGCCCAGGATGCAGCAGAGGTCAAGCTCACTCATTTTCAGTTTGACCGGGATATGGGCATCGATCTGCACCGGGATATTTCGGCTCTTGGCAAGGGAGATCTTGCTGTTGATGATGGCATCAGCCATGGCGTTGCCGGTTTTTACAGCCAGATCAACAGTGTTCAGGTCGGTATCCAATGCATCCAGGTAGGCTTTGATGCCGTCCAGATCCCCCTGTGCCGCCAGCACCTTCATGGTCTGGATGTGTCCCCGGTAATCGTGCCGCCATCCCCGCATCTGGCGGTACATGTTGTCCACCTCTTTGTAGTGGGTCTCAATGAGCTCCCGCTGGTAAGCGGCGATGCGTTTATCGAGGAGCTTTGAAAAGAATTTAAGTTTCATCATTAAGTCCTCTCAATGATTGCCCGGTTCAGGGGCTCATAGGCACCCCGGGGCAATGGGAGGGCGGTACCATCGGCCAGCACGACTTCCTTTTTGGTCACACGGCGGATCTGTTTCAGGTTCAAGATCATCCCCCGCCCCACCCGGAGGAAGCCTTCGTCCAGCTGGGCCTCGAACTCACCAAGCGTCCGCTTGACGGTGTAATCCTGCCTGGCATGAACCGTGACGTAATTCTGGTGCACGTCCAGATACCGCACCTCATACAGCGGCAGGCGCACCAGCTCGCCGGAAAGCTCCAGGTTCAGGCACCGGGCGTTGCGGCGGTGCTTTTCCCAGGCACGGTCGAGAACAGCAAAGAGCTTTTCGCGGCTGACCGGCTTCACCAGGTAGTGGAGGGCGGCCACGTCATAGCCCTCGGCAATGTAATCGGAGTAGCCGGTGATGAACACGATCTGCACGGCTTCATTCTCCTGCCGCACCGTTTTGGCCAGCGTCACACCGTCCGTGCCCGGCATTTCCACGTCCAGAAGTAATAGGTCAAAGCTTTTGTCCTCTGCGTAGCGAAAAAGAAAGGCATCCGCCGAGGCAAAGCGCTCACTCTCCACCTCAATGCCACGCTCTGCGGCCCACTGGTGCAGAATGCTCCCCACAAATTCAGCATCGGTCGTGCTGTCATCACAGATCGCGGCACGGTATGACATGGCGGCTTCTCCTCTCTTTCCGTAAACTCTGGGTAGAGTATGACACACTTTCTCCCCGATTGCAACAAAAAAGAAGAGGCTGGCGCCCCAGCCTCTTCTTTTTATAACGCTTAATAATTATGCTTCTTCAACTCAAAGTAGCTCTGGGGATGTGCGCAGACGGGGCACTTGAGGGGTGCGGACTTGCCGATGTAGGTATAGCCGCAGTTCCGGCACTGCCAGACCTGCTGTTCCTCACGGGCAAAGACCTTGTTGTTCTTCAGGTTCTCAGCCAGCTCACGGTAGCGCTCCTCGTGCTCCTTCTCGATCTGTGCCACCATGGTGAACAGGGCGGCCAGCTGGGGGAAGCCCTCTTCCTTGGCTTCCTTGGCCATGCGGGGATACATCTCGGTCCACTCGTCGTGCTCACCGCCGGCGGCCATTTCCAGGCAGGTCATGGTGTCGGGGATGGAGCCGCCGTTCAGGGCCTTGAACCACATCTTGGCGTGCTCCTTCTCGTTGGCGGCAGTCTCCTCAAAGATGGCAGCCAGCTGCTCATAGCCTTCCTTCTTGGCCACACTGGCGAAGAAGGTGTACTTGTTGCGGGCCTGGCTCTCGCCTGCAAATGCTTCCCACAGGTTCTGTTCGGTCTTGGTACCCTTGAGTTCCATATTCATGCTCTCCTTTTATGATGCGTAGTGTGCGTATCATCTCGCCGCCGGTGACCGCCGGGGCATTCCTTCTGAGAGTATTATACCAGAGTTCGCCAAATAAATCAAGAATAATTCCTATTTATTTGAGAATCATTCTCAGTTATGCTGTTTCAGGGCGCAGACCGCAATGCTCAAAGCACTCCAAGCTGCCTGATACATCAGGACAGCGGCCACCGACAGGGTGCCGATGCTGCCCGCGTAGGTCAGCAGAACACCGATGACCACCGAGAACCAGACCGAGACCATCTGCACCGTGGTGGCGCTCGTCTCGGCGTTCTGGGCCTTTTCCGCCGCGCGCAGGCCGCCGATCAGGCTGGCAAAGCCCTTATCATGCAGCATACAACAGCGGGCCGTCTCGTCCGGCTGGGCAGGGGTCAGCGCACTGCACTGCTCCTGATCCAGCAGGGTGATCATCCCCTCGGGCAGATGGTAAGCCTCGGTGATGTGGCGGGCCGTCAGGCTGGGGTCCTCACAGGTGACCAGCAGGCGGATGTTCTCCCGCTGCAGCACCTCCAGCCCGCGGGCGGCGTTGCGGCCGCCCACATAATGGAGCACGAACATGGCGTGCAGGCTTCCGGAAACAGCCAGATACAGGATCTGCAGCGAGCCGTTTTGGGAGTGCTCATCCTCGTACTCCTGCTCAGGCAGGGGCACGCCCTCCCGCTCCATGTACAGCCGGTTGCCGATGAGCACCCGGTTGTTATCGCACCAGGCGGCAAAGCCAAGGCCGTGGTGGACCTCCAGATCCTTCACAGGGTACAGGATCTCGGTGCGGTCCTCGATGATCTGGCGGAACAGACCCCGCAGGGTCTCGCAGCTGTGGTTGAGGATACTGGCCGCATAGAGGATGGCACGGTCGATGCGGCCGCCCTTGAAGATGCGGATATCCTCCAGATTCACGCTGTCGGCGGTAAAGAGCTCGTCGGCATCCACCTGCACGGTGTCCACACCGCCCAGCTCCTCAATGGCAGCCCAGCCGGGCACCACGGCACCGGCGGCGGCGGCGGTCTTTTGCAGGCGCAGAGAAGCGATGCCCGCAACCAGGGTGGAGGACAGCGGTGCACCCATGCAGAGCATGGAGGTCAGGGCTGCGGCCATGCCGTTGGGCCCGCCGCCAAACAGCAGGAACACCAGCCCGCTGAGCACGGCGGCACCCAGCAGGATCAGGGCTGTCTTGCGGGCGCGGCGCTCACTGGCGCGCTCCCCGAAGCTCTGCTCCACCAGCGCCTCGTCCCACTGGACAGGGCGGCTGAGCAGCACCCAGGGGTCTTTCTGATCCAGGCTCCGGGCCAGCACCCGGATCAGGTCCTTATCCCGGACACGGAACGCGCCCTGCAGCCCCTCGGGGGATCGGGCGGCGAGGTCATAGCCGTTTCTGACGGCAGTCAGCAGGACACGGCTGCCCAGCAGGGCCAGGAACAGGCCCAGCGCGGCCACGCCGGAAAGCAGCGTCCAGCTGGAGTTCTGATAGCTCTGGGCGTTGAGCAGGGCGACCGCAGCCTGCACCAGCGCACCGCAGGCGGCCAGCGCCGGCATGGTGTCTGCACTGGGGCGGCCCTTGAGGCCCTGCAGGCCATCCCGCAGGACAGGCCAGCCCACAGCCAGCGCACCGGCCAGAAAGAGCAGGTTGGCCCCGGTAAAGAAGAGAACATAGGCTCCCCGCTTCTGGGGGTGCTCCCGGACGAAGAACTTATAGGAGATCAGGCTGGCCATGGACGCGATCAGTGTTCCCAGGCCTCCCAGATTTGTGCCGATGAGGAGGGAGGCGCCCTGATCGGTGAAGCCGGACAGCAGGAGAGCCGCCGGGACATTGCTGATGACCTGGCTGACCGCCACGGAGCAGAGAAGCTCATGGCCGATGACCAGCTGCTGGAACAGGCTGCTGAGCCAGGGGATCTGTTTCATGTTCCCGATGAAAATGAAAAATCCCGCAAAGGTGATCAGAAGAGAGTAATCCACCTTTGAAAATACGGTGCGGTCTGCGAAGAGGCCGATGCAGACGACCGCCATCAGAAGGAGCGGGATGGGGATCCATTTTCCTACGGCTCCCAGACAGAGAAGAAACATGAGCAGATAGGAAAGAAGGCTTTTGCGGCAGAATGGCGCTGCTCCCGAAACGGTCTGCATTTCGGACAGGCTGAAAGAAAGCGGCTGGTTTTTTCCGCGCAGGAGCGCCAGGAGGATGAGCA
>OGRJ01003059.1_pt1 | contig 11173 bp, 7 predicted proteins | sample 1553411 | NCBI WGS metagenome assembly OGRJ01 (sample SAMEA2580084, study PRJEB22360) | human gut metagenome | biome: human gut; feature: human-associated habitat; material: faeces | place: Denmark | collected 2008/2010
GTCCATCGGGACGCCGGCCTTCGTTCTGGAAGCGACAGACCATCGGAATCTGCGATGGTTTGTCGCGTTTACGCATCCGGATCTATTGCATGGTGCGGATCGACACGGGGCCCAGCAAGCCGCTCTCTTTGAGCGGAGCGTTTTTATCCGGCCATTTCAGCACCCAGGTTTTGCGGTCGCTCTCCGGCCGGGCGGCGTCGTATACCAGCCGGTTGAACCAGGTGTTGGTCACCTTTACCGTGATCGAATTTTTACCATCCCGGACGCGGTCCGTTATATCCAGGCTGTAAGGCGGCGTCCAGAGCGTGCGGACGAACTCTCCGTTGACATAGACTTCGGCGATGCGCTCCACGTCTCCCAGGTCGAGGATGTAATGCCGGTCTTTTTTTACCGGCCCGATTTCGAACGCGGAGTTGTATTCGGCCGTTCCGGAGAAGGCTTTGCCCTCGGGGGAAATATCCAGGTCTTTCCACGGTTTCAGATCGACCAGTTCGACCGAAGCCGGCGCTCCCCAGCCTTCCGGGAATTTGAGTTCCCACGGGGCGGTCAGGGTTTGGGTCGATACGACTTCTGGCGCTTCGATCCGGGGAGTCTTCGAACCGTCCTTTCGGAAGACGACGAAGCAGGAACCCGCCGCGGGCAGGTCGATGCCGACGCGCGTCCGGTCGTCTTTCGGCTCGGCGGGTACGTCGCGGACGGTTCCGCTTACCGGATCCCACAGTTGTACCCTTCCGCTACACCGGAAGTCCACCGTCCCCCGGAAACCTTTTCCCTTGGGCGCGCAGACGTAATACCAGTCGGCCCGGTCGGTCGTCCGGTGCAGCCACAGGACTTCCGGCGCATTTACGTCCGGTTCGATCGCCAGTCGTTTCAGCGCGTCGTCCAGCGATATGCCGGCGACGATCCGGCCTTTTCCCACGTTGCGGATGCCGGGAGCGGAGTTGCCCCAGATTTTCGCTGCGGCCGTATCCAGCCGTTTTCGGGCTTTCTTTCCGCCGATCAACGTGGCCGGACCCTGCGGGGCGTTTCCGATGACGGTCGCGCCGTCGTTTATGAGCGCATACAGCTTTTCGGCGGTCTCGGGCAGCATCCGGGTGGTTTCGGGCAGCCACAGGACGCGGTATCCGATTCCCTCGGGCGTAACGATCCGGCCGTTATCGACCTTCAGGCGGTTCAGCAGGATGTCGGTGTTGCAGTAGTCGTATTTGAATCCCGCCGGGAAGGGGATCTCCTGGTCGGGCTTGTGGTCGATCTCGTCTCCGAGGTACCACAGGATGTCGGAGACGGGTTTTCCCCGTTCGAGCAGGTAGCCGCAGCGCGCCAGGTAAGTCGTAAATTCGGGCATGTATTTCCACCAGGTCTGTCCCCGTAGGAAAGGCGTTCCGATCCCCGCTCCGGAGAAAGAGGTGCCGGGAGGCGGGAAGCCGACCTGCGGATTGTGGGTGTAAGTGTGGAAAATCAGGTGGGTGACCCCTTCCGTCGTATTGACGTTCGCAACTTCTTTGAGCATCTGGAAATGCTCGTCCCACGTATGGGCGAACGAGGTGAAGGATTCCGCCGCGACGCGAGGTTTGCCGTACAGGCGGGCTGCCGACGCCGTCGGTTTGATCGGCTTGAAGTTCAGCGAGCCTACGTACCCTTCGGAAAACGGTTGCCAGAACTCGCACATCGGGACGTCCGCATATTTGTAATATTCGAGGATGTCCGCCGGGAAAATATCGCCGGCGGCGGTTTCGTACGAGATCGACAGGCCTTGTTCCCGGGCCCGTCGCGCCATGTTGCCGAAGAAGTTTTCGGCGAAGAGGTTGCCGACGACCCTCCGCCAGTCGTTCAGAAAGCGCGCGGTCTCTTCCGGGGTGTCGATCACGTAACCGAACAGGGCCGGGATCCATTTTCGCAGGCCGTAGCCCGTGCGTTCGACGAATTCTTTTTCCATTTCCGGCGTCCATGTCTGGGTTTTGCATTCCCAACTGTCGAACAACACGCCGTTGAGCAGTCCGCCGGCCAGGGGGCCGCCGGATTTGGCGAGCCGGCCGATATATCCGTCGAACTGCGCGTCGGAACCGGCCGTCGATAGTTTGTCGCACTCCCATCCGGTGCCTTCCGCCGGGGCGGGGCCGTTCTTCATGCCGGTATTTACGTGACCGATCCGCAGGACGGTCCATTTTCCTTCGGGCGCTTTCCAATCGAGGGAGCCGTCTTCGTTCAGTTTGTCGGACAGGTCGATGATCCGGGACATTTTCACGTACGTGTCGGGAGATTGTTCGGCCGATTGTCCGTTCCGCTCGATGCTGCGGAGCGTCCAGCCGGCTTCCGATTCCCAGTTGTTCTTACGGGCCGCCGAAAACAGCCGGAGGGATTGCAGGGTCATGTCGTGTTCGTTCCTGATAACGATCCGGTATTTCCGGACTCCTTCCGTTTCCGTGCAGGCCAGCGAGACGGGACGGTCGTCCTGCCAGCTGCCCTGCGGTAGGTAAGTGTGCAGAATATCCTCGGCGCTGCCGGACGGCAGGATCGCCTGTACGGTCAGTTCGACTCCCGGTTCGTAACACCAGGCATGGGTCAGGCTGTTGACCGACGGGAATTCGACCGTCCGAACGACCGTTTCTTCGGGGAATGTGATTTCCACCCAGTTGGGATCGTTTTCCCCCGCCGGCGAAAGTTGCATCGGAGCGTCGGCTTCTCCTTTTATGAATTTTTTCCAGTCGCCTGCTCGGTTGCTCCGGACGTCCTCCGGTTCCAGCGGTTTCCCGGTGTCGTCCGTCGGGGTCGGGAAAGCGATGACCGCCACATCGCGGTAATCCCGCCACTCCTCTTCGCTCGGCTGCGGGACGGGCAGCGTTACGTTGCTGGCCCCGGACGTGGCGTCCGTCCGGCTCCATGCCAGATGGCGCATCGCCTGTTCCGGTTTGATCCACGGGCCGCCCGCCATCGCCCAGCCGGGACATCCTTGCATCGTAAAGCGCAGTCCCAGCCGCTTGCACTCCTCTGCGGTATGCCGGACGGCATCGTCCCACAACGGACTGAGGCAGGCGATCTGCGATTCCGTGCCGGGCCAAACGCCGCCGAACTGTCCGTGGAACAGTTGTATTCCAGAAAAGCCGGCCGCCGCGATCGCTTCCAGGTCGGCGGTAATTCCTTTCGGGGATACGTTGCCCCCGATGTAATGGAACCATGTTTCCGGATAAAAAACTTTCGGGGGGGACGCGAAAGCCTCTTCGTCGCTTTCGCCGAACGGCTTGTTCAGCTCGTCCGCCGGAGGTACGATAGGTACTTGCGCTGTCAGGGAAGCAAAAGGAAACAGTAAAAAAGCGGCATACAGCAACCGCCGTTTGGGGCTTAGTCTGTTCATGTTCGGATCGGTTAGTCGGTTGGTTTGTAAAGTCAGACGACTAAGATCGTTAAAAAAAAGGAAAAATACTATTCGGTCTGCAAAAATCTTTTCCTGTTCCGCCCGTTCGATCGCTGGCGGGTTTTCCGATCGGGCGGGTGTGCCCGCGATTGCTTCACCGGTCGCAATCGTTGCGCGATTATTCGAGCGGCCGTAATTTTTGGTAGGTGAATGCGATGTGCGCGGGGATATCGTCGGTCGTGACGGACCATTTCTTTTTTCCGTCCGGATCGAAACAATTCGGCGTGCCGGGCGTCACGTAATCTTTCGCATCGGTTACGAATATCTCCCGCGTGTCGAGATTGACGGCTACGCCGTAAGGGATCTGAATCGTTTTGTCCGTTCCGTCCCGGATGAAATTGCGCGAAACGACCCGCTTGGTTTTCGTATCGACGATGGCGTAGGTGATCGTGTTTTTGTTGGTGATCCAGCTCCATTCGGTGCTGTAAACGTAGAGCGAATCGCCGCACAGGGTCATGTTGCTGTTCGGCAGCAGGTCGAGGACGTCGGTAACGCGGTCCGTTTTTTACGGATACGGAAAGGGAACGGATAATCCCGGACGGGGTTGCCTGTACGGCATGTGTTGACGACAGGCTCCTGCGATAAACGTTCGATAAACACGCGGGCGCAACATCTCATAAAAAAGTAACGGCTCCCGTTTTCATGTGGTAGATGGCGCCGACGATTCCGATTTCTCCTTTGTCTTCCATTTTTTTCAGAATATCGCTTCCCGAGCGGATTCCTCGAACCGCATGTTGTATATTGCGAATACACACTTCTTTTACATACTCCGGATTGGATGCATTTTTTTCTCCCCGGAATGTTTCGTTGGCGCGGGTTACGGCGGGTTGCAGGTTCGACAACATGGCGGTGACATGACCGAGCTGGACATGGTCGATGACCGATTTTATGGCGCCACAGTGTTCGTGACCCAATACGACGATCAATTTCGCGCCCGATACCTTGCAGGCGAATTCGAGGCAGCCCAACACATCCGCATTGACATAATTGCCGGCAATCCGCACCACGAACAGCTCTCCGATACCGCGATGGAATACGTCTTCCACCGGAATCCGGGAATCGATACAGGAAAGGATAACCGCTTTGGGATATTGCCACAAGGCGGCTTCCCGTATCCTTTTCGTATTGTTCCGTACCGTTAGGGCTCCACCGGCAAAATCCCTGTTGCCCTGCTTTAAAATTTCGACGACTGTACCGGGCGTCAGCTTCGCCTGTTCTTCCGAAGCCAGGGCCTCGTTGTCGCGGTCCGCGGGGGACGAAACATGTCCGTGCGCGGGTTCACTCCGGTCTTCGAACGGACAGGAGTCTCCGTTACGTGTTTCCGAAAGTATTCTGTCGGGGTGGTCTGTTTTCCCGTTCATTCGGCTTTTGGCAACTACAATGGCATGTTGCCGTGCTTTTTATGCGGATTGGTTCTCAGTTTGCTCTGGGTCATTTCCAGGGCCTGGATCAGTTTGAAACGGGTCTGGCGGGGAAGGATGATTTCGTCTATATATCCTTTCTCGGCAGCCTGATACGGATTGGCGAAATTCGCGGCATATTCTTCGAGCTCTTTCGCTTTCCGGTCGTCGTCCGCGTTGCGGTAGAGAATGTTGATCGCTCCCTGCGCACCCATGACGGCAATTTCGGCCATCGGGTAGGCGAGGTTCACGTCCGAACCGGTCTGTTTGCTCGACATGACGATGTAGGCTCCGCCATAAGCTTTGCGAAGAATGAGCGTGATTTTCGGCACGGTGGCTTCGATGTAGGCGTAAACGATTTTCGCTCCGTGGCGGATGATGCCGTTGTGTTCCTGCGTACAGCCGGGAAGGAACCCGGGGACGTCTTCCAGCGTGATGATCGGGATATTGAAACAGTCGCAAAAACGGATGAACCGGGCCGCCTTGTCCGATGCGTCGATATCGAGCACCCCGGCCAGAAATGCCGGCTGGTTGGCTACGATTCCCGCCGTACGCCCGCCCATGCGGACGAAGCCGATCACCACGTTCTTGGCGAAATGCGGCATGATTTCGTAGAAATAGTTGTCGTCGGCCACCGATTCGATCAGTTCTTTCACGTCGTAAGGTACGTTGGGGTCGGAAGGGATCAGATCCGTCAGGCGTTCGTCTTCCCGACGGACATCGTCCACGGCCGGTCGTGCCGGCGCGTCTTCGAGGTTATTGGACGGCAGGAAACTCAGTAACTCGCGGATGCCCATCAGCACTTCTTCTTCTGAGTTACCCAGGAAGTGCGCTACGCCGCTTTTGCTGTTGTGTGTGTAAGCGCCCCCGAGTTCTTCCTTGGAAACTTCTTCATGGGTGACGGCTTTCACTACGTCGGGGCCCGTGACGAACATGTGGCTTTTTTCGTTCACCATGAAAATAAAGTCGGTCAGCGCCGGCGAGTAACATGCGCCTCCGGCGCAAGGGCCCAGGATCGCTGAGATCTGAGGGATGACGCCCGATGCAATCGTATTCTGGAAAAAAATGTTGGCATAACCGGTCAGGCTGTCGACGCCCTCCTGAATGCGCGCGCCCCCGGAATCGTTCAGCGCGATGATCGGTGCCCCGTTCTTGAGGGCCATCGTCTGCACTTTTACGATCTTGCCGGCGTTGGTGAGGCTCAGCGATCCACCGAAGACCGTGAAGTCGTAGGCGTAGACGTACACCGGACGCCCGTCGACCTTGCCGTATCCGGAGACGATCCCGTCGCCCGGAATTTTCTCCTGCTGCATGTGGTAGTTCGTGCAGCGGTGCGTGACGAATTTATCGAATTCCACGAAGGTGCCCTTGTCGAGCAGCGTCTCAATGCGTTCGCGGGCGGTCATTCGGCCGGCCTGATGTTGTTTTTCGATTTTTCGGGTTCCGCCGCCGAGTTCAGCGGCTTTGTCTTTCGCGAGGAAATCTTTTAGGATCTTATCGTTATTCATTGTTTTGGTCGTTGGTTAAAATATCGAGTTTTATCAGCGGTTGGCCCGTAGCGACCGGATCACCTTCGCAGACCAGCACTTCGCGGACGGTGCAATCGCCGACTACCTTCAGGTTGCTTTGCATTTTCATCGCTTCGAATACGATCAGGGTATCTCCGTCGGTTACCCGGTCGCCCGCGGCGACGTTTATTTTTACGATCTTGCCTGGCATTGCCGCCGTGATCGTATCGTCCTGGCGCCCGTCGTCTTTGCGGCGCGAACGGAGATATTTCTCCTGGGCGTCGACGATCCCGACATCGTACGAATTGAATCCCCGGTTCACTTTGTATCGCTTGCCGTTGTCGGAACGGACGATCTCCATGTTGTACGACTGTCCATTGAAGATGACGGAACAAACCCCGTTGTCGGCAATCACGATATCGACGTCGTACATCTGCCCGTCTACAGCGATGCGTACCTGATTCCCTTCTTTTTCGACGAGTTGCACTTCGGCGACCCGTTCTCCGATATGTATTTCCATACGTTTCGTTTTAAATTCCCATTACGCCTTTGCGTTTGCCGAATTCGCGCCAACGGTTCAGCGTGCCGGTGTCCGCCGCCGCGGGTGAACTTCCTCCGCCTTCCTGTTGCATGACCAAATAGTCGATCTGTGCGGCGATCAGCACCAGGTCTTCGACCAGTCTGTCATCCGCTCCGGCCGGGAAAGGTTCCCGTAAGTAGCGGTGTATGATCTTTTCGTTTTTTTCGAGAAACGCCGTGTCGTAGCCGCCCCGGACGAAGTCGGGCGTATGCATGATGGCGTTCAGGTAAGAGATGTTGGTTTTGATGCCTGTAACTTTGTATTCGTCCAGTGCCGCGCGCATACGCTGGACGGCGTATTCGCGCGTAGTCGCCCGGACGATCAGTTTGGAGATCATCGGATCGTAGTAGACAGGAATTTCGTAACCCTCGTAAATGTAACTGTCGATGCGGATTCCGAGCCCGTTGGGTTCGGTAACCTGTTTGACGAGTCCCGGCGAAGGCATGAAGCCGTTGTCCGCATCCTCGGCGCAAATCCTGCACTCGATGGAGTGCCCCCGCTGGACGATGTCCGTTTGTCGCAGGTGCAGCGGGCGGCCCGAGGCGATGTAGATTTGTTCTTTGACCAGGTCGAGGCCCAGCACTTCTTCAGTTACGGGATGTTCGACCTGGAGTCGGGTGTTCATTTCGAGGAAATAGAAGTTGCGGTTTTTGTCCACGAGAAATTCGATCGTTCCCGCCCCGACGTAACCGACTGCCCGGGCCGCCGCCGCCGCGGTCTTTCCCATTTCCTGTCGCAGTTCGTCGGTCAGGAACGGCGACGGACTCTCTTCCACGATTTTCTGGTGGCGGCGCTGTACCGAACACTCCCGGTCGTACAGATGGACGATATTCCCGTGCGCGTCCCCCAGTATCTGGAATTCGATGTGGTGCGGTTCCTCGATGTATTTTTCGATGTAGACTGTTTCGTCCCCGAACGACGACAGAGCTTCCGATTTAGCGGCGGCGTACGCCTCGCCGATTTCGCTTTCCGACCGGATCAGGCGCATACCCTTGCCGCCGCCGCCGGAAGCCGCTTTCAGAATGACCGGCAAGCCGATTTCTCGGCAGATCCGTTCCGCTTCAGTGGCCGATTCGAGTTGGCGCTGGATGCCGGGCACCACGGGCACGCCGGCTTCCGTCATCGACCGGCGGGCCGAGATCTTGTCGCCCATCCGTTCGATCGTCTCCGCACGCGGGCCGATGAACGTGATTCCCGCCACTTCGCATTTTCGTGCGAATCCGGCGTTTTCCGATAGGAAACCGTATCCCGGATGGACGGCGTCCGCACCGCATTTCAGAGCTGTTTCGATGATTTTATCGACGTCGAGGTAACTTTCTTTCGACGGAGCCGGGCCGATGGGATACGCTTCGTCGGCCAGCATGACGTGTTTCGACATGCGGTCGGCTTCGGAGAAAAGAGCTACCGAACGGATTCCCATTTCGCGACAGGAACGGATGATTCTGACGGCGATTTCTCCTCGGTTGGCTATAACGATTTTTTCGATCATTCGCTATATGATTTAGGTTTTACAATAGGAGCATACCGGGGATTGATCCCTGTCGAGTAGAAGGTCTCCCTGAGTATGCGAAGGCAGTCGTTGCATAGGCAATCGTCGTAATTATCCGCTATGAACCGACGCTGGGCGTCATCCAGAGCCACGCCCGCGCAGAGGCAATCCATAACAGCATCGAGGGAACATGCAAAACGTGTTCCGCAACGAGGACAAACTTTTTCCATCGTTATCACACACCGCAAACGGTCTGCATTCAGCAGAACGATCCGGATTAAAAAAAATGATTAAACTTTCCACGTTTTAACATCCAACCCTCGGGACGGTAAAACATCACCTGAACCGGCAGGTCTTCTGACTGACTCCCGTCCTGATGCCTTCCCGACGTTATCGTTTGCCGCCAGTGGCCATTCAGATCGTTTCAGGACGTTGTTCGGAGTTTCACAGCAGCGGGACTGTCCGGGATTCTCACCCGGTTCCCTTTTATCGCCTTTCTCTGAGTGCAAAAAGGCGAACCGATTCGCCGTCAAAGTTAAAACATTTATTTCATTACTTCCAACTGTTTCGTTGTAATTTCGTTCTTTTTATTTTGTAAATATTTTGTATTTAGTTGTTTGTGTGTTGCAGTCAACTACGGATGTCGCTGGGTAAAGACGATGAAAGAACGATTTTCCGGTTTGGGCGAGAGAGCCGTCCTGATTATAACTTACATTTCCTGAGAGAGAGCCTTTCGGCATTTTTCATCGATTCCGGCCGGCACGAATCCGCGCGTGAAACGTAAAATGCTTTTTCCCTGCGGATCGTATCCGGTTTGCCGGGCGGTCGTTTTCCGGAATTACTACCAGATCTGTTTCTCGTCCCGGTCGACCGTAAATATTCGATTTCCTTGTCCGGGCTGAGATACAGTAAGAGAAAGAGGGCCTTGTTCGGTATGTCGTGGAAAGTCAGTTTGATATCCCGGGCCTTTTGCCTGCCCAGCGAAATCCATCCATTCTTGTCTTTCCTGTAGAACAGCTCGTCGGTATCTCCGATTCTGATGTTGTTGTCATTCCGGCCTACTCCGGAGCCATTCGAGACTGCGCGCGCGGGGCTACAAGAAGGAAACAGCAATTAGCATTAGTCGCCGACTCGTTCCCGCATTTTTATTTTTATTGCGGAGACGAGTCCCGACGGTATTTTCACGGGTTTGTCTGCGATCTCCGCCGCCAGAGCCTGCGCCCTGTCCGGCCGGTTCGTGCTGTCGTATACGTTCACCAGTTCGTACAGCGGCATGAATCGTCCGGGGCACATTCGCGACGCCAGCAGGTAACAGGCTTCCGCCCGGCGGAAATCGCGCCGCTTTTTGTGGGCATCGGCTTTCAACATCTGCACGTCGTAGTCGTTCAGCATTTTTTCGCAGGCCGTCGCCGCTTCGAGGCTTTTGTCCGCTTCGCCCGCATCATTCAATTCCGCTGCGTAATTGTAGAGGAAATAAGCGTTTTTATCCAAAAACGGGTACAGTCGCTCGTATTCCGGCAGCGGCGGGCGATCGGACGATGCGGTTTTCTGCACGCGGTGCCATCGGTTTTCGTAATACATTTCTTTCGCTGCAAATCCCAGCAGCGCGGCGGACGACAGCGCGGCGAGGATTCCGGAAGCCCGCCGCGCGCGGAACCGTTCGCAACTTCGGCGCGACTGGGCCGTCAGGCCGCCTGCCGCGAGTGCGACGATCGACCCGGTGAACGGATACGAGAGCGGGTATGAAAAACAGCAAAGCGCCGCCGCGGCCGACAGTGCCGTCGCGAGCGTGTACGATTCGTCGTTCGGGTTTTTCCGATAAGCCCGGATCAGGCTTGCGATCCACAGCGCCGTCAGCAGCAGGGCGACGGCTCCGAATTCTGCGGTCAACAGCAGAAACTCGTTGAACGGGTGTTTTACGTTGTCGGCCAGCGGAGCGAATCCGCTTTCGGGATTCCGTTCGAAATAACGCGCCTGCCGGAGCATGTACCCGGCTTCGAAACACCGGTATCCGTGTCCGGTCAGCGGTTTTTCGCGGATCATCTCCCAGGTGCATCGGCCGATGAGCAGCCGTCCGTCGGCCGACTCTTTTTTTATGAAATACAATCCGGCCGCGACGGAAACGGCCGTTGCTGCCAGTACGATTTTCTTCCAGGCCGTCGTGCGTCTAAGGAAGTCGCTGCGCCGCCTTACGGCGTACAGAAGACCGGTCGCTGCGACGGCCAGTATTCCGGTGCGGGAACCGGACAAGACGATCGCCCCGACGACGATTGCACAGACGACGCCGACCGCATACCGCATCCGGCGTCGGCCGGATAAGGCGAAATACAGGATGAAAGGGACGCTCAGCGCCAGCATCGAGGCGTAACCCGCCGGGTTATCGAAATTTCCGACTACCCGGAACGTTTTCCCGGTTTCCGGGCGCCCCGCTCCGGTAAGAAAGAACGATAGGCCGCAGACGGATACGGCGGTATAAAGCCAGTACCATTTCGATTTCCCCCCGGCATCCGTAAACAGATCGACGTAGCAAAATCCCATCCCGATCACGATGATAAAGGACAGGGTGAAGACTCCGTATTTTCGCGTCTTCGCCGGGTATTCTGAAATGCCGTGGCCGTTCATCCGGATTGCCGGTTAGATATTAATTTAAGTGTAAAACAAGCGGAGCGATTCGGCGACCGCTCCGCTCGTCCGGGTTTTTGACAAGCGCATTAATTCTCTAACGATCCGATATACTTCGATTCGTCGAATCGGCCCGCTTCCGCGTCTTCGATGATTCGTTTG
>OGRJ01003060.1_pt1 | contig 11160 bp, 10 predicted proteins | sample 1553411 | NCBI WGS metagenome assembly OGRJ01 (sample SAMEA2580084, study PRJEB22360) | human gut metagenome | biome: human gut; feature: human-associated habitat; material: faeces | place: Denmark | collected 2008/2010
CAAAAAGGAGAAATCAAAAAATGACAATTATTGTAACCGGAGGAGCCGGATTTATTGGATCTAACTATATTCATTACATGTTTCGCAGATATGATAACGAGATCAGAATTATCAATGTGGATGTGCTTACTTATGCGGGCAATCTGGAAAATTTAAAAGACATTGAAAATCGTGAAAATTATACATTTGTGCGTGCAGATATCACGGATAAAGAGGCAATTGCAAAGATTTTTGCAGAAAATGACATTGACCGCGTTGTACATTTTGCGGCAGAGAGTCATGTAGACCGCAGTATCAAAAATCCGGAAGTATTTGTAAAGACGAACGTGCTTGGAACAGCAGTTATGTTAAACTGTGCAAAAGCGGCATGGGAGCTGCCGGATGGCAGTTTCAAAGAAGGGAAGAAATTCCTTCATGTATCGACGGATGAGGTATATGGTTCTTTAGAGGATGACGGAACATATTTTTATGAGACAACACCGTATGCACCGCACAGTCCGTATTCTGCGAGCAAAGCATCTTCGGACATGCTGGTAAAGGCTTATATTGACACTTACCATTTCCCGGCAAACATTACGAACTGTTCTAATAACTATGGACCATATCAGTTCCCGGAGAAACTGATTCCGCTTATTATCAATAATGCGCTGCATGGAAAGAAACTCCCGGTATATGGTGATGGAAAGAATGTCCGTGACTGGCTGTATGTGGATGATCATGCAAAAGCGATCGATATGGTTCAGGAAAACGGGCGCCTTGGTGAGACTTATAATGTTGGCGGACACAATGAAAAACAGAATATCGAGATTATCAATATCATCATAGATACACTGCTTGAGATGCTTCCAGCAGATGATCCGAGACGTGCACTTGTAAGCAAAGATCTGATCACTTACGTGGAGGATCGAAAAGGTCATGACAGACGTTATGCGATCGCACCGGATAAGATCAAGGCTGAGATCGGCTGGGAGCCGGAGACAATGTTCAAAGAGGGTATCAGAAAGACGATCGCATGGTACTTTGAACATGAGGACTGGATGAAAAACGTTACCAGCGGTGATTATCAGAAATATTATGAGGATATGTATCAGAACAGGTAAGAAGATGCAGGCAGCAGTACCGTCAGATGGGGCGATACTGCTTGTTTGCGTTTTATAATGGACGTGAAAACAAGGAGGATTATATGAAAGGTATTATTTTAGCAGGTGGTTCCGGAACAAGGTTATATCCGTTAACAAAGGCGATTTCAAAACAGATTATGCCGGTGTATGATAAGCCGATGATCTATTATCCGTTATCTACACTGATGCTTGCCGGCATAAGAGAGATTCTGATTATTTCCACACCGAGAGATCTGCCGGTGTTTGAAGAGTTATTTGGAGACGGAAGCCAGCTTGGCATGAGTTTTTCTTATGCCGTGCAGGAACAGCCAAGGGGCCTGGCAGATGCATTTATTATCGGTGAAAAGTTTATTGGAAATGATGCGGTTGCATTGGTTCTTGGAGATAATATTTTCTACGGACAAAACTTTTCAAAGGTTCTGCGTAGTGCAGCTGAACGCACACAGAATGAAAAGGGTGCTACGATTTTTGGCTACTATGTCAGAGATCCGAGAGAATACGGCGTGGTAGAGTTTGATGAGAACGGAAAAGCTCTTTCTATCGAGGAAAAACCGGAGCATCCAAAGTCAAATTATGCTGTGCCGGGACTTTATTTTTATGACAATGATGTTGTAGAGATCGCAAAAAATGTAAAGCCGTCTGCAAGAGGTGAGATCGAGATCACATCTGTAAATAATGCGTATTTAGAGCGTGGTGATCTGAGCGTTGAGACACTTGGCAGGGGATTTGCATGGCTTGATACAGGAAACCACGATATGCTGCTTGCGGCTGCAGATTTTGTGTCAGCGATCCAGAAACGTCAGGGACTTTATGTGTCCTGTATCGAGGAGATCGCATACAAACGTGGATTTATCGATAAAGAGCAGCTGTTAAAACTTGCAGAACCGCTCCTTAAAACAGATTATGGCAAATATCTGGTAGAGGTTGCCGAAGGACTTTAAAAAACAGATAGTGAGGATCAATAATTATGGGAAAAATAAAGGTAACACATGACTGTAATGGAATCGAGGGACTCAAAGTAATTGAGCCGGCAGTCTTCGGGGATGCCAGAGGATATTTCATGGAGACCTACAATTACAACGATTTTAAAGAGGCAGGGATCGACTGCCAGTTTGTACAGGATAACCAGTCTGCATCGAAAAAAGGTGTGTTAAGAGGATTACATTTCCAGATCAACCACCCGCAGGACAAGCTGGTGCGCGTGGTAAGCGGAGAGGTATTTGACGTTGCAGTGGATTTAAGAGAAGGTTCTGAGACATTCGGAAAATGGTTTGGCATCGTTCTGACTGCGGAAAATAAAAAGCAGTTTTTTGTACCAAAGAATTTTGCACATGGCTTTATCGTGCTGTCTGATTATGCAGAGTTCTGCTATAAGGTTACTGATTTCTACCATCCAAATGACGAGGGTGGTATTCTCTGGAATGATCCGGCAATCGGTGTTGAATGGCCAATGCCGGAAGGAATGACACAGGCGGATCTGATCCTTTCCGATAAGGATAAAGTGCACGGTGGATTCGATGCATATTGTAAGGAACGGGGAATTGTAAGATAGGAGCACTCATATGACAGAAAAGAAGAAAAATGTCTGCCTGCCAAAACGTCTGATTGCCAGCCGTAAACTCATCGGCAATCTTGCCAAAAATGATTTTAAGAAAAAATTTGCGGGTTCTTATTTTGGCGTGATATGGGCTTTCATACAGCCGGTGATCACAGTGCTTTTATACTGGTTTGTCTTTGAGTTTGGACTACATCAGAAAGTCAATGATTTAAGAACAGGGATTGAGGTGCCATTTGTACTCTGGCTGATGGGCGGTCTTGTGCCGTGGTTTTATTTTCAGGAGGCTTTAAATGGAGGAACCGGTGTCCTGGATGAATACAGTTATCTCGTTAAAAAAGTTGTATTCCAGATCGATGCACTTCCGGTAGTAAAATTGATCTCTGCACTATTTACACATGCATTTTTTGTTGTGTTTATGCTGGTTGTTTTTGCAGTTATGGGATTTTATCCCGATCTTTATGTGCTTCAGATTGTTTATTATTCGTTTTGCATGGTGATCCTTACAGCAGGACTGATTTATGCGACAAGCGCCGTGACGGTGTTTTTCCGTGACATGAAAGAGGTTGTCGCCATTCTTTTGCAGATCGGAATGTGGGTAACACCGATCATGTGGAATTTTGAGAGCATGCAGGGCATTCCTAAATGGGCTGTGCTCCTGCTTAAGCTAAATCCGATGTATTATATTGTTTCGGGATACAGGGATGCACTGATCAATAAAACGGCATTCTGGGAGCATCCGGGACTGACATTGTGGTTCTGGGGAATCACGCTGTTTATTCTCTGGGCAGGAACGACCATGTTTAAGCGTCTGCGTGTACATTTCGCAGATGTGCTGTAAGAGCATCGCAAGAATGAAAACTGTGGAATGAGGATAGTATGGATAATTTAGCAATCAGGGTAGAGGATGTCTGTAAAGTCTACAAACTTTATGATAAACCGTCTGACCGGTTAAAGGATGCACTTGGACTGGTCAGAAAGAACCATTTCAAAGAACATCATGCATTAAAGCATGTGTCGTTTGAAGTAAAAAAAGGTGAGACGATCGGCATCATCGGAACGAATGGTTCCGGAAAATCTACCATTTTAAAAATAATTACAGGTGTTTTAAGTCCGACGAGCGGCGAGGTGGAAATCGATGGAAGGATTTCCGCACTGTTAGAGCTTGGTGCCGGATTTAATATGGAGTATACCGGAATCGAAAATGTCTATCTAAACGGTATGATGATGGGATTTTCCCGCGAGGAGATGGATGCAAGGTTAGATGATATCTTAAAATTTGCAGATATCGGTGATTTCGTGCATCAGCCGTGTAAGACCTATTCGAGCGGTATGTTTGTCCGGCTTGCGTTTGCGGTGGCGATCAATATTGATCCGGAGATCCTGATCGTGGATGAGGCATTATCGGTCGGAGATGTATTTTTTCAGGCAAAATGTTATAAAAAGTTTGAGGATTTCAAGGCGCAGGGAAAGACCATCCTGTTCGTCAGCCACGATATCAGCAGTGTGGCAAAATATTGTGACCGTGTCATCTTACTCAATAAAGGAGATAAACTGGCAGAGGGAAATGCCAAGGATATGATCAACCTTTACAAAAAGGTTCTGCTTAAGAACTCAGACAAGATCGCCGGCGGTAAAATTTTAGAGAATGATGCGTCCGATGGAAAGAAGCTCTGGAAATCAAATTACCAGCTCAACCCGGATGTCAATGAATATGGAACCGGTGAGGCGGAGATCATTGACTTTGCGCTGATCGATGAATATGGCAATTATACGAACTGTATCCAGAAGGGGACTTCTTTTACCATCAAATCCAAGGTGAAATTCCTCTCTGATATACAGGATCCGATTTTTACTTATACATTTAAAACCGTACAGGGAACTGCTGTTACCGGAACAAACACGATGTTTGAAAAAGTGGGCATCGGGATGGCAAAGACAGGTGATACCTATGTTGCGACATTCCGCCAGAACATGGATATGCAGGGCGGTGAATATCTGTTATCCATTAGCTGCACCGGTTATGTCGGCGGAGAGTTCCGCGCGTACCACAGATTATATGATGTGGTCGGTGTGACGGTGGTATCTGACAAAAATACCGTCGGTTTTTATGATATGAATTCAGAAGTTACGATTGAAAAATGTGACGAATAGAAGAACGTAAAAGTGAGGAAGCAATGGGACATGTGAACGTGCCGGAGGGGCTGAAAGAGATCATACAACAGAATAATGAAAAAGCCTATCCGCAGATCATCATGGAACAGGCATCCTATCCGTACCTTTTTCATCTGTCGGATATCAGGGAGAACCTGATCGCATTTCTGCCGGTGACAAAGCAGATGCATGTTTTAGAGCGGAATGCAGGATGCGGTGCACTGACAGGAAAACTGCTTTCTATGGCGTTACATGTGACGGCAGTGGTGGAGAGTGAAGAGGAAGCTGACATTTTACGGGTGCGTTATGAAAATGCCGGCAATCTGACGGTTCTGGTTGTTCCGGCTTCGGATACAAAACCGGAAACAAATGTACTGTATCAGGATCAGGTCTATGACATGATATTGATTGCAGGCGAATTTTCAAAATTTCAAAATGAGCTTTCCTGTATGAGAGAACACTTATCTGACAACGGGAAACTCTATGTGGCGGATGCCAACCGTCTGGGACTGAAATATTTTGCGGGGTGTCAGGAGGAATACCGCGGGGGATATTTTGCCGGACTGGAAAATTATGATAAGGATCCGGAACGATTCACAGAGGATGACAGGCACGGTGAGGCGAGGGTCTATACCAGAAAAGAGTATGAACAGATCTTAAAAGAAGCAGGATTTTCGGAAATTTTCAGCTATTACCCATATCCGGATCACAAGTTCCCATCCTGTATCTATTCGGATGAATATCTTCCGGGAAGGGGAGAACTTTCCGACAACCGGAGAAATTTTGACAGGGACAGATTACAGCTTTTTGATGAGAAAAAAGTTTTTGATACGGTTCTGGCAGAAGGGTTATTTGGAGAACTTGCCAATTCCTTTTTGATCGAGGCAGGAAATAGGACCGGAGAACAGCGTGTGATTTATTCAAAATATTCCAATGAGAGGGCAAGGCAGTTTGCCATCCGCACGGATATCTGCAAGAAAGCGGATGGAGAAAAAAATGTCAGAAAATATGCACTTTATCCGGAAGGAAGAGAGCATATCTGTCATATGGAGAAGTCATACGAAAAATTGTCATCGTGCTATGCGGACAGTAATGGGAAAATCAGATTCTGCGCCTGTCATACAAAAAATGATGCAGCCGTATCCGGTTTTGATCCCGGTGTCACACTGCAGAATGTGATGGAGCGGGCGATTGAAAGAAATCAGACGGAACTGGTGAAGCGCATCCTTGATGATTATGCAAAACGTATCATGGAATATGGTGGAAAACATCTGTTTACGCCAACCGAAGATTTCCGAAAAGTGTTTGGAGAGGTTCATTTTACAGAGGAAACTGAAGCGGTGGATATATGCGATATCGATATGATATTTGCCAATATTTTGATTCCTGCAGGCAGTGAGATGAAAATAGAGGAAGCAGAATGGACAGTCATTGATTATGAGTGGACGTTTTTCTTTTCGGTACCAAAGTTATTTGTATTATACCGTGCACTTTATTTTGCATATTACCAGATCATGGGAGGAAAAGGCACTCCGCTGGATGAGCTGTTAGCAGCTTACGGAATCAGTAAGGAATTAAAAGAACAGTTTGGCAGGATGGAGGAGAATTTTCAGGCATATCTGGGAAAGGGCAGCGTTCCGGTGCGCAATATGCAGCGTGTGATGGGAACAAAGATCGTTCCCTTAGAGCAGCTGCTAAGGCAGGATGCAGGGAATGTACAGATAGAAGAAATGCAGAATGTACCTTTTAGAGTGCGGAAGATTCTGTATCACATTGACAGACAGGAATATCAGGATGGCAGTGTGGTCTGTTGTGGATGGGCACTTGCAAAGACATGGAATGGAAAGGTACTTCCAGTTGATATAAAAGCAGTGATGCCGGACGGCACTGTGGTCACAGCGGAATTGAAAAGATATCCGAGAGCGGATGTCGCCGATGCATTAAAACTGCGCCGGACGTGCGATGTGAACCTGAACCTGGGATTTGACTGTGTGTTTATTGTTCCGCGCGAAACGGAATGGAAACTGATTTTTTCGTTGGGAAAACGCAGTGCGGAATATGATTACCAGAATAAATGACAGGAAGAAACAGTGACACCTGGGCATGAAACCGGGGAAAAGGAACAGGAAAGGACTTGACATGTACCAGACAAGAGAAAAAATTCAGAGTATCATTTTACTGCTGGCGGATCTGATATGCTTTGCCGTAAGTTATTTCGGGGGCGGTTATCTGTGGCTGGTGGGTTATCGAAATGTATCCGTCGCAAATATGAAGATAGAGCTGATGGAGAGCTTTGGCATCGTAATGGTTGTTTACATGCTGGTAATGCTCTTTTCGGATATTGATAATCGTTTTATTGACCGAAGTGTATTTCAGGAGTTGTGGGCAGCAATCAAAGCGAGCGTTGTGTTAGTATGTGTGACAGCGCTGACCATTTTTTTACAGCACAATAATGCGGAGGCTTCCCGAGGTGTTTATTTTTGTATTGCGCTGGTAAATATGTGCCTGTATTTTGGCATGCATATTATCATTAAATATTATCTGCTGCATGTTTACCGTAACAAAAGAGCAAATAATCAGGTATTTCTGGTCACAACGGCAGAACGTGTGGAAGAGGTGATCGCGGATGCAGACCATTCCGGAGACTGGATCCATCGTCTTGCAAGTATTGCGATCATTGATGAAAACCAGATTGGAAAATGGTATCATGGTGTTCCTGTCGTTGCCACTTATGATAATATGTTCCAGTATGTAAAAGAACAGATTGTGGATGAAGTTTTTATCAGTGTGCCGTATGAGACAGGAGATTCGCTTGCGGAGGTGGTCAACCGTTTTGAGGATATGGGGGCAACCGTACATGTCACGATTGAGATCTTAAACAAGTTTGATGATTACCATAAAACTTTTAACATGCTGGGAAATATACCGGTCGTCACATTTTCCAATCAGTCCTATGACTGGAAAATGCTTATGATCAAGCGTGTGATGGACATCGCAGGTTCGATCGTGGGACTTGTGATCACGGCAGTTGTGACGGTCTTTTTAGCACCGCCGCTTTTGATCGAATCTCCGGGACCTCTGTTTTTCGCACAGAAGCGTGTCGGCAAGAATGGAAGATTTTTTAAGATCTATAAGTTCCGTTCGATGTATAAGGATGCAGAGGAACGCAAAAAAGAACTGGAAAGCCAGAATGAGATGAATGGTCTGATGTTTAAAATGAAAGATGACCCGCGTATTACGAAGGTTGGAAAATTTATCCGTAAGACCAGTATCGATGAGCTTCCACAGTTTTTCAACGTTTTGAAAGGTGATATGAGTCTGGTCGGTACAAGACCACCGACGGTAGATGAGTTCAAACAGTATGAATCACACCAGAAACGCCGTTTAAGTGCAAAACCGGGCATTACCGGATTATGGCAGGTAAGCGGACGGAACGAGATTACTGATTTTGAGGATGTCGTGAAACTGGATGTACAGTATATTGATAACTGGAGTCTGGGACTGGATATCAAGATCATTTTAAAGACGATAAAAGTGGTGTTTGAAAAAGGCGGAGAATAGAAAGGAGACCTGATATGAATCAGAGATATGAGAGCAGAAAAGAATACAGTTTGATGGATGTGCTGCAGTATAACTTAAGAAAATGGTGGCTTGCGGCTGTCTTTGCGGCAGTTTTTGCAGTGATCGTCGGTGGATACAAGGCAAAAACCCTGATGCCTTATATTGATGCAGAAGTCTATGATGACAGAATGCAGGTGGAGACTTCGGTGCTTTTAAAAGATTATAATTCCGGAAGTACTGTGGAGCGTGGCAATGATATTATGAAAATTGCAAAGAGCAGCAGTGTGTACGACGAATTCTGTAAAGTGACAGGAATCGATCTGACAAAACAGGCATTTACGGATATGTTTGAGTGTGAACAGACAGAGGCATCGGACATTATTACTTTTTATGTGGTGTATCCGAGAACGAGCTGGGATTATACCGTAAATGACGAAGAGGAAGCGTATGCTTTTGTGAACGGACTTCTTCAGGCATTGGATACCGTGACAAAGAAACAGGTCGGCACACAGTGTTTTACTGTATTTGATGAACCGCAGTCCCAGAGAGAAGTGACAAAGCTTGAAACTTATACCATCTCCAGTTCTGAGTTCCGCCAGGGAGTATTAAAAGCTGTGATTGCAGGTATTTTACTTGGCATTATGCTTGAGGTTGTTTTATATACATTGTGGATGATGATTTATAAAAAACCGAAGGATGCACAGGAAGTGCAGGAATGTTTAGAGACACAGATCGTTGATGTGATCACAAAAAAGAATGAAAATGAAGAAACCTATAAAAAAGCGGCTATGTTTTTGAATGGACAAAAAGCAGAAGGATGCCTTAAGATTAACTGTCTGCCGGTCGGAAGAACTGCGGATACCACAGCATTGCGTCTTGCGATGTGCTATGCAAATGAAAAGAAAAAGACTCTGCTGATCGACCTGAATGCAACTGACAGTGATGATGCATCTTTAAGTGCCTATGTTATGGGGAATACGACAGAATTAAAGTTACAGCAGATGAATGACTACTTAGACACCGTAAAGAGAAATTTGAAACAGGAACAGGGATTTGATCTTGTTGGAAATGAAAAGTTCAAAGAGCTTCTGGATCGCTTCTCAAAGCAGTATGAATACATTCTGGTCAATGGAAGGGATGTGTCGGCAATATCCGAAGGATATCAGACGGCATTGCTTTGCGACAGTAATCTTGTCATCTGCGGACGCAGAAATGTCAGAACGGAAGAACTTTATATGTTAAAGAATACGGCTGAGATCAACCATATCCATCTGGATGGAGTGCTGGTATATGATTTATAAGAATCTACTTTATACAGGAATGCTTTTCGTAGTACTTCCGGTCTGGTTTGGATTGTTGTGGGTATGGTATCTGAAAATAGAGGGAACGGTCAGAAAACTGTGCAACGCATGGGTGCTTGGACTTGCAAGCATGTTTGCATCGGGACAGATTTTGCTGGTGCCAATGATACTTGGCAAAAGGACGCTTACCGAGGCTGTCACACTTTGGAAGATATTTCTGGTGATTGTTTCCATTGTTATCATGGTAATTCTGATACGCAGATGTGGTATCTTAGTTACAGTAGAAAATAAGCTGGAAAACAAAAAAAAGAAAGCCGGAGCATGGAAAATCATTTTTGGAATTCTTGCAGCGGCGCTGATCCTTTTGCAGGCATGGATTCCGTATCATTACCAGCATATTGATGATGACGATGCAAGATATGTTTCGGAAGAAGTTTCTGCGATTGTGCATGATACGCTTTTAGTGGATGATCCGATCACGGATGAATATATGTACTGGGATGTCGGGGAAGTAAGAAAAGATGTGACATCCCCATGGACGATGTATGTGGCAATGTGCTGTAAAATAACAGGAATTGCTCCGGCGGTGTTTTCACATACATTTTTTCCATTTTTTATGATCATCATCTGTTATGTGTTGTATGGAATGATCGGAAATGTACTGTTTCGCGGTGATGCGGAAAAAACAGCACTGTTTCTGATTGTTTTATCCGTGTTCCATATCTGGAATTTTACATCAACACATACACTGTCGGCGATGTTTTTATTGCGGATCTGGCAGGGAAAGGCAATCGTGGCGGGATTTATCATTCCATTGTTAATGTATTTGTTTTACCAGATCTTTATGAGTGAAAAACAGAGTATGAAATGGGCGGCACCATTGTATGCCTTAAGTTTTGCGGCAGCTCTTTTATCGGGAATGGGAATTATTATGGCACCAGTTATGATGGGATTGTACGGACTTTTAGATGGTATTTACCACCGGAATCTGAAACGTATGCTCTGTATATGGATCGCAGCACTGCCGTGTGCTGTTTATATGATTTATTATACGGCGGGGATTTAAAAAGGAAAGAGAACGGATATGGCAGCAGATTTTTATTCAATACTGGACAATTTTAAAAATTTTATTGGCGGACGTACCGGACTTTTTCACTGGTGCCTGTTTTGTCTTGCAGTTGTAATGCTGTTTTTCCTGGGAAGAAAATATCAGGAAGAGAAACAGACCGTCCGGTTTCTGGTATGGCCGACAATCCTGGTACTGTTATTTTTATTTAATCCATTATTTATAGCTGTTTTGCAACTTATAGCTATTGTAACTGTTTTATTTTTTGGTTTTGGCGATGTTATAGTTTGATTATTCTCTGGTTTTGGTTTTGTACTACTATTGCCTGGTTTTGGCTTTTCGTTATTACTTGGCTTTGGTTTCTCACTACTATTGTCTGTTTTTTCTACTTCATCATTATTT
>OGRJ01003073.1_pt1 | contig 11124 bp, 10 predicted proteins | sample 1553411 | NCBI WGS metagenome assembly OGRJ01 (sample SAMEA2580084, study PRJEB22360) | human gut metagenome | biome: human gut; feature: human-associated habitat; material: faeces | place: Denmark | collected 2008/2010
AAAAATACAAAGGGCAGCGCGTAGTCATCGGTTCAGTGACCGATGGCTATCTGCCACAGGAGGCTCAGTTTCAGAACACCCGTAAGCTTCTTGAACAGCTCCGGGGCAGTGAGGCAGAAATTCTTATCTGTACCAAGTCAGACTTGGTAATCCGTGACATTGACCTTCTGAAAAAATTGGGAAAGGTCACGGTCTCTTGGTCGATCAATACATTGGACGAAGGCTTTAAAAATGATATGGACGATGCCGTCAGCATCAAGCGACGGCTGGATGCCATGAAGCAGATCTATGATGCGGGCATTCGCACCGTCTGCTTTATTGCCCCTGTCTTTCCGGGTGTCACGGATTTTGAGGCTATCTTCCATCAGGTCAGAAATCAATGCGACCTGATATGGTTGGAAAATCTAAACCTGCGAGGCGGATTCAAAAAAGACATCATGAACTATATTTGTAAAAAATATCCTGACTTGGTTCTGCTGTACGATGCTATCTACAACAAGGGAGACAGAAGCTACTTCCGTGGTTTGGAGGATCAAGCGGAACGGCTGGCGAAAGAAAACAGCTGTCCCTTCGTGGACAACGAGCTGCCCTACGGCCGGGCAGAGTCTGGACACCCGGTCATTGTGAATTACTTTTACCATGAGGAAGTGCGTGGCTCGGAAAACACCGGGCGACGCAACCCCAAAAAATAATTTGTGAAATAAATGGGTTCTGACATGGAGCTGTGCTTCAATGTCAGAACCTTTTTTAGCACTGTTTACCAATTCAGAAGTTTTCTTATCCCTCTTGGAAGGACTTGTACTCCGTCCATTGCTTTTCGATTTTCCTCGCTCTACAATACAGACGGAACGATTAAATAATTGGACCGTAAGCAAGCTATTTTTGCAAAGACTTCAAATGGAGGAGGTTTATATGGCATCTTTAATTTTACTCATTGTACTGGCGGTATACTGTATTTGGTTGCTGCGGCATATGGCGAAGCGGCGCAAAGAAAAGCATGGAAAATGTGTGGACTGTCCTTATCAGGGGACTGGAATGTGCCGATAAAAGCTGCATTTTGCCCAAACAGAAGAACTCTTTTCCCGAATAGCAGGATATGGGTTCAAACCGTTGACGAGGACGGTTTTCCTGCATATGCTGAAGATACAGTTAAATAATGATTTAATTGTTTGACACAAAATTAATACTCGGAGAGGAGATTTTCAAAATGAAAAAGACTTACAAAATCGATGTGGATTGCGCTAACTGCGCCAACCTGATGGAAGATGCCGCCCGCAAGACCAGCGGCGTACAGAGCGCTACGGTGAACTTTATGACCCTCAAGATGAACGTGGAGTTCGAGGAAGGTCAGGACCCCAAGACTGTTATGCAGGAGGTTCGCAAAGCCTGCAAGAAGGTGGAACCCGACTGTGAGATCTTTCTGTAAGCAGGCGAAAGGAAATGCCCTGTTGAGCGGCAGCTTGCAGGGCGTTCTTTCTCTTAGACAAATAAACGAATAAGCAATCGTGAAAGGGGTAAAACGAAATGCAGGAGTATATCATCAACGGTCTGCTGATCGTGGTGGCTCTGCTGGCCGTGATCCTTCAGATCATTGGCACGCGGTCCTCCGCCGGTATGACCAAAAAACAAAAAGTGATGTTGTGGCGGATTCTGACTGCTACGGTTCTACTGTTAATTTTGCAGGTCCTGGGCGCAGGCGCATTTGAAGTGTTTGGCGCGGCAGGCCGCTGGATACGTCTGGCTGTGTTCCTGGTGGATTATCTGGTCATTGGCTACGACATTCTGAAAAAAGCCGGAAAAGGTATCCGCAACGGTCAGGTGTTCGATGAGCACTTTTTGATGGCGGTGGCTACGCTGGGGGCTCTGGCACTGGCCGTATATGAAAACGGCGACTATCTGAAGGCCATCGCGGTGATGCTGTTCTACCAGGTGGGCGAATGGTTCCAGTCCTACGCCGTGGGCAAGAGTCGCCGGAACATCAGTGATCTGATGGATATCCGTCCTGATTATGCCAATATCGAACAGGATGGAAAACTGGAACAGGTAGACCCGGACGAAGTGGGTATCGGCACCATTATTGTGGTACAGCCCGGCGAGAAAGTTCCTATTGACGGTACCGTGGTGCAGGGAGAATCCACTCTGAACACTGCCGCTCTCACCGGTGAAAGTTTGCCCCGTGAGGTCAAGACTGGCGATGAGATCATCTCCGGCTGTATCAACATGACAGGTTTGCTCCATATCCAGACCACCAAGGAATTTGGTGAGTCCACTGTCTCCAAGATTCTGAATCTGGTGGAGAACGCCTCCTCCCGGAAGTCCAAGTCGGAGGACTTCATTTCCCGCTTTGCCAAGATCTACACTCCTGCGGTGTGCTATGCCGCGCTGGCGCTGGCTGTATTGCCGCCGCTGGTACGGATGTTTGCCATGGGGCTGGATGCAGGCTGGGAGACCTGGATCTATCGTGCGCTGACCTTCCTCGTTGCCAGTTGCCCCTGCGCTTTGGTCATTTCCATTCCTCTGTCCTTCTTTGCAGGAATTGGCGGAGCCAGTAAGGCGGGTGTTCTGGTGAAGGGGTCCAACTATCTGGAGACCCTGTCACAGGCTAAGATTGTAGTTTTTGACAAGACCGGCACACTGACTCAGGGCGTATTTGAGGTGAATGCGATCCATCACAATGAGATGGAAGAGCACAAGCTGGTGGAATACGCCGCTCTGGCAGAGAGCGCTTCAAGCCATCCCATCAGCAAGAGCTTACAGAAAGCCTATGGCATGGAAATCGACCGTAGCCGTGTAACCGGTATTCAGGAGCTCAGCGGCAACGGAGTGATTGCCACAGTGGATGATCATCAGGTCGCGGCAGGAAACGACAAGCTCATGAATCGTTTGGGGGTCCAGGCTATTCCGTGCCATAGTGTGGGGACGATCATTCACATGGCGATTGACGGGAAATATGCCGGACACATTGTTATTTCCGACATCGTGAAGCTTCACTCCAAAGAAGCCATCCAGGCATTAAAGTCGGCTGGGGTTCGCAAGACTGTGATGCTTACTGGTGACGCCAAGAAGGTGGCTGACAGTGTGGCCTCCGCTTTGGAATTGGATGGGGTTTACAGTGAACTGCTTCCTGCTGACAAGGTGGAGCAGTTGATTCAGAACAAACCAGAGAAAGAAAAACTGGCTTTTGTGGGAGATGGCATCAACGACGCCCCGGTGCTTCGCCGGGCAGACATCGGCATCGCCATGGGTGCCATGGGTTCTGACGCCGCCATTGAGGCTGCTGATGTGGTCCTAATGGATGATGACCCCTTGCAGATCTCCAAAGCAATCAAAATCTCCCGCAAGTGCCTTGGCATCGTTTATCAGAACATCGTGGTGGCCATCGGCGTAAAACTGGTCTGCCTCGTGCTGGTCGCTCTGGGTTTCGCCAATATGTGGCTGGCCGTGTTTGCTGATGTGGGCGTGATGATTATAGCCGTCCTCAACGCTATCCGGGCACTGTTTGTGAAAAATCTTTAAAGTTCAGAAATAAACGAAAACAGAAAGGGAGCCCCCGATGAATGATTCTTGGCCTCGTGAACCGCAAGAGCTGGAACTGGAAAATCTGACACAGTTGTTTAAGATTCTGGGGAACCCTTCCCGTATGAAGGCTTTATTTCAAATTGGTCCCTCAGAAGCATGTGTCAGTGAAGTATCAATCTCTATATGAAGCTTTTGGAAGAGGAAGAACTTTCCGAAAATAGTAGGGAATTTCTGGGAAAAATTAGAGATCAGATGGAGAAAAATGACTTTTTAATGCAGAGCATGGTAAAAATGTCAAGGCTTGAAGCAGGAATTCTTCAGATCCGTAAAGAAAATAAAAAATTTTATGAACAGTCAGGAGGGGAGCTTTCCCAGGCTGCTTCTGGTCGTTATTATATGGATTTTAAGCAAAAAGCTTATGACGAAAAAAGAGCAGGATGCTTTTATAGAAAGTATGGAGCTTGGAAAGCAGCAGACGCTTTTTTTTACAGCTGATCTTGGTGTGTCAGTTCAGATTTTGACAGGTCTTGCAGGGCTGATCACATTGACTGTAGGAATGGGAGTGACTTATTTTCTTTATGAATCTATGAATTTCAGGGAGATTGGGTTTGCAGTACCGTTGCTTCCGCTTTTGTTAGCAGCGTTGCTTAGTCTTTTGGTATGCACTTTAGTGCCGGTGTTTACATGGATGGTTTTGGAAAAGAATGGAAGTATTGTGGAAAGGATTAAGGGAGTAGAATAATTGTTATTGAGCCGCATTTTTACGAAAGGGACATGTCAACTTTGGACTTGGAACTTTCATAGTAAAAATGCGGCTCTTTTGTCATATTAATTAACAACCAATGTTAAACATTTTGCAAATCGCATTAAATAATTCGGTGCAGCTATTGAAATTAAAACACATAGTTTCGACCTCACTATTTACGCGAGCAACGAGCCAAAGTAATAGTAACACTTTATTTCAAGAAAATATGGATCAGCTTATCATAAATCCGTCTGTAAGGCTGATACCTCATCGGCAGGTCGATCCAGGTTTTTTTGTCTACGATGCTCTTGTAATGGGAAAAGGTCTCGAAGCCTTTCTGGCCGTGATAGCTTCCCATACCGCTTTCACCGAAGCCGCCGAATGGCATTTCGCTGGTGGCGAGGTGAATGATCACATCGTTGATACAGCCACCGCCGAAGCCACACTCAGAGGTGACTTTTTCGCAGATGGCTTTTTCCTGGGCAAAAATGTAAAGAGCCAGAGGATGAGCCATGGAATTTACCTTTCGGATTACTTCTTCTATGGAATCAAAAGTAAGGACAGGCATTACCGGTCCGAAGATTTCTGCCTGCATTACGGCATCTTCGAAGGTTACCTGATCCATGACTGTAGGTTCAATCTGTAAAGTTTCGGGACGGGCATTTCCGCCGCAGATGACTTTCGCAGGATCAATCAGGTTCTGAATGCGGTTGAAATGCTTTTCGTTGATGATCTTTCCGTAATTTTTGTTATCCAGAGGGGATTTGCCAAACTGCTTACGGATCTGTTTCTGGATCTGTTTCAGAAGCGTATCCTTCACTTCTCGGTGACAGTAAATGTAGTCAGGTGCTACGCAGGTTTGTCCGCAGTTCAGATATTTGCCGAATACAATACGTTTGGCGGCAAGCTTGATATTTGCAGATTTATCTACGATGCAGGGGCTTTTTCCCCCAAGCTCCAGGGTGACTGGAGTGAGGTGCTCGCTGGCATGGCGCATGACCTCTTTTCCAACAGCCTGGCTGCCGGTGAAAAAGATGTAGTCAAAGTGCTCCTGGAGAAGGCAGGAGTTTTCCTGGCGTCCACCCATAACAACGGCCACATATTCTTCCGGAAAACATTCACGGACGATTTCGCAGATGATATTGCTGGTGGCAGGAGAGTAGGCGCTGGGTTTTAATACTGCAGTGTTTCCGGCGGCGATGGCGTCTACCAGCGGATCGAAGGTAAGCAGGAAGGGATAGTTCCACGGGCTCATGATCAGGGTGACACCGTATGGGGACGGCTTCCTGTAACTTCTGGAATGGAACTGGGCAAGTGGGGTGTGCACGGTTTTTTCTCTGGAAAGGGAGCGGATGTGCTTCAGCATATAGGTAATCTCGCTGAGAACGAGACCGGATTCGCACATGTAGCTCTCGAAGCTGCTTTTTCCCAGGTCTGACTTCAAGGCAGCATTGATCTGCTCCTGGTGGGACTGGATGGAGGTTTGCAGCTTTTTTAAGGCAGTGATGCGAAAGTCAATGTTTAAGGTAGCGCCTGTATAAAAATAGTTCCGCTGCTTGCGGATGATTTCCTGGATTGCTTCCTGGGTCATGGGAAAGTCCTTTCTGATTATTTATAATGTATTTGATGTTTTGAAATATAGTTTACATAATGTAAAAGGCTATAAAGGGGGTAATTCAAAACTATCTTATTTAAATTGAGATTACCGAATGTAATGTTATAAAGGTGACAATATGGCATTTTTCAAACACACTTTATCTTTTTATTGCACTGTGTTTTCTTTAGCCGGCATCAACATATAATAAAATTTCTCCAGCTCCTGTGCATCCATCAGTATCGGTACCGGATACAGCGGATTCGCCTCTTTGTCCGCATAGTGTGACAGCTTCGGAATGTCTTCTTCCTGGATTTCCGGGATGGTATCGCCGATTCCGAAACGGGTCTTCATGTCTTTGACCGCCTGGATAAAGTTTAATGCGGCTTCTTCTTCCGGTGTTTCTTCCTCATTTCCCATATTGGCTCCGAAACGGCTAACGCTCAAGATGATGCCGATATAGGCGCAACTGATTACAGTCGACGTACCTCCCCGGCTGACCAACGGCAAAGGTTGTCCGGTCACCGGTATCAGATCTACCGCCACCGCCATATTCGTCAAGGCCTGGACGACAACCAACAATCCGCAGCCCAGCACCAGGAATTTAGGAAAGAGCTTATCACATCTACGAGCAATCATCCCCACCCTGACAAGCAAGATGATATACAGGAGCAGGACAAAGACACCCCCGACGATTCCCATCTCTTCTATAATAATGGCATAGATAAAGTCCGAGTAAGCCTGCGGCAGAAAGTCGCGTTGCTGCCCATGTCCGGGGAACTTCCCGAACAGACCGCCACGTGCCAGTGCAATCTTGGCATGCACCACCTGATAGTCGTCACCGTCAATGCTGACAGCTCTTCCCGGTTCAAACTTGACGGCATCCGCCGGATCGGAAAAACGCTCGATACGTGCTTTCCAAGTGTGCACACGATCCGGCATCAAGTCGATCACCTTGTCCGGGGCAAACCGTATAAAACCCACTAACATCAAGACGCCGATGATACCCGCACCGCCCAATCTCAGCAGACGTCCGATGGATATCTGCCCGATGAACATCATCATGAAAGTCACGGCGAACAGCAGGATAGCGGTCGACCCGTTATTGAAGAAGATCAGAAAACAAACACCTCCAACGCCTCCCAAGATGTACCAGAACATCTGTTTATCCGTGAACCAATTCCGCTTGCTCAGGATAAACGCCGTATAACCGATAGCGGCTATCTTGGCTATTTCCGAGGGCTGGAAACGGATTCCGAGAATTTCCAGCCAACGAGGTTCCCCATTTACCACGACACCAACAAAGGGCGTAATGGCCAACAGAACCATCGAGACCGGCAAAAGCAAACTCAACAAGGAATAGAACCTGCACGGTATGTTGTGCATCAACAGTACAAGCACGAAACCTCCCAACAGGAAAGTCGCATGACGTACAATAGGAGCCCAATGATTCGCATTCTTATAAGCAATCGTACTGGTTGCACTGAAGACCTCGATCACCGAGACCAAACACAGGAACATGAAGATCACCCATATCACCCGGTCGCCCTTGAACAGTTTACTTGCTAAATCCATTTCTTCGTCTTTCTTTACAGGTTACGCACACAAGCCTTGAACTGGTCGCCACGATCCTCATAGCTCTTGAAGAGGTCGAAGCTGGCACAGCAGGGTGACAACAGGACGGTATCTCCCTTTTCGGCCAGCTTATACGCTTTCGATACGGCTTCTTCCATCGAACGGGCATCCTCGATAACAGGAACCTTCCCGTCGAAGAAACCATGCAGCTTGGCATTGTCCACACCGAGGAATACGAGGGCGTGCACCTTTTTCTTCACCAGCTCTTCGATTTCGGAATAATCATTTCCCTTATCCGTTCCACCCAGTATCAAGACCAGCGGAGTGGTCATGCTCTGCAAGGCATACCAGCAGGAGTTTACATTCGTAGCTTTCGAGTCGTTGATAAAATCGACTCCGCGCACACGTGCCACTTTCTCCAGGCGATGTTCCACCCCGGTAAAGTCGCTCAGCGAAGCCCGTAAATTCTCATCGTGGATATCCACCAATTTGGATGCGATACCAGAAGCCAGCGAATTATACAGATTATGCGTTCCCGATAATGCCAATAAATCTTCTTCCATTGTAAACGTTCCGTTTGAGGTTTCAATTATTATCTTTTTGTCTTCCGTATAGCCCTTTACGCCGGCTTCGTGAGTTTCGGCGAACGGGTAGAGAGTTGCCTGCGGATGGCGTTTGGCGATTTCGCGGGCAATAATGGGATCGTCGTTCCAGAATATGAAAGCATCTTCAGCCGTCTGGTTCCGGATAATGCGGAATTTGGCATCCACATAGTTCTGCATCTCGTAGTTATAACGATCCAGATGGTCAGGCGTTATATTCAACAAGATGGCGATGTCCGCCTTGAATTCGTACATGTTGTCGAGCTGGAAACTACTCAGTTCGATCACGTAGACGGCGTGAGGATCTTCAGCCACCTGGAGGGCCAGGCTGTTCCCGACGTTCCCGGCAAGCCCCGCATCCACTCCCGCCTGCCGGAGGATGTGGTAAGTCAGCATGGTCGTCGTCGTCTTGCCATTGCTCCCGGTGATACAGATCATCTTGGCATCCGTGTACCGTCCGGCAAATTCTATCTCGGAGATGATAGGCGTACCTTTCTCCTTCAGTTTCTTTATGATAGGAGCCTTGTCGGGAATCCCCGGACTCTTGATAATCTCGTCGGCATTCAGGATGTCGGCTTCGGTATGCCGGCCCTCTTCCCAACAGATACCGTGGGCATCCAGCATATCCTTATACTTGGGTTTGATGGACGAGAAATCGGAAACGAACACATCGAATCCTTTCGCCTTTGCCAGCACGGCAGCACCTGCGCCACTTTCACCGGCCCCTAAGATAACAATCCTTTTCTTCATTTGATTTATGATTTCTTTATTCATTTATGATTTATGATTTATGATTTATGCGTCGATAATAAATCACAAATTATAAATCATAAATCACTTTACCTCATCTTTAACGTCACAATCGTAATAACCGCCAGGATGATACCGATCAACCAAAACCGGACCACGATCTTCGATTCGGGCACTACGTTAAAAGGTTTCTGTATCAAAGCCTGTATTCCCGCATTACCGGGCTTCTGGAAATGGTGATGAAGGGGAGCCATCTTGAAGATGCGCCGTCCCTCACCGTATTTCTTCTTCGTATATTTGAAATAGAACGTCTGCATAAGGACGGAGAGATTCTCCACCAGGAAGATGCCGCACAGGATCGGGATCAGTAATTCCTTCCGAATAATGATTGCGAATACAGCGATGATACCGCCTAACGTCAAGCTACCCGTATCCCCCATAAACACTTGTGCCGGATAAGCGTTGTACCACAAGAATCCGACCGTTGCCCCGATAAAGGCAGCCGCAAACACCACCAGTTCTTCCGCTCCGGGGATAAACATGATATTCAGGAAAGAGGCGAACTCGAAGTGCGACGACATATACGCAAGTATTCCGAGTGCCACCCCGATAATCGCCGAGCTTCCCGCCGCCAGGCCGTCCAGGCCGTCCGTCAGGTTCGCCCCGTTCGACACGGCCGTCACCACGAAGATCACCATCAGAACGAAGACCAGCCAGGCTGCCTCTTCCTTATATTCGCCTGCCCAGTTGACCAACTGCGCATAATCGAAATTGTTGTTCTTCACAAACGGGATCGTCGTCTTGGTCGACTTCTTTTCAACCGTATGGTAACGGACTTCCTCGATCACATTGTCATGCCGCACTTCCATATTCTCCTTGATTACCACATCGGGGCTCATAAAAAGCACCAGGCCGACGATCAACCCCAGACCGATCTGTCCGATAATCTTGAACTTGCCATGCATGCCTTCCTTGTTCTTCCGGAACACCTTGATATAGTCGTCGGCAAATCCCAACGCCCCTAACCAAATGGTCGTCACCAGCATCAGGATCACATAGATATTGGTCAGCTTCGCACAAAGCAAGGTCGGCACCACAATCGCAATGATAATGATGATACCTCCCATCGTCGGCGTCCCTTTCTTACTCATCTGCCCTTCCAGGCCGAGGTTACGCACCGTCTCGCCGATCTGCAACAGTTGCAGCTTGTCGATGATACGGCGTCCGATAGCCGTCGAGATGAACAAGGACAGGATCAATGCCAGGGCGGAACGGAATGATACATACTTGAACATACCGGCACCCGGAAAATCGAGCTGATCCAAATAATTAAACAAATAATACAACATAAAAAACTTCGTTTTTCAGTTGAAAGTCGAGAGTTGAAAGTTGAAAGTTAAATACTGCTGAATATAACTTTCAACTTTCACCTTCCACCTTTCAACTCTTAAATATTTCTTTTAACTGTTCCCGGTCGTCAAAATGATGCTTCACGCCTTTTACTTCCTGGTAATCTTCATGGCCCTTGCCTGCAACCAGAATCACGTCGCCTTTCCTGGCGAGCATAGTGGCTGTTTTGATCGCCTGCGCACGGTCCGTAATGCAGAGCGTATGTTCCATATCGGCAGCATTCAGGCCGGCAACCATATCTTTAATGATCTCATCCGGTTCCTCGAAACGGGGATTGTCGGAGGTCAGGATCAGCTGATCGCTCAACTTGGCTGCCTCCTTCGCCATGATCGGGCGCTTTCCTTTGTCGCGGTTGCCGCCACAGCCAACGACCGTGATCACACGGCCGTTGCCGTTCAACACCTCATGGATGCTGTTGAGCACGTTCGTCAATGCGTCAGGCGTATGGGCATAGTCCACGATTGCCGTATATCCCGATGGAGACTGGATCGTCTGGAAACGACCGGAAACCGAATGCAGATCGCTCAACACCACCAACACTTCTTCCGGATCTTTGCCTAACGAAACAGCAGCTCCATACACTGCCAACAGGTTATAGGCATTGAAACGGCCGACAAAGCGTGTCATCACCTCACGCCCGTTAACCAGCATTTCAGTCCCTTCGAAATGGGATTCCAATATCTTTCCTTTGAAATCGGCCAATGTGCGAAGCGAATAGGTCAGCTTCCTGGCAGCCGTATTCTGCAACATGACAAGACCGGCTTTGTCGTCCGCATTCGTAAGTGCGAAAGCCGAAGCAGGCAGATCATCGAAGAATTTCTTCTTGGCTTTCAAGTAATTCTCGACTGTCTTATGATAATCCAAGTGATCACGCGTCAGATTGGTAAAGATACCTCCTGCGAACTTCAATCCGCTGATACGCTTTTGTG
>OGRJ01003075.1_pt1 | contig 11122 bp, 9 predicted proteins | sample 1553411 | NCBI WGS metagenome assembly OGRJ01 (sample SAMEA2580084, study PRJEB22360) | human gut metagenome | biome: human gut; feature: human-associated habitat; material: faeces | place: Denmark | collected 2008/2010
AGCATCCGACTGTTAATCGGACGGTCACTGGTTCAAGCCCAGTCGCAGGAGCCATATGAAAGCCCTTGGAAAGCAAGGGCTTTTTTGTTATTCCAGCGAATCAAGCACGTCGTCGATCAGCGTACGCTCGTGCGATCCATCGGTTTTGAGTCGAGGGAAGCGTCGCAAGACGTTGGCGGGACTCGCGCCAGCCGCACGCGCTACATTCGATTTCGATTCGCCATGAGCCAAAGCCGTTTCCGCAAGACGATCCACCAGCGAGTCCGACACCTTACGAATCTGCTCGGCAACCCACAGCTGCGCCAGCTCGGGGGAGAGAACGTAGTCGTCCTGCAATTCGCTTGATGCTTCCTGTACGGCCGCCCACAGCACCATAAAAGGCTTCTGATAGTAGGTGATCCGATCGTAATCGGACTCGCCTTCCAGCTGCTGCAACGCTTTGCGCTGTGACGTGTTATCGCTCATGCGTTCCATCGTATGTCGCGACATGCCCGGAGACTGTGGATAACTCATCCTCCGACCACAGGGCCGTTTCGGCTGGACAATCCAATCACATACTGTCATGCTGGCAATTCATCGCCGCACAGCGCAACAAATCAACAAAGCGACACAGCAATGCAGCAACGCGAAGGAGCCATCATGAACGAACATGAATATCGTCGACGAATCCAACGGAACAGAATCGTCCAGGAGGAAAAGAAGCTCATCCGCCAGCAGTTGCGCCAAATCATGATCGTATGCGCGCTGGCGTGCGTCATACTGCTCGTGTGCTGTCTATGGTCGGCTGAACCGACATATGCGAAAACGAATTCGGGCGACACGTCCGAATCCTGCGTAGCCCTGATGCGATGGCCGTTGAACGGCACGCAGGTAGTTGGCAAGTATGACGCGCCGAAACAACAGTGGCTTCCAGGGCATCGGGGCGTCGACTTGCTCGCCGACCAACAGGAAGCCGTCGTCGCGCCTGCAGACGGCGTGATCGCCTTCAGTGGCAGCGTGGGAGGCAAAGCCGTGGTCACCATACGGCATGGAGGCAGCCTTTCCGGACTGACCTCGACGTTCGAACCAGCCAAGACGGAACGTGATATCGGCGCACATGTTGTGCAAGGGGAGCGTTTCGCGCGTGTGGAGGGCGAATCCGACCATTGCGACGATCATTGCCTGCATTGGGGAATCAAATCGGAAGGACGACAATATACCGATCCGGAAAGCAAAACCCGTACGGTGCGAATCGGATTGAAAGTCCTGTGAAACAGGGGGGGGGCGACAGAACCATCGATTTTGTCCATACGTCGTGGCCTCGCCGAAAAAGTGAAGCTCTCAGGCTATGATGCTGCATGTACGACGATTACGCAGGGGAGAAATGCCATGTATAAGGAATACACGCGGCCTTTGGAGCAGCAGATTGACACAGACAAAAATATTTTCTCGGTGCTTGAGGAACGAGTGAACCGTACTCCGAACGATTCTTTGGTGGAATACAAGAATGAGCATGGCGAGTGGGCGTCGTTCAGCGCCACCGAGTTCCGAGACAAGGTCATCGCCATCGCCAAAGGCCTGATCGCCCAGGGCATCATGCCTGGCGACTCGGTATCCATCATCTCTCACACATGCTGGCAGTGGACTGCGCTTGACGTGGCGATCATGTCGATTGGCGCGCTCACCGTCCCCGTATACGAGACGAATTCGCCCGCGCAGGTTAAAATGATCTTCAACGACGCCAACGTCAAAATGGCGTTCGCTGAAGATGACGCGCAACGCGACAAGATCGAATCTATCAGAAGCGAATGCTCCAATCTTGGCGACGTCTATGTCATCGGGCTTGACGCGATTGACACGATGGTCGAATACGGTCATGCCGTGTCCGACGCCGAATTCCAAGAGCGCGAACATGCGGTCAAAGGCTCGGACCTCGCCACCATCGTGTACACCTCCGGTTCCACCGGCACGCCGAAAGGCATTGAGCTCACCCACTCCAATTTCGTGTTCATCACCTATTCCGGCATCAACTCCATGCCTGATATCGCGATGAAGCCGAACCGTCGTCTGCTGCTGTTCCTTCCGTTGGCACATGTGTTCGCCCGCTACATGCAGTTCTTCTGCTTCGCCGGCAATGTTTCGCTTGGTCTGTCCGGCAACCTGAAGACGATCCTGGCTGATTTCAAGGCGTTCAAGCCGACGTTCATCCTTGCCGTGCCGCGTATCTTCGAAAAGATTTACAATGCGGCGTCGCAGAAGGCCGGCGACGGCCTCAAAGGACGTATTTTCGCAGGTGCCACACAGACGGCGCGCGACTGGTCGCACGCACAGCAGTCAGGCGAAGGTATTCCGGTTGTCTTGAATCTCAAGCGTGCGTTGTACAACAAGCTGGTGTACTCCTCGATCATGGACGTGTTCGGCGGTCATGTGGAATATGCGGTTTCCGGAGGCGCTCCGCTTGATTCATCCATCGCGCATTTCTTCAATGGCATCGGACTACCGCTGCTGGAAGGCTACGGCATGACTGAAACCTGCGCTCCGTCAAGCGTCAATCCGACCTCTGGATACAAGATTGGCACCATCGGACTGCCACTGCAGGGCGTGACCATGGGCGTCGACGAGGAAGGCGAGCTGTGCATCAAGAGCCCGGCCGTATGCGCCGGCTACCACAACAATCCCGACGTCACCAAGCAGCAGATCGTCAACGGGTGGCTGCATACCGGTGATCTTGGTTCCATCGACAACGAAGGCTTTGTCTCCATCGTCGGACGTAAGAAGGACCTCATCATCACCGCCGGCGGCAAGAACGTCTCCCCGTGCGAAATGGAAGCATCGATCATGACGTCGCCCGTGGTGAGCCAATGCGTGATGATCGGCGACCGTAAGCCGTTCATAGCGGCCATCATTTCGTTGGATCTTGGCGAAACGAACGCATGGCTTGCGTCGAAGGGCGCGGAATGCGTGGCATCCCTCGAGGAGGCCTCCCGCAATCCGATCGTGCGCGCCGAAGTGGAACGTGCCGTCAACAAAGCCAACGAGCTCGCATCCCGTGCCGAATCAATCCGTAAATTCGAAATCGTGCCGGACGAGTTCACCGAAGAAAACGGCTTGGTCACGCCGAGCCTGAAGGCACGCCGTCAGGCGGTGGTTGACCATTACCGCACGCTGATTGACACCGTCATCTACGTTCCGAAGAACAAGTAAAATGCGATGATCGTCGGTAGGAACGCGCCGGCTTCAACATAAAAAAGCTGGCTTCCGTCGCAGCGGTTCGACGGAAGCCAGCTTTTTCTATCTCTTGTCGGACTTCCTATGCCTGATAATCCGGATTACCTTGTTGCCGGTTTACAAGCCTGCTTCGGCGAGCGAGATATATCCCGGTTCGATCAGCGTTTTCTTCAGATTGCTGGCACTGACCGCAAGCGCCTCTTCTTGGATGGTCGGCACTTTCTCGTCTTCCATGGCGACGGATGAGATGAACGTCAGCTTCGCAAGCTTGCCCGACGTGTTAAGCTGCACGCAGGTCTGTGCGATGTCGGATGCCAAGGTCTTGCGATTTTCCAAAGCGGTCATCCACTGTTTGCCGTTCACGATATTCGGTATGGAGCTGACGTAGGCGCCGTAACCGGTAATGATCGGCCATTGCGAGTTCTGCTCGTCAAGGGAATCGCTGGTATCCTCCGTATCGGAATCGCCGTCATCGGATTCAGGCGCCTGCGCAGGATCGGGAACGGACTGTTTTTTCAAGTCTTTCTTGCCGGTGATATTGTCTACGATGCCGGAAATGGTGATGGATGGGTTGATGTCGGCCGCCGAACCGGTGTATCCAAGATCATTGAGCTCTTCGGAAACATAACCGGCCACATAATCATTGCAGGAGATGATACCGTCGATGCGGGTATGACGCGATGTGTCCTTGTCCATACCAAGACGTTCGGCGAGCGTGGATTTGACCCGCTCGCTTTTCGCCGCATCGAACGCTACAGACACCCAATCGGATTCCGTACTCGACGAGGTCAGCGTGCCGGACGGGGAAACGGCCTTTCCGTCTTTGAAATACGGTCCAAGCACCGACCAAATACCTTTGAACACGTCTTGCGCGAAAGTCGCGTCTACTGTGTTACCGCTTTCATTGGCGGCATCGTAGGGGAGTAGCACTTCGATATGCTTCGGATTGTCGGAGCTGGTTTTGTCGAGTTCAAGCTTGCTGACCAGCTGCTTGGCCTGCAGTTGGCCGACTTGCTCGGCCGTGGTCATCGGTGCGTACACATCCGGAGTGAAACCCTGCAGCGTGTTCGACACTAACGCGACTTTCATGCCCTCGTTTTGAGCGAGCTGCAATGCGGAAACCAAGCGTTCTGCGGATTGGGCGTAATCCTGGGCGTCTTCGTCGGAGGAGTTCCCATCCCATGTGATGTCGTGCGACGCGTAGTCTCCATACTGGCGGTCGGATTCGGTGGTGTCGGCCACCGGCGCCACTACCAGAGTGGTTTTGTCGGAGGAACCCGCATCGTCGCTGGTGCTGTTGACGTGGTTCACCACATAATCCTGTACGCTTTGGCTTTGCTTGTCGAGGCTCGACGCCGTTTTGACGGTGATGTTAGAGCCCTTGACGGCGTTATCTTTTAAAGATGAGACTATTTCCGGCACTAATTTTTCCCATTTGCTCAAAGGCGTCTGCTGGGAGATGGTAATGCCATCCGAAGGGGTGAAGATCACCACGTTGCCGGCATCGACGGTAGTGGTGGTGCCGGTGGAGTCCGCTTCATGCGATTGCGTTTCATTGTCGGATGAGCAGGCGCCCATGGCCATGATGAGCGAGGTCGATGCCAACAGTGCGAACAGACGTTTCGTCACAGTCGTGCGGTGCAGTGTCATGCCGTTTCCTTCATGAAAATCGAATGATGATTCCTATGCTGAGCTCTGATTGTAATATCTGGACGTCAAAAAGGGCTGGATATGCGTGTGAACCATACATATCCAGCCCTTGATCCTGCTGTCGGCCGTTCAGCCGAAGGTTATTCGGCTGAGGATCATTCGGCCAGAGCCTTGGCGAGATTCTCGTCCAAAGCGTTCATGAAGCCTTCGGTGTCAAGCCAGGCCTGATCCGGACCAACGAGCATGGCGAGATCCTTGGTCATCTGGCCGCCTTCAACGGTAGACACGATGACCTTCTCCAATGTTTCGGCGAAATACTTGACTTCCGGAGTGTTATCCAAGTCGGCGCGGTGCTTGAGACCGCCGGTCCAAGCGAAAATCGATGCGATCGGATTGGTGGAAGTCTTCTCGCCCTTCTGCCAGCGACGATAGTGGCGGGTCACGGTGCCGTGTGCGGCCTCGGCCTCGACGGTCTGGCCGTCAGGGGTCATGAGCACGGAGGTCATGAGGCCGAGAGAGCCGAAGCCTTGCGCCACGGAATCGGACTGCACGTCGCCATCATAGTTCTTGCAGGCCCAAATGTAGCCGCCATGCCACTTGAGGGAGCTGGCCACCATGTCGTCGATCAGACGATGCTCATAGGTCAGGCCCGCTGCGGCGTACTTGTCTTTGTATTCGTTTTCGAACACTTCGGCGAACGTATCCTTGAACTGGCCGTCGTAGGCCTTGAGAATCGTGTTCTTGGTGGAAAGATATACCGGATAGCCGCGCATCAAACCATAGTTAAAGCAGGCGCGGGCGAAACCACGGATGGAATCGTTCACGTTGTACTGCACCTGGGCCACGCCGCCGTCGGCGCCATAGTTGTACACGACATGCTCGATCGGCTCGGAACCATCTTCCGGAGTGAAGGTGACGGTGAGCGTGCCTGCCCCTGGAACCTTGAAATCAGTGGCCTTATACTGGTCGCCGAACGCATGGCGGGCTACTACGATCGGCTTGGTCCAGCCGGGAACCAGGCGCGGAACGTTGCTCATCACGATCGGCTCGCGGAAGATGGTTCCGCCGAGAATATTGCGGATGGTGCCATTGGGGGACTTCCACATCTTCTTTAGGCCGAATTCCTTGACACGCGCCTCGTCCGGTGTGATGGTGGCGCACTTCACGCCGACATGTTCACGCTGGATGGCCTTCGCCGCGTCGACGGTCACCTGATCATCGGTGGCATCGCGGTTTTCGATGCCGAGATCGTAATATTCGAGATCCACGTCGAGGTATGGAAGGATCAAGCGATTCTTGATGTCTTTCCAGATGACGCGGGTCATTTCGTCGCCGTCGAGTTCGACGACCTTGCCTTCGACCTTGATTTTGGCCATGTGTTGCCCTCCTGTCGGGATTGAAGGTGATAAGTTCCTGTCTTATAACAAACGTGTTAACGACACCTGTTAATGTCCAAAAAACTGGGAGACGGCAGGTGACACGCTCTTGCGTACTGTCATTGCTGAGCATTAGCCTTGAAAACATGTCTCAGGAAATTGAAATCGGTTTGGGCAAGAAGGGCCGTCTGGCATACTCTCTGGACGACGTTTCCATCGTTCCCTCCCGTCGTACTCGCGATCCGCAGGATGTGTCCACTTCTTGGCAGGTTGACGCTTATGAATTCGATGTGCCGGTCATCGGCGCGCCGATGGATTCGGTGACCAGCCCGGCCACCGCCATCGCCATGGGCAAGATGGGCGCGCTCGGTGTGCTCGACCTCGAAGGCTTGTGGACCCGCTACGACGATCCGCAGCCGCTGCTCGACGAAATCGCCGAGCTGCCGGCCGAACGCGCGACCGAGCGCATTCAGCAGATCTACGCCGAGCCGATCAAGCCGGAACTCATTGTCGAGCGTCTGCATGAGATTCGCGATGCCGGCGTCACCGTTGCGGGCGCACTGTCCCCGCAACGCACGCAGGACTATTATTCGACCGTGCTCGAAGCGGGCGTCGACCTGTTCGTCATCCGTGGCACGGTTGTTTCCGCCGAGCATGTCTCCCAGGATCACGAGCCGTTGAACCTGAAGAAGTTCATCTACGATTTGGATGTGCCCGTCATCGTCGGTGGCGCCGCCAACTATACCGCGGCTCTGCATCTGATGCGTACCGGCGCGGCCGGCGTGCTTGTCGGCTTCCGTGGCCGCGCGGGATCCCCGAAGACGGGCCTCGGTGGCGGCGCGGTATCCGCGAACCGCAACACCATCGGTGTCCACGCTCCGATGGCCACCGCCATCGCAGATGTGGCGGAAGCACGCCGTGACTACATGGACGAATCCGGCGGCCGTTACGTCCAAGTGATCGCCGATGGCGGCATGGGCGACTCCGGCAGCTTCATCAAGGCGTTCGCGCTTGGTGCCGATGCCGTGATGCTTGGCTCCCCGCTGGCTCGTGCCAAGGAAGCTCCGGGCAAGGGCATGCATTGGGGTGCCGAGGCCCGTCATCAGACGCTTCCGCGCGGTTTCCGCACGAATGTCGGCACCGTCGGCACTCTGGAAGATATCATGTTCGGCCCCAGCCACAATGCGGACGGCACCACCAATTACATTGGCGCGCTCCGTCGTGCCATGGCGACCACCGGCTATGTCGATCTCAAGAGCTTCCAGCGTTGCCCAGTCACGGTCGCTCCGACCCGCTGAACGGGCTTCGCGGTAAAGCCTGAATAACGGTTCATTGATCCTGCAGCGTCATGCTGCAGGATCTTTTTTATTATGTTTCCCCGGCTAAGAAAGTCAGGTTGGAATGATTAAGTTATACATCGCAAATGAGGTAGCGGAGGTGAGATGAATGGCAGCGCGTAGAAGTGGCGATCCCCGACGTTTGGACCCGTTGTCCGGACGATTCACGGATTACATCGTGATCGATACGGAAACAACCGGATTGAGCGTGCGCAAAGGCGCCAGGCTCATTGAGATCGGCGCGGTCAAAATTCACAACGATGAGCTGGTCGACGAATTCGACCATCTCATCAACCCGTTCGAACACGTCCCGTCAAGAATCACTGGTTTGACGGGAATCGACGATAGCATGTTGCTCGGCAAACCGGATGTGCGTGAAGTCATGGATGAGTTCGCGCGCTGGTGTTCGGACACGGCCGTGGTCATGGCGCACAATGCATCCTTCGACATGTCGTTCCTCGACAATGCTGTACAGCTCGCTTACGCGGATCGGGATGCGCGCTTCGCACACCATTTCGTCGACACATTGGACCTCAGCCGTCGGCTGCATCCGGAAAAACGAAGCCACAAGGTTTCCACCCTCATCGTCGACTACCACATCGCCGACATGGAGGAGCACCGCGCATTGTCTGACGCCAAGCAGGAGTGGATGCTGTATCGCGCCATGCGTGACGAGGCCGAGCTACTCGGCATGCTCTGACAGCCTAACGTCGTTCGAACACTTCGATCCGGTATTCTCCCACAGGTGCCTGTTGATTTGTGGATGGATTATTTGTTCGGCTTCGTGCCGCAGCAGACGTCATCGCTGCTGGCGGAGAGCACTGCGTTGGGAGCGAAGTTCAGAGTGAAACCACTCTGTTGTTGGGAGACGTTGGCTGAATCGAATTTGGCGTCATTCGTGATATTTGTCCTCTGCGAGGGCCCTGTCCCGGTTAGGGACTGCGTGGAGGTTTGCCCGAATTGTTCGTCGTCGTTGAGGTCGTCGGAATATTCTTTGCGCCCATAGTAGAGGTCGGTATCCAGCTGATGCTCGGTCTGCGCGACGATTACTGCGGTATTGGCTGCACCAGCGACATTCAGCGCGGTGCGGCCCATGTCGACGATCTGGCTGATCGGCTGGCTGATTGCGATGAATGGAATCGGCAGACCTGCTGCGGCGAACAATGAGGTGGCGGTGATGGTGGCGGTGCCGGGCACGCCCACGGTTCCTATCGAGACCAGCAGCGTAAGCACCACAAGGAACAGGTATTGTGCGGGGGAGTAGTTCAACCCTTGCGCATGGACAGCGAACACCGCCAGCAGCATCGGCCATACGCCTGCGCATCCGGGCATGCCGAGGTTAGCTCCCAATCCGGCAACGAACGAGGCGATGTCTCCTGGAACGCCTGCGCTACGTAACTGACGCACGGTGACTGGAATCGTGCCGATGCTGCTTTCCGAGGTGAACGCGACCACTCCGGCAGGGAAGAACGCTCTGAAGAAGTGGATTGGATTCAACTTCGTTACGGCCGCGAGGACCAGCGGCTGCACGAGGAACAGCTGCAGAACGATCGCGATGTTGTGTGGAAACAGGTTGACGATGGTGTCGAGAACGGCAGGAACGTCATGTTGTTTGTAATCGCTCGGCAAGGTGTAGTGGAAACCACGCCCCAGCTGGAACGCTTGTGCCAGGATTAGCGTAAGCAGCGAAGCCGTCGCGGTGTTAAGTAGCAGGAAGAAACGGTTTTCGCACCAATATTCTTTAAGCGTATGGATTCTCCAAGGTTCGTGATGCTGGAGATGATGCTGAACAGCAGCAGTGGAACCACCAGTGCGGTAATTGCATTGGACCGGATGGAACCCACCGCACCGACATAATCGGTATGGCCTTTGAAAGCAATTCCCAAAATGATGCCGAATACCGTTGCAAGCAGCACGCGTGTAGTAAACCCTGCATTTTTCTTACGTTTGAGGAACGATAGGACGGCGAACAGGATCGCGGCTACGCCGAGCACGATCCAATCATATGAGATATTTGACATTATTGTTATTCCCCTCCCAAAAATGATGATGCGTTACGTGGGATACCCCCACGTTCATGTCGGACATCAATCTATCCGCTCGTTCTTCGACGCAACGCCTTGTGGCTATTGCCGTTTTCTATAGTCGTTTATCAGACGACAGTCATTACAAGGCGTACAGGCTGACGTTCCAGTGTTCCGCAAGTCGCTCCAAGACGTAGTTGTTTTGCGTTTAGGGAGGGCTCGTTTTAATATGGGGCGTCGGATAACTGGCTTCGTGTCTGAATTTGTTAGGTCCTGAGGAATTGGAGATTAGACATGGCATTAAGCGCCGCGATTATTCTTGCGGCGGGTGAGGGTACCCGCATGCGTTCCAACAAACCGAAAGTGCTGCACACTTTGGCTGGAAAGACGTTTTTGAACCGTGTGATGGATTCCGTGGCAGCGCTCGACCCTGAAACGTTGGCCGTGGTCGTGCACTACCAGGCGGAACGAGTCGCCGAAGCGGCCCGCTCCTACAATGAGCGTGTCACCATTGTCGACCAGGATGACATTCCCGGCACCGGACGAGCCGTGCAGTGCGCCATGACGCAGTTGAAGGAGCAAGGCGGGCTTGACGGCTCGGTGCTGATCGCAGCTTCAGATATGCCGCTGCTCGACGCCGACACGTTGAACCAGCTGCTTGCCTTCCATGAGCAAAGCGGCAATGGTGCCACCGTGCTCACCACCATTCTTGACGATCCTACCGGCTATGGCCGCATCATTCGCGACAGTGAAGGCAACGTGCTGCGCATTGTAGAACAGAAGGACGCCAACAGCAGCGAACTAGCCGTGCACGAAGTGAATACGTCCGTCTACGTGTTCGACGCCAAACTGCTGGATGAAGCGATCGCCAACCTCAAATCTAACAATGCTCAGGGCGAATTCTACCTGACCGACGCGCTCGAAACCGCCAAAGCCAACGGTGCCGTTGGTGCGTTCGCCGCCCCCGACCCGTTGAGCGTCGAAGGCGTCAACGACCGCGTGCAGCTTGCGGCGCTTGCCAAAGCCCACAACAAGCGCGTCTGCGAGCGTTGGATGCGTGAAGGTGTGACCATTCTCGACCCTGAAACCACGTGGATCGAAGATGACGTGCGCATCGAACGTGATGCCGTGATCCTTCCAGGATGCTTCCTCGAAGGCAACACGGTGATTGGCGAGGGTGCGCAGGTCGGTCCATACACGACGCTTATCAGCGCGGTCATCGATGCCGACGCCCGTGTGGAGCGTTCCCGCGTGCAGGAAAGCCACATTGGCCGCGCCGCCAACATCGGCCCGTGGACGTACTTGCGCCCGGGCAACGATCTTGGTGAAGAATCCAAGGCCGGTGCCTTCGTGGAAATGAAGAAGGCACACATCGGCAACGGCACCAAGGTGCCGCATCTGAGTTATGTGGGCGACGCCGACTTGGGCGAGCATACCAACATCGGCGGCGGTACCATCACCGCCAACTATGATGGCGTGCACAAGCACCACACCACCATCGGATCGAACGTGCACGTCGGTGCCGGCA
>OGRJ01003081.1_pt1 | contig 11101 bp, 6 predicted proteins | sample 1553411 | NCBI WGS metagenome assembly OGRJ01 (sample SAMEA2580084, study PRJEB22360) | human gut metagenome | biome: human gut; feature: human-associated habitat; material: faeces | place: Denmark | collected 2008/2010
CGTCTCTTTTCTGAGTATGTCCTTTACGTGGCACGTTACTTCCCTCCTTAATCATGATATTTGTGGATTAATTCATCGGTACTCACATGTGTCTCTCTAATGTGTTCGTGCGGAATTGTATTCATAAAGTGAAATCCTGCATCTGCAGGTCTAATCCCAACACTAACCTACTTTAGTTCTGTTTGTGATACACAATGTTGCTAAATTATTTAGCAGCTTTTGGTCTCTTTGCGCCGTACTTAGAGCGGGCCTGTTTTCTGTTTGCAACACCTGCAGTATCTAATGTACCACGGATGATATGGTAACGTGTACCTGGTAAATCCTTAACACGGCCACCACGAATCAGAACAACGCTATGCTCCTGTAAGTTGTGTCCCTCACCAGGAATGTATGAAGTTACTTCGATTCCGTTTGAAAGACGAACTCTGGCGATCTTTCTAAGAGCTGAGTTAGGCTTCTTAGGAGTAGCTGTCTTAACAGCTGTACATACACCACGCTTCTGTGGAGAAGAAGTGTTGATTGGCTTCTTCTGGAGAGAGTTAAAGCTTCTCTGAAGAGCTGGTGCTGTAGACTTCTTTACAGATGTCTGACGTCCTTTTCTTACTAACTGGTTAAATGTTGGCATTATTTTCACCTCCTGTTTTATTTTAAGCAGTGCAATCTTATGCACGCTAAAATATTATACAAATCCTTGTCTGTTTTGTCAAGACCAATTTTGTTTTCAATATAATACAAGAAAGAAGTCCGGTTTCCCGGACTTCTTTCTTTTTGGTTTGTAACAGCTTCTGTAGCTTAAGTACAAACATCAGTAATTATTCTTCATCAACTGATTCAGCATCTTTATCAATGACTCCGACTGCCTCTTCCTCTGCGAAATCCGCAAAATCATCATCATCAAAATCAAGTGTATCGTCATCGTTTACATCGCTGTCAAGCTTGATATTACGATAAATCTTCATACCTGTTCCTGCCGGGATGAGCTTACCGATGATTACGTTCTCCTTCATACCGATAAGCGGATCAACCTTGCCCTTGATTGCTGCCTCAGTAAGAACCTTTGTGGTCTCCTGGAATGAAGCTGCTGACAGGAATGAGTTGGTTGCAAGAGATGCCTTTGTGATTCCAAGTAATACCTGTGAGCCAACTGCAAGCTCCTTGCCCTCTTCCTCAAGCTTCTCGTTGAGCTCTAAGAAGTCAAGGGCATCAACCATGCTGCCCGGAAGTAAATCTGAATCTCCCGGCTCCTCTACGCGGATCTTCTGTAAGCACTGACGAACTATAACCTCGACATGCTTATCGTTAATCTCAACACCCTGTAAACGGTAAACACGCTGTACCTCGCGGAGCATGTAATCCTGAACCGCACGAACACCCTTAATCTTGAGGATATCGTGTGGATTTACAGAACCCTCTGTAAGCTCATCGCCGGCCTCAAGCTCCTGTCCGTCTACAACCTTGATACGTGAGCCGTAAGGAATGAGGTAAGCCTTTGTCTCGCCTGTCTCGTTGTTTGTAACGATAACCTCACGCTTCTTCTTTGTATCCTTGATTGTGGCAATTCCGCCGAACTCTGTGATAATAGCGAGTCCCTTAGGCTTACGTGCCTCGAAAATCTCCTCTACTCGAGGAAGACCCTGTGTGATATCTCCACCGGCAACACCACCTGTATGGAAGGTTCTCATGGTAAGCTGTGTACCAGGCTCACCGATTGACTGTGCTGCGATGATACCGATTGCTTCACCAACCTGTACTGCCTGACCTGTTGCAAGGTTTGAACCGTAACACTTAGCACATACTCCCATGTGTGAACGGCAGGTAAGTACTGTACGGATCTTAACCTGTGTGATTGGATTACCGTTCTCGTCAACACCCTCTGCCATAACCTTTGCTGCACGCTTTGGTGTGATCATATGGTTGGCCTTAACGATTACATTGCCATCCTTATCGCAGATTGTGTTGCAAGAGAAACGACCTGTAATTCTCTCCTGAAGGCTCTCGATTTCCTCTCGACCCTCCATGAATGCCTTTACAACCATTCCCGGAATCTCACGTCCTGTGCCTGCACAGCAGTCTGACTCACGAACGATCATATGCTGTGAAACATCTACGAGACGTCTTGTAAGGTATCCTGAATCGGCTGTACGAAGCGCTGTATCTGAAAGTCCCTTACGAGCTCCATGTGCTGACATGAAGTACTCGAGTACGTCAAGACCCTCACGGAAGCATGACTTGATAGGAAGCTCGATTGTACGACCTGTTGTATCAGCCATGAGTCCTCGCATACCTGCAAGCTGTTTGATCTGCTTATCAGATCCACGGGCTCCGGAATCTGCCATCATGAAGATGTTGTTGTACTTATCAAGACCTGTAAGAAGTGCCTTTGTAAGGGCATCATCTGTATCCTTCCATGTCTCGATAACCTCTTTGTAGCGCTCCTCATCAGTGATAAGTCCACGCTTGTACTGTCTTGTAATCTTATCTACAGTGTCCTGTGCATCAGCGATCATCTGTGGCTTCTGTGGTGGCACTGTCATATCTGAAATTGAAACTGTCATGGCAGCCTGGGTTGAATACTTGTATCCCATAGCCTTGACATTGTCAAGAACCTCTGCTGTTGTTGTAGCTCCGTGTGTGTTGATAACCTTCTCAAGTATCTGCTTGATCTGTTTCTTACCAACGTGGAACTCAACCTCAAACTTGAGTGCATTCTCAGCCTTTGATCTGTCTATAAAACCAAGATCCTGTGGAATGTTCTCATTGAATATCAAAAGTCCTACTGTTGTCTCTGTAAAACCTGAAACCTTTGTGCCGTCAGCAAGCTTTACTGTACGGTGTACAAAGATATTCTGGTGAAGAGTAATCTCCTTGTTCTCGTAAGCGAGCATTGCAAGATTAACACTTCCATAGTAACGGCCGAGAAGATCTATCGGTCTGCAAAGCACACGACGGTTTCCGTCCTTAACATCCTCAAACCAGATGAGATCATATAAGCCAAGCTCAGCCTTTCCTGTATTTTCATCAGGAGTTGTGAGCTTTCTAAGCTCCTCAATATCATTGTATACAGTGTCTGATGACACCTGTGCAACCATCTTTGGATCATCCTTGTAATCAGCGAGCTTTCTCATTGTGAGGTAGTAAACTCCAAGGATCATATCCTGTGAAGGAACGGCTACAAGTCCACCATCAGAAGGCTTAAGCAGGTTGTTAGGTGACAGAAGCATGAATCTGCACTCAGCCTGTGCCTCAGCAGTCAGTGGAAGATGTACAGCCATCTGGTCTCCATCGAAGTCGGCGTTGAACGCTGTACATACGAGTGGATGAAGCTTGATTGCCTTACCCTCTACAAGGATTGGCTCGAAGGCCTGGATTCCAAGTCTGTGGAGTGTAGGAGCTCGGTTAAGCATAACAGGATGCTCTTTGATGACGTCCTCAAGGACATCCCATACCTCCGGCTGAAGTCTCTCAACCATCTTCTTTGCACTCTTTATGTTGTGTGCGGTTCCGTTAGCAGCAAGCTCCTTCATAACGAATGGTTTGAAAAGCTCGATAGCCATCTCCTTTGGAAGACCACACTGATAAATCTTAAGCTTTGGCTCTACGCAGATAACCGAACGTCCTGAGTAGTCAACTCGCTTTCCGAGAAGGTTCTGACGGAAACGTCCTCCCTTTCCCTTGAGCATGTCTGAAAGAGACTTAAGAGCTCTGTTTCCTGGACCTGTAACAGGACGTCCACGACGGCCGTTGTCGATAAGTGCATCGACAGCCTCCTGAAGCATACGTTTCTCGTTACGAACGATGATATCCGGTGCTCCAAGATCAAGAAGTCTTCTAAGACGGTTGTTACGGTTGATGATTCGTCTGTAAAGGTCGTTAAGATCACTTGTTGCGAAACGTCCTCCATCGAGCTGAACCATTGGACGAAGATCCGGTGGGATAACAGGAATAACTGTCATAATCATCCACTCAGGCTTGTTTCCTGACTCACGGAAAGCCTCTACAACCTCAAGTCTCTTGATGATACGTGCACGCTTCTGGCCTGTAGCATTCTCAAGCTCTGCCTTAAGCTCTGCCGAATCCTTCTCGAGATCGATTGCTGCTAAAAGCTCATGGATAGACTCAGCACCCATTCCTACACGGAATGCTGATCGGCCATAAGTATCGCATGCCTCCTGGTACTCTGACTCGTTGAGAATCTGCTTGTATGCAAGCTTTGTCTCGCCCGGGTCAAGCACAATATATGAAGCAAAGTACAGTACTCTCTCAAGTACACGTGGAGATAAGTCAAGGATGAGTCCCATACGTGATGGGATACCCTTGAAATACCAGATATGAGATACAGGAGCAGCAAGCTCGATGTGTCCCATACGCTCTCTACGAACGCTTGACTTTGTGATTTCTACGCCACATCGGTCGCAGACAACACCCTTATAACGTATCTTCTTGTATTTACCACAATGACACTCCCAGTCCTTCGTTGGTCCGAAAATCTTCTCGCAGAAAAGACCGTCTTTTTCAGGCTTTAATGTTCTATAGTTAATGGTCTCAGGCTTTTTAACCTCGCCATGTGACCACTCTCTGATCTTTTCAGGAGATGCTAATCCAATCTGAATCGCATCAAACTGCATTGCCTGATTATTTTCTATATTATTTGTTTCTGGCATTTTGGCACTCCCTTCTAATTATTCTTCGTCATCAAGAACTTCATCAGCAAAAATATCGTCATCCGCTGTCTCAGGAGACTCTTCCTCTTCTATGTCAACAAGCTCTTCGTTGTCATCAAATTCTTTCTTTGAGAAACCATGCTCTGCGAATGACTCACTGTCCTCGAATGCATAGTCCTTATCGTTTCCGATAATTGAGTTGATATCTGTATTACCGTACTCACTTGTCTCGATAAGCTCAACCTCTTCTCTGTTCTCATCAAGTACCTTGACATCCAGACCAAGTGCCTGAAGCTCTTTGAGAAGTACCTTGAATGACTCTGGAATACCAGGCTCAGGGATATTCTCACCCTTGATGATAGCCTCGTAGGTCTTGACACGGCCAACAACATCATCGGACTTCATTGTAAGGATCTCCTGGAGTGTATATGCAGCACCATATGCCTCAAGAGCCCAAACCTCCATCTCTCCGAAACGCTGTCCACCGAACTGTGCCTTACCACCGAGTGGCTGCTGTGTTACTAATGAGTAAGGACCTGTTGAACGTGCATGGATCTTATCGTCAACAAGGTGATGCAGCTTAAGGTAATGCATGTGTCCGATAGTTGTCTTTCCATCGAAGCACTCACCTGTTCTACCATCACGAAGCTGTACCTTTCCATCCTTGGAAATCGGAACGCCCTTCCATAAGCTTCTGTGAGCTCTGTTTGTTGAAAGGTATTCCATAACGTCCTCACGGAGTGTATCAACATATTTATCATAGAAGATTTCAGCATCTGCGCTCCAGTATGGATGCTCAGCCTGTAAATCCTTCTCAAGCTCTTCCTTATCGAACGGAAGATTTACGTAATCATTTGCAAGCTCAAGTGTATCCTCGATATCTACCTCGTTTGCTCCGTCAAATACAGGAGTTGAGATATTGAAGCCAAGTGCCTTTGCCGCGAGACTCAGGTGAATCTCAAGGACCTGACCGATGTTCATTCGTGAAGGAACACCGAGTGGGTTAAGTACGATATCCAGTGGACGTCCGTTTGGAAGGAATGGCATATCCTCAACAGGAAGCACACGGGAAACGACACCCTTGTTACCGTGACGTCCGGCCATCTTATCACCGACAGAAATCTTTCTCTTCTGTGCAATGTAGATACGTACTGACTGGTTTACTCCCGGAGAAAGCTCATCGCCATTCTCTCTTGTAAATACCTTGGCATCAACAATGATACCGTAAGCACCATGAGGTACCTTAAGTGATGTATCACGAACCTCTCTTGCCTTCTCACCGAAGATGGCACGAAGAAGTCTCTCCTCTGCTGTAAGCTCTGTCTCACCCTTTGGTGTAACCTTTCCTACAAGGATATCACCGGCACGAACCTCTGCACCTACACGGATGATACCTCTCTCATCAAGGTCCTTGAGTGCGTCGTCGCCGACACCAGGGACATCACGTGTAATCTCCTCCGGTCCGAGCTTTGTATCACGTGACTCTACCTCATATTCCTCGATATGAACTGATGTATACACATCATACTCTACGAGACGCTCTGAAAGAAGAACGGCATCCTCGTAGTTGTATCCTTCCCATGTCATGAATCCGATAAGCGGGTTCTTTCCAAGAGCAAGCTCTCCCTGACTTGTTGAAGGACCGTCTGCGATAACATCGCCTGCCTTAACCTTGTCACCCTTAAATACGATAGGTCTCTGGTTGTAGCAGTTTGACTGGTTAGAACGAGAGAACTTTGTAAGGATATACTCTCTCTTGTTTCCGTCAGTCTCTTTTATGATAATGCGGTTTGACTCTGAAGATAATACCTCTCCGTCTGCCTTTGCAACTACGCAGACACCTGAGTCAACTGCGGCCTTTGTCTCAATACCTGTACCAACTACAGGAGCCTCTGTGGTCAGAAGCGGAACGGCCTGACGCTGCATGTTTGATCCCATGAGGGCACGTGTAGGGTCATCGTTCTGCAAGAATGGAATCAACGCTGTAGCTACTGAGAATACCATCTTTGGAGACACATCCATATAATCAAATGCTGACTTATCGTACTCCTGAGTTTCCTCTCTATAACGACCTGAAACTGAGTTACGTATGAAATGTCCTTCGGCATCAAGCTTCTCATTAGCCTGTGCTACGTGGTAGTTGTCCTCCTCGTCGGCTGTCATGTATACAACCTCTTCTGTGACTACCGGGTTCTTAGGATCAGTCTTGTCAATCTTACGGTATGGAGCCTCTACGAAGCCATACTCATTGATTCTCGCATAACATGCAAGTGAGTTGATAAGACCGATGTTTGGTCCCTCAGGAGTCTCTACAGGACACATACGGCCGTAGTGAGTGTAATGTACATCTCGAACCTCGAATCCGGCACGGTCTCTTGAAAGACCACCAGGTCCAAGTGCTGATAAACGTCTCTTGTGAGTAAGCTCTCCAAGAGGGTTGTTCTGATCCATGAACTGTGAAAGCTGTGAAGAACCGAAGAATTCTTTAACAGCGGCAGTTACAGGCTTTATATTGATAAGTGACTGAGGTGAAATTCCCTCTAAGTCCTGTGTAGTCATTCTTTCACGAACAACACGCTCCAGTCTTGAGAGACCGATACGGTACTGGTTCTGTAACAGCTCTCCAACCGCACGGATACGTCTGTTTCCAAGATGATCGATATCGTCATCTGTTCCTGCGCCCCACTCTAAGTGCATATTGTAGTTGATAGTTGCGAAGATATCTTCTTTAGTAATATGCTTTGGAATAAGGTCAGATATATCTCTCTTTATTGCCTCGATTCTGTCCTCAAGAGAATCATACTCCTCGAGAATCTGAGCGAGTACCGGATAGTAAACAAGCTCGGTAACACCGATAGACTTAGGATCCTCAAGCTCAGGAATCCAGCTTCTGATGTCAACCATCATAGAAGAAAGAATCTTGACATTTCTTGTCTCTGTCTGAATCCATAAAGCAGGAACGGCAGCGTTCTGGATCTGTGTGGCAAGCGCACGGTCAACAACAGTACCTGCCTCAGCGATAACCTCACCTGTAGAAGGATCAACTACGTCCTCAGCTAAAACCTGTCCACTGATACGGTTCTTTAAAGCAAGCTTCTTATTAAACTTATAACGTCCTACCTTGGCAAGGTCATATCTTCTAGGATCGAAGAACATTGCTGTGATAAGGCTCTCTGCACTCTCAACTGAAAGTGGCTCGCCCGGACGAATCTTCTTATATAACTCTAATAAACCAGCCTCATAGCTTCCCTGTGGCTCACGCTCTGTGATTGCAGGGTCCTTGCTGAATGATGCCTGGATCTTTGGCTCATCTCCGAACATATCGAGAATAGCCTGGTTTGTACCTACTCCAAGTGCACGTAAAAGTACTGTGATAGGTACCTTACGTGTTCTGTCTACTCTTACATAAAAAACGTCGTTAGAGTCTGTCTCATACTCAAGCCATGCACCACGGTTTGGAATAACAGTACAAGAATACAGGGTCTTTCCGAGCTTATCATGAGCAATTCCGTAATAAATACCAGGAGAACGAACTAACTGACTGACAATAACTCGCTCTGCACCGTTGATTACGAATGTACCGTTCTCTGTCATTAAAGGCAGATCACCCATGAAAATTTCATGCTCATTAATCTCATCTGTCTCTTTGTTGTGAAGTCTGACTTTAACCTTTAAAGGAGCTGCGTATGTTGCATCTCTTTCCTTGCACTCAGGAATTGTATACTTTACATCATCTTCGCATAATGTAAAATCTACAAAATCAAGACTAAGCTTTCCGCTGTAATCTGTGATTGGAGAGATATCCGCAAAAGCTTCCTTGAGACCTTCGTCTAAGAACCACTGATAAGAATCCTTCTGGACCTCAATCAGATTTGGCATCTGCAGAACCTCTTTTTGTCTTGAGTAACTCATACGCATGCTTTTTCCGGATGTGACCGGACGTATTCTGTTTTTCTCCATTGACGTTTCACCTCTCGTTTTTATTTTAATCTAGCAAGTATCTAGATAATGATTCAAAAACCACCCCAGTTACTATATCTTGTGGTTTTTCTCTTGTGCACATATTTGCGAATGCATTTTAGTGTAATTTACCTATTGACAAATTTGCATCATTTAAAAAATTGCATAAAAATGCCACTGCACCACAATAGTGCAACGTATACTATACAACAAATCCGGCACGAATGCAAGTGTTTTTTTATTTTTTGTAAAATATTCAAAGTATTTACGCAATAATTTTACAGAGCATCAGATAGGCTACGAGCAGAGGTCCCAAAAATGCTCAGGCATTTTCGGGACGCGCTCCGACTGTCGCGCAATAAAAACATAAAAAAGAGCCAAGGCGCAAATAGAATTTGCCCTTGGCTCTTTTTTATGTTTTTACTCCGCTCGTAGCCTATCCGACTATTTAAGAGTAACCTTAGCACCCTCTGCCTCAAGTTTAGCCTTAGCATCCTCTGCTGAAGCCTTGTCAAGCTGCTCTTTGATAACCTTTGGTGCGCCATCAACAGCGTCCTTAGCCTCTTTAAGTCCAAGACCTGTGATCTCACGAACAACCTTGATAACCTTAACCTTGTTTGGTCCAACCTCTGTAAGCTCTACGTCGAACTCTGTCTTCTCCTCAGCTGCTGCTCCGTCAGCTCCTGCTGCTGCAACTACAACACCTGCTGCTGCAGAAACACCGAACTCTTCTTCACAAGCTTTTACTAAATCATTTAACTCTAATACGCTTAACTCTTTGATAGCATCAATAAACTCTGCTGTTGTTAACTTTGCCATTATAATTTCCTCCATTTAAAAATTTAATTATGATAATAAGGTTCAAATATAATATTTGAATTATTCTGCTGCTGGAGCTTCCTCTGCAGCATCCTCTGCTGGTGCTGCCTCTACGGCTGCATCTGCAGCGCCACCCTGCTCTGCGATCTGATTGAGTACACGAGCAAGATTTGTGATAGGTGACTGAATGCTTCCAAGTAATTTTCCAAGAAGCTCATCTCTGCTAGGTACAGCGGAGATTGCCTTCATACCCTCAGCATCATAAAATGTTCCCTCAACTACACCTGCTTTAATCTCTAAAGCCGGAGCTGTTTTAGCGAACTTAGCTAAGATTCTAGCTGGTGCTGTTGCATCCTCTGTTGATACAGCGAATGCGCTTGGTCCTTCAAGGACATCCTTTAATCCCTCGAACTCTGTTCCCTGGATTGCACGGTTTACTAAAGTATTCTTGTATACCTTGTAAGTTACACCGGCTTCTCTTAACTGTTTACGTAACTGAGTATCCTCTGCTACTGTGAGTCCTAAGTAATCAACAACTACTACTGACTGTGCACCATTGATAACACCGGAAATCTCATCTACGATTGGCTGTTTAAGTTCTACCTTTGCCACGATTCATTTACCTCCTTTTAGATTTTCGCATAAAAGACATGAGGTATTTGATTTATTAATCAAAGAAACCCTCCTGCCTGTCGACAGAAGGGTACAAGTCAAAATTCAAGATAAATCTCGAAAATTCCCTCGGTAGGTTCTACGTTTACGCCTTGCGGCACCTACTGTCTTCGGCAATATGCATTGCAATTATATCAAACTATATTACGGATGTCAATTACTTTCCGCAAAACTTTTGCTTGGCGTTTGATAGGTCTTGTAAATTGTTTTACTGTAACTGTTTAACTATCTTACTGTGTAATCTTAACCACGTTTAACTTAACGCCAGGTCCCATTGTAGATGTAAGAGTTGCGCTCTTAATGTACTGACCCTTTAAGCTAGCAGGTTTTGCTTTATTAATTGCACCCATAAGAGACTGGAAGTTGTCGTTTAACTGCTCGTCTGTGAAAGATGCTTTTCCAACTGGCACATGGATAATGTTTGTCTTGTCCAATCTGTACTCAATCTTACCGGCTTTGATATCGTTAACAGCTTTTGTTACATCCATAGTAACTGTTCCTGCCTTTGGGTTTGGCATTAAGCCCTTTGGTCCAAGGACACGTCCTAAACGACCAACAACACCCATCATATCAGGTGTAGCAACTACAACGTCGAAGTCTAACCATCCCTCGTTCTGGATCTTTGGAATTAACTCCTCGCCTCCAACGAAGTCAGCTCCTGCTGCCTGTGCCTCGTCAACCTTAGTTCCCTTAGCGAAAACTAAAACCTTAACTGTTTTTCCTGTTCCGTGTGGTAATACAACCGCACCACGGATCTGCTGCTCTGCGTGACGTCCGTCGCAGCCTGTTCTAAGATGAAGCTCGATTGTCTCGTCAAATTTAGCTGTAGCATTTTTCTTTACGATAGAGATAGCGTCAGCAACATCGTACTGCTCTTTCTTATCAAATGCCTTAACAGCGTCTTGATACTTCTTTCCTCTTTTCATGAAAAAATAACCTCCTGGTGGTAATATCGGGAGAGGGCCCTCCCACATTTACGTTTCTTTGTT
>OGRJ01003095.1_pt1 | contig 11065 bp, 8 predicted proteins | sample 1553411 | NCBI WGS metagenome assembly OGRJ01 (sample SAMEA2580084, study PRJEB22360) | human gut metagenome | biome: human gut; feature: human-associated habitat; material: faeces | place: Denmark | collected 2008/2010
TTCATTGTCCTGTGAAGCGTCAAATTTGACAACTCCGATATTTTCAAGCTTGGTCCCTACAGCAGTAAGGAGAACCTCATCTCCATTTTTGTCATTGATCACTTCACCTGCAATGGTGTCGTGAGCGTGTCCATCCAGGATCACATCAATACCTTCTGTATTTTTGATCACATTGCGGGAAGACCATGCTTCTTCCACACCGGAATCACCAAGATGTGCCAATGCCACCACATAATCCGCACCGTCTGAAACAGCGGCATCTACTGCATTCTGAACGGTTTCATATAACTGTTCATTGGTCTGTGCACTGAAACCATAGATAAATTCTCCGTCATCATTCTGGAAATAAGTAGGCGTAGATTTTGTGATCGTTTCCGGTGTACAGATTCCTACATAGCCGATTTTAATTTCTCTTCCATTAACTTCATAGGGAACTACTTTGTAAGCATCAAAAACAGGCTCTCCTGTCTCTGTGCTGACAAAATTACAGGAAAGGAAATCTGCTGATGCATTTTGTGCATAGGAGAGAAAAGTATCCATACCATAATCAAATTCATGATTTCCCGGTATGCAGATATCATATCCCACCTTTTCCATAAGATCCATTGCATCCTGTCCATCTGACTCTGTGGTCACAACAGAGCCCTGGATCGCATCCCCCAGGTCAATCACCGTCAGCTGATCTGTTGTTTCACCAACTTCTGCCTTAACCGCAGCAAGTCCTGCATAGCCAAGGCTTGCAGAAGAACCGGAATAATTTTCATCACTGCTGATTCCTCCATGTACATCACTGTCAAAGAGAAGAACAATCTGATTGTCATTAAGCTCCATATCCTTCAGACTGCCGGTTGTACTCTCCGCTGCGATCTGGATTTCCGGTTTTGTTTCGCCTGCATATACTGTAGCAGACACCATTACTGCTGAAAGAGTGAATAAATAAAGCATTGTTCTTTGTTTCATAAAAATACGCCTCCTTTCTTTAATACCTTAAGTATACTTGAGAAAGGAGGCATACTCAACAGCTTCTGCCATTCTTTTTAATACTTTTGCAACCGAAAAACTACAGATTTTTGATTCTCTCAATGGCCTCTATGGTATTCTCATGGGTTCCAAACGCAGTGAGACGGAAGAATCCCTCACCATGAGCACCAAATCCTGAGCCTGGAGTTCCTACGATGTTAGCTTTTTCAAGGAGATAGTCAAAGAACTCCCAGGAAGTCATCTTATCAGGTGTTTTCAGCCAGATATATGGAGCGTTTACGCCACCGGATACGGAATAGCCTGCTGATGCCAGACCTTCGTAGATGGCTTTGGCATTGCTCATGTAGTAACCTACCTGTTCTTTCAGCTGTGCTTTTCCTTCAGGAGAGTATACCGCCTCTCCTGCACGCTGTACGATGTATGGAGCACCGTTGAATTTAGTGCCATGACGTCTTGCCCAGAGACTGTGGAGATCTACGCCGTCACGAACCAGATCCTTTGGTACAACTGTAAAGCCGAGGCGGACACCTGTGAAACCTGCATTTTTGGAGAAGCTGCGCAGTTCGATGGCGCAGCTTCTTGCTCCTTCGCACTCATAGATGCTGTGCGGTACATCTTCTTCAGAAATGTATGCTTCATATGCTGCATCATAGATAATTACAGAACCGTTTTTATTTGCATAGTCTACCCATTCCTGAAGCTGCGGTTTGGTGATCGCACCACCGGTTGGGTTATTCGGGAAGCAAAGGTAGATAAGATCCGGTACTTCTTCCGGGAATTCCGGAAGGAAGCCGTTGGATGCTGTACATGGCATATAGATTACGTTATCAAAGTTGCCACGTTCTTTGTTGTATTCTCCTGTACGGCCTGCCATTACGTTTGTATCTACATATACTGGGTATACAGGGTCACACACTGCAATCTTGTTATCCAGTCCGAATATTTCCTGAATATTTCCTGAATCGCTCTTTGCACCGTCAGAGACAAAGATTTCATCTGCTTCAATGTCACAGCCTCTGTCTTTGTAGTCGTTCTTTGCAATAGCAGATCTTAAGAATTCATAACCAAGATCTGGTGCATAACCATGAAAAGTAGCTGCATCACCCATTTCATCTACAGATTTATGAAGTGCCTCAATGATTGCCGGAGCCAGAGGCTGGGTTACATCACCGATTCCCAGTGAGATCACGTTTGCCTGTGGGTTGGCTTCTTTATATGCTTTTACTTTTTTTCCAATTGTGGAAAACAGATAGCTTCCCGGTAATTTCAGATAGTTGTGGTTTACTGTTACCATGTTTGATTTCCTCCCTGGCATGTTTCGCAGTTTTTATATACCTGTCTACAGCAGGCTGCTGCTTTGCCTTTCCATTTCTATTTGTGTCTTTTCTGCAAATATATTTTATTCGAGTTTTATTATACTTAATTATTTAATAATGTAAAGTCTCAAAGTGTTTTCTGAGAATAATTTTTAATATTAACATTACTGTTCACTGGTAATATATTAACATTTTTTACCCCGGGCATAATGTCCGGGGTGATTTATTTTATTTGCGCTTCTCTACTTCTTTCATTAGTGTCTCGCGGACGCTTGCAGGATTTGCCTTGCCTTTCATCTCTTTCATGATCTGACCTACAAAGAAGCCCATGACTTTATCTTTACCTCCCAGAAGTTCTGAAAGTGGTCCTGGGTTAGCATCCAGGATCCTGTTGATGGTTTCTTCCAGAAGTCCTGTGTCTTCTACAATCTTCAGACCATGTTCCTCAATGTAGACTACAGGATCAATGTCTTCCTCAAAGACTTTCTCAAAGACTTTTTTGGCATTCTGAGGGCTGACTTCGGATTTTTCTACCATTACCAGAAGATCTGCAAGATGCTTCGGTGAGAAAGATACCTGTTCCGGATCCATAGCTTTATCTTTCGTCAGACGGAGTACCTCACCCATAAACCAGTTTGCTGTCTTCTTTGCATTTCCGTAGATTGCTGCTGTTTCTTCAAAAAGACCTGCAAGATGGCGGGATTCTGTAAGGATTCCCGCATCGTATGCCGGAAGTCCGTACTCTTCCTGATAACGGGCCTGTTTCACTTCGCGAAGCTCCGGCTGTTCTGCTTTGATCTTTTCAATCCATGCATCAGAGATATGGATTGGAGGCAGGTCAGGATCTGGGAAATACCTGTAGTCTTTGGCATCCTCCTTGGAACGCATGGCGTAAGAATATTCTTTGTTGTCATCCCAACGGCGTGTCTCCTGTGTAACTGCCTTGCCTTCTTCGATCAGTTCAATCTGACGTTCTCTTTCGCCTTCGATTGCTCTGGCAATGGCTTTGAAAGAGTTCAGGTTCTTCATCTCTGTTCTGGTACCGAATTCTTCTGCTCCCACTTCACGGACAGAAAGGTTAACGTCTGCACGCATGGAGCCTTCCTGAAGCTTACAGTCTGATACACCCAGATACTGCATCATACAACGGAGTTTTTCAAGATAGGCGATTACTTCCTCAGAGCTTCTCATATCCGGCTCGGATACGATCTCGATCAACGGGACACCGCTTCGGTTATAGTCTACCAGAGAGCAGTCTTCCCATTCATCATGAATCAGTTTACCTGCATCCTCTTCCATATGCATTTCATGGATGCGGATTTTCTTTTTGCCTGCAGAGGTTTCAATCTCTACCCATCCGTCATGACAGATTGGCAGATATAACTGAGAGATCTGATAGTTCTGTGGGTTGTCCGGATAGAAATAGTTCTTACGGTCAAATTTGCAGTACTGATGGATCTGGCAGTTTGCTGCAAGACCTGCTTTCAGGGCAAACTCTACTACTTTCTTATTTAATACAGGCAGGGAACCCGGCATACCTGTGCAGACCGGGCATGTATGTGTATTGGGTGCTCCTCCGAATTCAGTGGAGCATCCGCAGAAAATTTTTGTTTTTGTTGCAAGTTCTACATGGACTTCAAGTCCTATGACTGTTTCGTACTGTTTCATTATCTGGTGCCTCCTTCTCCTGGCACGGCAAAGGAGCCGCGGCTGGTTTCATAGGCGTGTGCTGCACGCAGGATTTTCTTTTCCATGAAGCAGTCCCCGATCATCTGGATACCGATTGGGAGACCTTTTTGGTCTTTTCCGCATGGAACTGTAATTCCCGGAAGACCGCAGAGATTGACTGCTACTGTGTAGATATCTCCAAGATACATGGCAAGGGGATCTTTTAAGCTTTCACCGATCTTCGGTGCTGTAAATGGAGATGCAGGTGCAAGGAGCACATCATATTTGCCAAATGCCTGGTCAAATTCTTTCTTGATCAGGGCTTTTGTGCGGAGTGCCTTCAGATAGTATGCATCATAATAACCGGAGCTTAACACGAAGGAACCAAGCATAATACGGCGTTTTACTTCCTCACCGAAACCTGCTGTTCTGGTCTTTTTGTACATGTCGTGAAGACCTTCATATTCTGCTGCACGGAAACCGTATTTAACACCATCGAAACGTTCCAGGTTGGAGCTTGCTTCTGCACTGGCAATAATGTAATAAGCCGGAATCATGTATTCCATGGTCTTGATGGAGAAGAATTCTACTTCTGCTCCCAGTTCTTTCAGTGTATCGAGAACGCTCATAAAGGATGCCTTTACTTCTGGATCAAGTCCTTCTGCAAGGTATTCTTCAGGAACGCCGAATTTCATTCCTTTGATGTCTCCGGTCAGTTCTTTTGAAAACTGGAGGTCGTCTCTTTTCATGGATGTGCTGTCTTTTGTATCATGTCCTGCGATGATCTCCAGAAGAGCTGCACAGTCAGATACGTCTTTTCCTACAGGTCCGATCTGATCCAGGGAAGATGCATAAGCTACAAGACCATAACGGGATACTGTTCCATAGGTTGGTTTAATTCCGGTTACACCACAGTAGGAACTTGGCTGACGGATAGATCCGCCTGTATCTGAACCAAGTGCCAGATAAGTTTCTCCTGCTGCTACTGCTGCACAGGAACCACCTGAAGAACCGCCTGGTACATGTTCCAGATTCCATGGGTTTCTGGTGATGCCGTAAGCGGAGGTCTCTGTTGTACTTCCCATGGCAAATTCATCCATGTTTGTTTTTCCGATAATGACCAGTCCGGCTTTTTCCAGACGGTCAATGACTTCTGCATTATACTGAGGCACAAAATTCTCAAGAATCTTTGATGCACAGGTAGTTTTCTTTCCATTAATACAGATATTATCTTTGATCGCGATCGGTACACCTGCAAGAGGACTGGTATAAGTACCATCCTCGATGCCTTTCTGTACTTCTTCTGCGCGTTTGTATGCTTCTTCTTTATATGTGTCAAGATAAGCGTGTACTTCTGAATCCTGTTTCTCGATCTGTGCGAAAACAGTTTTTACTCCATCCAGGACGCTGACCTGACGCTGTTTTATTTTTTCCCCAAGCTGCAGGGCTGTTAATTTCTCCAACTCCATTGTCCTGTCTCCTATCCTATGGTTTTCGGAACCTGATACTGTCCTTCTTTTGCCTTCGGTGCATTTGCCAGCATTGCTTCTTTGTTATCTCCGTTTGTGACAACATCCTCACGAAATACGTTTTCGTCCTGGAAAATATGGGACATAGGCTCTACTTCCGATGTATCCAGTTCATCCAGTTTCTCTACATAATCAAGCATTTTCTGCATTTCAGCTTTTGCTTTTTCCTTTTCTTCTTCCGAGAGGGAAAGCTTGGCCAGGATGCAGACATTTTCCATTGTTTCATCATCTATGATCTTTGCCATGATTTTCTCCTTATATATACTGCCTGTAACATTCTATATTGCTTTTATTTCTTTCTGCCCGGAATCAACCTGCCGTTTCCCGGTCAATATATAGGCAGCTTTCCAAGTTTCTGACTTATTTACGGTTCCAGACGGTTCATATCTCGCGGGAAGAGACAGGTTTCACGAACATTCTCTTCACCGATAAGCTGCATGGTCAGACGTTCCAGACCAATTCCCAGTCCACCGTGAGGCGGCATACCATGTTTGAAGGTATCCAGATACTGTTCCATGCCTTCCTGCGTCATACCTCTGTCTTCAATTTTCTGTACCAACATGTTGTAATCATGGATACGCTGTCCGCCTGTTGTGATCTCAAGACCTTTGAATAACAGGTCAAAGCTTAAGGTAAATCTTGCGTCTTCCGGATCATCCATTGCATAGAATGGACGTTTCTTTGACGGATAATGTGTGACAAATACGAAATCTGAGCCATATTCTTCTTTGAAATACTGTCCGATCAGTGCTTCTTCTTCCGGCTCCAGGTCAAATGGATTTCTGATCTTACGGTTATATTTCTGTGATACCAGTTCCTTGGCTACATCGAAACGGACTGCCGGGATTTTGGATACATCCGGGATCTCAAGCTTCAAAATCTGTACTTCTTTTGCATATTCTGTTTTCAGAAGGTTCATGGCATACTGGAGGAATCCTGTTTCCATTGCCATAATTTCTTCGAAGCTGTCAATATATCCCATCTCGAAGTCCAGACTGGTGTATTCATTTAAGTGACGTTTGGTATTATGTTTCTCAGCACGGAATACAGGACCTGTCTCAAATACTCTGTCAAATACGCCAACCATCATCTGTTTGTAGAACTGTGGGCTCTGCGCAAGTACTGCAGGTTTGTGGAAGTAGCTGAATTTGAAAAGGTTTGCCCCACCCTCTGCTCCTCTGGCTCCGATCTTTGGAGTATGGATTTCTGTGAATCCCTGTCCGTAAAGATAATCACGGAATGCTTTTGTCAGTGCCTCCTGGATTTTAAATTTGGAACGCTCCTGAATGTTTCTCAGGGAAATCGGTCTGTAGTTTAATTTTGCTTCCAGGGAAGTGTTCAGTTTCCATTTGTCGATTGCCATTGGAAGTGGCTCTGCCGGTGTTGATAAAATATCAATATGACGAATACGAAACTCTCTTCCGTGGGGTGCTCTCTCCTCTTCATGCAGGATTCCTTTCACCCTGATCGTCATTGCTTCCTTCAATTCATGAATGGAAACATTTGCCATTTCATTTTCATAGACTGTCTGGAATAAGCCTTCCCTTCTTCTAAGAATGATAAATGCCACATCACCCATATTACGGATGCTGTGAACAGCGCCTTCGATTACGGCTTCCTGGTTCAGGAGATTATTACCTACGAGTTCCTCCCAGGTATTGATTTCTTTTTTCCATGTTCCATCCATAAATTCCATTTCCTCATCCTCCATTTCTTCATTTCTGAAAACCTTTGTGATATCTTCACTGGTTTCAAGTTCAAAAGGCTTTTCGTGCAAGCACAACGACTTTTTGGCTTAAAACCCTGGAATATCAAAAAGGCGTAATCAGAAAATCCGGAGACACTTATCCCCTGGACTCTCTGATTACGCCTTTGTAATCATTCTTCCTGTTATTATCTATTTTATGTTTGTTTGTGTTCTTTCTATATATAATATAATGTTAGGGTCAAAATATATTTTGCCTCTAACTTGATATGAACAAAAATATATTCTGTATATTACCACATATTCTGTCAAAATAATATCGTCATTTTTTACAAAATTTCCCTTATTATTTTCGGATATTTTATTTAGAACGTGTTTGAAAAATCAGATTTCATCATACATCAGCATGAGTAACATCTGTGCAGTTTCTACCATGTTGGTTCCTGAATCCATGCTGCATTTCTGAATATGTCTGTACGCTTCGTCTTCTGTCATCTGGTTTTTTTCCATAAGAAGACGTTTAGCATTCGAGATATAATTCTGTTCTTTTTCTGATCTGGGCTTTGGTTTCTTTTTTTCTTTTTTGATCCGGCGTTCCAGATGATAGAGCATGTCATTGACCGTATCTATCAGTACGCTTGCTTTCATCGGCATCTGTACAGTGCTGACGGAATTCGGTGCTTCATCTATAATACGCTGAGAAGCCAGAAGCAGCATTTCAAAATACTGTGGCAGGTCATCGAGAGCGTCTTTATAATAGGCATCTGTCAGCTTATACCCGCATATCAGGACACCACTGTCAAGCTCTGAGATACTGGCCAGCGCATTAGAGACAGAGCTGCAGACAGAGGCTACTGTGAGCCCATGTCTGTTAAGTATTGTGCGGATTTTCTTTGCGTCTTCAATTTTCGGTAACGCAATCACAATGCTGCTGCTCATAACTCTGCCACTCCTATTTCTGTTACAGCCTGAGTTTCCGTCCACTGCTTATTGCTTTTTGCAACCTCTGCAGGGGACTTGTTTGATTTTGATCAAGCGGATGTTCGCAATCCGCTTCGCTACTTGCTCATAACCGAATAACTGCTTCGCAGTTTATCAGAAGAAGCTTCGCTCCTCCTGATACAAACAAGTCCCCACCCACTGCTTATTGCTTTTTACAATTTCTACAGGGGACTTGTTTGATTCGGTTAAATTCTGTATAAGTATTCCTCGATTTCCCAGGCTGAAATTTCTCTTGTATAGCGCAGCCATTCTTTTTTCTTGGCTGCTGCGTATTCTTTACAAAATTCTGTTCCAAGTACTTCTTTGATCCAGTCACTCTGTTCGAAGTAATCAATTGCTTCGTTCAAATTTCCCGGAAGATTTTCAATCTTCATTGTTTTCTGGTCTGTTTCGGATAACTCTCTGCTGGAGGACTTAGTCGGATAAATCTTCTTATTGATTCCATCCAGTCCTGCTGCCAGACATACTGCAAATACCAGATACGGATTTGCTGCTGCATCCGGACTTCTCAGTTCGATCCTTGTCTCCATACCTCTGGATCCCGGAATTCTTACCAGTGAATTCTGGTTGTTCTTTGTCCATGTCAGTTCTGTCGGTGCTTCATAGCCCGGAACCAGACGTTTGTAGGAATTTACGATAGGATTGGTGATCAGTGCCATCTCTTTGCTGTGAGCCAGAAGACCTCCTACGAAGTAATAAGCTTCTTCGCTTAATTCCTGTGGATTTCCCGGATTAACGAATACATTTCTTCCATCTTTAAATAAGGAGAAATGAATGTGCATTCCGGAGCCGTTTACTTCTGCCCTTGGTTTCGGCATAAATGTCGCATGAAGTCCATGGCGTTTGGCAATGGTACGGACCGTCATCTTAAATGACATGATCCGGTCTGCAATCGTACGGACTTCACCGTATTTGAAATCTACTTCGTGCTGTGCAGGAGCAGTTTCATGGTGAGAAGATTCTACCTCAATCCCCATGTCTTCTAGATTTAATACAATATCACGTCTTGCGTTTTCACCCAGATCCACAGGACTGACATCCAGATATCCGGCCTTTTCATGTGTTACAGTAGTCGGAACTCCGTTATCATCTGTATGAAAAAGGAAAAATTCACATTCCGGATCTACCAGACAGGTGTATCCCTCTTTCTTTGCCTCCCGGGCGGTTTTCTTCAGGATATATCTCGGACTTCTCTCATGAGGGGTTCCGTCCGGACAATAGATATCGCATAACAGTCTGGCAACTTTTCCCTGCTGTGGTCTCCATGGGAGAATTGCAAAAGTGTCAAGATCCGGTCTTAAGTACATATCCGGTTCGGATTCTCCTGCGATTCCTGCGATAAAGGAACCATCTACGATACATCGGTTATCCAGTGCGCGGGGAAGTTCCCGGGCAGTTATGGCGATGTTTTTCAGCGTTCCGAACATATCTGTGAACTGGAGACGGATAAATTCCACGTCTTCCTCCTCAGCCATCTGTAATATTTCTTCTCTGGTATAATTCCCCATTTTCATTCACTCCTTGTCAGCATAGTTTCTGCTGTTTTTGCTTTCTTAATGATTCTTCGATACAGTTTTGTCCTGTCTGGAAGTTTTATAGATTCTTTTTATAATGATATAAAAAATGGCGCACTTTCTACAGTTACTTTTCTATAGAAAGAACGCCTTTGTTCATGTAGGCAATTATAGCAACATGACTATTTTTTGTCAACTGCTTATTTTTATAAATAAATCACCGGCTCTTTCCATGTTACTGTGCGCTCCGCTTTCAATAACACGCTTTGCTGCTTACTTATAATCGCTATTTTGAGAATACCGCATCATTTCTCGAAAGAAGATATACGCAATACTGATTCATACTGATTCCCTCTCTCTGAGAATGTTCTGCCAGTAGTCTATGCAGGCTTCTTGGAATTCTCAGCTTAAACTGTCCGGAATAATCTTCAAGGCTATCCGGTTCATGGATTTCTACCCCTTCTTCTAATGCAGCTTCAAGCCATGCTTTTTTTGCATCCAGAGCATTTGAAATTGCACTTTCCACTGTTTCTCCGCTGGTAATGCAACCAGGGAGATCTGGATACGAAACTACAAATCCTCCTTCGGTTTTATCTTCCACAACTTCCATACGATAGGACATTGACATATAATCATTCAACGTCTTCATGATTCTTCGCCTCACTTTCTACTATTTCCCTTACCATTTCTACATATACTTTCTTTATCGGCTCATGTTTTGGTATTGTAATAGGCATACATCCAGACTTTCTAAATGTATAATGACTGCTTCCACTTCTCGGAACATTCATTTCATATCCATAACTTTCCAATACTTTTCGCAATTCATCAAATCGAAGATCTTTTGATAAATTACATATACGTGTTATCAGTTTATCCCATTTTGACATTCTTATATCTCCTATTTACATTATATGTGGTATCGTATATGGTGTCAATCAATTTTTCTATGCCAAATTTGAAAAGGTTTCCGTATTCTCCGAAAGAAAAATACGCAAAATACAAATTCAAAAATACTGTCTTTTGTACTTAATCATAAAGGGAAATGGATGAGCCGAATGGTTCAAAAATTATCTTAGATATGCAAATTTAGTGTAGCAAATGTATTATTCTCTGTCAACTATAATTATTATAATACAAGACCCCAAAATCACTTTCAAAAAAGGTGCTGTTGCCTGACATCCTTTTCCGTCAGACAATAGCACCTTTCTCATATTTTATCTTATTTTTACAGATAGGAATATCCCATCAGTGATTCATCCACCGCTTTCGCAGCTTCTCTGCCTTCACGGATCGCCCATACTACCAGGGACTGGCCTCTGTGCATGTCTCCTGCTGTGAAGACTTTGT
>OGRJ01003101.1_pt1 | contig 11052 bp, 8 predicted proteins | sample 1553411 | NCBI WGS metagenome assembly OGRJ01 (sample SAMEA2580084, study PRJEB22360) | human gut metagenome | biome: human gut; feature: human-associated habitat; material: faeces | place: Denmark | collected 2008/2010
AGGTCGAAGTGCCCGCCGTGCTGCCGCGGAGCAAGAAGCCGGACCTGCAATCCGTGGCCCAGAAGCTCGCCGCCGACCTGCGCCAGAACGAGTGGATGATCGACTACGACGAGGCCGGCGCGATCGGCCGTCGTTACCGTCGTGAAGACGAGATCGGCACCCCGCTGTGCGTCACCGTCGACTTCGCCCCCCCCGACGACCAGGCCGTCACCATCCGTGAACGCGACACCATGCAGCAGGAGCGCGTCAGCCTCGACAAGGTGGCCGACTACATCGCCGAGCGTATCGGCGAGAAGCGCGTCAGCGTGCCGCAGATGCCGGTCGAAATGGGCGGCGAGGCTTGGCCTGAGTCCGTCAAGATCGCCGAAGCCGGTGGCCTGTACTGATCGCCCCGAATCGGTCATATTGAACGGAACAAGTCTGACCTATGCCAGATAGCATTGTGAATGCCTACGAGGAATCCGACGTGCTCGACCCGCGTACCGACGCGGAACGGCCGTCGGTTCCTCCCGTTATAAAGCCCGTTGATCTGGGTCCGGTGCACGTCGAAACGCCGGTGGTGCTTTCGCCTATGGCGGGCGTCACCAACTGGCCGTTCCGCGTGATCTGCGAAAGCTACGGTCCCGACGGTCTGTACGTGGCGGAAATGATTACCGCGCGCGCATTGGTGGCCCGCAATCCGAAAGCCCTGCGCCTATGCCGTTTCGCACCCAGCGAGAAGATTCGCTCGCTGCAGCTGTACGGCGTCAATCCCTCGATTGTGGAGCAGGCCGCGAAAATCGTCATCGACGAGAACATGGCCGACCATGTCGACCTCAACTTCGGCTGCCCGGTGCCCAAGGTGACGCGTCGTGGTGGCGGTTCCGCGCTGCCATGGAAGACGGACCTGTTCCGTGAGATCATCCAACGTGTGGTCAAGGTGTGCGACGCGGCCAACGTACCAGTCACGGCCAAAATCCGCGTCGGCATCGACCATGAACACGAGACGTTCCTCGAAGCCGGGCACATCGCGCAGGAGGAAGGCTGCAAGGCCGTCACCCTGCACGCGCGCACCACCGCCGAATATTACGGTGGGCATTCCGATTGGTCCCGCATCGGCGAGTTGGTTTCCGAGCTTGATATTCCCGTCTTCGGCAACGGGGATATTTGGGGTGCCAACGACGCGTTGGCGATGGTCGCCGAAACCGGTTGCGCGGGTGTTGCGATCGGCCGCGGCTGCCAAGGCCGTCCATGGTTGTTCGCCGACATCAAGAACGCGTTCGCCGGCAGTGACGAGCGCGTCGACCCCACGCTGGGCGACGTGTGCCGCGTGATCGAACGGCATGCCGAACTGCTGACCGAATTCTATGATGGCGACGAGCGGATGGCCGTGCATGACCTGCGCAAGCACGTCGCGTGGTATCTGAAGGGCTTCCCCGTGGGCGGTTCCACACGCCGTGCGTTCATGGAATGTGAAAATCTTGAGGATGTCCGGCGCGAGATAGGCAGACTCGACCCGAACATTCGGTTCCCAGAACGCATCGCCGACAAGCCAAGGGGGCGCGTGCGCTTCGCCAAAAAGGTGCATCTGCCTTACGGATGGTTGGAATCCCGGGAAACCACGCACGAGGAGCGTGAGGCGCTGTTCGGGGATGACCCGATGGATGCCAGCTACTAAAGCCCGTCACACATGTTCGAAGAGCCGTGTACAAATGACCGAAGGGGTCAACGCAGGCAGAATGAACATGCTGACAGCAAAAAAGTGAAAAAACGGTGGTACACGCCTGGAAAAGTGCGCGTATCATCGGCGCGATTGCGATAGAGTTGTTCATATACGTGAGTGAACAGGAGACAATGGTGAGCGAGATTGCCCAGACTGACAATTTCAACGACAAGACCAACATCAAGGTCGTCGGTGTCGGTGGAGCCGGAGGCAACGCTGTCAATCGCATGATTGCGGAGGGTCTTCAAAGCGTCGAATTTATTGCGATCAACACTGATGCAAAGGATCTGCTGCGATCCGACGCCGATGTCAAGATCTCGCTGAACGATGCCTCCAGCCGTGGTCTGGGCGCTGGCGCCGACCCGGAAAAGGGTGCCAAGGCGGCGCAGGATCACCAGTCCGACATCGAAGAGGCGCTTAAGGGCTCCGACATGGTGTTCGTCACCTGCGGTGAGGGCGGTGGCACCGGAACCGGCGCCAGCCCGATCGTGGCACGTGCGGCCCACCAGCAGGGCGCGCTGACCATCGCCGTGGTGACCCGTCCGTTCAGCTTCGAAGGTCCGCAGCGTTCCGCTTCCGCCGCGCTCGGCATCGAGAACCTGCGCAAGGAAGTCGACGCGCTGATCGTCATTCCGAACGACCGACTGCTGGAACTGTCCGACCGCACCATTGGCATCGTCGACGCGTTCAAGACCGCCGACACCGCACTGCTGGCCGGCGTGCAGGGCATCACCGACCTGATTACCTCGAATTCGTACATCCACGTTGATTTCAACGATGTCAACGCGATTCTGCGTGGTGCCGGCACCGCGCTGTTCGGCATCGGTTCCGCTCGGGGAGAGGACCGCGCCACGCAGGCCGCGGAAATCGCCATCAGCTCGCCGCTGCTGGAGGAAAGCATCGAGGGTGCGCATGGCGCACTGATCAACATCGCCGGTCCGACCGACCTGAAGCTGCAGGAAGCCGCAGCCGCGGTCGCGCTGGTGCAGAAGGCCATCCATCCGGAAGCGCAGATCATCTGGGGCCTGTCCCTAGACGACGCCTACGGCGACGAGGTGCGTGTCACCGTCATCGCGGCAGGTTTCGATGCCAATTCTAAGAAGCCCGACCAGCCGGCCGAAGAAAAGCCGGCCGCGGCCAAGGAAAACACGGTACCGCTGTCCGCGTTGTCCGCCGGCGTGCAGGCTCCCGCCCAGCAGCCGCAGCCGGTGCAGACTCCGGCGGTGCCGCAGGTGCAGCCGCTGTCCAGCTACATTCCGTCCACTCCGGACCAGAACGTCGCCTCGTTCGACCAGACCACCGAGCATGAAGTGGTTTCGGCTAACGATCCGGGCGACCTCGATATTCCGGATTTCCTGCGCTAAAGTCAACGCGTAGACGCGAAAGGAACATACATGGCAGGTTTCATGAAGAACGCGATGTCGTACTTGGGAATGTCCGACGTCGCCGAGGGTGAGGATGATTTCGAGGATGACGTCGACACCGGCGAGACCTCGTTCGATTCGGATCATTCCGTCACCCCGATGCCTTCCTCTTCGGCTTCCGCTTCCACGCCGTCCGCTCCGCGTGAGCAGTCCAACCCGTTCCAGGGGGGTAGAGTGAGCCGCATCACCACCATCCATCCGAAGACCTATGACGATGCGCAGATGGTCGGTCGCGCCATTCGTGACGGCATTCCGGTGGTGCTGAACCTGACAGGTGTGGCCGAAGCCGTGGCATACCGCATCGTCGACTTCTCCGCCGGTGTGGTGTTCGGCGTGCGCGGCTCCATCGAACGCGTCACTCCGCGCGTGTTCCTGCTGAGCCCGGCCCAAGTGAACATCAAGGTCGAGGAGCCTGAAGACAAGGGTCCGGCCCACGACCTGTTCGCCGACTGAGCCGTGTAGCACAGAGCAAGCACAAATCAGACGATTATGCCCCCACTGAAAGCGGGGGCATTTTGTTATGCGCGCTTGATACAGTGGCAACGTGATTCTCTCGATAATTGGTAGCGTCGTCCATTTTCTGGTCAACGCCTATATCCTGGTGCTGTTCGTCCGCATGATTCTCGACTGGGTGTTGGCATTGTCGCCGACGTGGCGGCCAAGCGGAATCGTGGCCTCGTTGTTCGACGCCATCTACCAGCTGACGGAGCCGCCGTTAAGGTGGTTGCGGCAGTATATTCGTCCCGTTCCGCTCGGACCGATCTATTTTGACGTCGCGTATCTTGTGCTTTATTTCGTTCTTGTGGTCATTGATTTCCTTATTTAGCACCTCTAAAAAACCGTTTTTCCGCAAAATATCTATGGTTTCGTGCTAGAGTCGAACACTGAAAGCAACAACAGTAAGGCATCAAGCCCAAAGCGAGGTGTAAGGATTTATGGCTCTGTTGACGCCGAAAGATATTAGGGAGCATACTTTCCAGACCGTAAGGTTCAAGGAAGGCTATGACGTCGATGAAGTCGATGACTTCCTCGATCAGGTAACCGAGACGGTGGAAGCCCTTGGCAAGCAGGCAGTTGCCGGCGGACAGGCCACGCAGTCTCTTGGCCCGGATGTCGCAGGACTCAATTCCAAGATTTCCGAGTTGAATGCTCAGATCCAGTCCCTGCAGCAGGAGAACGCGACGCTGAAGTCCGCCTCCGAGCAGGCAGCTGGTGCGGGAGACCAGGCCGCTCAGGCCGCTCAGGCCGCGGCCGCCAAGCTTTCCGAGGCAGAGGAAAGCAATCGTGCGCTGTCTTCCCAGAACGAGCAGCTCAAGGGGCAGATCGATCGTCTGTCCGCGCAGGTCGATCAGCTCACCGCCCAGGCAGCCGAAGCGGCCGGTCAGGCCGACCTTGGCGAGCAGCTTACCGCCGTGCAGCACGAGCGTGACACGTTCCGCGCACAGACCGAGGACCTGTCCCGTCAGCTGGCATCGGCCCAGGAGCAGGTGGTCGTGGCTCAGCGTCAGAAGGAGCAGATCGATCAGCTCACCGCAAAGCTTCAGGAAGCGCAGGACCAGGTCGCTCAGGCCCAGCAGCTCACTCAGGAGCATGCTGCCCAGTCCCAGCAGCAGGATGCCCAGGTGAAGCAGCAGGCCATGCAGATCCAGCAGCTTGCCCAGCAACTGAAGGATTCCCAGATTCGCGAGGCACAGCTGCGCGAACAGGTCGCCAAGGTTGAGCCAAGCACCGAAACCGGCAGCCTGCAGAAGATCGCAGGTGCCGCGGCAAGCGCCAATACCGAGCCGGAGCGCGCCACCGCCATGCTGACGCTGGCCATGCAGCTGCACGACCAGTACGTCGACAAGGGCAAGGCCAAGGCCAAGGAGATCACCGAGGAAAGCCAGCGCAAGTACGAAGAGATCATCGGCAGCGCCAACGACTACTCCAACCGCACTCGTTCCGAGGCTGACCAGTACTCCACCGACACCCGCGCCAACGCCGACAACTACCTGTCCGGCAAGACCCAGGATGGCGATGCCTATCTGGCACAGAAGCAGCAGGATGGCGATGCGTACCTGAACCAGAAGACCGAGGAGGGCGACGCCTACCTTGCGCAGAAGACCGAGGAAGGCAATGCCTATCTGGCCGGCAAGCAGCAGGATGGCGACGCTTATCTGGAGCAGAAGCAGCAGGAAGGCGACGCCTACTTCGCGCAGAAGCAGGAAGAGGGCGACGGCTACCTGGCTCAGAAGACCCAGGACGCCGACACGTACTTCTCCGACAAGCACACCGAGGCCGACAACTACGAAGCCGAAGTGCAGAAGCGCGCCTTCGACTACGATTCGAAGACCCGTACCGCTGCCGACGACTACGCCCAGCAGGTCCGCGACAACCTCGAGACCCAGACCAAGGTCATCGAAGGCAACATCAAGGGCCTCAAGCAGTTCGAAACCGAATACCGTGCACGACTCACCGACTTCCTCGGCCAGCTCGTCAACCAGGTGTCCGATACGAACAACTACGACCAGGACCCTCAGGACAACAACGACTGAGATTAGCCTGTGTCTGACATCATGAAGAATGATCAAAGACGGCTGCGCGACCGCGTGGCCGTCTTTGCGTGTATTGCGATCGCGACGATCGCGATTGACCAGCTCACCAAGATGTGGGCTTTGTCCGCATTGGCCGATGGCCGTACCATACGCGTGATTCCCGGCCTGCTTTCGTTGACATTGGTGCGTAATCCAGGCGCCTCGCTCGGCATGGGCTCCGGCATGACGTGGCTGATTTCCCTGCTGGCGATGGCGGCCTGCGTGGCGTTGGTCGTACTTGCCGTCCGCACCATTTCCATGAAATGGACGGTGCTGTTCGCCTTCGCCTTCGCAGGAGCGTTCGGCAACCTCATCGACCGCGTCATCTACGCGGAAGGGTTCCTCAACGGCAAGGTCGTGGATTTCCTGAACTACGGATGGTCCATCGGCAACGTGGCGGACATCTTCCTCATGCTCGCGGGCGTTGCGGCGGTGCTGCTGCTGTTCCTCGGGGAACCGTTCAGCCAAAAGGACCTTGACGAGGCCAACGGCAAGACGCTTGGTGATGATGCGAACGCAACCGACGACGGGGCGAAAGCAGCATGAGCCGTCTCGTACCCGCTCCCGACGCGCTCGTCGGCAAACGATTCGACGTCGCGGTCGCCAAAATGCTTGGCATTTCCCGGGCCAAGGCGGCCGACCTCATCGAAAGCGGACAGGCGCGCGTGCTCGGCAGGGACATTTCCAAATCGTCGACCCTGCAGGCAGGCGAAACCGTAGAATTCGACATCGTCGAGGAACGGTCCGAACCGGAACCGATCGCCCATGACATGGCCGTCGTCTATGAGGACGACGATGTGGTCGTGGTGGACAAGCCGGTCGGCGTCGCCGCGCACGCATCCGTCGGATGGACCGGTCCGACGGTGCTTGGCAGCCTGATCGACAGGGGAGTGCACATCACGTCATATGGCGCGGCAGGTCGTCAAGGCATCGTGTCACGACTCGACGTGGGCACATCGGGACTGATGCTCGTATGCAAGTCCGATCTTGCGTACGTGGAGATGCGCCGGCAGTTCGCCGAACATGAGGTCGTCAAAACATATCACGCACTCGTGCAGGGCAATCTCAAAGAAGACAAAGCCACCATCGAAGCGCCGATCGGACGCGCCAAAGTCTCCGACTTCCGCTTCTGCGTGACACCGGCCGGCAAAGAGGCCATCACGCATTGGGACGTGATGGAACGTTTCGGCGAAGCCACGCTCGTATCCGTGAACCTGGAAACCGGCCGCACCCATCAGATCCGCGTGCATTTCTCATCCATCGGGCATCCGTTGGCGGGGGACGCCATGTACGGCGCGAATCCGCAGCTGAGCGAGGCGCTTGGCCTTGAACGGCAATGGCTGCACGCCATGCAATTGGAATTCCGCCATCCGCGTACGCACGTGTGGACCACGGTGAAATCGCACTATCCCGCCGACCTGCAGCATGCGCTTGACGTGATGCGCGCACGGCACGCCGACCAGTCCCTATAAAAGTGTGGCCGGACGGCCAGAAACGACTCCACGCCGTCATGAAGCCCAGCTAAATTGGAACGCATGGCTACTTCCGCAAATTTCGTGCAACTGCATAATCACACGCATTATTCGCTGCTCGACGGCGCATCGAAAATACCGGATCTGGTCAAGCGCGCCAAGGAACTGGGCATGCCGGCCGTCGGCATCACCGACCACGGCAACATGCATGGCGCGTATGAGATGTGGAGCGCCGCGGTCAACGCCGGCATCAAGCCGATCATCGGCATCGAAGCCTATGTGACGCCGGAAACCGCACGTCAGGACCCCACCTGTGTGAGCTGGGACACCAACTGGAATCCGGATCTGGATCCGCTGCATCGCCGCCGTAACCCGGATGATGTGTCCGGCGGCGGTGTCATCACCCACCTGACCATGTGGGCAGAAAACGACGAAGGCCTCGTCAACCTCATGAAAGCCTCCACCGACGCGAACCTTGAAGGCCGAGTCATGCGCTATCCGCGTATGGATAAGGAAATCCTCGCCAAATATTCGAAAGGCATCATCGCCTCGTCCGGCTGCCCGTCGGGCATCATCCAGACTCGTCTGCGCCTGGGCCAGTTCGATGACGCGTTGCGTGCCGCCGGCGAATTCCAAGACATTTTCGGCCGCGATAATTTCTACATCGAATTCATGGACCACGGCCTGAAAATCGAAAAGCAAGTGACCGACGGGCTGCTCGACATCGCAAAAAAGCTCAACGCGCCGCTGCTGGCCACCAACGATTCCCATTACACGCGTGCCGAAGACGCCGGCGCGCAGGACGCCATGCTGTGCATCAACTCCGGCTCCACGCTGGACGAGCCGGGCCGATTCAAATTCGACGGCACCGGCTACTACATCAAATCCGCCGAGGAAATGCGCGAACTGTTCAAAGACCTTCCCGAAGCGTGCGACAACACGTTGGAGATCGCCGAACGCTGCAACGTCATGTTCGACGATCATGAAGACGGCGCGTTCATGCCGCAATTCGACTGTCCGGAAGGCTGGGACGAGACGTCGCTGTTCCTGAAGAAGGTCGAGGAAGGCCTGGAACGCCGGTACAACGGCAAGCCGTCGCTCGAAGTGCTGCGGCAGGCCGACTACGAATGCGGCGTGATCTGCCAGATGCAGTTCTGCGGCTACTTCCTCGTCGTGGCCGACTACATCAACTGGGCGAAGGCCCACGGCGTGATGGTGGGGCCGGGCCGTGGCTCCGCCGCAGGCGCCATGGTCGCGTATGCGATGGGCATCACCGAACTTGATCCGCTTGAACACGGTCTGATCTTCGAACGATTCCTCAATCCGGAACGTGTCTCACTGCCTGATATCGACGTCGACTTCGACCCGGACGGTCGTGGACGCGTGCTCGACTACGTGGGTGAGAAATACGGACGTGACAAAGTGGCGCAGTGCGTGATCTACGGCACCATCAAAACCAAGCAGGCGCTGAAGGACTCCGCCCGCATCATGGGATACGACTTCTCCGTCGGAGACAAGATCACCAAAGCCCTGCCTCCCGCACAGACCGGCGGCAAGGACATTCCGCTGCACGACATCTTCGACCCAAGCGCGAAACGATACGCGGAAGCACGCGAATTCCGCGAACTGTACGATTCCGACCCGGACGCGAAACGCATCACGGACGAGGCGATGGGCATCGAAGGTCTGATTCGTCAGACCGGTGTGCACGCCTGCGCCACCATCATGGGCAGCGAGCCGATCACCAACACGTCGCCGCTGCTGGAACGTACCGACGGCACCGTCACCACCACGCTCGAATACCATACGTGCGAAACGCTCGGTCTGGTCAAGATGGACTTCCTCGGACTTTCCAACTTGACGGTGATCCGAGACACCCTGAACAACATCGAGGCGAACGGCAAGGAACGCATCGACCATACGAAGATTCCGCTGGACGACCGCCCCACCTACGACCTGCTGTCCCGTGGCGACACGCTCGGCGTGTTCCAGCTCGATTCCGACGGCATGCGCTCGCTGCTGAAAACGTTGAAGCCGAACAACTTCAACGATATTTCCGCACTGATTGCGCTGTACCGTCCAGGTCCGATGGATATGGATTCGCACACCAACTATGCGAAGCGCAAGAACGGTCTGCAGAAGATCACGCCAATCCACCCCGAAGTGGCCGAACCGCTTAAGGAAGTGCTCGACGAGACCTACGGTCTGATCGTCTACCAGGAGCAGGTGCAGTCCGCGGCGCGAATCCTCGCCGGCTATTCGCTGGGCAAGGCAGACGTGCTGCGTCGAGCGATGGGCAAGAAGAAGCCGGAAGTGCTGGCCAAGGAGAAGATTCCGTTCTTCGCCGGCATGAAGGAGCATGGATATTCCGAAGAGGCCGCGCAGGCCGTGTGGGACATCCTCGTGCCGTTCTCCGGCTACGCGTTCAACAAGGCGCATTCGGCCGCATACGGTTTGATCTCCTACTGGACCGCGTATCTGAAAACGCATTATCCGGTGGAGTTCATGGCCGCCCTGCTGCAAGGCGCCAGCACGAACAAAGACAAGACCGCGCTGTACCTGGGCGAGGCGCGACGCATGGGCATCCAGGTGCTTTCTCCGGACGTGAACGAGTCGGTGTACGAGTATTCGGCAGTCGGCGACGTCGTGCGATTCGGCCTCGGCGCCATCCGCAACGTCGGCAAGAACGCGGTCGATGCGATCATCGCGGAACGTGAGAACGGCCACGGCAAGTACGTGAACTTCACCGATTTCATCAAACGCGTGCCGTTGGAGGCGCTGAACAGGCGATTGGTGGAATCGCTGATCAAGGCCGGCGCGTTCGACTCGATCGACCCGAACCGTCGTGCGCTGTTCACCATCCACGAAACGGCCATCAATTCGGTCGTCGGCCTGAAACGCAAGCAGGCGGAAGGCCAGTTCGACCTGTTCGCCGACCTGGACGATTCCAAAGAGAACGATTCCGCCATGGGAGACGCCATGGTGCAGGTGCCCGACGTGGAGGAGTGGGACAAGAAAACCAAGCTCAACTTCGAACGTGAGATGCTTGGCCTGTACGTGTCCGACCATCCGTTGAGCGGCATGCAGTCGATTCTGGTGTCGTTGCGCGAAATGTCGATAGCGCACCTGATCGACCGCGCGGGAAGCATGCCGGACGGCCAGCAGGTGACGATCGCGGGCCTGATCACGAACGTGGACCGCCGCGTGTCGAAAAAGGGCAATCCGTGGGCCATCGTAACCGTCGAGGATTTGGAAAGTTCCATCCAATGCATGTTCTTCGGCAAGGTGTACGAGGCCGCCGCGCCCGAGCTCGCCGTCGACACCGTGGTACAGATCCGCGGCCAGGTGGAGAAGCGCGATGAGACAGTGAGCATGCGCGCCACCGAATTCACCGTGCCGACGTTGGAGGCGCAGGATGAACGTCCGCTGACGATTGTGCTGCCGCCGATCGCGCTCGACCAGTCGCATGTGCGGCGGCTCGGGCAGATTCTGACCAGCCATCCCGGCCCGTGCGAGGTGAAACTGGCGTTGATGGACGACAAAGGCAACGCCAAGGTGCTGACGTTCGGAGACCGGTTCCGCGTCAAACGCGACACGTCGCTGTTCGCCGAAATCAAGATTCTCTTCGGACCGAGCTCGCTTCCGTTGGCCTGAGCGGTTTGACTTGAACGGTTTGACCTGAACAGGTTTTTGATTGCCGGCCGATGCTGAATGGCGTCGACCGGCATATATTTTTCGCGGAAATCGGCATGGCATGGAAAACGGTGGATCTGCGTGTCTCACAATGCGGCTGAATGTGAGACGACGGGACGTTCTCGTGACTTGGCGTTGTTACCATGGGGCGTTATGAGCGAAGAAAACTATATGCGAATCATTGACCT
>OGRJ01003102.1_pt1 | contig 11047 bp, 10 predicted proteins | sample 1553411 | NCBI WGS metagenome assembly OGRJ01 (sample SAMEA2580084, study PRJEB22360) | human gut metagenome | biome: human gut; feature: human-associated habitat; material: faeces | place: Denmark | collected 2008/2010
ACCTTGACAGCAAGACCAGCGCCGAGGTGCTGGGGCTTATCAAGCGCACCAGTGCAGAGTTCCGGCAAACTGTTGTGATGATTACCCACAATGACGACATAGCCCGTCTTGCAGATCGGATTGTCCGCATTGAGGACGGCAAGATTGTGGAGTAAGGAGGTGGCAGGCTATGACATGGCCTTTTGAGAATGATACCAGCGCCATTACAAAGAAGCTGGCAAAGAAAAGTTTGCAAAGCGAGAAGCGCCGGAATCTGATGGTGGTGATCGCTGTTGCGCTGGCATCCTGTCTGATTTGTTTTTCGATTGTGATGGCTTTGTCTACCCGGCAGATAGAGAAAAATCATGTGGAGGATACCTATGAGGCGGTCTATACCAGGATTACCGAAGAAGATGTGTCCACCCTGAAGGAGCTGGATGACTTCTCAAGGGTAGGAGAGTATTATATGCTGGCTGTGGAACCTGCCAAGCAGGGATATAACGCCTCCTACATTTATTGTGATGAGGAAACGATGTATATTGCCCGTGACCAAATGAAGCTGCTGGAGGGCCGTCTGCCCCAAAAGGAGGATGAGGTGGCGGTGAGCCGTTATTTCCTTTCCAACTACGGTGCAGATGCCGGGATTGGTGAAAAGGTTATGCTGAACAGCGAGAGTTTTCACGGAGAATATACGGTAACTGGCATTCTGGAAGGCTATAAAGAAAAAGAGGTAAATGGATCTTCCATCCTTCTTTCCAAAGAAGCCCTGAAAGGATGGAGCGGCTATGATCCCGCTGATTATCGTGCCTATGTACATTTTAAGAATGAGCAGCAAATGGATGAAACAGAGCTGACTGCCCGCAGCCGGGAGATTGCCAAGGAATATCAGCTGGAAATGCCGATCATGAACCTCAGCTATATGAAGTTCTATAAGCAGCCTGTGAATGTCAGTATGCTGGCGCTGGTTGCCGGAATTGCAGTTCTGGTCATCATCGGAGGGTATGTTGTGATACAAAGTATCTTCCGAATTTCTATCAATGATAAAATCCAAAGCTATGGACAACTGCGGACCATCGGCACAACGCCAAAACAGATCCGCCGTATTGTCAAAAAAGAAGGCCGTTTCTTAGGATGGGCTGGCATTGGTATCGGTATTTTGCTGGGATGTGCAGCCGGGTTTGCACTGTTTCCCCGTGGGTTTAATCTGCTATTTTATGCAGCCGCGATTGTTTTGACTGCACTGCTTGGCTGGTTTATGGTATCCATTGCGATCCGCAGACCGGTAAAGATTGCCGCCAGTATCTCCCCGATTGAAGCAGTCCGCTTTACCGGCAATCAGAGCGGAAAGGCCCACACACATAAGAAGAATATGCGGTTAAATCCCCTCTCCATGGGAATTGCAAATTTCAGGCGTGACCGCAAAAAGACGATCAGTATCGTGGCTTCCCTGAGTCTGGGCGGGGTGATCCTTTTGGTGACAGCGTCTATTCTTTTGGTTCGTTCGCCAGAGCGGATCGCAAGACAGTTTTTCCCGGATGGGGATTATAAAATCTATATCCATTCTGAAAAAACAGAATATGAGGTGATGTCGAAAGGAAATCCTTTGAATGAAGCGCTTCGGCAGGAGGTGCTGGCCGTGGATGGCGTAACAGATGTGATAGAAAATCGTCAGGCGGTTCATGTGCGGTTTGAAAATGAGGAAAGTTCTTCCGGCGGAATGTGTGATCTGTTGAGTGATCGAAATAGGGACCAAATGCAAGCGGCACTTGTGTCGGGGACTCTACCGCAGGATTCCCATAGTATTGCACTTGATATGGACTATGCAGAAGATATGATTGGTGTAGATGTGGGGTCAGTTATCAAACTTACCATAGGGGATCAAGAGATTCCTGTCACTGTTTCCGGTCTGCTCATAAACGATGGACTTAAAAATGGTCATGGTCCTCTGGCATTGGACAGCACCTGCATTGTTGCAACCAAAGAGCTATTTCAGGAAGCAATGCCTATGATCGATTGTTTTGATTATTCCTGGAGCATTGTCAGCGATCCCCAAAAGGCGGAGCAGATTGAAAACAGTCTGAGTGCGATCATTTCTTCCAATCCGGATCTTGACTTGGATACCATTGGGATACATAAGGATTATGAGGAAATGGAAAACAGGGTCGTTTTTGGAGGTTTTCAGGCGCTGTCCTGGCTGGTGTTCCTCTTTGGCGTGGTCAATCTCATCAACACCACCCTCTCCAATCAGATGTCCAGAAAGAGGGAAAACAGCGTCTTTCGCGCCATCGGTCTGACCAGAAAGCAGCTCTGTCAAATGACCATCTATGAGGGAATTTGCTATGCGTTTTCTGCTGCGCTGGCAACTCTGGCAGTCGGCCTCCCGATTGCAGTGTTAGCTGCGCGAAAATTCAGTGAAATGACTTTCGATGGAGTGATTATGCCATATTCCTTCCCCTTCCTGCAAATGGGTCTGTTTGTTCTGGTGCTGTTTGGCTTAGAGGTTATTCTGTCCTTCTGGACAATGCGCAGACAGAAAAATCAATCGCTTGTGGAAGAAATGCGAGCAATGGAATGAACTTTTGAGATCGGCGGGGCGGCGTGTGCTGCCCCGCTTTTTTCGTCATTTCTCAAAGAAATTTTTGAAATGTCCGAGCTTTGTAACAATTCAGCCTGTTTTTCTGTCGAAATCAAAGGCACCTCGGACATTTATAGTTCTTCCAAAAGTTTGATGATAATATTACCATTCATGGAAGAAGCAATCTGTTATTACAATAATGCGAAATTGACGATAGTGCCATCATTAAATTGGGCTTCCACCCGGTTGGTGTCCATGTTGTAGCGGCAGGAAAGCGCTTTTTGAGAGTGATTATGGTCGAAATACTGATTTCGTTTCATTTGAATTGCTCCTTAAATGATTTTTGGATTTGATTTTCAACGAGATGAGGTCTCTTTTTCCTTTCTCTTAAGTCACCCAACCGCACTGTCCTGCATCTGTCGCACACACAAGGCTCTCTACATCTTTTCTTGCCATCAGTTTTTTGAGAATTCCAAACTGCTTTTTGGTACTAGCAGACACCTGATATTTCCACTGATCCGGAAAAATAGGAAGGTCTGCATACGCCCATTTATTATATTTCTCGTCATAGGCTTCAGGCTGTGACAGCTCTACCAGATGCCCCACACACCAACTGACTACATAACCGTTTCCCTCCAGGTATCCATCCTCACGCTTTGTCGCACCCAATACCTTTGCAATACTTTGTGCCACTGATGGCTTTTCAGCCAATACTAATTTCATTTGCATCTGCTCCTTTCTGGAAAATAAAAAAGCAGCCATACACCGAAATGTAAGACTGCTATGTAACAGGGGGTTATCTCCCTCATTGATGAAATATCTCCGTCATTCTTTTTTCAAATGACGGAGATAACGGAATTATTTATTCCTGTAACAGCCACTCTGCAATATCGTGAATCTCAATCCCTTCATAGCTGTACTTTGGATGTCTGGTTCGTGCGATAATCATTTTCGGATACGCATCTCGAATTTGCAACAATGGAGAATATTCTCTTTCAAAGGTTTCCTGCCCGGAGATATTGTCGCTGACCTGAATATAGATTTTCTCACTGCCTTTCTGGGCTACAAAATCAATTTCTTTCTGATACAGCTTTCCAACATAAACATCGTAACCACGGCGCAGAAGTTCGATGCAGACCATATTTTCATAAACTCTGCCGTAATCCATATTTCTGCTGCCCAGGATTGCATAACGAATCCCCGTATCACACAGATAGAATTTCTCGGAGCTTTCCAGATACTTCTTGCCACGAATATCATATCGCTTAATATCATAGAAAACAAAAGCGTTGCACAGATATTTGATATATTTGCCCACCGTTACGTGACTTGTCGCTATATCATTCGCATTCAAAAGCTGACTGACCTTGTTCGGAGAAGTCAAATTGCTGATATTGTCCATCAGGAACTCGCTCAGTCTTTGCAAAACGGTTGTATCAGATAAAGCGTATTTCTGCACCAGATCTCTTGTAACAATGGTTTCATATACTTCCTTGATATAGGTGATTCGATCTCTGTCGTTTGGATAGGCATAAGAGCCAGCCAAACCACCTTTGAAAGAGTATTCATCAAAGAGCTTATCCTTGTCGGTGACATTATCGTAGTATTTGCAGTATTCCTGAAAACTGAATGGGAACACATGGATTTCAATATATCGTCCGGTAAAAAGGGTTGCCAGGTCAGCACTCAGCAGGAAGGCATTGGAACCGGTCATGTAAATGTCATATTTGCCTTTGGAATAAAGGCTGTTAATAGCCAACTCAAACTTCGGACACATCTGAACTTCGTCAATAAAGAGGTAATTGGTTTTGCCTTCTGCATAATGCTGCTCCACATAGGAGTGGAGAGCGTGATATTCCTTGATTTCTTCAAATTCCAAATCCATGAAGTCAATGAAGATGATATTGATATTCTCGCAATTTGTTTTCAGGTGTTCCATGTATGCCTGCATCAGCTTGGACTTACCGGAACGGCGAATACCTGTGATGATCTTGATGTCCGGCGTACCATTTAACTCGATGATTCTATCGAGGTATTTTTTTCGCACAATCGTTTTCATATATCCACCCGCTTTCAAAAGTTGATAATTTTTTGAGTTTTGAAATTAAACTGTTACTCTCATTATACAATCCTCAAATAGTATATGCAAGATGCCGCTTTCAAAAACGTGAAAATATTTGTTTTCTGAAAGTGTGTATGTAAAGGGCAATCCGAAGATTGCCCCAGGCTCAATGCCAGACTTCAATTACACCAGTTCTTTGTCCTCACTGTCGGAAATGATGTCGCCATCATCTTCCTCGTCATAGCCATAATCCTCGTCATCGTCCACATAATCAGCATCCGGATCGGGCTTTTCCTGGGCTTTTTCTTCTTTCTTACCCTTGAGTTTTTTGAAAGCATAGAATCCGCCGCCACCAGCAAGCAGGAGAATTGTCAAAATAGCAGGAAGAACATTGGGTTTCTTTTCCGGCTCCGGCTCTGGTTCTTGAACTTCAGTATCAGTCTCCGGCTTGGTTTCCGGCTCAGGAGTTGGCTTGGTTTCCTCAACAGGTTTCAGCTGCTCCAGTTCTTCCTCATCCATCAGCTTCATCAGATCAACTTCATCGACCTGATTCAAAAAGTGAACTGTTTCTTTACCCTCATCATCACGATCAATAATGAGATAAAAATAATTCCCAGTTTTTGTTACAACGGTGATAAACTGTTTTCCCTCAGAAGGGTGTTCTCCTTCATCATCCACCAGTGTCATATTGCCATCCGGTGTAAGCGGCTTCATCGGCTCACTGGTTTCCGGTACGGTTTCTTCTGTCTGCTCCTGCGTAGTTTCAGCAGGAGCCTCAGAAGCATAGGCAAATGCCGTTGTGGAAAATATCCCGATGCTCAAAAGCAGCGCCATACAGGTAGCGCCCAAATACTTAATTTTCATGTGTAGTTTCCTCCTCTGTTACAGATTGAATCGTTTCCGGTTTTGGTGCGGAATCTTCCGCAAACATTTTAAGAAGTTCGGAAAGCTGGTCAGGGGTCAGGTTGGCGGCGTGTACCATCTCGTGAATCTCGGAGTTTTCCTCCTCACGGTATCTGCGCTCCAAATCCTTTACCCTGGAATCCCATTCCGCTTTCTTTTTTCGTGCCTTTGCAAGTTCAGCACCAAGCCTTTCTAATTTTGCGCCCATAGTTCTCCTTTCCGGCAGCTTAAGGGATTCTGCCAAAGCAGTAAAAGTGCTGCTGCCAATAATTTGTTTCGATGGAAGCATAAGAAATCGGATCACCACAGTGAATCATCATCCCGTTGCCCACATAAATACCTACATGAGAAGCTCCTGATGTGTTGTAGGTTCCCTGGAAGAAAATCAGATCTCCTGGTTTTGCTTCAGAAGGCGGAATAATATCACAGAGGTTTTTAAGCCCGTTCGCAGTTTGTCTGCCGACACTCCATCCATTGCCGCAGTTATTGATGACCCAGCTGACGAATCCAGAACAATCAAAACTGGTAGAAGGGGAAGAACCACCCCAAACATAGGGATACCCCAAATATTTTTCAGCTTCTCTAACCATGTTGGCAAAAGCAGTGTCCGTCAGTGCTTCACCTGGAATATCGTAGTCAGTGTATTCACCACCACCTCCAGGGGCAGAGGAAACATCTTCACCAAACAAATAAGAACGATTACCTAGCGTTTCCAACAGCACCTTATATCGTTCCCATTGCTCTGCGGTCAGTCTAGAAGATGCAATTACATTGCCAAGTCCGTAGTTGGTCAGGGTAACATTCAGAATACGATATTCATAATAAACAGTTGATGTGTTGCCATCTTCATCGGTAGTAGTATAAGAGCGTATCTCAACTTCCTCATCAAGTTCAAGATCATACTGTTCTTCAAATAGTCTAACAAGTTCTGCCTGTACTTCTTCACGTGTATAGTCCTCAAAAACAACCGTCAGATAAGCTGCCAGCTCATAGGGGTTGTGTCCGATTTCATCGAGAGCATAACGGTATTCGTCATATCCCGGATGGGTGGACTCAATATTGTCCACCTGGCTTCGCAAATCATTTTCTAAAGCCGTATAATCTTCATCTGTCCCCAAAATATCCTCATCTTCCGCAGTAAAAGAAGTCCCCAACACTACCTGAGTACCGCCCTGGAACATGGTAGAGCAGGCGGAGAACATTCCAGATATGACCATGAATAACAGCCCTATTGCCAAAACCCAGAGCAATGCGGTCTTGTGTGATACACAAAAATCGGCAATCTTCTGTGTCAGACTTTTTACTCCTTTTGCAGTCTTTCCTGCACCCTTTGCCGTAGCCTTTCCGCCTTTTCCGGCTCGTGCTGCGGCATATTCTTTCTTGATGTTATGCTTTTGCCGCCATCGTGAAAGAGGATTGGAAGAAGCATTGGGATTGTCCTTTTTAAACTTTTCAAACAGTGCATTCACATTTGCTTTATCTGATTTGCTCACCAGCTTTTCTGCCTTGTCATAGGCTTTCAGCTTATGACTGTAAACCGCATGATCGGCAATATGGTAAGCAGTTTCCGCACCAAGCTCTGTCTGATGGGCTGTCTGAACGCCCACATTATCATCTTCATATCGAGAGATAGATTTATGGACATTCGCAGACAGGGTATCTACCGGTGCATGAGTTACCGTTCGTTTGATACCGGAAGGCTTTGGGGGAATATCATCTGCCTTTGCCTTGCCAAAACGAAGTTTTGCAGTTCTGCTAGCGGAAACATCAGCTTCCTGCCGCAACTTGCGGTGTTTCTTTGGAGTGATTTTATCCACTGCCTTTTCTGCCTTCGCTGCGGCTTTTTCCGCTTTTCCAGCAGCCTTTTTTACCGCATCGCTGGACAAATCATCCTCAGTAAAACGGAGTCGGGTAGGTCTTTTCGCCATCTATTACCCCTCCTTTTCTTTGGATACCTCAGACAATTTGGTGGTCATAATACGGTACAGCTCAATGTCCTTCGGGAACCGGTCAACAAACGGAAGAATCACATTGCCATAAAACAAAAGTCCTTCGCCCTCACCGGAGTTTGTGACATAGGAGAGCTGATGGGGAGAGATATTCAGGCGCTGAGCCAGAATGGTTCTGTCCTCGCTTGCCTGATTGAGCATATAGATGAAGTCCGAATTTTCTAGGATGTTGGCAATCTCCGGACTACGAAGCAGGTCTTTTACATTCTGGGTGATACCGGTCGGAATGCCGCCCCATTTACGAAATCGCTTCCAAATTTCAATGGAATAAGTTGCGGTCTGTTCCTCTTTGAGCAGCAAATGGAACTCGTCGATATAGTATCGAGTAGATTTTCCTGCATTACGGTTTTGGGTGACACGTCCCCAGACCTGATCCTGTACAACCAGCATCCCGATTTTTTTCAGCTGATTGCCCAGTTCCTTAATGTCGTAACACACCAGACGATTCTGAATATCTACATTGGTTCGGTGATTAAACACCTTCAGAGAACCTTTAACATAGATTTCAAGGGCAGTTGCAACATGATGCGCTTCCTTTTCTTCCTGCTTCAAAAGGGCATTATACAAGTCCTCCAGAATAGGCATATTCTCCGGTTTGGGATCATCAAAATATCGCTGATAAATCTGATGCACACAACGGTCAATGACCGTCTTTTCGACCGGCTGCAATCCGTCCTTGCTACCTACAATCAACTCACAAAGGGACAGGATAAAATCTGCTTTCAATGCCACCGGATTGTCGTCCTCTGAATAGTTGATATTAATATCCATCGGATTAATATAGTTGGTGCTGGAAGAACTGATTTTCACGACCTGTCCGTGGAACTTGTGAACCAGGGCAGTATATTCTGCTTCGGGATCACAGATGATAACATCATCGTCAGTTACCAGGAAAGCATTGGTGATTTCACGTTTTGCACTGAAGGACTTACCAGAACCGGGAGTACCAAGAATCAGTCCGTTCGGGTTTTTGAGTTTCTTCCTGTCCACCATAATCAGGTTGTTGGACAGTGCGTTCAGACCATAATAAAGCGTTTCTCCGCCGTTCTGGAACAGTTCCTGTGTAGTGAACGGTACAAAAATAGCCGTAGAACTTGTAGTCAATCCACGGCGAATTTCAATCAGGTTCTGCGCCAGGGGCAGGCTGCTCATCAGCCCCTGTTCCTGCTGGAAGTCCAATCGACGCAGATTACAGTTGTGCTTCTGAGCAATGCTCTGTGCTTGAAACACATTGTTCTCCAGCTCCTGCTCTGTGCGTCCGGTATTCATAACAAGAAACGTGACCATGAACATACGCTCATTCTGGCTTTGCAGCTCTTTCAGCAGAGCTTTGGCATCCCTGCCATAGGTGGCGAGATCGCTTGGGATAATGTCCATGTCATATCCGGAACGAACCGCCTTCTTCTGCTCTTCAATTTTACTACGATCAAGTTCGGTGATGGTGCGCTTAATGGTTTTGATAGCAGCGGTCTGATCTACCGACTGAATGTGTATAGTAACAATCTGACTGGATTCCATATCCAGAAAATCTGCCAGCATCCGGTCACTGAGATCAGATGCCGAAATGGATAGAAAAGACATAGAACCGTACAAACTGCCCATCTGAAAAGTTCGGTTGTTTTTGAATGCAAAGGCGGTAGGGGCAATGAAATCCTTTACGGAAAGCCCGGACTCTACCAGCCACTTCCAGTCAAAAAAGAACTTATCATCGTCCCCCATGTGGAACATAGCGTGCATCAGACGCAGACGCTCTTTGCCGTCCATCGGAGTTGCCACAACACCCAAACGGCGGAAATTGTTGAGAAGGTCGTTTTCGATATGAGCCAGTCTCGGTTTTGCCTGACGCATGGATTCTGCCTCGATACCGAAAGTCAGATATTTTGTTTTAGTCAAACCGTTGTTTCCTTGAGAAAGCTGTTTTTTCAACATCTGACTGTACTCCGCACGAACGGGATTGAACTCATCTTTCTGAAATGGGATACGGACACTCTTTTCAAAGCTCTCTGCATCGGTTCCCATATTCATAAAAGATAGTTCAAAATGAATAGAACTATCAAAGAAATTCAGAAAGCTGCACCATTCATCGAAAATAGCAGTTTTATCTTCCTGCTGGGCAAGCTGATAATTGATGTCCTGATACTGGATAGTTTTGGTGTAATAGTTATCCGTCACACGACAAATTCCATCGGGGAACATCCTTTGAAACGGGATAGACTGTTGAGCAGTCTGCGGAATCCCGTTATCTTTTTTTGCACGTTCGACAACAGCTTTAATTTCTCTCTGCTGCTTTCGATTGAGATGGGCAGGCATTTTTATTTCTCTTGTCTGTTTTTTCTTCTGGAAAAACAATGCGTTCTACCTCCTTTTCAAGCTGGTACTGACGAAACAGTACATCATAGTAATTATCGGTCTGATACGGTCTGATTTTGGGGCGTACAAACTTCGCCTGAATGAAATGGTGTGCAATAACTTCAAGCGGCTGTCCATCCTTTTCGTACATTGCGAGAAAGAATAGTGGAAGCATGACGATAATCATGCCCAATGCTGCCAAACTGACATTGCCAAAAGATTTGAGAAAAAAGAAAAACGGCACTCCGATGAGCGCCGCTGCCCCAAAGCAAATAAGCTGTCGTTTTGTCAGGTTAAAGAACACCTTAGATTTTACCCTCGTCAGGTCACGAGGGACAGGGATATATGCTGCCAAACAAACACCTCCTCTCTGTTAGTGTGCATTGAATACGCTCTTTGCAAGTGTTCCTGTCTTAAACAGGGTAAAGCAGAGCAATACGGTGTAGCCCATGATTCCCCAGATATCCGCAATAATATCATCTGTAAATGCAAGGGACTGTACCAGTACCGCATAAATACCAACACAGATGATGATTAAAAAGCCCTGAAAACCGAGAGCAAATAAAGAGCGCAGATAGTTCTGCCCGATCTGATTTTGTTCACGATTTGCAAAAGTTGAGAATGGAATGGGTGCAAGGCTCACCATTAAATAGATTTCAATCATTCTGCCATAAACAATGACAAAAATGATAATGGCAAGGGCAGACATTGTAATCTGCACAACGAAAGATTGCAGCAACAAGCCAATCAGAGGACCTAAGTCCATTCCCTGAAGCGTTTCTTCCAGCGCTTCCAGTCCAGAAGCGTCTATGGCTGTGTTACCGGCTATAATGCCGCCACTGGCATTTACAACGTGCTGTGCTACATCGAAAACCGCCATTGTAATATTGAATGTGTTGGTGATGAGCATGACCGCAACAAAGGTCTTGAAAACCCATTTGAAGAAAATCCAGGTTTCAAAATTAGCAAGGTTGTTGTGGTCAATTATCAGCTGAATCAGCTCATAACAGGCTATGAATGTTAAAATCAAGCCTGCTATGGGAATAATTACTGATTCGGAGATGTTGCGAACCATAGCAAAAATCTCCGGAGAGAAACTCTCCGGAGTTCTGCCCACGGAGGTTGCTATCTCGCCAACCTGATTGTTGACGGACTCAAACATCCCCGACA
>OGRJ01003104.1_pt1 | contig 11038 bp, 9 predicted proteins | sample 1553411 | NCBI WGS metagenome assembly OGRJ01 (sample SAMEA2580084, study PRJEB22360) | human gut metagenome | biome: human gut; feature: human-associated habitat; material: faeces | place: Denmark | collected 2008/2010
GGCCCCGGCCACCGCCGCCACGGCCTTCTGCTGGCCCACGATCTCGGCATTGAGGCGGGATTCCAGCTTGTCCAGCCGTTCCCGCTCCTTCTCCCCCACCCGCTCCACGGGCACGCCGCTGGCCTGCGCCACCACCCGGGCAATGTCCTCCCGGGTGAGGGTGGGATCTGCTTTCCCCTCCCGCTCGGCACGGATGCGGGCAGCGGCACAGGCCTCGTCCACAAGGTCGATGGCCTTATCGGGCAGGAAGCGCCCCGGCAGGTACCGCACCGAGAGCTCCACGGCCTCCCGCAGCGTCTCAGGCGGCAGATGCACGCTGTGGTACCGCTCGTAGCGGGGAGCAAGGCCCTCCAGGATCGCCGCGGCCTGTGCCGGGGTAGGCTCCTCGATCTGCACCCGGCCAAAGCGGCGCTCCAGCGCGGCATCTTTCTGGATATGGGTGCGGAACTCCTGATCGGTGGTGGCCCCGATGAGCTGCAGCTCCCCCCGGGCCAGCACGGGCTTCAGGATGCTGGCGGCATCAATGGCCCCCTCTGCCGCGCCGGCTCCCACGATGGTGTGGAACTCGTCCACAAACAGGATGGCGCTGCCGTCCCGCACAAGCTCCTCCAGAAGGGTCTTGAACCGCTCCTCAAAGTCGCCCCGGTACTTGGTGCCCGCCACAAGGCTGGCCATATCCAGCGCCAGCAACCGCCGCCCCTGCAGCATCCGGGGCACGTTCCGCGTAAGCGTTTGCTCCGCGCCGGAGCTGTTGACAAGCACTGTCACCAACCCCCCGTCCACATCGAAGGAAACGGCGTTGAGCTCCTTCCCCTTGAGCTCTGTTTCCACACGTACCGCTCCCGGCTTGATGAACTTTGTAAAATTGCCGTATTCATACAGCCGTTTGGTGATGGTATAGGTATGTTCCTCTAAATCCACATACATTAACCCATCCCGCCAATTATAACAGGATACCGCCAGCCAATAGCTCCAGTGCACCGCGTCGAGCACGGTCAGATCCGTACAGATCATATCCGCCATCACCACAGCGGAATCCATGCCCTCGTCGCGGCCGAGATCCTCCATCTCTGTCCACTCGGTGCAACTACGCTTGAGATTTGGATAGTTTTTGGCAAGCCAACGCGCCGTGCTTGCCTTTTCGCTAGCAGAGCTGTTGTAGGAATGGGCGTCGATCGTGGTAATCACCTTGCTGAGCGTTTCATCCTCCATGATTGCTTCAAACCATTTTTTGAATTTGCTCCCGCCCCACTGACCGGATTCAAAGAAGCTGAGTGCGACCTCATCCGTCAAGCCGCGTTTCTCCATCTCCGCATAAAACACCTTATAGAGCGCAACCATCTCGTCCGGCTCAAAATGACAGCCCTCCTGACCGCCCTGCCACGTCCATTGCGGCTCATTAATAGGGGAAACCGTTGTAACCGGCACGCCCTGCTTGCGAAAGTGCTCCACTGCGTCCAGCACATAGTCTGCAAAGGCCTGGTAGTTCTCCGGCGCAAGGTTCGTCACCTTTTTCTTCTGCTTATCGCTATGCGGCTTGCCGTTGATGGTCATGGAGTCCGGTGCGCTGTTGCAAAAGAAAACAACCTCCTTTGCGCCCAGCTCCAGCGCCCGGTTCATGCACCAAAGCGCGTTTTCATCGAGGGTATAGTCGATCTCGCCGTTATCCCCGATAAAGCTCTGCCCGGAGCGCCACGGGTCATTGAATTCGCCGGCTTTTTCCCCTGTGCCGGTGCCCGCGCCCAGGTTATACCGGTAAACCTGCAGGCCGAGCCCGGATTTGCCATACAGCAGCTCCATCACCGCCTCGCGCACTGGCACGCCGTTTGCGTCCTTGTCCGTCCAGCCGCCCACATCCTGGCTCCACCATGCGCTGCTTATGCCGAAGCTCTCCAGCGTTTGATGGCGCGCTGCCGGGTCAATCGTCAGCTCAGCCGTGCCCGTGGGGGTGCAGGATGGAAGCGCGGCGGCCAAAAGCACCGCGGTCAGGCCGACGGCAAGAATTTGTTTTGCCAATTTCATATGGAAACCTCCCGATCCATTTTCACGGCTTATTTTAGCATAAAATTTCATCTTAGAAAACAAAAATCCTGAAAATTTATGCAAATCTTCAGGATTTTTATTCTGAATGACGGCCTAAAGATCCAATTCCGCACAAATGCGGGCCTCTCACCCCCCCGGCCGGTAATTTATTCAATCACCTTCGCTTCTCGCCCGGCTACCCTGAGCGCCTGGCTGTTTGTCAGCCGAATCTGTGGGTACAAGGCCAAAGGAACCTCTCCGGGCTGCTCCCCCGCACCGCAGTGGACATGCAGTACGCAATTTACAAGCTGTAGCCCGGAACGCATGTTTGACGCTGCTATGATGCTCCCTGCGCTGACACCGACATATACGCCGCCTTCCTCTGTAAACTGTCGGAGCGGAGCAGCCAAACGCACGCGCCGAATGCGTTTCATCAGGTATTCCGGGCTTCCGCCGCAGAAATAGATTGCATCATAACAGCGCAGCTTTGCAAGCGGCATCGGCTCCTCTAATATACCATAATATTTTCAGCCCGGATTCCTGTGTTAAACAAATCCTCCATGCATTTCGCCAAAACGGCATGCGCCTCCTCATCGACCGCCGCCGTCGGCACCCAAAGCGCCTTGATCTGGGAAGGTTCTTTCCCAACAAGCTCTAAAAAAGCCTCCTTTACGGCGAGATTTTCAAAGCCCGCCGAAGTCAGCAAACACTTTTTCATCCTGCGTTTCCCCTCTCTATTCCGGCCAGTTCATTTGCTCCTGTGGGATTCCCTTTTTCCGGCATGCCTCGCACACCGCCTGTTTCTGTGCCAGATTCCCGATTTCGTATTGCAAAATTTCGTCGTAAAAACGATAACTTTCCTATTTTCCCGCTTCATATCGGCAAACCAGCCCTTTAAAAGGCTTTTTTGCACCTGCAATGGCAAATCGCAGCGCTGTGAGACAAAGGTGATTGCCGTCCAGTAACGCGGGGTATCTTGCGTCTGCCATAGCTCCACGCCGTAAATTCCCACAAAATCGAGCACTGTGTCGTCTTTGAGGCTTTCCTTGATGAGCACACCCTGAAACGCTCCCGTCTCCGCCTCCGGCATCCTTAATTTCCCGCACGAGGAGGGCTTCGCCCCGCCTACACATCCCCCGAGCGACAGTTCATCCAGGGATAAATCCAACGCCTGGCTCAAAAGGCTTAGCTTCTCTGTTTCCGGATAGGCTGCCTCCTGCTCCCAGCGGGAAACCGCCTGCCTGCTCACGCCGCATTGCTCTGCAAGCGCCTCCTGCGAATAACCCCGCGCCCTGCGCGCAAGGCTAATTTTTTTGACCATACGCCATGTTGACCCCTCCCAAACAACAGCATACCACGGCCCCCGAGAGCCCTCCACCACTCGCAGATTGCGCTTTCGCAATTTCAGGTTGCCTAGTGACAAAAAAGCAGCCCCGCGTTAAAGTCAAACGCAGGGCTGCCCGATCCATACGGCTCGATAAAAACTTAATAATAACGCAGAAGCGCGACGACCTTGCCCAGAATGGCAACCTCTGTGACGATAATCGGCTCAAACGCATCGTTCTCCGGCTGAAGGCGAAAATGGCCGTTTTCCTTATAAAAGCGCTTTACCGTCGCCTCGTCTTCCATCATCGCAACCACAATCTCACCATTGCGCGCCTCCGGCGTTTGCTCTACCACCACGATATCGTCGTCGTGAATGCCGGCATTCAGCATGCTTTCGCCGCGCACATGCAAGGCAAAGAGCGGTTTATCGCGGGATACATGCCCCGTGTAGGGGAGATAACCTTCGATTTGCTCCACCGCCAAGATCGGCTGACCGGCCGTGACCGTGCCGAGCAAGGGCACATGCGTCACATTCTCCGCCTGCCCGTTGATGCGGATGGAGCGCTTAAGCATTGGGTCACGCGTGATATAGCCCGCCGCCTCGAGCGCATCAAGGTTTGCCTGCACGGAAGAGGTGGATTTGAGGCCCACAGCGGCGCCAATTTCCCTCACAGAGGGGGGGACGCCATCCTGCGAACGCTCCATTAAATATTCGTAAATACGCTGCTGTGTATCGTTAATTCGGTCCATCGCAGTCTCCTCCAAGCTATCAAAAACAATTCCATCTGCCTGCTTTTCTTAAAGTACGGTTGTATTATAGCACATATTTTTTTAAAAAGCAAACATTTGTTTGCAATTTATTTTACTCAATGCACAATTTGTATAAAATGGGCTTTTTAGAAGTTTGTTCATAAGAAAGCACAGGATTGTTCAAGGAAAATTCATAGCCGCGTAACAAAAAAATCAGAGACCACAGCTATAATAAAACTGTGCTCGACAGAGAAAGGAGCCGCACCGAGTATCGACTGAGCACATGCTCTACCCCTCCTCAAAGCAACCCCTCAATTTGGAAAAAACGGCTGGTGTTAACCGGCCGTTTTTTCTGCCTTTTAGGCAAGGTTATCCCGGTGTGAAGCGCTCATTCGGCGGATTCGCGCCGTTTTTTATTCAGAAAACATGATGCAGGTTACCCCGTCTGAACAGCAGCTTAGCGAATAAAGGGCCTGCATTTCCGGGCAATCGCCCACAAAAAAGGAAGGGATTGGAGCCCCGCTTTTGGGGATTCTACTCCTTGTGGAGAAAGTCCGTCCTGTGCTAAACTATCGTGGGGGAAGAGTTGAATCTTTCTTCTCCCCCGGGATGCAGGCCTCCTCGGAGGCCGCTTCCTTCCATAAAGGAGATGTTCTTGAATGAGAAAGACGAAAATTGTCTGTACAATGGGGCCCGCTACAGAGGACGATAAGGTTTTGCGGGAGCTGATGCGATCCGGCATGGCCGTCGCCCGTTTCAACTTTTCACACGGGGACCATGAAATGCATAAAAAAACGCTGGAACGCGTTGTGCGCCTGCGGGAGGAGCTGGATCTCCCCATTGCCACCATGCTTGATACAAAAGGGCCGGAGATCCGCCTTGGCTCCTTTAAAAACGGGAAGGTCCTCCTGAAAAAGGGCACGGCTTTCACCCTGCGCGCCTCGCCTATGGAAGGGGACGAAACACAGGCCTCTATCAGCTTTCCGGATCTTGCGGGAGACGTGCAGGAGGGCTCTACCATTTTGCTCGACGATGGGCTCATTGAGCTCACTGTGCGCGGCATCCGCGGCGGCGATATTGTCTGCCGCGTTCAAAACGATGGCTTTATCTCCAACAATAAGGGCGTCAATGTGCCGAACGTCCACCTCTCCATGCCCTTTATTAGCGAACGCGACCGGGAGGATATTATTTTTGGCATTCAAAACGGCTTCGATTTCATCGCCGCATCCTTTGTCCGCACAGCGGCGGATGTGCTGGAGATCCGGAAGATCTTCGACGAATTCGATTGTCATGGCGTGAATATTATTGCGAAGATTGAAAATCAGGAAGGCGTTGAAAACATCGATCAAATCCTGCGCGTATCCGACGGCATTATGGTCGCGCGCGGCGATATGGGCGTGGAAATTCCGCTTGAGGATGTGCCGGTGCTGCAAAAGATGATTATCAAAAAGGTATATAATGCGGGCAAGCAGGTCATTACCGCTACGCAGATGCTGGAATCTATGATCAAAAACCCGCGCCCAACCCGTGCGGAGGCGACGGACGTTGCCAACGCAATTTATGACGGCACGAGCGCTATTATGCTCTCCGGAGAAACAGCCGCGGGCCAATACCCTGTGGAAGCGGTGCGCACCATGGCCCGCATCGCAGAGCGCACAGAGCAGGATATTGACTATATCAAGCGCTTTAAGCTCCGTGAGGTGGAAACAAACCCCGATGTGACCACTGCCATCTCCCATGCCACATGCACCACGGCGCACGACCTCGGCGCCGCGGCGATTATCACGGTAACAAAATCCGGAAAAACAGCGCGTATGATTTCAAAATTCCGCCCGAACTGCCCGATCATCGGCTTCAGCACGGAGGCGCGCGTCTGCCGCCAGCTCAACCTCTCCTGGGGCGTCACCCCGCTTCTCATCGAAGAAAAAGCCTCTACGGACGATTTGTTTAATCACGCCGTTGATTCTGCGGAATACGCGGGCCTTGTGAAAAGCGGTGAGTTGGTTGCCATCACGGCGGGTGTGCCGCTTGGCATCTCCGGCACAACAAATATGATGAAGGTTCACGTTGTCGGCCACATCCTTGCCACCGGGCGCGGCGTGACGAAAAAGAAAACTTGCGCGCGGCTGTGCGTATGTGAATCCGCCCGGCAGGCACAGGCCGAATTCCGCGACGGTGATATTCTTGTAATCGACCACACTACAAACGATATGCTTCCCCTCCTGAAGCGGGCTGGCGGCATCATCACCCAACAGGACGGGATGAACTCCCACGGCGCAATCGTCGGCCTGAGCCTCGATATTCCTGTGATTATTGGCGCCAAAAATGCGACAAACGTGCTGCGTACCGGCGCTGTTGTAACGCTGGACGCTGAGCGCGGAGTGGTGCTCAGCAGCAGCGCGGCACCGGGCGTGTGATAAAAACGAGATTCATCTCCAACGGAAGGGAGCGCTTTGGGATGGCCTATCATTTTTTTGCGATGGTTTCCCGCATGAAATATATCGACCGATGGGCGCTTATGCGAAACACGCGGCAGGAAAACCTTACGGAGCATTCCCATGAGGTGGCCGTCATCGCGCACGCGCTTGCGGTGCTACGCAACCGCCGCTTTGGCGGGCATGTTGATGCGGCCCGTGCAGCGCTTTTGGGCCTCTACCATGACCTGCCTGAAACGCTCACGGGCGACCTTCCCACCCCAGTCAAATATCATAATCCTGAAATTCGGGCCGCCTACCAGGCGGTGGAGGATTCTGCCTGCTCGAAATTAACCTCTATGCTGCCGGAGGACCTCCGGCCGGATTACGAACCGTTCTTCTTTCCAGCTCAAGTGGACGCACCGCTCTGGCCGCTCGTTAAGGCGGCGGATAAAATCAGCGCGCTTGCAAAATGCATGGAAGAGGAAAAGGCCGGCAACCGGGAATTCATCCGCGCAAAAAGCGCGTTGCTTGCCTCCATTCACGCGATGCGGCTGCCGGAGGCAGAGTGCTTCCTTGCAGAATTTCTGCCCGGCTATGCGCTAACGCTGGATGAATTAGAGTAACAACCAGCCCACGGGCTTTTGTGCTGCCTTTGCACATATTTTTTAAAAAATTTCCAAAAATGCGCCACCCCCGCCCTTTGATTTTGGAAGGCGGGGGTTCGCTTTTTTACGGCAAATCGTTGAAACGCTCCACTTTTTGCAGTATAATAATGAGAAACAGTCCGGTACGCTGCGGGGCCTTGCCTGAGCCTGATGCGCTGCTGAAATTGACTGATTGAAAGGAAGTGTCCGTATGAATCCGGAGCTATTGCAAATTCCAAAGAGAATACGGGAGTTGAGAGAAATTCTCGACCTATCCACCATTGAGGTAGCGGAGAAGCTCGGCGTCACGCTCGATGAATACCAGCGCTATGAGAGCGGCGAGCAGGACATTCCCGTCAGCACCCTGTATGAGATTGCTAATATCCTCGGCACGGACTGCACCGTCCTGCTCACAGGGGATACCCCGCGCATGAATGTCCACACGGTCGTGCGCAAGGGAGAAGGCGTATCCGTTGACCGTTATGAGGGCTATCAGTTTGAAAGCCTCGCTTTTAACTTTATGCATCGCAGCATGGAGCCCATGCTGGTCACCCTAGAAGTTCAGGAAAAAGACCCTCCGCTCGTTATTCACGGCGGTCAGGAATTTAACTTCGTCCTTGAGGGCCAAGTGAAAGTGACCGTCGGTAAGAATTCCTTCATTCTCAATGAGGGAGACTCGATTTATTTTGACCCCAAGCTTCCTCACGGCCAGTCGGCTGTTGGCGGAACGACGCGCTTTTTAACGATCATCAATGAATAACGAAACCGGAGGCCAAAACAATGGACGATATTATCAAACGCTACTGTCCGCGGATCGCATTCGATTCGTATGAAGATATGAAGGAACACTTCACGATTGACGTGCCGGAGGATTTCAACTTTGGCTTCGACGTGGTAGACGCCTGGGCGGAGCTGGAGCCGACCAAGCAGGCCCTGCTCTGGACCAACGACGCGGGCGACATGAGGCGTTACACCTTTGCCGACATGAAGGCCGGTAGCAACCGCGCGGCAAATTTTTTTAAATCCAAAGGCATTCGTAAGGGCGACTATGTAATGCTGATTTTAAAGCAGCGCCCGGAGGTCTGGATGTGCTTCACCGCCTTACATAAAATCGGCGCGGTGGTCATCCCCGCCTCCTTTCAGCTCACCCCACACGATCTGGTTTACCGCCTGAACGCGGCGGGTGTGAAGATGCTCGTCACGGTGGACGACGCGGAAATCATTCAGCACTGCGAGGATTCCTTAGCCGACTGCCCAACCGTGGAAACCTACGCCGTGCTCGGCGAGCAAATCCCGGCGGGCGCGGTCGATTTTGCAAAGGCGCTCGCAGAGCAGAGCGACGTATTCGAGCGCCCCACTGGAGAGGACGCCACAAAAGTAACAGACACCATGTTGCTCTATTTCTCCTCCGGTACAACCGGCATGCCGAAAATGGTGCGGCACGATTACTCCCATCCTCTCGGCCAGATTACGACCGCGCGCTTCTGGCAGTGTGTGCAGGAAAACCGTGTCCACCTCACGCAGACGGATTCCGGCTGGGCAAAATTCGCCTGGGGTAAAATTTATGGTCAATGGATCTGCGGTGCCTGCATCGGCGCATACGATACCGAGAAATTCACGCCGCACGGCATGTTGGAGGCCATCCAGCGGTTGCGTCCGTGCACCTTCTGCGCGCCAGCAACCATTTACCGATTCCTGATTAAAGAAGATTTGACACAATACGACTTCAGCTTCATCGAGCACGCCTCCCTTGCGGGCGAGCCGCTCAACCCCGAGGTTTTCAATCAGATCGAGCGCCAGACGGGGCTTCGCATTCACGAGGGCTTCGGCCAGTCTGAAACCTCGGTGCTGCTGGCCAATTTTCCGTGGGTGGAAATCCGCCCCGGCTCCATGGGCAAACCCGCCCCGATCTACGACATCGATCTGCTCGATGAGGACGGAAACTCCTGCGAGGACGGTATCGTCGGCTCGATCTGCATCAAAAATACGGACAAGAAGCATCCAACCGGCCTGTTCCGTGAATACTGGAAAGCGCCGGACGCGATGGCCCGTTCCTGGAAAAACGGCGTTTACAACACGGGCGATACCGCTTGGCGCGATGCGGACGGCTATTATTGGTTCGTCGGCCGCAATGACGACGTGATCAAGTGCTCCGGCTACCGTATCGGCCCCTTTGAGGTAGAAAGCGCGCTGATGGAGCACCCTTCCGTGCTGGAATGCGCGATTACCGCCGTGCCGGACCCGGTACGCGGGCAGGTCGTCAAGGCGACGATTGTGCTGGCGCGCGGCTATGAGCCGAGCGATTCGCTGGTAAAGGAATTGCAGAATCATGTGAAGCACGCGACTGCACCGTATAAATATCCGCGCGTGGTGGAGTTTGTAGACGAGCTGCCCAAGACGACGAGCGGAAAGATCATGCGCACGGCGATCCGCGCGAACGATATGCAGAAGCTACAAAAATAAATTATCAATTATTTATAAATGGCGTGGGAACAGGATTTTAACCCTGTTCCCACGCTTTTTATGTATTATGCCTGTAATTAATTTGTTCCCCCTCGGCGCAGCTTTATCCTTGCAGTCGGTTTGGGCTAGAACGATAACTGGAATGCGCTCGGGCCTCCACGCTCACCGTCAGCGCAAAATGATCGGAGATACTGACCCCTTCATATGGCTCTGTCGCGCACACGCGGCAATCCGCCGCACCTTCCAGCGGCAGGTTTCGTACATAAAAATGATCGATGTTACGCGGGTACAGCTCGTCCAGCGCATCAAGCTGGTGGTAGAGCGATTTTTGCCTCTGCTGCGCTTCCTCGGTATAATAGGTTTGCAAATTCGTATTGTGGAGCGGATCCCACGTCGCATATCCATCCTCCCGCGGGATGAGCCGCTCAAAGCCGCGCCCTCGCAAAATCTCCAGCTCCGGCCACCCGGCCTCGGCGTTGAAATCACCCGCGACGATCAGTGGCGCATCCGGCGGCACGGTTTGTTCCAGCCAGTTGCAGAGCCGCGTGGCTTCCGTGCGCTTGCAACGCTCCATTTCCCGCAGCCTTACCTCCGCCTGCGCAATTTGTTCTCTGGGGAATCCCCACTCCTGCGCGAGCGCGGGCAGCTTCGCCCGGTTTTCATCCGTGACCGCTGGTCCCGCGACCCAATGCGTGACGCAAACATAAAGCGGCCGCCCCTCTGGCAGCATGCAGCGCACAAGCACCGCCTGTGTCAGATTGTCGAAATGGCAGGAGAAAAAATTGCCGCAATAGCCCTTTCCTCCTAAATGCGTTCTCCCAATATATTGGGGGGAAAGGGAGGGGCTGGCAAGAACCAGGTCTCCCTCGCGCAGATTCAATGGGAAGCCAAGCTTCCCGGCCCGCAAGCCCGCTACCCCCATATGGCCGAGCGGCACATACCCCAGCTCCTCTGCCAACCGCTTGCCATAGGAAAAGAGCGGATTCGCCTCATTGAGGCATACAATGTCCGGCCGCTCCTTGCGCAGCACAGCGCACAGGCCGTGAAACCGCTTTTCCCGCACCTGCTTGGTTTCATACTCTTCCAACCGGATCAGGCCATGATAGCGAAAGCCGGACCAGACATTGAGCGTAAAAAGCTTGATATGTGCCAAAAAATCGCCTCCTAAAAGTTAAGCGCCGGTGAGCTTCCGCACAGCGGGCCCCGGCGCGCTTTTCGTTTTAAAATTAGCCGTTGAGGGCTGCAAAGTTCTTTTTGTTCGCCTTGTAAAGCTCCTGGAAAACGGCGTAGTTGCGGTCATAGATCGGCTTAACAGCCGGATTGGGTGTGAAGGTTTTTTTCGCCGGCACCATCCGTTTCGCTTCATCGAGGCTCGGCAGCAGGCCGGGGGCGGCCGCCCCCCCCACGAAACCGGTA
>OGRJ01003116.1_pt1 | contig 11004 bp, 8 predicted proteins | sample 1553411 | NCBI WGS metagenome assembly OGRJ01 (sample SAMEA2580084, study PRJEB22360) | human gut metagenome | biome: human gut; feature: human-associated habitat; material: faeces | place: Denmark | collected 2008/2010
TTGATGACACACAGGCAGAAATTTCACGTTTTAGAGCAGCCAAAGATCAGGCAACAGAAGAATTAAAGGCACTTTATGACAAGGCAGTCAAAGAAGTTGGTGAAGCAAATGCAGCAATTTTTGAAGTACATCAGATGATGTTAGAGGATGAAGATTATCTGGATTCTATTTGTAATATCATAGCAGTGCAGTCTGTGAACGCAGAATTTGCTGTAGCGACGACGGGAGATAATTTTGCAAGGATGTTTGCGGATATGGATGACGATTATATGAAAGAACGTGCAGCAGATGTAAAAGATATTTCTGAACGTGTGATCCGTATTTTATCCCGGAAAGAAGAAACTGTGCATGCGGACGATGAAGAAAAATATATTATAGCAGCGGACGACCTTGCTCCAAGCGAGACAATTCAGTTAGAACGTGAGAGAGTGCTTGCATTTGTGACAAGACAAGGTTCTACCAATTCTCATACAGCCATTCTTGCCAGAACGATGAATATTCCGGCATTGGTATCAGCGGCAATTCCAAAAGGAGTGAATGGAAAGTATGCAATTATAGATGGATTTAAGGGTATTTTGATCCTTGATCCAGAGGAAGAAATATTAAAAGAATACGAGAAAAAACAGCAGAATGAGAAGAAACGTCAGGAATTATTACAGCAGTTAAAGGGAAAACCGACTGTTACAAAAGATGGAAAAGAGATCAAACTCTATGCTAATATTGGTGAGGTAAAAGATTTAGGAGCTGTTTTACAGAATGATGCAGCCGGAATCGGACTTTTCAGAAGTGAGTTTTTATATTTGCAGAGTGATCATTTCCCAACAGAGGAAGAACAGTTCCAGGCCTATAAAACGGTTGCAGAAGTGATGGCTGGAAAAAAGGTGATCATCCGCACATTAGATATCGGAGCAGACAAGCAGATAGATTATTTTGGGCTTGATCGTGAGGATAATCCGGCATTGGGATATCGTGCAGTAAGAATCTGTCTGAACCGGCCGGAAATTTTTAAAACACAGTTAAGAGCGTTGCTGCGTGCAAGCATGTTTGGCAATATTTCCATTATGGTTCCTATGATCGCATCTGTATGGGAAGTGAAAAAAGTAAAAGAAATCATGGAGGAAGTGAAAACGGAATTGTCAACAGAGGGATTGCCATATAAAGAAGTTGAATTTGGAGTTATGATCGAGACTCCTGCAGCAGTTATGATCGCAGATGATCTAGCAAAAGAGGTGGATTTCTTTAGTATTGGAACCAATGACCTGACACAGTATACGCTTGCTATTGACAGGCAGAATGCAAAACTTGACCGTTTCTATGATTCACATCATCCGGCAGTACTCAAAATGATCCAGATGGTTATTGACAGTGCCCATGAAGAAGGAATCTGGGCAGGAATTTGCGGAGAACTTGGAGCAGACCTGACTTTGACAGAAACATTTGTGAAAATGGGTATTGATGAATTATCGGTATCACCTGCAATGGTGCTGCCTGTAAGAAATAAAATAATAAATGCATAATCTAAGCATAGGAGGAAATTAAAATGAAATCATTCAGTTACACAGTAAAGGACGAGTTGGGTATTCATGCAAGACCGGCGGGAATGCTCGTAAAAGAGGTTAAAAATTTTAAAAGTAAAGTAACTCTCGAAAAAGACGGAAAAGTAATTGATGCAACCCGTCTGATGGCAGTTATGAGTATGGGAGTAAAAAAAGACCAGACTGTGACTATAACAGTGGAAGGTGCTGACGAAGATGCGGCATATGATGCATTAAAATCTTTCTTTGAAACAAATTTGTGAGATAATTAGTTATTGTGTACAGGTTTTTGAAAAAAGTATGGTGGATATTAACAAAAAAACAAAAATAATAAGAATAAAACTTGACATAATAAACAATGAATGCTACAATTTATTTAGATAGAAACAGAGTACATTGGATTGTTACTGGTAAGCAGGCAAAACCAAATTTTACATATCTGGCTTAGATTTTGTAAAATTTGGTTTTTTTAAATTTTTAGGGACAAAAACGGAGTGGAATATGGTTATCCAGAAAGTGATTAATAACAATGTAATATCAGCATATGATGTGAATCAGCAGGAAATTGTTATCATGGGTAAGGGAATCGGGTTTAAGGCGCATACGGGAGAACTGATTGATGAAAGCAAAATCGAGAAGGTTTTTCGTATTGAGAATGAGAATCTTTCCAGACAGTTTCAGGAACTTTTAGAAAATATTCCATTAGAGCACATGCAGCTTACCAGTGATATTATATCCTACGCAATAAAGAATCTGAATGTACAACTGAATCAGAATATATACATCACTTTGACAGATCATATTAATTTTGCAATCCAGAGACAGTCGCAGGGGATTCAATTGAAGAATGCATTACTTTGGGAGACTAAGAAGTTTTACCATCAGGAATATCTGATGGGAAAATATGCAGTTGATCTTTTGAATGAGAAGCTGGGTACAGAGTTTACGGAAGATGAAGCAGGATTTATAGCCCTGCATTTTGTGAATGCAGAATACAACACGACGATCAATGATACATTTGAAATGACGAATATGATTCAGAAGATTTTAGAACTGGTCAGGCTGGAAATGGGAATTGAGTTTGATGAGGAATCTCTGCATTATGAGAGATTTATCACTCATCTTAAGTTTTTGGTACAGCGCCTTTACCGGCATGAATTGTTGAAAGATGAGGAGATTGAATTTGCAAGGATGATGGAAAATAAGTATCCGAAGGAATATGAATGCAGTAAACATATTGCTGAATATATTGAAAAGGAATATGGCAGCGGAATTGCCAGCGAGGAAATCATGTTTCTGGCGATACATATAAAACGTGTGTGTATGGCAGGATAAACCTGACAATAATACAGCAGAAAAGAGGTGTGGAAATGTTTGATTTTTTTAAGAAAAAAGAAAAAGGGATTGAGATAGGTTCACCAGTAAAAGGAAAAACGGTTGCGATCAGTAATGTAAGTGATCCAACTTTTGGAGAGGAGATTTTAGGAAAAGGTGTTGCAATTATTCCTGCGGAAGGCAGGATATATGCACCGGCCGATGGTACGATTGAGATGTTATTTGATACGATGCATGCAGTAAGTATGACGACTTCAGAAGGTGTAGAACTGCTCATACACATAGGACTTGATACGGTTGCATTAAAGGGAGAACATTTTACTGCATATAAAGGCAATGGTGATTCTGTGAAAAAGGGAGAACTGTTGATAGAGGCTGATCTTGATGCAGTAAAAAAAGCCGGTTATGACGTGATCACGCCTGTGGTTGTGTGCAATACATCAGATTATCAGACAGTGGAAACAGTGACAGATCAGGAAGTAGAACCTGGCGACACAGTATTGATTCTAAATAAATAAAGCGCAATATACAGTTGTTAGTGTGAAAAATAAGATTTTTCACACGCAAGAATGGAGATTAAAATGTATTTTAGCCGTACTTATAACGGCATAAAATAAAATGAAAAGGGATAAAAAAAAGGAGGAGCTTTTATTATGATGAAGTATTTACAGAAATTGGGAAAAGCATTAATGCTTCCTGTAGCGTGTCTTCCAATCTGTGGTATCTTAATGGGTATTGGATATGCGCTATGTCCATCTACCATGCAGGGGGGCGATGTTTCCGGTATCGTTCAGATGATCGGTTTCTTCCTTGTAAAAGCAGGAGGAGCTTTGATCGATAACATGGCAATTCTTTTTGTTATCGGTGTCGGCGTTGGTATGGCAGATGATAATGATGGTACAGCAGCTCTTGCAGCTTTGGCATCATGGTTAATGATGACAAACCTTCTTTCTACAGGGGTTGTTACAACGTTAATGCCGGTAATTGCAGAGAATGAGACAAAAGTGCTTGCATTCAGTAAGATTGCAAACCCATTTATCGGTATCCTTGCCGGTATCATCGGTGCAACATGCTACAACAAATTCAAAGGTACAAAATTACCTGACTGGTTATCATTCTTCAGTGGTAAGCGTTGTGTAGCAATCGTTGCAGGCGTTGTTTCTATCATTGTATCCGCAATCTTATTATTCATCTGGCCTTTATTATTTGGAGCATTAGTTTCAATCGGTGAAGGAATTGTTGGATTTGGTCCTGTTGGTGCAGGTATTTATGCATTCTTAAACAGATTGCTGATTCCAACCGGATTACATCATGCACTGAACAATGTATTCTGGTTTGATACGATCGGACTTGGGGATTTACAACATTTCTGGGCAGGCGAGACGTCGGCAGATGTAACATGGGATTTAGGTATGTATATGTCTGGATTCTTCCCATGTATGATGTTCGGTGTTCCGGGTGCAGCTCTTGCTATGATTCAGACGGCTAAGAGTAATAAGAAGAAAGTTGCAATCGGTCTGGTTGCCTCCGCAGCTGTCTGTGCATTTGTCTGTGGTGTTACAGAGCCATTTGAGTTTGGGTTCATGTTCCTTGCACCGGCACTTTATGTTGTATACGCATTATTATATGGTATCTTCACAGTGATCACGGTATTAGTTGGATTTAGAGCAGGTTTTAGTTTCTCTGCTGGAGCAACAGACCTTCTTTTCTCTGCAACCCTTCCGGCAGCGAAGAATACCTGGATGATCATTCCACTTGGTATTGCAGCATTTATTGTATTTTATGTTGTATTCCGTTTCGCTATCACAAAGTTTGATCTGAAAACTCCTGGTAGAGAAGATGACGACGATCTTGAAGCAGAGAAAAAAGTTGAATTAGGAAGCAACGATTACACAGCAGTCGCAGCAAAAATCCTTGAAGGCTGTGGCGGAAAAGAAAACATCACAAGCATTGACAACTGCATCACAAGATTAAGACTTGAAGTAAAAGATATTACTGCAGTCAGTGATAAAGTAATCAAATCTGCTGGTGTTGCTGGTGTTATCAAACCTGGCAAAACTTCCGTACAGGTAATCATTGGACCAAAAGTTCAGTTTGTAGCTGACGAATTTTCCAAACTTTGTGAATAATTAGAATTTAAAAATACCGGACTGTCCTGATGGATAGCCCGGTATTTTTTCCTTGGGAGGTAAGATGATGGAGCATACAAATAATTCCTGTTGTGGTGGTCCATATTATCCGGTATAATAGAGTATCACGCGTTTTGCAGAATATAAGGCTGTATCTTTCCATTCTGCTTTTCTGCAATTCAGAGATATGGTATCTCCGTCTGTCAGAACATTCCTAAGTGATTCCATTCCTTTGTCTGATGTGAGAAGTGCTGTAATTTCTTTTTTGTCTTCTGTGATCCTGACACTGTAATCTACCAGTTCCGGAATCTGAAACAACACATCATCCATCTCTCTGATCGTTCCGGGCTGACTGATCCGCTTCACAAAATCCAGGCGCTTTACTTCACTTCCACAGATACATCTTCCCGGAATAATACGTGTACAGTCTCCGGTCCGGTACCGGATCAGAGGCTGTGCCTCCATTCCAATGGTTGTGATCACCAGTTCTCCCCATTCTCCATCAGGAAGTACGTTTCCCTTTTCATCTATGATTTCCATAATACAATGATTTTCCCGCATATGCATGCCATCATGAGCAGCACAGCAGATGGCTCCGCCAAGCCCCATCTCTCTGGAACCATAATGCGGCCAGAGCTGTGTCTCCAGAATTTTTTCTATCGCATTCATCACTGTTTCCGGACAGGCATCGCCAGATACCAGAGCTCTTTTTATACTGCCTTTTCCACACATTCTGAGCATGGAAAGCAGTGCCACCGGCATACCGACATAAGTATCCGGCTGCTCTTTTTCCAGAATTGTTTTTAGTTCGCCGTAAGTTCTGCCAGTTCCGGTCAGGAGAGGTTTTGCGCCTATACGCCTGATGGCCTCCGCGATCAGTTCTCCAAGACCGAAGGGACCGGAAAACGGCATGGCAACCATAGTCGTACTTCCAGGATAAATAAACTCACCAAGTCCCGCCATAAAAAGCTCTATCGTATGTTCACAGTCTCTTTCTGTGTAAAATACACGTTTACCGGCACCGGTTGTTCCACTCGTCTGTTCTGAGATTACTCTCTGGACTTCTCCCTGTGAACACAGAAGCATCCTTCCACTGTTTTTCGCCAGCTCCGACTCTGTCGTAAACGGAAATGTTTTCAAAGCATCCAGATTTTCCAGTTTTTCCGGCAGATTCCTGTAAAATCCCTCTCGTTCTTTTTCTCTTTTCAGAACAGCATTCAGTTTAGCAAGCTGTATTTTATTTAGTGCTTCTCTCGTAACTTCTGCAATACCTTCCTGCTTACAGATCATTTCATCAATATTGGTTCGTTTCACTTTCTGTATAAATATGTTCCTTTCGAATTAGTCAGGTTGTAGGCACAAAACGGTACCATACCATATTCCGAATCCACTTCACAGATATAGCAGCGTTTCAGACGGTCAAGTTCCAGATTCCAGGCATCCTGAAAAAGCATTCCTGATACTGCAAAGGTCTCATTATGAACCCGATTCAGAAACTCATCCAGTGCGTCTGTCTGCGTCATCTCACCCTCATCATAAGTTTTTGTACTGTAGCTCCACTGGTTCTCAACATACTGTCTGGAATCATCACTGGTTGTACAACAACATCCTTTTCCGGATTTCTTTTCAAGAAGCTTTAATTTTCTCTCACCTTTTCTCAGATAACTCGCATGAAAAGAACAGTATGGATTCTCAGCTCCGCCTCCGGCAAAATCCTCTGCTTTCATGAGTCCCTCTGTCTGTTCCTCGATCAGCTTCAACATCCTCGGTATCGTGATCGGATTTTGCGGGCGTTCCTGTGAACACCTGCCAAAATAACTGATTGGCTGAAAATGTACCCCTCGTACGAATGGCATATGATCCAGAGCAAACTTCAGGATATCCCCTGCCTGCATATCATTCACTCCGGGGGCAATGACCGGTACCAGAGCAATTCCAAGCTCCGCCTCGGAACAGTTCCGGACAGCTTTCTTCTTCACTTCCATCATATCCTGTCCACGAAGCGTCCGATAAACATCATCACTCACTCCGTCAAACTGAAGAAACACCGTGTTCAGTCCCGCTTTTTTCAGTTTTCTGGCATATTCCTCTTCCTCTGCAAGGCGGATCCCATTAGTATTCAGCTGAAAAAATGTAAAACCTTTTTCTCTTCCCATACGTATGATTTCAGGAAGATCATCTCTCATCGTCGGCTCACCGCCTGAAAGCTGTATATTAAACGGACCTCCATGCTCCATCAGAAAATCAAACTGTTTTTCTATTTCACAGATAGAAGGATCTCCTTTCTCCTGACTTTCACCTGCCGAAGCAAAACAGACCGGACAATGAAGATTGCAGCGCTTTGTAACTTCCAGAACCATACAGCAGCCTTTTCGTTCATGTTCCTCGCAGAGCCCGCAGTTATTCGGACAGGCCTTTTCTTTACTCTTTGGATTTACAGGAGTCTCAGCAGACAGATTTTCTCTTCCCCAGGAGAGGTAATCTGCTACACTTCCCTCCCAGATCAGTGTCCGGAATTTCCCATGAAGATCACATTCCTTTGTCAGATAAATCCCCTCTTCACCTATACATTTTTTAGCCGGAAGTACCTTCATACATACCGGACAGACGCTTTTCGTTTTACCAATTGTAATCAAACTTCAATTATCCCCCGTTCTGTCAGTATTTCCATAACTTTCATGTATGTCTCTGCGATGAGTGCAGGACATCTCTCCATGATCACTCCCCAGTCCAGATGTGTGATATCTTTACAATAAAACACTCCGAATTCTTCTTCCGTCTTTTCACGGAACCACTGATACAGTTCCTGCACAGCCGGTTTCATCTGAACATCTTCTTTCTCCTCCGGTGCCAGGTTGCCAAGGAAATATCCTATCGCACAGGCACCTCCTGTCAGACATCCGCATGTATCCCCACAATAACCGATTCCTCCGCCAAGACCACCCAGAGCTTTTACAAGCTGTGGATTTTCTTCACCTATGGTTTCCAGCGTCATGATCATCATCATCTGCGAACAATGATATCCCATGCTCCCAAGTTCCGCTATTCTTTCATAAAGGTCCATATGCTACTCCTTTCTGCCAATCACTGCCGTATAACTTAGCTTTTTTCCTTTATACTGCTTCTGCAGAAGCTTATACTCCTCGCAGCAGAATGAATCATTCCAGATTGCTTCCAGATAATATTCCCTCCAGAGAGCCGTCTGGTCTTCCTGGTGAAGAATGCAGAATCCTGTACATTTAACAACCTCTACAAGATTTCCCTGATCCAGATCTGACAACACGAGTAATCCGCCTTTTTTCAATACACGCCAACATTCTGAAACAGCTTTTTGCTGATCTCCGCTGACCAAAAATGCACACTGGCTGATGCAAAGATCCATACTCTCTGCTGTGTAGTCAAGGTTCAGAAAATCTCCTTTCTGTACATCCCTGCTCCGTGGTGAAAGATCCACTCCATGTGCATTTATTCCCAGGGATTTCAGGATTCGCACGGTCTCACCTTCACCCGCTCCAAGATCAAGGGCTTCCATTCCTTTCCTGAATTTGACATATTCCAGAAGATGGAGTGTCTGTGCCTCACCACCCGGATGTCTGTTCATTTATTTGTCCTCCAGTGCACGTTCCACTGCCAGAACTTTTCCAAGAGCCAGTTCCTCCGGAACATAGACAAAACCACACTTTGGACAGACCGGCATCTCAACCGGAAAACCGTTTTCCAGATACATGAATTTTGCTTTTCCTTTTACCAGTGGAACCTTGCATTTGTTGCAGGTCAGCTTTCCTTCCGGATCAATCGTATAATAGTTTCTCTCAACTGCCATTATTGTCCCACCCTTTTCATAATATTCATTCGATGACTGTATGCTCTGCGTACCAGATACCCTTCTTCTGTTTCTATAAAACGCACCCAGAATGTTACATTTCCAAGTCGACTTCTTGCTACCAGTTCTTTTGTTTCTTCATCAAGGACTGCTTCCTGACTTTCTCGGTAATCTGCCAGCACTCTCTCAACGTCACTCTTAAGGATCATACGTTCATCCATCATTCGGATCGCATCTTCTGTATAGGTCACGGTATAATCTTTTTTTTCCATCATCAGTTCCTCATTCCAGATATTTTTCAGAAGTTTTTCTTTCAGCATAAGCCTGTTGTATCGTTTCTCGCTGATATCCGGCATACTGCAGGCATGATCTCCATACAGTAGTTCCAGAATATGTCTGGACTCTCTTCCTTCTCTGACAAATCGATCTCTGCATGCCATGCAATATGTCACATATGGTGCATCTGAACGTTCCAGACATTTTGCTGCCATTTTGGCTGCCATATCCTTATTCGCATATGCCGTCAGGCCGCCATACCCACAACAGGGAGACAGATCTCTGGAATATTCTGTATTTTCAACTGTACATCCCATTTCGGTCAGAAGCTCTCTTATCGTATCCTGTGTATGTACATCTCCTCTGGCACCGCAGGCATCATGTATTGCAACCGGTACTTCCAGTCCCCTGGCCGTCTCGGGAAGTCCGATTTCCTTCAGAATTTCCCAGACTCCTGTGACCACTGCACCAGTACTCTCTTTTAACTGTTTCATACAGCTCGGACAACCTGTTATGATTGCAGGATCGCCAAGCTTTGCAAGCTCCTGTTTCAGCTGCTCATTTACTTTTTCTGTCATTTCATAACGACCTGCCCATTCACTGATTGCACCACAGCACCCCAGAATCAGTGCAACCCCGCCTTCAACTCTTCTGCACAGGTCTTCATATACATCCATGACTACATCCGGCGCAATCGCTCCGGCCTGACATCCTGGAAAAAACACATATCTGCAGATATCAAATCCAGGCTGAGGTTTACATAAAAAAGCTTCTGAATTTGAAAACAACATGTCCATCAACGCAAACTCATGCGGCGCCAATGGCATCTTATCCGTGGATACCATGTTTTCTCTTGCGGATCTGCAAACCTGACTCATATCAAATCCGTTCGGACATGTCACCGTACACTGTCCGCAGAGTGAACAGGAATTCATCGCTTTATTCATTGGATGATCTCCCATAATAATCTGGGTATTATTATAAATTTCACGGGCCAGAAGCCCCGGATGCTTTTTATATTCACTTAAGTAAACACAGCTTTTTATACACTCATCACAATGACACTGTATGCATCTCTTTGCTTCCTCAACAGCCTCTTCTTTCGAATATCCCTCTGCACCACAGGGGATTCTTTCTGACCCTTTGATGCCTTCTATATTCGTATAAAGCCTGGTAGTAACTGCTCCTTCACTGCCTCTGTTGCTGTACGGAGAAAGATTCTGCACGAGAAGATCTACCGTCAGGGCGGCTCTCTTTGCAGAAAAAGCAGCATCCATCACTGATTGTGTTGATCCGCTGACGATCCTGGCCTGTTCTCTCAGCATGATTTCTATATCTGCTTCTTCCTGTGGTGCCAGCTTTTGTGCAATCTCTTCTGATGCACAAACCACATCTGCCAGTTCCATCTTTTCTCTGATAAATACAGGATCAAGACTGCATCCGAATTCAAAAACAAGATCCATGGATTTCAGACGTTTCGCTTCATTCCGACAATCAGATTCCGACAGATGTGCAGCTGCTGCAATATACTCTTCATAATTTTCTTCCTGACAGTAAATAGTTGTAGGATACATTTTCCGCTCCAGTTCCCCTGCCAGAAACAGTGGAAATAATCCTGACCCGAAAATTACTGCCTTTTTCTTTTTTCTTATACGAAAAACACTGCTCCGTTTTCCGGATTCCCCATCGTGAAGCGCCACGAGCAGGCGCATCCGGGGTCGCTCACCCGAGGGAAACAGCTTACCGGTTCGCATACTATGCGATCGTCGATCGTTTTGGCGAAAAATGCGTATTCGCGGATTCCTACGGACAGACACGGATGCAACGGCATCCCTTTTCGCTTGCGCGCAGACTGTACCCGGCAATCTACCACACGGAATGTCAGGGAATCGCTTTCCCGTATCAG
>OGRJ01003120.1_pt1 | contig 10990 bp, 8 predicted proteins | sample 1553411 | NCBI WGS metagenome assembly OGRJ01 (sample SAMEA2580084, study PRJEB22360) | human gut metagenome | biome: human gut; feature: human-associated habitat; material: faeces | place: Denmark | collected 2008/2010
TGCCCTCTGGAGAGAGGGCTTTTCTTTTTGCTTCAACCAGGCTATGGATCGAGGCGAATACGAAAAAGGGGTGACATGGTAAATGGGAGAAACAATTAGAATTGAAATTCCTGTATCTGTGAATGATAATACAGACCCTGGCCTATCAAATATCACGAATAAGATGAACACCCTGGCCACTGCCGCCCAGAAGGTAAATCGGATCCTCTCATCTGGATTCAAAACCAGAGGGATTGAACAAACAGCAGAGAGAGTGGAACGAACGCTTGGACGTGAGCACTCTATTGAAGTTTCAGCAGATGACAATGCCACTCCAGTTCTTTCAAGAGTCGAAGATGCAGCTGAAAGAGTAGGAGGAATTTCAGCAGATATTGAGATAGGAGCAAACGACAATGCTACTGCCGAAATATCTGGTGCCGAGGATGCAGCAGTAACCCTTGACGGAGCAAGTGCTGACGTAGAACTGGGGGCGGATGATAATGCCACCGGGGTGGTAAATAGTGTTGGAGATTCACTGTCTGTTCTAAACGGAAATGAAGCGGTAGTAGAGCTTACTGCGGACGACAATGCTACGATGCAAATTATGGATGTGGAGGATGCTTTAGCCGCCTTGAATGGTGAAGTGGCTGTGGCCTCAGTGGAAGCTGACGATACAGCCACGCAGATAATCCGAAGCGCTGAAGATGCAGTGGCCACATTCGATGGAACTTCCGGGACAGCGGAACTGGGTGCAGATGATAATGCAAGTCCGATCATCGATGATGTGATGGATAAAGCATCAGCCTGGGACGGAAGCGTATTTACGGCAACTATGAGTATAGTAGATGCCGCTACTGCCCCAATGGGAACGGTTTTAAATGCTGCAAAGAATCCAATAGCACAGGGCGCAACGTTCCTTGGAGTGAGCGCAGGACTGGCTGATACTGTGAATACATACAAAGGGTTTGAGAGTATGATGTCACAGGTTCAGGCTATATCTGGTGCTACAGGAAAAGAATTTGATGATCTGACCGCAAAAGCACAGGAAATGGGTGCAACTACGAAGTTTACCGCTACTGAAGCAGCTCAGGCATTTAATTACATGGCTATGGCAGGCTGGAAACCAGAGCAAATGACTGCTGGTATATCCGGTATTATGAGTCTGGCAGCAGCTTCCGGCGAAGATCTGGCAAGCACCTCGGATATTGTTACGGATGCTTTGACAGCTTTTGGACTGAAAGCAAGAGATGCCGGGCATTTCTCGGATGTCCTTGCAAAGGCGTCCGCTAGTTCGAATACAAACGTAGGCATGCTGGGTGAATCATTCAAATATGTTGCTCCGGTAGCAGGAGCCATGAAATATAGCGTCGAAGATACTTCTTTGGCATTAGGACTTATGGCTAACAGTTCAATTGAAGGAAGCATGGCCGGTACAGCCTTAAAGACGTCCCTGGCTAACATGGCAGCACCAACTAACAGCATGGCAGAGGCTATGGACAAATATGGTATTAGCCTGACCGACGGCTCAGGAAACATGAAAACACTGAAAGGTGTCATGGATAATTTGCGAAGCAGTTTAGGAGGTCTTTCTGAAACTGAACAGACAGCAGCGGCATCCACCATTTTCGGGAAAGAAGCTATGAGCGGTATGCTTGCTATCATCAATGCTTCAGAACAGGATTATAACGATCTTTCCAACGCTATCGGAAATTCAAAAGGTGCAGCGCAGGATATGGCTGACACCATGTTGGACAACCTGGCAGGCTCTATGACTCTTATGCAGTCGGCTGTAGAGGGCGTTCAGAACAGTTTTGGACAGAGACTTGCTCCTTATGTCAGAGGATTCGTTGATTCCATTACGGACGCAATGCCGGCTGTGACTGTTGCTCTGGATGATTTTATGGACACTGTGGACAAAAAAGCAGCACACATGAAGACAGTTATCGGGACCATGACGGCATCTGATGAGTGGCAGAATGCGGATATGTTCGGAAAGATGGATATTGCATGGGATACTCTTATCGGTCAGCCTTTTGCCGACTGGATTAGCGGAGATGGGAAACATCTGATTTCTTCCGGCCTCGGAACATTATTCTCTAGCGCGTCCGCTATTCTTCCGGGAGGAAAGAAAGCAGGCCTTTCTTCTGTGCTCAGCTCTATGCTGATCGCTAAAGGAGCAACTGGGATTCTTGGAAATGCAAAGAATATTGCGACAACCTTACAGCCTATCGGAAATGCTATTAAAAGCATTGGACTTGCAGCACAGACAGCGCCAAGTGTTGGAGCGTTCATAAGTGATCTGGGAGCAATGGTTCCGACAGCGGCGAAATTCGGACTTGCGGCAGCGGCAGTAACAGCGGCAGTAGTTGGAATTGGTGTTGCAGTAGACAACTATAACCAGAAAGCTTTGAGCAGTAATCTGGAAGAACATTTTGGAAACATCAAACTATCAGCTCAGGAAGTGCAGGACATTGCTTCTGGAATTCTTGATCAGAAGTACCTGGCCAATGTGGAAGTTGCCTTAAATGAGGTAAAGAACGCTGATAAGCTTCGAGAAGATGCCCAGAAGGCGCTGGAATCCAATGACGTTCTGGAGTTTAAGAGCAGAGTTGGTATTAAACTTACGACTGAAGAACAGGAAGATTACACAAGTAATATCGAAACTTTTGTTAAGAGCAAGATTGAAGAACTGGAAAGTCGGACGTTTGCAGCGCATATCCACGTTCAGACGTATCTCGGAGGTACGGAAGAGGGACAGACATTAGCCCAGAACATCGAGAAATGGGCTACAGCGGATTATGTTGAATTGGATGGATTATCTAGCAAGTTATCACAAAAGGTCTCTGAGGCACTGAAATATGGAATCATAGATGCAGATGAAGAAGGCGCCATCAGTGCTTTGCAGGAAAAAATGAACAGCATAACTGCCCGGTGGAAGGAATCGGAAGCACAGGCAAAATGGGACTGGATAAATCAGGAATACGGGAGCTTGAATGCAGCTGATCTGGAAAGTGGCTCATTCACTGACTTACTGGGAGCAATGAGAGATCAGAGGCAATCGGCAAAGGAAAGCGTACAGGCAGATGTTGAGCAGTGGTATTCAGAGCTTAACTCGATGGAATCAGCCGGAAGAATCACATCTGCTCAGAATAAGCAGTATCACGAAATGACTGGTTGGTATGTAAAAGGACAGGAAGGAAACGAACTGTCTAAGAGCTTGCAGCTTGGCTCAAACACTTTGAATTCTTCATATGCAGAGAAAATTCAGAGCAACAGGCAGAGTCTTGCGGAAAATACGCAGTTTTCTATTGATTCAGCACAGAAACAATTAGAGGGCGGAGACACATCCGCTATGACCAGCGCATTGATGTATGGTTTCAACGAACTTGGTAATGGAAAAACATTAGGAGTTACAACTGACGCTACACAGAATGCTTTGAGTACCATGTATGAGAGCATGAAACCTGATGTAACACAGATGCAGGGCCTAATTGACGATTACCGGGAAGCGGGGAAAGCAGTTCCGCAAAGCCTTATGGATTCATTTAATGATGCTATTGAGGTTGGAGCAGCTGCTGGCGATACGTCTGCAACATGGCAGAACTATGCTAATCAGATCTGGAAGAATGGAAGTGATGAATTAAAAGCATCACTTACGGATCCGAGCAATCCAATGTATGAAACGGTCCGCAGTCAGTTGCCTCCTGAACTTGCAGAAGCGATTGACAGGGCGGCGGCAGAGACTACAACTGATGATGTGACACTTGAAGGACTGAAAGCTTCTGTTGATGGAGACGTTGATATTGACAAAGATGCATGGACTTCAAAGCTGAATGAAGCTCTTGGTGACTTGGGTGAAACACAGGAGGTTACCGCTGATCATGTAAAGATTAAGGTTGATCAAGGCGATTGCCTGTGGGAAATTGGCAACGCTCTTGGAATTGACTGGCAGACCATTGCAGAACAGAACGGTATCGAAAGCCCGTATATTATTCACCCAGACCAGGAACTGACTATTTCCATGGATACGTTGACTGCAGAAGTTGACGGAGACAAGGCTCAGGCTGCTATCGAGCAGGCTATGTCGGCTCTGGATGCAGAAGGAGCAGAAATGTCTGTGACAGCAGAAGGAGTCAAAGTTGATCTGGCAGATGTAGAAGTGGATTCCGATACAGCGGCGGCTCAGATTGAGGCAGCTCTCGGCATGGAATCCGGGACACTTGCGGCAAATGGAATTGAAGTGCAGGCAGGCGCATCTGTTACTATCCCATCAGAACTGGTAACGGTGGATACATCTGGCATGCAGTCCGCAACCGAACAGGCAGCAGATGAAACGGAAACAGAGCCTATTGAGCAGGAAGCATCTGCAAATGTAAATGTCACAAATACAACGACCGATACATCCGGAATGCAGGCGCAGGCGGAAGAAGATGCACAAGGTGCTGTAGGAGATGTACCAGTTGAAGGCAGTGCAAATGTTACCTTCTCAGGCACGACAACAGACACTTCTGGCGTTGTGGAGCAGGTAACAGCAGATATTGAGAGCGCAGTAAGTGATGTTTCGGCCAATGGTCATGCGAGCATCACGTTAGATCAGTCCAATAATGCGGCTGAGATTTATTCTCTCGCAACAGCTGATGTAGTATCTGCTTTCTCGGAGACAATTCCAGCAGACGGACATGTTGATGTCACACTTGACCAGACGAATAATGCGGCAGCTATTTACTCAGAATGTGCCGGACAGGTACAAAGCACATTCTCACAGGGCTTCACTGCATCTGCAGATGTTGCGGTTACATTGAACTGGCATATTACGAATCCATCAGCTAGCATTTCCACATCAAGTAGCGGATCATCTGTATCAGCCACTATAGCCGGGCACGCTTCAGGCGGTGAAGTCGGATTGAATGGAGCTGAGCTGTCGTGGGTAGGTGAGGAAGGATTGGAATATATCATTCCTACAGTGCCGGCCAGACGGCAGAGAGGTATTGAATTGTGGAAATCCGCAGGACGGACACTGGGAGTTCTTGGTCCTGATGATGAGATATCAGCACATGCGAGCGGAGGAATCGTTGGCAAAGAAGTATCAAACACGATACCTTATTTCGACACAGATTCCAGTTCACAAGATTCTGAAAAAACAGAGAAAGAAACTGTGCCAACGAATGTAGTGTCAGACAAATCTGGCGTTGTGGTACAGGTTAACCTCTCCCCGCAGTTCAATATATCAGATACAAATGACAGTGATGTTATTCGGCTCATCAAAGCGCATATCAAGGAGCTGGCTGACGATCTTGGAAGCGAAATTGCAACAATGCTCAGTGAAGCTTATGAGAATACACCTGTTACAACATAAGGAGGGAACATGGGGGCGATATTAAAAGAATTGCATAATTCGGCATCGAAGTTCCAGTTCCCTTCGATGCCAAAAGATGGTGTTGATGTAAAAGGAGAAACAGCATATCAGGAATATAACATTCTTGGAAAAGGAAAAATGAGTTACCCATCTGGTATGGGTACTCAGATTATAAAATGGTCTGGATATTTCTGGGGGGCAGGCAGAAAAAAGCTTGCCTCCGTAAACCAGAAATGGATAGCACCAAAAACCTGTGCCAGCAAGCTGAAAAACTGGCAGACAAAAAAGACACCGTTAAATCTGGTGGTTTCTGAAGCTGGTATCAATGAAGATGTTACTATCAAATCTTTTGAGTATAAGCCTTTTGGCGGACATGGGGACTATTCGTACGAGATATCTTTTGTTCCATATGGCGATATGAAGATTTATACAACAAAGGAACTGGGGATTGGGAAAAAAGCTAAAAAGAAAAAGAAAACCACTAGGCCAAGTACCAAGAAATCTACTAAAAAGAAAAAGACCTACAGGATTGTCCGAGGCGATACACTTTGCGGAATATCTCGTAAGAAATATAAAACTGAATCAAAGTGGAGAAATATCTACAATGCCAATAAGAAGGTTATTGAAGCGGCTGCTAAGAAACATGGCCGGCGCAATAGCGACAACGGACATTGGATATATCCAGGAACAGTACTGACTTTACCATAAGGAGGCGAGAGTATTGATAAATCCAATGAAATATAAATACCTCGTGGCCATTATGACTGCAGATAAAAAGGCTTACGACATCACGCAATTTGTCGAAGATGTATCCTGGGAAGAGGGAGAGAACCAGCTTGCGGCCAGAATTAGTTTTTCGGCCAAGAACGATAAAACTTCAAAGGGAAGAATTTCTTCTCTTGCTAAGCCTGGGTGTTATGCAGCACTTTTGTATTCCTATAATGGTGGCAAAAATGCCGAAGCAACCAGAGGAAAAATAGTTGAATGGAATCCTTCAGCGAGAACATCCGGAGAGAAGTTTAAGGTAAAGGCATATGATGTTCTATATGATCTGCAGGAATCACAAGATCATGTATATTTTTCAGCCGGCGTAAAGACAAAGTCAGCCATAGTCCAAGTGCTGAAACGCTGGGGCATAAAGGTCACATCTTACAGCGGACCAAATGTGAAGCATGGGAAACTGGCTTATAAGTCTGAAAAGCTTGGAACAGTGGTTGTGAAAATCCTCAAGGAAGCCAAAAAGAAAGGCGGCATTGAGGCATGTCTGCGGGCTGTGAAAATGAATGTGACCGTAGTTGGTTTTGGAACAAATAAAACAGTATATCATTTTGAAGAAACACAGCATCTTACAGAAGTAAACCATAAGATCAGCACTACCGGGATGGTCACAAGGGTAAAAATCATCGGAAAAGCAAATGATGATGGATGCTCACCTGTCGAGGCTACAGTTGATGGAAAGACAAGCTATGGAATCCGCCAGAAGATTGTTTCCAGAGGAACCAATGACACATTAGATGAGGCAAAAAAAGAAGCGAGAGAGATTCTTGCAGATGATGGCAAACCAAAGGAAGAAATCACGATAAAACTTCCGGATATTCCTATCATTCGGAAGGGTGACAAGATTCATCTAAAAACAGCTTCAATAAGTGCTGGGTATTATATCGTAATATCTGCTACGCATGATGTAGATAAAATGCTTATGACACTGGGATTAAAAAAAGCACCGGCAGCAAAAAAGAGCAGTGGGAATAAAAAAACAAAAGCAAAATCATATGATGTTGGGGACATTGTTAATTTCCATGGCGGTAAGCATTATGTCAGCAGTTATCCAGATGCCAGAGGATACAGTGTAGGAGCCGGAAAAGCAAAAATCACGATCAAAGGTGGTTCCGGAAAAGCACACCCATGGCATCTGGTTACACAAAACTGGAATCAGACTCATGTCTGGGGCTGGGTTGACGATGGATCATTTGACTGACAGGAGGAACATTATGTCAAAAATGGAAAAAAATGGAATGGAAAAGCTTGCAAAGGTATTGGATTCGAGAATGAGAGAACACTCAGGAGGAGGATTTTCGTTCGACTTTGGAGTGATCAAGAAAGATTATTCCCTTGTTTCCAATACTTTTCCTTTGCCTATTCCTAAAAAGGATTATTCCGTCTGCAGACTTTTGGCCAATCTATCAACAAACGTATCTGGAGGAACACACGGAGGGCATAACAGCGGAACGGGATCACATAGCCATAAGGTGGTTATGCCTAAGTTGAAACCGGGAGATCGTGTGCTTATCGTATGGGTTGAGGGAGAACCTGTAGTCATAGATGTAGTAGTCAAGGCAAGTGGATTATAGGAGGCAATATGGAAGAAGAATCAAAAAATTTACTGCCGACTGTGGATGTTCCAGATTTTGTGGATGAAGAGGAAGATGAAGAATATGACGTTGACTATAAGCCATCGCCAATGTGGGATCTTGAAAAAGGAGATTTCGTTCGCACCGCCGCAAATAATGTGCCAATGAACGATGGATATGAAGCATATAAAATATGGTGTGTAAAAACGGTATCTACAGAAAGATATTCTTGTCTGGGATATTCGGATGATCATGGAACTGAAACGGAAGATATAACAAGAGAATCTGACCAAAGCACTGTGGAACTTTCTCTAGAAAGGACAATCCAGGAAGCTCTGATGGTCAATCCGCGGACATCATCGGTAGAAGAGTTTTCTTTTGAATGGGGTACTGGGAGGGTAAAAGTATCATTCATAGTTTATTCGGTTGATGGAGAACCCTTTACCGTTGATTCAATCATAGAAGTTTAGAGGAGGTGGTTAATATGGCTAGACCAGAATTTGAAGTTCCGGAATTTGTGTCAGAAAGTGATTCTGACCAGATACAGGAGAGGATGATGGGAAACCTTCCGGCGGATATATCGGATATGGAAGGTGATTTCCCATATGATTTTACCATGCCTACGGCCATCGAGATATCTCAGCTTGTACAGTTCAATCTTGTTCGCTGCCTGATGGTTGCGTTTCCGGAATATTCCTGGGGCGATTGGATGGATTTGCATGGCGCAGAAGCAGGAGTGACAAGGAAAGAAGCTGTAGCAGCAACTGGAACAGTGTCTGTTACGGCGGCTTATGGCACAGTATTGGCAGCAGGCACAGTTTTTGCAGTTCCCGCAACAGATCAGATGGAAGCTGTTGAGTTCCAGACTTTACGAACTGTTACGTTCGCAGAGAATGAAACCATGGACCTTGCGGTTGAAGCGGTCACTCCGGGGGTATCCGGGAATGTTCCAGCAAATACGATTACAATTATGGCATCACCGATCAATGGCGTTACAGCAATTACCAACAGCGAGAAAACATCGGGTGGTGCTGAAGAAGAAAATGATGAAGATTATTATGAACGAATCCATGCAGAATTCCAAGATTCGCAGTTCTATGTAGCGAATGATGCTGACTATATTAAGTGGGCCAAAGAAGTCCCCGGGATTGGAGATTGTATTGTAGAACCAGCTGTCGAAGGACCAGGAACAGTGGGATTGATCTTAGTTGATAGCAACGGACAGCCCGCATCAAGTACACTGGTCACAGCAGTTTACAACCATATCGTTTCTCCGGACGACAGGAGCAAAAGACTGTTGCCTACTGGATCATCTAAGCTGATCGTCAAGTCAGCTACAGTAAAAACTGTAGATTTTGCCTGTACAGGACTTGTTCTGGATGGCGTTGGATTGGATGATGTAATCTCGACATTCAAAACTGAAATGATGGCAGTCTATTCCGCGGCGAAAGAAACAAATATCCTCCGGTACAATTCGGCTCGAACAGTACTGTCAACCATAACCGGAGTAAGCGATTTCATAGATTTTACGATGGATGGAAAGAGAGAAAACATTCACCTTTCATCAAGCGAGTATGCAGATACCGGTAATGTGACATTTACATTAGAGGGGGCTGAGACATGAGTATAGATTTGGAAAGATTCCCATGGAGCGATTCGGCCAACAGAATGCTGACATATGTAACTAAAGGCTGGTATGATAAATCCTATGTCGGAAAATGGATATACGAAGTTATGGGCAGAGAGCTTGATCTGGCCACTGTGCATATTGAAGAACTTCCATACCAGATGTTTATCGATACAGCTACATGGGGGCTTAAATATCATGAGATCAAGTATGGGCTGCCCGTAAGAGAAGACCTGTCATATGAAGAAAGACGACGGTTGCTCCGTGAAAAGAAAAACACAAAAGCACCAATGACCCCATGGCGAATGGAACAGATTTTAAAAGGCGTGACGGATTATGATGTCCAGGTTCATGATTGTAATGAGCCGGGACATTATTTTTCTCACCCTAACATATTCAGCGTTCAATTGGAAGGTGAAACAGAGGTAGAACTAGGAGAAGTTAAGAGTAAAGTCGATAAGCTGAAGCAATCACACACAGTATATCTTCTTTCTGTTATCCTCATGCTTGTTGAATGCACAGAGAGCTTTGAACAGAGAGTGACGTATCATTCAGATTTTTCATGGTGGAAGTATTCTCTTGATGGTTCCTTCACTCTTGATGGCAGTATCAATCTGAATCATTGGTATCCGACAGAATTTCGCCCAGTCTATCCGTTCGATACAGTCTTAACTGAGAATTTTATAGCAGATCGAATTTTTCACCGGATTCCAGATGTATATCATGAAAATATATTTAAGCCTTCCTTTTTCGTACGAAGTGATTTTGTATGGTGGGAAGGTTTTCTTGATGGAAACTTTTCACTGGACGGAACGAGAAAGCTCAATTCTTGGTATCCGATGGAAACTTTTATCGGGCATAGGCTGTTTATTGGCAATCAGGAAGCTTTTGAAACGAAACAGTGTATTTCATTGCCTGATATGATTAATGCTGAGAAAGCTGATTTTAGAGGCACACAGAGGGTAATTATGGGCTGGCGTGATGGTAATAAGATCCTGGACGGCAACTGTTTGTTAGACGGGACTTTATTGCTTGATGCAGGAGAGCCGCCATATCTGCAGACAGTTCGGATTCGTGCGCCTGTTAAACACGAAGAAGAAGTAGAGGTCACAATGGTTATTCCTTCACGGGCCGCAAGACTGGATGGAACGTGTAGGCTAGATGGAAGTGTAAAACTAAATTCAGGAAGGGAGGTCCTTTAAATGGCAGGGACTACAGTTACAACACTGGCTAAGAAAAAAATGGTAAAAGCAAGAGCGGGGATTTCATCGCTCCCAAAGATTGTAGGCATGGCTTTTGGCGATGGAGGTGTAGATTCGGGCGGAACAGTAAAACCACACAGTGCCGATCAGAACACCTTACATCATGAATTGCTTCGCAAGAACGTTGATGGTTATGAGGTTCTTTCTGATACAAAAATCAGATATCGCTGCACACTGGCAGAAAATGAGCTGGCAAACACTTATATTTCTGAAGTTGGGTTATATGATGCAGATGGGGATATGGTGGCCATGAAAGCGTTTTTGAAGAAAGGAAAAGATGCAGACATGGAATGCGTGTTCGAGTGTGATGATACATTCTAACGTATTTCGATATTTTGTAACAAGTAATCGGATAATGATAGATAAATGTTATCATAAGGAGGTAGAAAATGTCGTATTTCGATATTTCTGGAGC
>OGRJ01003129.1_pt1 | contig 10975 bp, 7 predicted proteins | sample 1553411 | NCBI WGS metagenome assembly OGRJ01 (sample SAMEA2580084, study PRJEB22360) | human gut metagenome | biome: human gut; feature: human-associated habitat; material: faeces | place: Denmark | collected 2008/2010
GAGAATTCATTCCAAGTGACCATTTTACTCCGTCAACTTTATCAATCTGATCCAGCATCTGTGTTTTTTCTTTGCTGTCCATTCCGTTTTTCAGAAGAATCATATGAACCGTACTCATATCGAAGTCTTCTTTCAGTTTTTCATTGGATACATTACTGTCCAGTGTAGCCGGAAGTGACTTATCAATATTGTAGTAAATCTGAGTATGATTGTTTCCGTAAACAGCCGGATACAGCATTACCAGGAAAACAAGAAGCCATACTTTGTAATGCTTTGTGATAAAACCAGAAGCCTTATCCAAGCTTTTGACCAGTGGTTTATGTTTTGTTTTTTCAATCACTCCGTCAAATACAAGGATCATTGCCGGCAGTGTGGTAATACAGCAGATAACACCGATGACAACACCTTTTGCCATAACAATACCCATATCACGTCCAAGTGCAAACGTCATAACACACAGAGCAAGGAATCCGGCAATCGTAGTAACCGAGCTTCCGGCTACAGATTTAAATGTATCTGCAATCGCATGTGCCATCGCACGGTCTTTGCTATCGTATTTTTTCTTATAATTTTCAAAGGAGTTCAGAAGGAAAATGGAATAGTCCATTGTTACACCTAGCTGAAGTACTGCTGTCAGAGATTTTGTTATATAACAAACTTCTCCAAAGAAAATATTAGTTCCAAGATTGTAAACAACTGCAAGGCCTACACTGAGAAGGAACAACACAGGAATTACCAGTGAATCCATTGCAAGAAGCAGAACCAGCAATGATAAGCAGGCTGCGATCACAACATAGATCGGCATCTCTTCAAGTGCCAGGTTCTTGATATCTGTTACAACACCGGACATACCACTGATAAAGCACTGTTCGTTTGCGATCTTACGCATGTCGCTGACTGCTTCCATCGCTGCATCAGATGATGTTGTATTATCAAACAGTGCAATCATCATGGTAGCATCACCATTAAAGAATCCATCCTTAAACTTTTCCGGAATCATGCTTACCGGAATACTTAAATCAGCCACACTGTCATACCACAGAACATCTTTTACATGCTCCACATTCTGGAATTTTTCTTTTAATGCTGCGACATCTTTCAATTCCATATCTTCCACGACTACCATGGAGAATGCACCCATTCCAAATTCATCCACCATGATATCCTGGCCTTCAACTGTTTCCAGTGATTCCGGCAGATAACTCAGGATATCGTAATTTACTCTCGTCGCTGCCATTCCCAGGAATGACGGGATAAGCAGTAACATACTGATGATTACAATGATCACTTTATGCTTTGCTATCCACTTTCCAAACTTAATCATCATGTCCTCCTTATTGAATATATTTTTCATTAATGACTATCAGTCACTTTTTATTCATCTAGAGTTATATACCCAAACTGACCATTAGTCAATATACGTTTTTGCCAATGTGTCCAAAAATCAACAACTTCTTTTTGTGATATTGACTTTTGGTCATTTCTGTTTATAATAAATGGCGACCATCAAATACAGGGAGGTTTTCTTAATGGGTAAATTAGAATCAAATAAAAAGAAAAAAGAAGACGCACTGTATAACACTGCTTTCGAACTGTTTACAACAAAAGGAACCAATAAAACTACGATCTCTGATATTGTTGAGAAAGCCGGAGTTGCCAAGGGAACTTTTTATCTGTATTTCAAAGATAAATATGATATCCGAAACAAACTGGCCTCTTCCAAAACGCAGGATTTATTTTTCGCTGCATATCTGGCTGTTCGTCAGAATCAGATCACAGGTTTTCCTGCTCAGCTCCATTTTATGATCGATCATATCCTAAATGCACTCAAAAATGATTCTCAGCTTCTTATCTTTGTTTCGAAAAACCTCTCCTGGAATGTATTTCAGGCTGCATTGGAACAAAAAATGCCTGACAGAGATGTCAGATTTTATGATAAATATCTCCAACTGATCGAGGAAGGTCATCAGACTTATGAACATCCTGATCTGCTGCTCTTCTCAGTGATCGAGCTTGCAAGTTCAACCTGCTACAACTGTATTCTGTATCAGCAGCCAGTTCCACTTGAAGAATACATGCCTTATCTGCACAAATCCATTGATGGGATACTTTCCAGTTATCAGAAAGATTCTTCTGATACTTCCGCAGACTAAAACAGAGCTGTACCTTATTGGTCAGCTCTGTCTTATATTTCATATCTATTCTGTTTTTAATTTTCCATCTCTTTTGGCTTTTTCCACAAGTCTCCGATTAGCCGCATTCATTGTACCAAACTTATCCACACAACAAATGACTTCTGCACAATCATCCATCATTTTCTCTGCTTTTTCCAGATGTTCTTCTGTAACAGCCTCGAATGGTTCTTCGCTGATCACCTCTGCTGCCAGTGCTTTTGCAACATCATAGTCCAGATCATTACTGTGGATCACACCTGCAATAAATGGAATACCCGCTCTCTGCAATTTTCGATATACCGGAATTCCTCTGCCATTTCCACCAATGACAAATACCTGTGGTTTACCTGCCGGAGCGCCCATTTCCAGACATCCAAAAGAAGCATTATAGCTTCCCGTTGTAATTCCATAAAGATGATGGATATATTCGGATGTGAAAATCTCCTCCGGTGTACCATATTTTTCGATCCGGTCACCATGGACACAGATCACATAATCTGATATTTTCTGAGCCAGATCAAGTTCATGAAGCGACATCAACACAGCTGTGTGATGTTCCAGAACCATCTTCTTTAATATAGAAAGAAGTTCCAGTTTATGACGAATATCCAAAAAGGAAGTCGGCTCATCTAGAACAATCACTTCTGGTTCCTGGCAGATTGCTCTGGCCAACAGAATCCTCTGTCGCTGTCCATCACTGATCTCGGTAAAATCTCTGTCCTTAAAATCCAGTGCATGGACCATTTCCATTGCCTTATGTACCTTTTCCCAGTCACCCTCCGATAAGATTCCCAGCGTACCTGTATACGGATATCGTCCTGTTGCAACAATATCCTCACATGTCATAAGCTCTGGTCTTATTCTCTCCGTCGTTACAACGGCCAGCTTCTGTGCGACTTCCTTGCCTGACATCTGACTCATCAGTTTCTGATCCAGATACACAGTTCCTCCTACCAGCTTTAGCTGTCTGGTAAGACTCTTCAATATTGTTGATTTTCCTGCACCGTTCGGTCCGATCAGAGTAAGGATTTCTCCCCGGTTCAATCGAATTTCAATATCACGGATCAGTGGCTTTCCATCGTATCCTACTGTCATCTGTTCAGAATGAACAAAATATTCTCCCATCAGGCCATCCTCTTTCTTCGAATCATAATATAGATCACAACCGGAGCTCCAAATACTGCAGTAACAGAACTGATACTGAGTTCTGTCGGTGCAAAAGCAGTTCTAGCAATCAGGTCACAGAAGAGGCAGAAGACAGCGCCTCCCAGGAAACATCCCGGAATCACCAGAAGCGGCTTGGATGTTTTCATAAGACTTTTTATAAGATGTGGTACTGCAATTCCAACAAAGGAGATCGGACCGGCAAAAGCGGTCACACAGGCTGACAGAATACTGGAAAGCAGGATCAGGGCAATACGAAATGCTTTGATATTTACTCCCATATTCTGTGCATAGCCCTCGCCAAGCTGATATGCACTGATCGGCTTGGACATTAAAAATGTAAGAAAAAGTGCTGCAAACACTACAACTGCCATCACTGAAACATTATCCCAGCTGGTTCCGGAAAAACTTCCCAGTGACCAGTTATGAAGATTGACAATATTGGAATCATCTGCAAAAGTGACCACAAAATCTGTTATTGCAGAACAGATATATCCAATCATAATACCACTTACAACAAGCATGGACATCTGCTTTACCTTTCGTGAGATCAAAAGCACAAATCCCATGGATATCAGAGAACCGGTAAACGCAGCCAGGATCATCAGTCCTGAAGTAGCTACCATGGATTTTCCCAGCAGATAGATCATTGTCAATGCCACGATCAGTTTTGCACCTGATGAAATACCAAGTACAAAAGGACCTGCGATCGGGTTTCCAAAAAATGTCTGCAGAAGAAACCCTGATACTGAAAGTGCTCCTCCGAGAATCACTGCCGCCAGTATTCGTGGCAGTCTTATCTCCCAGACAATATTGTAAGCAGTTTCATCTCCGTTTTTGTGGAACAGTATCTGAAATATATCATTCAGTGAAATAGAAATACTTCCTGAATTGATATTCCAGAATATAAAGACCAGCAGAAGCACTATCAGTATTATAAAAGACAGCCAGTATCTGAAATGCAATTTCTTCCGCATGTTACTTCCTCTCATCATTTTAATTTATGCATGTAAGTCAATGTATCCAGATTTGGATCATCTGAGGTCAGCATGGTATGAATATCTTCGATCATTGTTCCAAGTTCCATTGTCTCCTGAAACAGATTCTGATTGGTACACCAGACATTTCCATCCTTAACTGCTTTAAAATCAGCAAGCAGAGAACTCTTCTCCAGCATCTGGCTGATATCTGTCAGTTCACCATCGATCGTACTATTGTAGATGATATAATCCGCATCCTTAGCCCCGGCATAAAACTCTTCCATCTGCATATTCATTGTGGAAAGAGAGTTATCATCCTCCGCTCCAAGGTCACTGAAAATATATTTTCCACCGGCGAGTTCGATCATCTTGGATACATAATCTCCTGACTTACGAACATTGGCAGCCCCTACTGAATTGATATAGAAGAAAGCCACTGTCTTTCCGGTAGATTCACTGTCCTCTATTGCTTTCAGTTTATCAACCTGTTCCTGAAAAAGTTTGTCTGCAAGTTCTTCTTTTCCAAGAAGAACCCCATATAGCTTCAACCACTCAGTACGGCCAAGCGGATGACTTTCGTAACTTGAATGCTCTACCAGAACCGGGATTCCGAACTGCTCAAGCTTTTCTTTTACTTCCGGTTTATGGTAGATCATTGTAGACTCAATCGCCAGATCACAATTTTTAGACAAAATCAGTTCGTAATCCGGTGCACTGTACTTACCAGCAAAAGAAATACTTCCATCTTCCAGTGCTTTCTTAGCCTCGTCGATATACCATCCGTCAGCATTGGTTCCTGAAAGACTGATACTGTCCAGCCCGTCCAATGCACAGAAAAGATCCATTGCCGATGTTGCCACAAGATAGATATTATCAAGTGGCTGTTTAATAACTGCAATACCACTGTCAAGGCCTTCCGGAGCTTCTTTTCCTTCCGGAACAAGAAGAAACTGCCCATCTCCTGCAATTGTGATAAGTGCATAACCATCTTCATAATAATCTACTGAAAACTGATCTGCATACTGAAGTTCCAGACTGTGATCATATTTTAAGCCAGCCAGATCCTGTCTGACAGCATTGCTTTCTGTTGTTTCTGTTGTCTCTTTTTCTTCAGCCGCCTGAACCAAAGCAGGTGCAGTCGCCATCATAGATGCGGTCAGTGCCGCACATAAAAACATGCGTAACTTTTTTTTCATCTTTATTTTTCAGCCTCTTTGATACTTGCAGAATCAAACTGTAAAGTATATTCAATCTCATGAGGAGTACTCATTGCAACGGTGTCCGCTGTGACTTCCATAGGATAATCAAAACCATCTACCGGAATTTCAAACACAGAATTTCCATCCTTGTTGACTGGTTCATATTTGTCATCACCAATCAGCATATAATCATAGTACGGACTGCTCCATTCTACTGATGCAGTTACCTTTCCATCTTTAACTGTAAATTCAGCCGGAGAGGTTACTGTAGCCTTTCCGGATCCACCTTCCAGCTTCACATCTGCAGTATAATCACCATCTTCCAGTTTCAGATCTTCAGCAGTCATCTTTTTTGTATCGGTTTCTTTTGTGTCAGAAACTTCAGCATCGGCTTCTTTCTGAGGATTTGTTACTTTTACTTTATGATCGTACCATTTGTTCTTCTTTCCGATCAAAGCAACATCAAATTCTTCATCAATGGCAGGAACCGGGATATCAAATCCGTAAACTTCTTCTTTATATCCATCACTATATGTTACTTCATCTGTTGTCGGCTCAAGAATCTCAGCTCCGTCTTTCTGGGCATCTTCTGCCTTTCCAACAAAAAGATTTACGATCTTCTTTGAATTCAGGCTCACATGGATTGTCATCTTACCATCTTTGACTGTCAACGTTCCTTTACCGTCATTTGCTTCATTTACATGAAACATTCCACTGTCTGTATCAAACTCTGCACTGTAAGTACCGTCTTCAAGCACCGTATCCTTTGCATCGTCCTTTTTGTCCGCTGTATCAGCTTTTGCATCATCCTTTTTATCATCTGATGATTTTGAATCTGTCACTGTTGCAGAAACTGCCTTTGCTCCTGTCTCTGCCATAACCGGGCTGAAACTGCCAAGTACCATAGCTCCGCTTAATACGCATGCCATCATTGCCACTGAACGTTTCATAATATAAATCCTCCTGATTTTACAGGAACTGCCCGGAAGACAATCAAGCCTTCCGGGCAGTCCCGTTTATTGCATAAATTATTTACACATTACATTATTCTGCTGCAGAATCGTCTGTAACTTCTTCTGCACCATCTGTTGTGTCATCTGCTGCTTCTGCAGTATCATCTGTTGTTTCTTCAGCTGTATCAGCTGTTCCAAGAGAATCAATTGCTGCTTTTGTATGCTCTACGTAAAGATCCTCTACAGCTTCAATTCTTCCAAGACCTGCGATCTGGCAGTCAACGCTGTCAAATGCACCAGATGCATTGAACTGAGATTTCCAAGAATCGTCATCATCACCAGCCATATCGTTGTTTGCATGATCACCAGCAACAACCATCAGCGGACGAAGAACAACTTTCTTGAATCCTGCGTCTTTAACTTTTGCAATAACAGCCTGGCATTCTGTATCTTCTGGCTTACCTTCTACAGTTCCAATGAAAGCGTTTGTAAATCCAAGATTATCCATCTGTGACTGCATCTGATCATATGTTACATTTGCTGTATGGGAAGTACCATGTCCCATGAATACAAATGCTGTGCCATCTTCTGCAGCTGCTTCCATGCTGTCATATCCAGCTTCTTTGCAAGCTTCATCTGTGATAGCCTGTGCAACCGCTTTTTTGTCATCGTTGATCACTGTAGCATCTTCACCAACTTCACCAAGCATTGGCTCTGCGATTGCAACAGATTCAAATTTATCTTTGTATCCATCGATTGCTTCGGTCATTTCATCGTATTCAGCACCATGCATCAGATGTGTAGGCTGAACAACAAGATTTTTAACGCCATTATCAACTGCACGGTCAAGTGCCTGCTGCATATTGTCAATCACTTCATCATCTCTTGCTTCTACATGGTTGATGATGATCTGTGCTGTAAATGCACGTCTTACAGACCAATCCGGATATGCTTCCTGCAGTTTGTCTTCGATTCCTTTGATATCCTCAGCACGGCTGTCGTTGAAGGATGTACCAAAGCTTACAACAAGAAGTTCGTTCTCACCGATTTCATCCTGGTTACGAGGATCATCTTTGGATGCATCACCAGTGTCACGTCCGAAGTAATCCGGATCAGCTTCTTCGCCTTCAACCAGTTCCTTCTGAGCGTCTGTCAGTTTATCCCATGCTTCTTTGGCAGCTTTGCAGTCTTCATCTGTTGTATCAGTTCTTTCCTGAACATAGATCTTGTCGATCAGTGCTGCTACTTCATCTGCTGCTTTCTGATCATCATCGGAAGCTTCTTCTGTATCAGCGGTTTCTGCATCATCTGCTGTTTCTGCATCATCTGCTGTTTCTGCATCATCTGCGGTTTCTGCATCATCTGCTGTTTCTTCTGTTGCTGTCTCAGCAGTGTCATCAGAAGCGTAGATGCTTGCAGATCCCATCATTGTGACTGTTGCTACAGTCATTGCAATTGCCAGTGCTTTTACAGTTTTGTTTTTCATGTTTTTTTCCTCCTGTACCTGTTTTCTCATGAAAATTAAAATGAATAACAAAGTACGGCAGCAAGCCTGGTCAAAAAATATTTTTCGGAGAAATACTATATTTCCCAATAAAAAAGCTCCTGCACCGGGCTAGAGTTTCTGGATTATGGTACAACCAATTACTCGTGATCCGGAATTTAAAATCCCCGTACCAATAGCAGGCAGGTTTCCTGACTTACAGATCAATACACCCGAATCGTCTTCCCAGTTTCCCAGTGACTGTGCATACACACATGATTCTGCATTCCCTGTATACAGTGACGAGATCGTACAGGACTTACACCTGTTTCCCTTTTAACTGAAGGTTATTTGATTATCTAACATCAGCACCTGTTATTTTTATTATTCAATTTCTTACAGAATACCACTATTTTGGTCAATTTACAATAGGGCAGTTATTTTTTTAACACTAAATCGCACAACGGAAGCAGATACAAAAACACTGCAAATAAGACGCTGTATCCCGGTGCACCTGCTGCTGTAAGCGGAACAGCACACGCGATCGACCACGGCACCAAAGGTGCTATGAGCACTGCACTGTCCTCCAGATTATTGGCAAAACGCAGCTTATCCGGTTCTGTTCTGCTGCAGAGCTGATCTGTAAGCATGATTGCCAGTGTCTGATTACATGCCATAACGCTTGTCAGGATTGATGTGACAAGCACTGCAAAATATGGTTTTGTCCTGTCGGCAAGCAAACAGACCATTTTCTGAAATCCATTCAGGATTCCTGTTGCCTGAAAAATTCCTGAATAAGATGAAGAAATGCATACGATTGCTCCAACCTTCAACATCGAAGTGATACCACCTCCATTCAGCATTGCCGCTACCGTCACATCTGTAGAATGGAAACCATTCAGAAGAAGTTCAGGAAGTTCCGTAAATGCCATATTCTGAAGGCCAATACAGACAGGAATTGCAGTAACTATACTTGCGATCATCGCGATCTTCACCCCTGCCTGCATAACAGACAACAGCAGAATCACCGCTGCAGGCAGCAATGCAATCCAGCTGAGCCGGAACTCACTGCCAAAAGCATGTCCAAGATCCGGCATCTCTGTTTTTCCATGAAGCTGTATGCTGACAGTCAGATAAAGAATACAGGTAATGGTAAATGGTGCCAATGCACTTTTGATCATATTTTTTATATTTGTATAGATACCTGTCTCCGTCAGCTCCGCCACCAGAAGTGCACTTGTCGAAACAGGAGAACAACGATCTCCGAAATATACCCCGGAAAGAATTGCACCACCGGTCATCCATGAAGGAATTCCAAGTGCAGAAGCCATCGTTGCACATACAACACCAATCGTAGCTGCCGTACCAAGAGCAGTTCCTGTCAGGACTGAGATCAGACAATTCAGAAGAAATGTCATCAGCAAAAATGTCGATGGTTTTATCAGACGCACGGTATAACAGATGATTGCAGGAATTGTTCCAGCCTGTCGCCAAAGTGCTGTCAGCATTCCGATCAGTATAAATGTGAGCAGAATATTTTTTACTTTCCAGGCTCCCTGTAATGCCATCCTGCTAATCTGTCTCCAGCTATATCCCTGTTTTTTTCCATACAGGCTGAAAATGATCAGACCTGCCAGAAGAGCATATAATATAGATTTTCCCGTTATGATGCATATAATGAGCAAAGCACAGAAAATCCCAATCGTCAGAACTTCCATGATCGTTTTCCTTTCATATTTAATGCGTTGTCATAATAACATGGATGAAAGGAATTGTAAAATCCTGTATTTACCCTAAAAGACCCGGAAGAATCCTCCCAGGTCTTATTTGATATTTCTTTGTTGTTATGAATTTTTACAGGACGCCTCACATGGACAGTCAAAGCTCGGATTGAATGCATAGAAGTTTTTCGCATCCAGCTGTTCCTGTACGGAACGAAGTGCTTCCCCGAAACGCTGGAAGTGTACGACTTCTCTCGCACGTAGAAAACGAATCGGATCTGCAATTTCAGGAATGTCACGGACAACTCGAAGAATATTATCGTACGTTGCCCGGGCTTTCTGTTCCGCAGCAAGGTCTTCAAACAAATCTGTGATCGGATCACCTTTACTCTGGAATTCACATGCATTGAAAGGAACTCCACCGGCTGCCTGTGGCCATACACCTACTGTGTGATCAATATAATATGGCCCAAAACCACTTTTTTCAATTTCTTCCATAGAGAGATCTTTTGTCAGCTGATGAACGATCGTGGAAACCATTTCCAGGTGTGCCAGTTCGTTAGCACATTGATGTTATCATTAATTTCAAAAAGAAACTCCCGGGGGAATTAACCCCGGGAGATTTTTATATCTTTTTGATGTATTTGGAAGATACGAAGCCATAGTATTTATTTTTCATTCTAACGTAGTACCATGGAGTTCCATCTTTTGCTTTCTGAGTATAGTTCATGACTTCGACCGGATCACCATATTTCAGATACGGAATCTTCTTGAGTGTCGGATATTCTTTTCCGGCCCAAGTACGTACATACAAAGTAGGCTTTGCTGTAGCTTGTCCATCAAAGAGTTTCTGTGTCTTATCCTGTTTATTGGTGATTACTGTTGCAGTTGCATTTTCTGTTCCATCAACCTTAAGATATTTAGTAGCGGCCCAACCGATTCCGATTCCGGCAACTTTGACTTTAGTCCACATTCCAGACTTTTCACCATTGATTTCAACGCGATTGCCTTTATTGATTTCTCCAAGGATATATCCGTTTGGTGTTTCACGGATGTAAAGATTGTTAACTGTTGATGTGGCTGTGCCAGTTGGTTTCCATTCTTCCTCAGTTGCTTTTTCCCCATCCCAGTCAATCCAAACATATCCATCAATTGCAGAATCGTTGATAGTATAGGATTTATTGCGAACAGCTCCACCGTTTGCGACTACGCCCGCTGCACTAGAAGTATTTCCTTCATTGGTAAATACCTTATAACTGTTAAAACTGCGAACAGAGCCAATGTGGGAACCGTTTCTAAAT
>OGRJ01003139.1_pt1 | contig 10945 bp, 9 predicted proteins | sample 1553411 | NCBI WGS metagenome assembly OGRJ01 (sample SAMEA2580084, study PRJEB22360) | human gut metagenome | biome: human gut; feature: human-associated habitat; material: faeces | place: Denmark | collected 2008/2010
GAGCCTTCGTGGTGGGGTTGTAGCCGGGCAGAATCATGCGCTGCGGCCACGAATAATACATCTCGCCGGTCTGCGCGGTCTTGGTCAGGTCCACGACCACCGGGCCGGGGCGGCCCGAACGGGCGATATAGTGCGCCTCGGCGAGCACGCGGGGGATATCCTGTGCGCGGGTCACCAGATACGAGTGCTTGACGACCGGATAGGTCGCCCCAACGATGTCCGCCTCCTGGAAGGCGTCGGTGCCGATGGCGTTCACGCCCACCTGACCGGTGATCACGACGAGCGGCACGGAATCCATGTTCGCGTCGGCGATTGGGGTGATCATGTTCGTCGCGCCCGGGCCGGACGTGACGATGCACACGCCCACGCGGCCTGTCGCCACCGCATAGCCTTCGGCGGCATGGCCGGCAGCCTGCTCGTGGCGTACGAGCGTGAACCGGAACTTCGTATCGTCGTTGATCGCGTGGAACACCGGCAGGATGGCGCCGCCGGGCAGGCCGAACACGTCCTGCACGCCCAAATCCTCCAGCGCGCGAATCAACGCCTGCGCGCCGGTCATTTTCTCACCGTCGATGATCGTCTGCTTGTCTGCGGATGCGGTGTTTTTCGGAACGCCGCTGAACGCCTGCAATGGTGTGGGTAGAGCCATCATGTCCTCTCAACTCAAATCGTTCGGTCATATGCCTGGACCCGTCGCGCCTCGCGAGCGTTCATGACTTGCGTGCGCCGACGGTCACGATGCGCGTTCGCTTGTGGCTATGGCGTCTGTGATTCGTATTTTCTCAGTTTAAGCATACAGGTGACAGCACCGCGCAATCGCCGTTCACCAGTTGGTCAGTTGCCGGCCGAGCCGCTGCGCCGGTGCTTGGACGAGCCGTTCTTGCGGGCCGCCTTGAGCGCGGGCGCGTACCGGTCGAGCTCATGCCAGGCCATTTCCGCCGCGGCGAGCTGCGCCTTGCGCTTGCTGGTGCCGGTACCCTTGCCGATGATGTCGTCTTTCGGGCCGATGGTGGCCTTGGCGGTGAATTCCTGCGCGTATTCGGGGCCGGACACGCTCATGCGGTACCGCGGCTCATCCAGGCCGAGCTCGTGCGCCTTCACGGTCAGCGAGGTCTTCCAGTCCAGGGCTGGTCCTTCGGTGGCCACTTCCGCCAACGTGTCGTCGATGAGCCGGTGCACGACCTTGCGCGCGCCTTCGATGCCGTGCTCCAGGAACGTGGCGCCGATCAGCGATTCGACGATGTCGCACAGAATGGAGCTTTTCTCGGCACCGCCGGACTCCGCCTCGCCGTGCCCGAGCAGGATGAACGGGCCGACGTGCAACTTGTCCCGGGCGATCGCCGACAGGGCCTCCTCCGAAACGGCCTTGGCGCGCATCTTCGCCAGCTGGCCTTCGGTCATGTCGGGATGCAGCGTGAACAGCGTCTCGGTCGATACCAGTTCCAGCACGGCGTCGCCGAGGAATTCCAGCCGCTCATAGTTCGATGTGCCGGGGTGTTCGTGCGAGAACGAACGATGGGTGAGCGCCTGTATCAGCAGATCCGGGCTGATGGTGACGCCCAGCGCGGAGAACAGCTCTTCGCGCGGTTCAGGTTCAGTCATGTTTTTCTCCTTGTCCACCGTATCCGGCCGCACGCGCACGCCCTGAACGCATACGCGCAGTGTCCGGATGGCAATATGCGACAATATACGAAGACCCTGCCACCCGTCGATGGCAGGGTCTTCATTTCGCTATCGGCATTCGGCTGCGATCACTTGGTGTGAGCGGAGCGAATGGCTGCGCGGTACACGCGGCCGCGGTAGGCGCCGCAGCTCGGGCAGGCCATGTGCGGCAGCGCCGGAGCGCCGCAGTTCGGGCATGCGATGGTCTGGGCGGCGGTAGCCTTCCAGTTCGCGCGACGCGAGTGCGTGTTGGCGCGCGAGGTCTTGTACTTAGGCAGTGCCATTTGTTATTCCTCTGTTTCGTTCGAACAATTGAGCTTAAGCGTACGGTATCTTAACGCATCGCCCGTACAACGGCATGTCGCGGCGTCGCGCGAGCAGGTTCCCAGACCCGCACGCCGATCGCCCACCGTTACTTGTCGCCGTGCTCCTCGGCCTCCAGCTGGGCCTTCAACCCGGCCAGAGCCGCGAACCGCAGATCGGTCACGTCATGATGATGGTCCGGGTGCTCGTTGAGGTCGACGCCGCACTGCGAGCACAGTCCCCGGCAGTCCTCGCGGCACAGGGGCTGCAATGGCAGCGCCTCCACCAGCGTGTCACGCAGCAGCGCCTCCAGGTCGGCGAACGCCCCGTCTCGGCTCAGTGGATACACGTCCTCGGACTCGTCCTCCCCCGCGACGATCTCCACGTCCTCGTTCTTGGGCTTGCCGTGCGAGCGGGCCTTCGCACTCTCCTCGTAGGGGAAGAACGCGACGACGTCCACACCCCAATCGCGCTTGATGGGCTTGAGGCAGCGTGTGCACTCGGCCGCGACGGGCGCTTCGATGCGAGCGGTCAGCACCAAGCCGTCGACTATCGAGTCGAACGAGCCGTGCACGCTGACGTCCGCGCCCTCCTTCACGCCGATGACCTCATCGCCGATGCCGCTCGGCGCGGGAAACACCGCGTCCACCGTCTTGGACTGCCCCGGCCGCGACGCCACCTGCGCCACGCTGACCGCCCATGCGGAATCCTCCGGTCGTGCCATACAAATCTCCTCCCTGCTGCTGCCGCGCATGCTGTTGCGCGTTCCGTTACACTCCGGCGCGCCCCTACTGCGCTTCCGGATAATCGTTGATGTTCAGGTGCGGCATCTGCTCGCCCGCCGCGCGCTGCCGTTCCTCAAGCACGTTGAGTCCTGCCTGCACGTCGTGACTGAGCTTGCCGAGCTGCTCCTGCAGGCCGGTCATCACCGTCGTGCAGTACTCGTCGGCGCCATTGGTCAGATGGTCGGCACGCGCCTGCGCCTTGTCGAGAATCGCACGCGCACGCTGCCGCGCCTTGTCGGTGATGTTCTCCTGGCCGACGAGGATCTGCGCCTGCTTGTTGGCCTCGTCCAACGTGTCGGCGGCACGGCTCTGCGCCGACGCGATGATGGCGTTCGCCTGCGTCTGCGCGGATTCCAAGCGCCGCTCGGCCTCGCGCATCAGCGCGGACGCGCGCTCCAGCTGCACCGGGAGCATCCGCTTGAGCTCGTCCAGCCCCAGCGCGGCCTGTTTGCGGGCGTGCCAGATGCGCCGGGCGCTCTTGGGGCCGATCCCCGGCACCCGCAGCAGCATCTCAAAGGGGGCGCGGTTCACGTCCACCGGGAACAGCCCGTAATGCTGCACCGCCCAGTTGCATTTGGGGTCCAGATAGGGGTTAAAGTTGGGGTTGTCCCTGTCCAGAAGTTCCTCTGCCTTGAACTCGTAAAAGCGGAGCAGCCAGTCTGCCTGATAGAGCCGATGCTCCCGCAGCAGCGGCGGCTTGGTGTCCAGCGCGGGCAGGCGGGTGTCCTCGGTCACAGGGATGTAGGCGGAGTAAAACACCCGTTTCAGGTGATACTTATTGTATAATCCTTCCGTTAATTGCAGAATGTGATAATCCGTTTCCGGGGAAGCACCCACGATCATCTGGGTGCTCTGGCCCGCCGGGGCAAATCTGGGGGCCTTGCGGTAGAGCGCCACCTCTTCCCGGTTGGCGGCCCCCTCCACCGCGATCTGCTTCATGGGCCGGAAAATGGAGTGCCGCCCTTTGTCCGGAGCCAGCAGGTTCAGGCTGCGCTCACTGGGCAGCTCAATGTTCACACTCAGGCGGTCGGCCAGAAAGCCCAGCTGTTCCAGCAGCTCCGGGCTGGTGCCGGGAATGGCCTTGGCGTGGATGTAGCCGCCGAAATGATACTTCCCCCGCAGCAGACGCAGAACCGCCAGCATCCGCTCGGTGGTATAGTCCGGGCTCACCAGCACGGCACTGGAAAGGAACAGACCCTCGATGTAGTTGCGGCGGTAGAATTCAATGGTCAGCTCGGCCAGCTCCCGGGGGGTGAAGGTGGCCCGGGGCACATCGTTGGACTTGCGGTTGACGCAGTAGCTGCAATCAAAGGAGCAGCAGTTGGTCATCAGCACCTTCAGCAGGCTGACACAGCGGCCATCGGCAGTAAAGGCGTGGCAGCAGCCCGGGGCGTAACAGCTGCCGACCCCGCCCGCTCCTGCTGCCCGGGAAGCACCGCTGGAGGTACAGGCCACATCATATTTTGCGCTGTCCGCCAGGATCGTCAGCTTATCCATCAGGCTCTGTTCCATGGGACACCTCCGAAAAATGGGTATAAAAAAGAAAGCCATACAGGATGGCTTTTCTTTTTCAGGCGCTGGTGGGGCGTTTTTACCACTTCGCCTTGGTCTCCACCACACGGCCTGCAATGTGCAGGTGGTTGAGCTCCTCGCCCTTGATGACCATTTCCTTATAGGCCGGGTTGAAGGGCTGCAGCACCACGCAGTTGCCGCGCTGGAGGTAGCGCTTGAGGGTACCCTCGCCCTCGTCGCCGTAGATCAGCACGCCCAGGTCGCCGTTTTCCAGCGTATCCTGACGGTGCACCAGGGCAAGGTCACCATCGTGGATGCGGGGTTCCATGCTGTCGCCGCGCACAACGAGATAGAAGTAGCTGGAAGGGTCCTTGACCCGGGCATACTCCTTGCCGTAGTCTTCCTCATAGGCCAGCGCGCCGTAGCCCGCCTTGACCGTGCCAATGACAGGGATCAGGCTGTACACATAGCTGCCGAAGAAGCGCTCTTCGGTCTGCCCCTCCGCGGTGGGGTCGAACAGACCCAACAGATAGTCCGCGGTCGTGTCCAGGATCTCCGCCAGCTTTGCCACGGTGGTGGGGTCCGGGGAGCTCTTTCCGCTCTCCCATTTTCCCACGGCCTGCTGAGTCACGCCCAACAGGGAAGCAAGCTCCGCCTGGCTCATGTGCTTTTGCTTTCGGCATTGCCGTAACAGCTCCGGAAACGACATTGTTCAACACTCCTCTGCTTGTACCGGGTCCGGTAAGGTTTTATCTGTATTTATTATACAACAAAAAGATGTTTCAGTAAAGAGGAAATCCCGCTTTTTCTCGAAGAAAAGTTGTCGCTCCGCACAAAAATGCGCACAACGAGCGGAAATTTTGATTTTGGGCTTGACAGCGCCGCTGAAATCTGGTAAATTAAATAGGCATTCGGTACGGCGTGTGCGGGTGCCCACGAGGAGAGATGTCCGAGTGGTTTAAGGAAGCAGTCTTGAAAACTGCCGTACGGCAACGTACCGTGGGTTCGAATCCCACTCTCTCCGCCATTTTTATTGAATAAGTGCAGCACACTTTGCTCTGGAGTAGTACTCAAGAGGCCGAAGAGGCGCCCCTGCTAAGGGCGTAGGTCGTCTAAACAACGGCGCGAGGGTTCAAATCCCTCCTACTCCGCCAAGAAAAAGCTCGATGATTCTTTGAAATCACCGGGCTTTTTTCCATTTTGTTCTCATCTTATCTTTCAATACGTATTTACACAATACGTATAATATGGTATACTTCTCTTGAGAGGATGTGAAGCTTGTGCCGCCAAAACCGCGTGAAATGGAAAAGCTGATTCTTGCCGATGGCTGGGTCTTCAAGGAACAGGTCGGTTCCCACCGTCAGTATGTCCATCCCACAAAACCCGGCAAGGTCACGATTCCTTTTCACAAGGGAAAAGAACTTGACCGCCGCACAGAGCTTTCCATCCGAAAGCAGGCAGGGCTCAAATAATGCCATATCATCATACAGGAGGGATGAAGGATGTTATCCATGTATCCGGCTTGTTTTTATAAAGAGGCAGAAGGTTATTCTGTCGTTTTTCCTGATTTGAACAACCTTGCAACACAGGGTGATACCTTTGAGGAAGCCATGGAGATGGCAGTGGACTGCCTTGCAGGCTATCTCTACACCTGCAAGCGGGATGGCGAAACGATTCCCACACCGTCTCGTCCGGGTTCCATCGACCCAATCGCTGTGTCTCGGGCACTTGCTCCCGACGAGCCTGTTCCTGAAGCATTTGTCAATGTTGTTTCTGTTGACGTGGCAGAATATGCAAAACAGCACTTCGAGAGATCTGTCAAAAAGACGCTTTCCATCCCTGCTTGGCTGAACGATGCTGCCATGGCACAGGGGATCAATTTTTCCTGCGTCCTTCAGCAGGCATTGAAAGAGCAGCTGCACATGGCTTGAACAGATTTTTACACAAAACGCGCTTTCCGGGGCCTTCCGAAAAGCGCGTTTTGCTTTTTTACAGCAGAAGATTCGTCACCACAGCCAGCACGCTCAGGTGCACGGGGTAGAACCAGTAAAAAGCCTTCTTTTGCAGCGGACTGCACGCGCCCCGCTGCCCGTTGTAGAACCAGACCAGCACAAAAGCCAGCGGGGCGGTGAGCTCGAACAAAAACAGCAGCGCTCCCACGATGCACTGCCGCTTGCGGTCGCCACGGGTCAGGTACAGCGCACAGATGATGAGCACACCGCTACCGTCGTAGTCCGTACAAGCCAGAAGCGCCGCAAGCGTGCAGCCTGCCGCACACAAGAGCCCTTTCCAGCTGGCAGAGCCGTCCGGCTTTTCAAAATGCTTCAGACCTGCCATGGCCAGCACGCCCAGCGCCAGCGTCCAGTAAACATTCTGATGGTCCAGTGCAAAGGGCGTGCGGAAAAACGCAAGGTCAAAGGGCACCTCACTGATGAGGGCAAACAGGAACAGCCTACGGACGTATTTTTTCACATCGTGGGTATGTACAAAGCCCTCCACCAGCAGAAAACAGAAGATGGGAAAAGCCAGCCGCCCGGTGAAGCGCAGCACCATGTCCAGCCGGTACAGCGGATAGGCGGAAAGGGTGTCCCGCGAGAGGGTGCCGATGTCCAGCCCGGGCGTAAGGATCCCTGCCTCGATGCAGGACGCGCCGATGTGGTCCACCAGCATGGTGATGCAGGCAATGGTTTTAAGAGCGGTGCCGCTGAAGCTGCAACGCGTGGAAAGTGCGGTCATAAAAAAACACCTCGGTCAGTTTGTAAAAAATCGTTATAAGAACTATAACGGAGGAAAGGTGGCATTTCCTCCGTCTGCTGCGGCAAAATCTACACAGAGCGTGTACAAATCCGCCCAAAATGCTTGACAGGACGGGCGCAGGATAGTAAAATCAAGAAGATAATTGAACTATCTCAAACCAAAGATGAAAAAGATTCACAGAGGATCGAGCGTCTCCGAACCAGATCAGACCGGAAGGAGGCATTGGGAATGACGCTGTTTTCTTATGAGATTTTCGACGCAGTTGCACGGCAGGGCAGCTTTAACAAGGCGGCTCAGCAGCTGCATCTGACCCCCTCGGCCATCAGCCACGCCATCGCCGTGATGGAGGCTGAGCTGGGCTTTACCTTATTCAATCGCGGCAAAAACGGCGTTACCATGACCAGCTACGGCGCTTCGCTGTACCCCTCCATCCGTGCGGTGCTGAACAGCGACGAGGCCCTGCAGCAGAGCATTGCCCGCCTGAACGGCCTGGAAAAAGGCAAGGTCAAGCTGGGTGCCTTCAACTCGATCTGCTCCGGGCTGCTGCCCAGCATCCTCAAGGGCTTTATGGCCCACTACCCCCAGATCGAAGTCGAGGTCTATCAGGGCACCTACGACGATGTTAAGGAGTGGCTGCGCACCGGTCAGGTGGACATTGCCTTCCTCTCCAACAACTGCCGGGAGGAGTTTGTTCTGACCGAGCTGTTCCACGAGCCGCTGCTCTGCATCACCCCCATGGACTGGCCCGAGCCGCCCAACGGCGTGATGACCCCCGCCCTGATGAACGGGCAGAACTTTGTGGTGCAGTGGGATGCCACCGATGCGGAGATGCGTCAGTTCCTCAAGAAGTATTCCCTCTCAACGGAGCGCCGCTGCCATGTCATCGACGACCAGTCGAACATTGCCATGGTCGAGGCGGGCCTGGGCATTTCCATCATGCCCCGGATGCTGCTGCGCAACTGCACGGCAGCGGTCAAGATCTACCCCATCGAGCCCGAAGAGGACCGCGTGGTGGGTCTGGCCGTCCAGCGCCCCACCGCCATGGCTCCCGCCGTGGAGCAGATGTTCCACCACATCGTGGAGTACTGCAAGGATCTGGACTGAACAACAGTGTAACATAACGGGCCGGTGTGCGCAACACCGGCCCGTTTTTTGCCGCCCGGAAAACTTTGGATTGTATCCCCGCCCGGGATACGGTATACTAAGAAAAAATCCATTCTGGCTTTCGAGGGGAAAAATTATGGATCGAAGAAGTTTTTGCAAGGTGCTGGGGTTTGCGGCCGGCAGCACTTTGCTGCCCGGGCTGATGGTCCAGGCCGCCGGGCAGAGCTCCGTAGGCCATGCAGTGCCGGATGGCCGCTACACCATCGGCATCCGCAGCGACCTGAGCGGCTGTGACCTGACCCACGCGTTCTATTATTCCGACAGCTTTTTCACCCACCCGGCCACCCAATATGACCACCAGCTGGCGCTGGCAACGCTGGGTCTGGTCTGCGCTGCGGCCAACACCGTGGCCAGCGATGCGGAATACTGGGTCAACGGCTCTGTGGGGCGGGAAGCCCACATTGCTGCCGCCTACGAGACCCTGGGCTTTGAGGACGCGCTGTTCTACAATTACGACCTCGACACCGGCCGGGCCGGGGACTTTGTGGGCTACTCGCTGGCCCGCAAGACCCTGACCCTGAACGGCCAGCGTACCACCCTTGTGGCGCTTGTCCTGCGGGGCGGCGGCTACGGCGGCGAGTGGGCCAGCAACTTCCACATAGGCGATACCAGCGCGCACACCGGCTTTGTCACGCCTGTGGCGGCGGTGTTTGCGTCCCTCAAGGCCTATCTGGCCCGGGCAGGGCAGGGAGGTGCCTTCAAGCTCTGGCTGGGTGGCTACAGCCGCGGTTCCATCATTGCAAATCTGCTGGCGGCAAAGATCGCCCGGGAGCTGCCCCAGCTGGGGCGGGAGAACATCTATGCCTACGGTTTTGCGGTGCCTGCAGCCCTGACTGCCGCCGACCGGCCTGACCTGCAGCAGGATTTCGATGCCAACCACGCCCCGGACGGCACCCTGCTGGAAAACTGGCCCGAGAGCAACATCTTCAGCATCATTTCCAGCGGCGACGCGGTGGCCCGGGTGCTGCCCGCTGCCTGGGGCTACCACCGCAACGGCTGCGACCGCTTTCTGCCCGCCACCCGGAATGCCGAAGAACTGGCCGACCTGGACGCACTGGGGGCGGAATTCGGCCCCACGCCGCTGGTGATCAGCAGTCTTGCCACCGCCGAGGACACCAGTGCCCTCATCAACATCGTGGCCAAGTTCTGCGTTTCCCGGGAAAATTTCCACCAGAAATACGAAGCCGCCATCATGGACATGATCCAGTGTGCCTTTATCCGCTCCGAAAAAGAGGTGGTCGATGGCTACATCCTCAGCGACGGTGAGATCGTGGAGCGGCTGCAGAGCCTTTCCCACATGAAAGAGATCGATTACTGGCAGATCGTGGGCAGCGTCTGGGCCGCCTCCACCATGAGCCGCCCCATCCTTGAGCGGTACGGCCAGAACGTGCCCCTGCTGGCCCGGCAGATCCTTATCCCGGTGCTGGCGGTCGGCCTGTGCTACGGCATTGAGACCGATGTGGTGCAGATGGTGGCCCAGTACATCATCCGTCTGCTCACCGCCCGGGGCGAGCTGGACAGCGTTCTGCGCGCGGCGTTCTGCCACCACCCGGAAAACTACATTTCCCTGATGGAATACTACACCCCCGAGGAGCACGGCATGGAGCCCTTTACCCGAAAGTGATTCACTTTTCTTCACCTTCCGCCTGAAATCTCTCCACCGGTGAAACGCCTGCGATTCGTTGAAATCCCGTTTTCTCTATGTTACACTTGATTTTATCAACTGGAAAAGAGGAAAAAAACATGGAAACTCAACACAAGCGCAGTGCGTTTTCCGGCAAACTCGGATTCGTGCTGTCCGCCGCCGGTGCGTCGGTCGGGTTGGGAAACATCTGGCGCTTCCCGTATCTGGCCGCAAAATACGGCGGCGGCATTTTTCTGCTCATCTACATCCTGCTGGCTGTCACCTTTGGCTACACCATGATCATTGCCGAAACGGCGCTGGGCCGGATGACCCGCAAAAGCCCGGTGGGCGCTTACAGCCATTTTGGCAAGGGGAAGGGGCTGGCGTTCGGCGGCTGGATCAACGCCGTCATCCCCATCCTGATCGTTCCCTATTATTCGGTCATCGGCGGATGGGTCATCCACTATCTGGCCCAGTATCTCACCGGCCACGGCAGCGCGCTGGCATCGGACGGGTATTTCTCCGGCTTCATCTCCAACGGTCTGCTGGCCGAGATCGCGTTCCTGCTGTTCACCTTTATCACGCTGGGCATCATTTTTGCGGGCGTGCGCAACGGCGTGGAGCGCGTTTCCAAGGTGATGATGCCGGTGCTGGTGGTGCTCTCGGTGGTCATTGCCGTCTACTCGGTCACACGGCCCGGCGCACTGGCAGGCGTAAAGTATTTTCTGGTGCCCAACCCGGCCAACTTCTCGTGGATGACCGTCGTCACGGCCATGGGGCAGATGTTCTACTCGCTGTCCATCGCCATGGGCATTCTTGTCACGTTCGGCTCCTACATGAAGAAGGATGTCTCGATTGAGGAATCCACCGAGCACGTCGAGATTTTCGACACGCTCATCGCCGTCATGGCGGGCGTGTTCTCCGTCCGCCTGCACAATGTGCAGATCACGCAGGCCGCGGAGCAGGATCCCACGCCCAGCGGCTCCGTGACGTACCACACGCGCGTGACGGCTGCCCGCGGCGAAATTCTGGACCGCAACGGCAACGTCCTCGTCGGGAACCGCGCCAGCTATAATCTCGTCATCGTCCGCGAGGTGCTCATGAGCGCCGACGCGCCGAACGAGAACCTCCGCCGCCT
>OGRJ01003143.1_pt1 | contig 10942 bp, 6 predicted proteins | sample 1553411 | NCBI WGS metagenome assembly OGRJ01 (sample SAMEA2580084, study PRJEB22360) | human gut metagenome | biome: human gut; feature: human-associated habitat; material: faeces | place: Denmark | collected 2008/2010
CCGGTCAGGGGGGGGTTTGGCCGGGTGAAGAGGGGGCGGCTCCCCCGCCACAGGCTGGAGGAGATGCCGTCACTCAGCAGCTTCCAGCTGCCGCCGGGCAGAGTGACGACCTGCGCCGTCTCGGTGGGGTTATAGTAGACGCACAGGGCGCTCCACGCTGCGCCGTCGCCCCACTGGGCGGGGAGCCGCCAGCCCACAAGAGGCTGTTCCAGCGGGAAGAACTCGATGGCGGCAGGGCTGGCCTTGTCCAGCGCGCCCAGCCGGGGGAACGCCGCCCGCAGACCAATGAGCCCGCGGTAGTAATCCACAAGGCTGTGGAACTGTTCGGCCCGGTGCCAGTCCAGCCGGTTGAGGGCCGGGCTGGAGCGGTAGCTGTTGCCCTGCCCCTTCTTGGTGCGGGCAAACTCCTCGCCCGCCTGCCAGAAAGGCAGGCCCATGCTGGTCAGGTAGATGCCCGCTGCCAGCCGGTTCTGGGCCAGGGCGGTCTTGTCCACAGCGGCAAACTCCGGGAGGGCGTAGCGCACCATCAGGAGCTTATCCCACAGGGTGAAGTTGTCGTGGGCCGAAACGTAGCTGATGATCTGCCCCGGGGCGTGGGGCGGCAGCTTCTCACTGCGGCACCACGCCGCCACCGAAGCACCGATATCCCAGAAACTCCCGGGCTTGCCCTCCACATAGCCCGGCTCCCGGGCATCGAAGCAGCCGCCCTTGATGGCATCCCGGGTGTTGTCGCAAAAGATGCCGATGCGCTCGTTCAGCATATTCAGGTTGTTCTTGTTGGCCTCGTACCGGTGCAGGGCGCTGCAGCCGCCCTGCCACGGCTCACCGTACATCAGAATATCCCGCCCGCCGGGCAGCTTGTCCAGTTCAGCCCGGAGGAGGTTCATGGTCTCCACGTCATACAGGCCCATCAGGTCAAACCGGAAGCCGTCGATGTGATATTCCCGTGCCCAGTAGAGCACCGAATCAATGAGATAGCGCCGGGCCATGGGCCGCTCGGAGGCAAACTCGTTGCCGCAGCCGCTGCCGTTGGAGAGGGAACCGTCGTCGTTCTGGCGGAAGTAGTAGAGGGGCACCGCCCGGTTCAGCACATTATCGGAACGATACATGTGGTTATACACCACGTCCATTACAACGCCGATGCCCGCCGCATGGAGGGCCGCGATCATCTGCTTGCACTCCCGCACCCGCACCTCACCCCGGGTGGGGTCGGTGGAGTAGCTGCCCTCGGGCACATTGAAGTTGGTGGGGTCGTAGCCCCAGTTATACTGCCGGGTCAGGGGGCGGCTCTCATCCACGCTGCCAAAATCGAAGATTGGCATGAGCTGGACATAGCTCACCCCCAGCCGCTTGAGGTAATTCAGGCAGGTAGGGTGGATGCCGTCGCTGCTCAGGGTCGTGCCCTGCTGGGTAAAGGCCAGAAATTTGCCCCGCCAGGCCGTGTGCACACCGCTGGCCGGGTCCTGCGAGAAATCCCGGACGCTGACCTCCCAAACGCTGCGCCGGGCCGGTGGGATCACCGGCCGCACATCCCGCTCCCAGCCCTGCGGGTCTACCCGGGCCGGGTCAAAGATCATGCTGCGCACCCCGTTCACCCCTGCCGAGCGGGCGTAGGGGTCCGCTGCATTGCAGGTACCAAACGGGGTGGTAAGGGTGAAATCGTAGTATTTTCCGTGCTGGTCGCCGGGCAGATAGATGCTCCACACACCCTTGTCCTGCTGCTGCAGGGGCAAGGTGCCCACACAGGCCCCGCCGGTGCCCCGGCGGTACAGGTTCACTGCTGCCTGTTTTGCCGTGGGAGCCCACAGGCGCAGGTGTGTCCCGGCGGGGGTATACTCCACCCCCAGCGGGCCGTAGTATTCCGTCTGGCGGGCAAAGGCTTCGCTCTCAAACAGCGTCTTCCATTCAGCAGGTGTTCTTGGCTCCATGGCAATTCATCCTTTCATTTGACAATAGTGTAACGAACTTTGTCCTTTATTTCAACCCTTTCCTTGCAAAACGTACCAGACTCCACTATACTGAAAGAAAAAACACTGCACGGAGGGAAGTTTTATGGCATACACCGATGATTGGGAAAGTCTGATGAACGGCGTGTTCGGCCCGGGGGGCAGATTCAAGGCCGCCCCCGGCACTTCTGCACCCAAAACAGGCGGCAGCGCCGCCCTGCCTGACCTGAACGCGGCGCTTCTGGAACAGCAGAAACGGCTGGACGAGCTGTTGAAGCAGCAGAACTCCCAGCTCAAAACCCAGAGCGATGCCACCGCCGCCGCGCTGGAAAGCAGCCGCCAGATGCTGCGGGACATGGAGGACGAAGGCCTGCTGGCCAGGGGCACCACCGACATGAAGCCGGAACATTTGGGCAGCTTTGAAGGCCTTGCCGCCGAGGTCAAGCAGACGGTGCTGGGGCAGGATGCTTTTGTGGACAGCGTGGTGCGGGCCATGCGCCGCCCCTTTGTGCTGGGCACCGAAGCCCCCGCCGCCCGCAACGTCATCCTGCTCACAGGCGGGGCAGGCACAGGCAGGCATTTTGCACTGGAAGAAACTGCCCGCTGCATGGCGGCCCGGGGCCTTTTGCAGAGCGACAGGATCGCCACGCTGGATCTGGCCCTTTACCCCAATTCCGGAGCCGAAAAGCTCTTCCTGCAGGACCTCTACGCCGCCCTGCACGCACCCGGGGAGATCCTTGCCTTTGAGCACTACGAGAGCTGTTATCCCGGCTTTCTGAAGACCCTGTCTGATCTGGCTGTCAAGGGCAGTGCACCCCTGTCCAGCCGGTATCTCGTGAACAAAGAGGGTATCCTTGTGGATGCAGGCACGGCGCTGGCCCCGGGAGCCGTCAGCCGCATCGACCCCTGCGGCAAATACCTCATCTTCTACTCCCACAAGGGCCGGGAGGCACTGGCTGACAAATTCGGTGCGGCGCTGGTGTCGGCACTGGGGGATGTCTGCGAGACGGCCTCCTACACCCGGGAGGATCTGGCCGCCCTTGCCGCACAGCAGCTCAACGCGCTGGCCCAGAAGATCCGCACCCGGCTGGGGCTGACCCTTTCCGCCGGAGCCGACGTGCGGGACTATGTCGCGGCCCAGTGCACCGCACAAAAGGGTGCGGCAGGCCTTTCCGCGTGCACTGACCGCATCTTCCGCGCCCTGAGCGAATACTGCCTGCGAACCGATGAAACCCTTACCGGCACCGTGACCCTGACCGCCGGGCCGGAAGGGGTGCAGTTCCGTTTGAACGACGGCGCAGACCAGCCCCTGTTCGACCTGCTGCCTGCCGCCTACACCGGCGCGCTGGATGCCATCCGGGCCGAGATCAACGAGCTGGTGGGCCTTGCCCCGGTCAAGGAATATGTGTTCGGTCTGGCCGACAACCTGCAGGTGCAGCAGCGCCGGGCCGCCGCCGGGCTCAAGACTGCCAGCCTTTCGATGCACATGATCTTCACGGGCAACCCCGGCACCGGCAAAACCACCATTGCCCGGCTGGTGGCACGGTATCTGAAAGCCATCGGTGCCCTCAAGGGCGGCCAGCTGGTGGAGGTGACCCGTGCCGACCTGGTGGGCCGCTACACCGGCCACACCGCCCCCCTGACCAACAGCGTCATCGAGAGCGCGCTGGGTGGTGTGCTCTTCATTGACGAGGCATACAGCCTCTACCGCGGTGAGCAGGACAGTTTCGGGCTGGAAGCCATCGACACGCTGGTGAAGGGGATGGAAGATCACCGGGATGAGCTGGTGGTCATTCTGGCGGGTTACACCAGGGAGATGGAGACCTTCCTCACCGCCAACAGCGGCCTTGCCAGCCGTTTTCCCAACCGGATCGAGTTCCCGGACTACACCGCCGTGGAGCTGCTGCAGATCACCCAGGTCCTTGCCAAAAACAAGGGCTACACCCTGGCCGAAGCCTGTACCGAACCCCTGCTGGGCTATTATGCCCGCTGGCAGGCAGCCGATGCCCGCACCGCCGGCAATGGCCGCCTTGCCCGGAACACACTGGAAAAGGCCATCTTCCACCAGAGCCGCCGCCTTGTGGCCGAGCCCGCCGCCGCGCTGGATCTGATCCTGCCCAGTGATCTGGAATTGAAGGAACCGTAAACACGCAAAAAAGGACTGCTTTCGCAGTCCTTTTTTGTTATTGATGCTGTTCTGCCAGCCGGGCGGTCATCTCCCGCAGCCCCTGCCGCACTTCGGGCGGGGCAACCACTTCTATCTTGCCGCCAAAGCCGCAGACCCAGCCATAGAACTGGTCGCTGACGCAGATGGGGACATCGAAATGGAAGCAGCCATTCTCCTCGGGCAGGAACATGGGCGTTGCGCCAAAGCGCTCCCGCATGGCACCTTCCAGATCAGCGGTGCACCGCAGGGTAACGCGATGTTCCGGCCCGCCGTACATTCCAAAGTGCTTGCGCAGATAGGCAGGCAGGTCAAGATCCGCAAACTGCTCCTGACCCCGCCGGGGCGCATCCAGCACCCGGACCCCGCTCATCTTGTCCACCCGGTAATGGCGGATGCCCTTTTCATCGGCAAAGGCAATGAGGTAGTAGCACCCGTTCTCCCAGGCCAGCTGCCACGGACTGACGGTCCTTTTCTCTTTCTCGCGGCTGTCGGCTTTTCTGTAGAGGAACTCCACCATTTTACCGTTGTTGATGGCCTCGTGCAGGGCATCGATGCTGTACAGCAGGCTCTTGCTGTCGGTCTTGGGGCGGCCCTCCACATAGACCTGACGCTGCAGCTGGCTGCCCTCGTAGTTGGAGCAGAGCTTTTCCAGTTTGTGGATCAGCCGCCTGCTCGTGGTGCCGGATACCACCCGGCTTGCCTGCACGGCATCCACCAGCAGCTTGAGCTCCGCCAGATCAAAGGTGCGGCTGGCAAGGAAATACCCGCCGCCCCGGCCCCGGCGCAGCTTGATATCATAGCCCAGCGCACCCAGTGCCTCAATATCGCTGTACACGCTCTTGCGCTCGCAGCGGATGCCCTGCGCCTCCAGCAGCTCCACCAGCTGCGGCACGTTCAGCAGGTGGTTTTCATCGGTCTGCTGCTCAAAAATGCGCAATAGCGCCAGCAGCTTGGATTTCTGGCCTTCCTGTTTGGGCATTCGGTACACCTCATTTTTTCGTGTTGTGCCAAACCTCTCAGTCTCGCTTCCAGCTCCCCAGCAGGGGAGCCAGAAAAAAACAGCCGTGCTGTGTGCTGAAAAGGTTACGGCGCTTTCTTATCAAACGCCGCGCGGCGCTGGGTGGACAGGCGGAACATCTCCTCCAGCTTTTCCCGGTCATCGGCCACAAGGGCGTTGCGCATCTCGTTCAGCGCCCCGCTGAACTGGTCGATCTCAGAGATAAGGTTTTCTTTGTTCCAGAGGAACAGCTCCGCCCACATCTTATCATTGATGCGTGCAATGCGGGTCAGGTCCCGGAAGGAATCGCCGGTGTACTCGCACAGCGAGGTATTGTCGTTGGCGCACATCAGGCTGACGGCGATGGCATGGCAGAGCTGGCTGACATAGCCGATCATCCTGTCATGCTCCTGCACGGTCAGGGTGCAGATATGCTTGAAGCCCAGCACCTCGGCCAGCTCCCTGGCCCACTGAATGGCCTCCGGGGTGTTCTTTTCCGTGGGGGTCACAATGAAGTTGGCCGGGGCAAAATTCACCTCGGCGGCGTGCTCCACGCTGGAGGTCTCACGGCCCGCCATGGGGTGGCTGGCAATGAACTCCACGCCCGGCCTGCACATGGCCTGGATCGGCTCCACCAGACCAGTCTTTACGCCCGACACATCGGTAAAGATGCAGCCCTCCTTCAGCAGGTGGCCGTAGGTCCGGAACCACTCGAGCAGGGCCGTGGGGTACAAGCCAAAGATGATATGATCGGCCTGACGCACCAGATCCTCAAAATCGTGGGTCTTGCCGCTGGCGATATAGCCGTGGTCGAGGGCATACTGCAGATGGCCCTCGCTGCGGTTGATGCCGTCCACATGGAACCCGGCCCTGCTCAGCTCCAAGGCGTACTTGCCGCCCAGCAGGCCCAGGCCCACAATGAGATAACGCTTTGATTTATCCAACATGTTCCACCTCCGCGCCCAAAGGCTTGATGGCTTCCAGAAAATCCGGCCAGCTCTTGGCAATGGCCTCGGCCCCGCTGATGGGCAGGGCCAGCCCGGCGGCCAGCGCCAGCACCGCAAGGCTCATCACCACGCGGTGGTCGTTGTGGCCGGAAAGCGGCTGCTCCGGGGCATGGAGCGCGCCGGCACAGCCATGGATGGTAATGGTGCCGCCCTCGCTCTCCAGCTGCCCGCCGCAGGCCCGCAGCTCGGTCTCCATGGCCTCGATGCGGTCACTCTCCTTGATGCGGAGACGCTCGGCGTTGCGGATGACCGTGGTTCCCTCACACAGCAGGCCCAGCACCATCAGCACAGGGCCCAGGTCGGGGCAGTCGGCAAGGTCGATGTCCGTTCCGTGAAGCGGGGTCTTTTCAAACACCACGCCCTGCCCGGTGCGGGTGAATCTTGCGCCGCACCGCCGGAGGATCTCCAGAATGGCCGCATCGCCCTGCAAGGTCTCCTCAGACAGGCCGGTGATGGCCACCCCGCCGGTCACAGCGCCCAGCACAGCAGGAAAAGCCGCCTGGCTGTAATCGCCCTCCACGGTGTAATCACCGGGAAGATAGTGCTGCCCGCCGGGAATTTCCAGCGTGTTTTCATCCAGCCAGCGGCTCTCCACGCCAAAGGCGTGCTGCACCGCGCGGGTCATATCGATGTAGCTCCGGCTCTCCACAGGCGGGATGAGGTGCAGGGTGCTGGTGCCGCCCAGCAGGGGCAGGGCAAACAGCAGCCCGCTGATGAACTGGCTGGACACGTTGCCCGCCAGCTCGTATTCGCCCGGGGTCAGGGCACCTTCCACAGTCAGGCGGTCCGCGTCCTGCTCAAAGCGCAGTCCCTGCTGCTGATACAGCGTTTTGTAGACCGACTGGGGCCGCTCCATCAGCCGCCCACGGCCTGTAAAAGTCACTTCCTGCCCGGTCAGGCTGGCCAGTGGGATGAGGAAGCGCAGGGTACTGCCGCTCTCACAGCAGTCCACGGGGGCATCAACCGGCAGAAAGCGGCCCAGCCCCTCCACCACCGCGTCATTTTCACCGGTGGTGACACGGGCGCACAGTCGGCCCGCCGCGCCCAGCGTGGCGGAGATATCCTTGCTGAAAGCAAGATGATGGAGATGGGAGGTTCCCTTTGCCAGCGCCGCGCAGAGCACCGCCCGGTGAGCCATGCTTTTGCTGGGCGGTGCGGCGATCCTGCCCGCCACTGCGCGGGCGCGTTTTACCACCACATCCATCTTTACATATCCCGGCCAATGGCCCATGCGACCTGACGGCACTTTGCCATGGCCTGTGCAAAGGCATCCGGGGTCAGGCACTGTGCGCCATCGCTCCATGCGTGGCGGGGATCATAGTGGACTTCCACCTCCAGACCGTCGGCACCGGCGGCCACAGCGGCAATCATCATCGGCTCAACCAGATTGGCCTTGCCGGTGGCGTGGCTGGGGTCCACGATGATGGGCAGATGGGTCTTTTCGTGGATGATGGGCACAGCGGAGAGGTCGAGGGTGTTGCGGGTGTACTTTTCAAAGGTGCGGATGCCCCGCTCGCAGAGAATGACCTGCTCGTTGCCGCCGGCCATGATATACTCTGCGGACATGATCCACTCCTCGATGGTGTTGCACAGGCCGCGCTTGAGCAGAACAGGCTTGTGCATCTTACCCACGGCCTTGAGCAGCTGGAAATTCTGCATGTTGCGGGCACCGATCTGTACCACGTCCACATATTCCTCAAACTCCGGGATCCGGTCCTCGCTCATCAGCTCGGACACGATGGGCATTCCGGTGGCCTCCCGGGCCTTGACCATATCGAGGATGCCCTCGGTCTCCAGACCCTGGAAGGAGTAGGGAGAGGTGCGGGGCTTATAAGCGCCGCCGCGGAACAGGCTTGCACCGCCCGCCTTTACGCCGTTGGCAATGCGCAGTGCCTGCTCCTCACCCTCGATGCTGCAGGGGCCTGCCATCACGGCGATCTTCTCGCCCCTGCCGATCTTCACGCCGCCGCAGTCGATGATGGAATCGGCGGGGTGGAACAGGCGGTTGGCCCGCTTATAGGGGGCGGACACGCGGGTGACGTTGTCGATCCAGGGGTTGGCCAGCACGTCGCGCTCATCGATCTTGGTGGTATCGCCCACCAGACCGAACACATTGTAATCCTTGCCGGTGATCAGGGTCACATCCAGGCCCTGCTTCTCGAATTTGTCTACGATCTTTTCCAGCTCTTCCTTGGGGGTGCCTTTTTTGGTCGAAATGATCATCTTGTTTCTTTTCCCTTCTGTTTTGTCTCTATGCTTTCAGTTTTGCTGCACAGCCTGCCCTACTTGCCAAGGGCTCCCCCTTCGGGGGAGCTGGCGAGCGAATGCGAGACTGAGAGGGTTGTTACTGCACCAGGTGCGTCTGCGCGCCGCCATCCATCCGGAGCAGCTGCACAAGGTAGGCGCAGGCATGGAGATATCCGCTGACCCCCTCGCCTGCAAAGCGGCCCTGACAGCCAAAGGAGACCACATCCACGCTGCGGAAGGGCTCCTTGCCGCTGGGGTCGGCCAGCATCACTTCCACGGCGGGCACGCCGCACACCTGCAGCGCTTCCAGAATGGCCACGCTGTAATAGGCGTAGCCGCCCGGGTTGAGGATGATGCCATCGGCCCGGCCTGCCGCCGACTGGATCTCGTCGATGAGGTCACCCTCGTGGTTGGACTGAAAAAAGTCCACCTGAACATCCATCTGGGCACAGCCCGCCTCGATATAATCCAGCAGTGTATTGAAATCGATCTGCCCCTCCATGCCCGGCTCCGTGAACTGGGTCAGGTTGAGGTTGGGACCGTTAATGACTAAAAATTTCATCCAGCGCCTCCATTGCCGCCGTCACGGCATCCGCAGGGGTGGTCTTGTTGGGGATCACAGCATCCGCTGCCGCCAGATAGAGCGGGCGGCGCTGGGCTTCCATGGTTTTCAGGGCCTCAGGACTGGTGGAAAGGGGCCTTCCGCCGCCCACCAGCAGATCTTCCAGCGGCCGGTCGATAAAGAGCACAATGCCGTTGGCGTGGAGCGCCCGGAGGTTTGCCGGGTCTTTGATCACGCCGCCGCCGCAGGAGATGACCTGCCGGTTCTCCCTGGCAAAGCGGGCGGTCTGCGCGGCCTCCAGCTTCCGGAAACCTGCCTCCCCCTCAGCGGCAAAGATGTCCGGGATGCTCCGGCCGTCGGCCTTGACGATCTCCTCGTCCAGATCCACGAACCGCTTGCCCAGCCGTTCCGCCAGAGCGCGGCCCAGGGTGGATTTGCCCGAGGAGGGCATCCCGATGAGGGCAATGTTCAGCTGTTCCCGCCGCAGTTCGCTGGTCACACGGGCGATCTCGGCACCGGCATCCTCAAACTTGCGGTCGAGGAAAAATTCTGCCGCGTACACTGCCTGCGCCACCAGCATTTCCAGGCCGCCGACGGCAACGGGCACCCCCAGCTCCTCGGCCCGGAGGATGAGCTCGGTCTTATCGGGATTATAGATGACATCGATCACGGCTTCCAGCCCGGGCATGGAGGTGATATCCAGGGCGCTCACGCCCACATTGGGGTACATGCCCACCGGCGTGGTGTTGATGATGATCTGCGCCCCGGTGGTCAGGGCCTGAGCATAAGTCAGCTCTCCCTTTTCGGGGTCGGGATGGCGGCTGACGGTATAGATCTGTTTCGCGCCCCGGTCATGGGCCACGGCCCAGGTGGTGTTGTGGGTGCCGCCGGTGCCCAGAATGAGCACGGTCCTGTCCTTGAACTCCACCCCGTGTGCATCGCACAGGTAGGAGAAGCCGGGATAATCGGTGTTGTAGCCGTAGAGCAGGCCGTTCCTGTTGACGATGGTGTTCACGGCGTTGATGGCCTTGGCGTGGGGGTCGATGTAGGAGCAGTACTCCATGACCACCAGCTTATAGGGGATGGTGACATTGATGGCCCTGAACTGCCGCCGGGTCATAAAGGCCCGGACTTCCTCTTCCGTGGGCAGGGGGCACAGGTCGTACCGGTAGCCGCAGAGCATCTCGTGGATGACCTTGGAGTAGGAGTGGCCCAGCCGCCCGCCGATGAGTCCGTATTCCATTTACAGCACCTCCTTGCGGTAGCCGGTGGGGTCCTCCATCCAGGCCATGCCGTATTTTGCGGTGAGCAGGTCGCCCACGGCCAGCGCGGCGGCGCAGGTCTGCACAATGGCGGCCCGGGGCACGATGCAGGGGTCGTGGCGGCCCTGAATGGACAGCTCCGCGTCCTTCTTTGCCATATAATCCACCGTGTCCTGCGTTTTGTAGATGCTGGGGGTAGGCTTGACCGCCGTGCGGAACACCACGGGCATTCCGTTGGAGATGCCGCCGTTCAGGCCCGCATTGTGGTTGGTGGCGGTGACGATGCGCTCCCCCTGCATCCGGAAGGCATCGTTGGCCTCCGAGCCCTTCTGGTCCGCAAAGCCGAAGCCGGAACCGAACTCGATGCCCTTGACCGCCGGGATGGAGAAGGCCAGGTGAGCGAGCTTGCTCTCCACGCTGTCGAAATAGGGTTCACCCACGCCTGCGGGCAGACCCAGAATGGCGGTCTCCAGCACGCCGCCCACACTGTCGCCCTCAGCACCGGCGGCACGGATGGCAGCTTTCATGGGTTCCTCCACACTGCCGTCCAGCAGGGCAAAGCCCTCGGACTTGTTCAGCAGTGCCTCGGCCTGCGCCGCCAGCGCGGCGGGATCATCCAGCGCAAAGGGGGCATCGCTGATCCCGGCACACCGCCCGATGTGCGTCACGATCTCGATCCCGGCCCGGTTCAGGGCTCCCAGCACCAAAGCGCCGCCCGCCACCAGTGCGGCGGTGACGCGGCCCGAAAAGTGGC
>OGRJ01003144.1_pt1 | contig 10940 bp, 9 predicted proteins | sample 1553411 | NCBI WGS metagenome assembly OGRJ01 (sample SAMEA2580084, study PRJEB22360) | human gut metagenome | biome: human gut; feature: human-associated habitat; material: faeces | place: Denmark | collected 2008/2010
GCCTGGATATATGATAGTGAGGACTAGGGTGAGTGATACAGGAATTGGTATGAGTAAAGATTTTCAGGAGCATATGTTCAAACAGCTTTCCAGCGGCATGAAAAGCCGCCTTGCCTTTTCCATTGCGTGCCTTGTCAGTCCTGATATACTGATACTGGACGAAGTGCTCAGTGTGGGCGACGGCGCGTTCCGCAAAAAAAGCGGCGATAAAATGAAAGAGATACTTTCGGGCGGCGTCACGGGTATTCTGGTGTCACATTCCATTTCGCAGGTGCGCGAGATGTGTAACAAAATCCTTTGGCTGGACCACGGCAGCCAAGTTGCCTTCACCGATGAAGTAGAGCTTTACTGCGATGCGTATGAAGAATTTCTTCGCTGCAAAAAGCTTCCGCGCAGCCGGGCAGACGTGGAACGGCTGGCGGCGCAGCTTCGCCAGCGCAGGGAAGATGAGCGCCGGGAGGCCCGGCAGGCGCAGACAGAAAAGCTGTACGAAATGCTGCAGCAGGGGCAGGACGAAGAGGCTGTGCAGCTTGCGCTGCGCATATTGAAGGAAAAATCGCCCCAGATGCTTGCCTGAAAAGCCCTTTTGCTGCAAAAAGCAAAGGTCAGACCTGCCAAAGCCGGGAACCTGTATAAGCTCTGGAAGGGCCCCATACCGGCAGGCCTTTCAGAAAGCGCTGAATAGAGCCCGCTTTCTGTATGACCGGCCCGGCGGCCCGTAGGGCACTGCTTTTTCGGGAGAATCCTTTTACTAGCCGCAAAGCGTTTTTTCGCTTCCCGCCTCGCACAAAGCTTGAAATGAAAGCCGTTTACCTTCCCCGGCCCTGCCGGGTTTTCTCTTTCTGCGAAAGCCGACAAGTTATAACTACCGGCAAAGCCAGGGGCCTGATTAGGCCCTATAAGGGCTCAGTACCGACAGGTACCTTAAGATACAATGAAGCGGGAGGCCCCGGCTGAAGGGGCCGCCCGCCTGCTTTGGCCAGTTTTAGCGAAACGACAACCCGCGGCTGTGCCGGGGAGAGTAAAAAGGCTTTCGCTGTCAGTTTCGAGCGAAGCGGGATGGTATTCAATACCCAAAGGATGCAGCACGCAACGGGAAGAACTCCGTTTACAGGAGGCGGGGCAAATAATGCAGGGGACAGAGCATTCAGCGCCTCTTGAGAGGCTGGCCGGTAGTATGCCCTTCCAGAGCTTACGCAAGCCTCGGGCTCTGCCGGGGGGCATGACTTGCAAATATGAAGCCAATGGGCAGAGCCGGCGGCACCAAAATGCTTTCGCCGGGCCCCGGAAACATATCCGGGCAAAGTGAGGCGCAAAAGCGGCAGAAGAAAACAGAAAAACATTATCGGAGCAGAATAAGCAGAAACGCTCTGCAGCTGTTTGAACAGTGGCAGGGCATGCCATGCAGGTGAAAGCAGGATGTGGGCCTGTGTCCTGCCGGAGATAGGCCCCAAGGGGGGCGAGCATCCCGCCGCCCCATCGGTGGCCGCGATTGGCGAAAAAGCCGAATATCTGCTGAAAATCAGCAAAAAACAGTTCAAAGTACGCTGCAGTTATGGTATAATTAAATTATAAAAATGATTGAAGTACGGTTTGCCGTGTGTTGCCTTTTTCCGTGCCTGTGGACGGAAAAAGGCAAGGCCGGTGCAAAGGTCAGTGAGGCCCATACATGCTGAACAGGAGAGTGAACTGAAAACGAGGAAATGCTTGTCTGTGCAGTGTGTATGCCTTCATGCCGTGCTGTGCCGGGAAGCCCTCGGCGGTATATCTGCAAATATATTTCATCTTTGAAGAAAAGGCGCCCGCCTCGGTGGGTGCCTTTTACTTTTTTTCGGGAAAATTCGACAACCAGCCCTAAACCGGAATTGTGGAGCCTGTTTTAGAACCTCGCCCTCTTATATGCTTAATGCATGGGGAGGTGAAAAACATGCAGGCAAAATTCAATGGGCAGAAAGTTCGCACCCTTCGAAAAATGAAGAAGCTCTCGCAAGCCATGCTGGCAGAGCAGGGCGACACCTCAGAGCGTTATATCCGCGACCTTGAGCGGGGCCAGAAGCGCAACCCCTCCGCCTCGGTGGTGTGCAGCCTCAGCCGGGCGCTGGGCCTTGCCGCAATGGATGAGCTGATGGAAATAACCGAAGAAGACCGCGGCGAATAAACCGCGCCAATTTTTTGTAGGGAGGCTGTGGCATAATGTTTTTGTATTTTCCTGTGGAGCAGCTTTTGTTTTCCCCCAGCCTGGGGTGCTACCGTTCTTTCGGCTTGGCCGCGGTGCTGGATGCCCCGCAGGGAAAACGCTGCCTTGCGCTGGTGCAGGATGTTTCCACACAGGAATCTTTGGGTGATTGTAAGTATCGTCAAGCACATCGAAAACGGTGCGCGCCGGGTTGGTATTCAGCAGATAGCGGATGAGAATTTTGTTTCCACTTCCTTTATCATGAAGCTGTGCAAGCGGCTGGGTTTTGGCGGTTACAGCGAACTTTTTTACAGCCTGTCCCAGCACGTCAGCGAAGGTACGTCCGAAGTGTCGCAGATGGCGCTGCCCGGGTTGGTGGACAATTATGACAAAGCGGCTGTGACGCAGTTCTGCGGCCTGCTGAGAGCCCATCGGGAACAGAAAATTTTTGCAGTGGGCGCCGGCTTTGCCGACTTTGTGGCCGACTATATCGTCCAGCGCCTTGGCGTGTGTGGCTTTATGGTGTTTAATCGCGTGCATTTTTACGATTACATGCTGTTTCGGCGCAGTGCGGATGGGCGGATGGTGACCAATATTGAACCCTCTTTTATCATTGCCATTTCACAAAGCGGGGAAACCAGCATGGTGCTGGACGATGTGCAGCAGGCAAAAGAGCGCGGGTTTCAGGTCGTTTCGTTTACAAGAAGGGAAGATTCTACCCTGGCGGAAATGTCTGATATCGTTTTTATCATCAATGCGTCCAAACAGGCTCTGATTGGCGAAGTGCCGAACTCTTTTTTTGGAAAGGTGATTTTGGTATTTGAAGAGCTGCTTGGCAGCTACTTTGAAACATGTTCATAGGTGAAATAAAAAGTCCTGCGGAGGTGCCTCCGCAGGGCTTTTCTATCTATACAGCACCGTTTTCGGGCGGGAAATATTTTTCTGTAACCGAGAATTTTTTTCACATGGGGATATGATATGATGAAAGCAGAGGGCACGGGCGGCATTAGACGCGCGGCAAAGCATAAGGCCCCTTTGTAAGAGGTGAACATGAGAAACGACATTGAAACTGTTGTGTTCGACTTGGATGGGACTATTTATCAGAATACGGTGTTTCATCACGATTATCTGCACTTTTTGGTAGAAGGCACCTGTTATGAATGCTGGCAGCAGAAGCTGGTAGAATTTGCAGAGCAGGTATATGCAGGCAAGCGGCTGCATATGAACAGTTTTTACACCCTGAAGAGGCTGAACTGCCAAACACCGGAAGCGTTTTTCAGCGCGCTGGAACAGTGCCTTTGCCCGCCGCTTACTTACCGGCAGGCGCTGGAAACGCAGGGCTTGCTTTACTTGGGCGATGCCTGGGCTGTGGTGATTCTGATTGGAAAGGCACTTGGCCTTTTAGAAGGCGGACGGAATGAGGCCGTGTTCCGGCGCACGCGCCGGAAAATGGAGCAGGATGGCATTCAGGGCTGCCCAGAGCTGGCCTTGGCCATACGGGCGCTGGCGCGTCGGCACAGTGTTGTGCTGCTAAGCAATTCTTATCAAGATACGGTGAAAGAATTTTTGAAGCAGCTTGGCATGGAGCATACGTTCCCCTTACTGTGCTGTAGTGCCAACAAACCAGCAGATATGATTTGCAATCTTCACCGGGCTCTCCCTGGTGCGGCTGCGCGCCCGCAGGCCGTGGTTTCCATTGGCGACAACGCCTTTAACGATTTGATGCCCGTTGCCGAGCTTGGCGGCAGAACAGTGTGGATGAACCCTTACCCGAATATCCGGCGCCCGCACTGCGATGTGGAATTAAGGACCTTGCAGGAGCTGTGTGCTTATCTTGCAGGTCTTTAAGACAGGGCGCACACTGCGCCCGGAAATAAGAGGCCATTTGAATTCAGGAGGTAGGAAAAATGAGTAGAAAACGCATCCTTTCGCTTTTGCTTTCAGCCGCCATGCTGGCAACGCTGCTTGCCGGGTGCGGCGGGCAAGGTACATCCGGTGCAGCCGGCAGCGCGCAGAGCCAGCCCGGCGGCGAAAAAACACAGGTTGTTTTGTGGCACACCTATACGGACGCACACGAGGAAGCGCTGCTGAAAGTGGTGGATTCCTTCAATACCTCTCAGGATGAATATGAGGTGGTGGCTGAACAGCAGCCATATAGCGAATTCGACGCAAAACTGATGCAGGCTGTGCGCAACGGCACGGGGCCTGATATGGTAACCATGTTCCCTTCTGATGCCATTAACTACATGGAAGAAAATCTTCTGGTGGATCTTGCCCCTTATATCAATGACCCGGAGATAGGCGTGCCCAACTTTGAAGAAAGCATGTCTGCTGGCATGTATGAAGAAATTACACAATGGGGTGAGGATTCTATTTATCTGTTCCCCATCACGGCTACGGGTGAAGTGCTGTTTTACAACAAAACTCTGTTCGACAAATATAATCTGGATGCACCTCAGACATGGAGCGATGTAGAAGCGGCCAGTAAGGTGATTTATGAAAACGAGGGAATCCCCGGTTTTGGCACAGACTCTGTCACCGACACATACCAGTGCCTGATCCGTCAGGCTGGCAGCGGTTATATCGATGCCGAAAATAAAACGATGGATATTGACGAAGCCATTGGCAAAGAGAAGCTGCAGTGGTTTGCAGACGGCGTGCAGGCCGGCTATTTCCGCCTGGTGGGCGAAGACCAATACTTCTCCAACCCGTTCGGAAGCCAGGCGGTGGCGTCGTACATTGGTTCCAGCGCAGGCATCAGCTATGTTCAGGCGGCCATTGGCGATGCTTTTGAGATGGGCTGTGTGCCTATCCCGCAGGAGGGGCCTGTCAAATATATTTCCCAGTGGGCCAGCAACTATGTGTGCCTGAGCAAGGACGAAGCACATGCCCGCGGCGCATATCTTTTTATGAAGCATTTCGCTTCCGAAGAAGTAGTGGTAGATTGGGCCATTGCGTTCGGCGCGGTGCCGGTGTTTGCAGAGGCGCGTGAGAACGAACGCTTCCAGGAGTTTGTACAGACAGATGCGGCCATCAAGGCGCTGACGGAAGAAATTGACTATACGGGTATGCTGCCCAGTATACCTGGCGCCGCAGATGTGCGTACAGAAATTGACAAGATGATACAGAATGTTTCGCTCGGCCTTTCGGATGCAGACACGGCATACGATGCCTTTATCACCGCCAGCAACAATGCGCTTGCGGCGGGCTGACAGGCAGACGCCCTCATCGTGAAAGGCCGCCCGGCCGGACGAAAAGAAAAGACGGGAGGAAATGGGATGGAAAGCAAGCAGACAAAGTTTGTGATGTATTCGGGCCTTCACACAATTGGAGGCGTCAATATGTCCATCACTTACGGGAATGACCGCGTGATTTTTGAATGCGGCCTGGCATACGACCCGGCCACCGATGTCTTTGACGGAAGCGTCCGGCCCAGAGATAAAAACTGGGTTCGCGATAAACTCAGGCTGGGCATTCTTCCGCGCATCGAGGGCGTCTACCGCAGGCAGGACCTGGGGGATGACCCCCTCGAGAGCGCGGAGGAAAGCAGCCTGAATACAGCGGTGTTCATTACGCATCTTCATCTGGACCACATGGCCTTTATGGGCATGATTGCACCGCAGGTACCGGTGTACCTGCACCACAACGCCCAATGCATCGAGCGCGCGCTGGAGGCTACCGGGCAGGGAGTGGAAACGCTGGCGCGCACTTACTGTGATATTGTGCCGGGCCAGACTATCTATGTAGGCGAGATAGAAGTGCTGCCCATTCTGTGCAAAGAAAAAAGTTATTGTGATTTTTCCTTTTTTATCCGCACGCCGGACGGGACCATCCACTGGACAGGGGACCTCTGCCTTCATGGAACAGAGGCGGATAAAACATTGCGCCAAATGGAGTTTTTGAAACAGCAGGAGGTGGATGTGCTGCTGTGCGACTGCACTTCATTTATGGACAGCGTGATGAAGATGATGTACCCCACCATAAATGCAGCGGCCGTGCAGCCCTCGCCGGAGGTGCCGCATGGAATGCTGAGCGAGCAGGAATACTGCGATAATCTTTTTGAAAATATAAAAGGGCGCCGCGGCCTGTGCGTGTTCAATTATTACCAGCGCGAAATGGAGGACGCGGAAAAATTTATCGCATGGTCGGACGCAACAGGACGCCTGTGTGTGTTCGAGCCGGACGCAGCGTACATCGTATGGAAATTTTTCGGCACTGAGCCGTTTGTGTATCTGCCGGACACAGAGCCCTACAGCCTGCCGCGTGAACAGTGGCCTGCCTGGCTGAAACAGCTTGCCGCCCATGCAAAGTTTATTTCGCGCGAGGACATTTGGGCAAACCCCGCCGGCTATATGCTGCAAAACAGTTATCCGCATATTCTGGAACTGCTCGGCCTTCCCAACACGGGCGCGGCCTATCTGCATGCGGACGGCACGCCCATCGGCGAATTCGACCCGGCCTACGCCAACATGCGGCATATCGTGCGGCTTGCCGGCTTCGAATATGTGACATTTTTTTGTGAAAATTATTTTGGCCATGGCTATCCCTGCCAGGTGAAATATTTTGTGGATGAGGTGGACCCGCACGTGCTTATTCCATGCCATTCCTACAACCCGGAACGCCTTCTGCCCAACCATGGCAGGCAACTCTTACCGGAACTGTACCGAACTTATATTCTGAAAGATCACGAGTTGACAGAGAGGGAAAAATAACATGCCTAAACTTCTGGTGTTCTGTATCGATGCGCTGTGCGCATCCGATATCGCCTACATGAAAACGCTGCCTCATTTTGGCAGACTGCTGCGGGAAGGCGCGCTGGTGGAAAATATAGATCCCGTGTTCCCGGCGCTTACTTATACCTGCCATACATCCATCTTGACCGGGGTATACGCCGGCCGCCATGGCATCCTGCATAACGAAGTGCTGCGGCGCGGCGGGCAAAGCAGTGCGCCCTGGCACTGCATGAAGCAGGACGTAAAAGCGCCTACCCTGCTGGACGTGGCGCATGCGCACGGCATGACAGTGTGCTCGCTCAGCTGGCCTGTTTCTGGTGCGGCGGATTATGACATGAACATGCCGATGATCGTACCGTATCACTATACTGGATATGAGCCGGAACAATACCTTTCAGGCACAGCCACAGAAAACCTGATGCAGCGCTATTTCTATAAACACGGGCGCTTTCTGAAAGGGCCAGACCGCAGCCTGGATCTTTACACCATGGCTTTGGCGCTGGATATTCTGGAAGATTTTGAACAGCCGGATGTTATGCTGGTAAAAATGTGCGATCTGGATTCTGTCCGTCACACTTTCGGCGTGTTCCATGAGAACACCAAGGTGCAGCTTCACAGGCATGACGAGGAGCTGGGAGCACTTATGGAGGGCCTGCGCCGCAAGGGAATGTTGGAGCATACCAATATCGTGGTGCTGGGCGACCACGGCCAGACAGATATTCACGATGTGTTGCTGATGAACGTATTGTTCAAAAAGCACGGCCTGCTGGAGGCGGACGGCCAGGGGAATGTCACGCACTTTGATGCGTTCTGCCACTCCACCGGCCTTGCGGGGCTCATTGAAGTACGTGACCCGCAGGACGATGCCCTGATGCAAAAGGTGCGCGGCCTGCTCGAAAGCCTGAAAGAAGATGCGGATATCCAGCTCAGCACTGTGATGGATGCCCGGCAGGCGGAAGAGGCGTTTGGTGTGTGTGGCCCCTTTGATTTTGTCATTGAGAGCGCGCTGCCCATTTCGTTTGGAGAAAACGCAGCAGGAGAGCTTTGCTGGGGTTCGCGCCAGCCTGGCGATCACAAAATAGGTGCGGCTACACATGGCGGTACACCGCGCCGTGAGCAGGTGACCACATTTTTTGCATGGGGCCCTGCAGTGAAGCAGGCTGTAGTGTCGGGCCACCGCCCAATGGTGGATGAAGCGCCCACCATGGCGCGGATGCTTGGCTTGAACATGGAACATGTCGATGGCCGGCCCATTGAAGAAATTTTGAGGTGAAACCCATGCAGATCACAATAGAGCATCTCACAAAGCGGTTTGGCGACACAGTAGCTGTCAACGACCTGTGCGTTGCGCTGGAGAGCGGCAAGCTCACAGCGCTGCTGGGGCCGTCCGGCTGCGGAAAATCTACCGTGCTGAATATGATATCCGGCATTCTGCCTGTGTCTGCCGGGCGAATTCTGTTTGATGGAAGGGACGTTACGGCACTTCCGCCGGAAAAGCGCGGGGTGGGCCTTGTGTTTCAGAACTATGCATTGTACCCGCATATGACGGCGCTTCAGAATATCTGCTTTCCTATGGAGATACGGCATATTCCGAAAAAAGAACGTCTGGAGCGTGCCAGACAGCTGGCGGATATGGTTCATATCACACCTTATCTGGACCGTAAGCCGGCGCAGCTCTCCGGCGGCCAGCAGCAGCGCGTGGCCATTGCACGCGCATTGGCAAAAGAACCCCAGGTGCTTTTGTTGGACGAGCCCTTGAGCAACCTGGATGCAAAGCTTCGGGTAGAGATGCGCGAAGAGATACGGCGCATCCAGCGTGAAGCAGGCATCACTACCATCTTTGTCACACATGACCAGGAAGAAGCCAGTAGTATTGCCGACCAGGTCGTGCTTCTTCGTGAAGGCGTGCTGCAGCAGCGCGCTGCCGCGCGCGAACTGTATGACGAGCCGGCTAACCTGTTTGCAGCAGATTTTCTGGGTACGCCGCCCATCAACAAGCTCAGTGCAGTTATGCGCGAGGGCCGCGTTTTGCTGGACGGCAGTGATATCTCACTACCTGTTTCACTGAAAAAATCTCTCGCAGACGGCACAGCCGTTGTTTTGGCGGTGCGGGCCGAAAGCGTCCGCCTGGCAAAGCAGGCCGAAGCGTCATCCTTTGAAACTGAGGTGGAAGAACGCTATTCCATCGGCAAAGATGAGCTTGTGCTTTTGCAGGTGGGAGAAAGCCAGCACATACGCGGTTTTGTGCCCGGAGATAAAGTCATTCGGGAGGGAGATCGCCTTTTTGTTGCACTGGGGCATAAAGGCGTGTTCCTGTTTGATGCACAAACGGGGGAGCGTTTTGCATGAAAAAGAAAAAAGACGGCGCACAGGGCGCGCTTCAGTTAAAAAGCCTGTGGGAACCGGCTGTTTATCTGCTACCCTTCCTTTTAGGGCTGGCCGTATTTGTAGTATATCCTTTCATCAATGTGTTTCTGATTTCGTTCCAGAATGATTACAATATGATGACCGGCGCATTTTCCGGGCTTGGGGTGGAGAATTACCGAAAGATACTGGCGGACCCTAATTTCTTGAATGGCCTGCGCAATACAGCACTGTATGTGGTGTTTGTGGTGCCGGTGTCTACAGCCATTTCACTGGGCATTGCCTCTATGCTGAACGCCAATATCCGCTTGAAAGCCCTTTTTCAAACGTGCTATTTTCTGCCCATGGTCACATCTATTACGGCAGTTGGCCTTGTGTGGAAATGGATGTTTAACTATGACTATGGCCTTATCAATTACTTTTTATCCTTCTTTGGCATCGAGGCGGTCAACTGGCTCAATGACCCGAAATACAATCTGGCCGCGCTGATCATTTATGGTATTTGGAATATGCTGCCATTCACTACTATTCTGCTTTTATCCGGCTATCAGAATATTGACCCGCAGTATTACACGGCAGCACGGGTGGATGGCGCAAAGCAGGCGCGTATCTTTTTGCGCATCACAGTGCCTCTGCTGGCTCCTACCATTGGCCTGACGCTTATCGTAAACACCATTACTGCATCCAAGGTGTTTACCGAGCTGTTTCCCCTGTTCAATGGCAACCCCGGCTCGGCTTATTCATTGTATACAGTAGTGTATTACTTGTATGATATGTTCTATAAAAAGTGGGAGCTGGGCCCCGCGGCGGCAAGTGCTATTGTGTTGTTTGCCATTGTGCTCGTTTTGACGGCGCTGCAGCTGTTTGTTCAGCGCAAGTGGAAGAATTACTGAGGTGAAGCTGATGAAGGTGATAAAACGAATCATTTTATACACACTTCTTGCCATTGGCGCGCTGGTTATGGTGTTTCCCTTTTTTTGGATGCTGCTTTCTTCCGTGAAAACAGCTGCAGAGGTGAACACCATGCCGCCCACATTCTGGCCTGCCGACCCCGTGTTTGAGAACTATGCCTTTGCCTTTTCCAAAGCCCCGTTCGGGATCTATTTTGTCAATTCGGTAATCGTAACAGTAGCATGCGTGGCTACTACCATGTTCACCACAATTCTGGCTGCCTTTGCATTCTCAAGGCTTAAATTCCCAGGGCGGGATCTGCTGTTTTCTCTTACACTTTCCATGATGATGATTCCATTCGAAATGCTTATCATTACAAACTATTCCACCATCGTGGGGCTTGGGCTTATCGACACATTGCCCGCGCTGATCATTCCATTTATGACAAGTATTTTTTATACTTATATCCTGCGCAATTTCTTTTTATCAGTGCCGGACAGCTTGTATTATTCCGCACGGGTGGATGGGGCAGGCAACTGGATGTACCTTTGGCGCATCATGGTGCCTATTGCCAAGCCCGCCTTGGTTACCATTGGCCTGCTGAATGCCATCACCTGCTGGAATTCTTTTTTATGGTCTGTGCTGGTCACAAACAGTACAGAAGTGCGTACGCTGCCGTTTGGCTTATATGCTTTCATGACATCCAGCGGCATTCGTTATGAACGCCTAATGGCGGGGGGCCCTCTTTTGGTTGTGTGCTCCGTAGGGTTTGCCGA
>OGRJ01003145.1_pt1 | contig 10936 bp, 10 predicted proteins | sample 1553411 | NCBI WGS metagenome assembly OGRJ01 (sample SAMEA2580084, study PRJEB22360) | human gut metagenome | biome: human gut; feature: human-associated habitat; material: faeces | place: Denmark | collected 2008/2010
TCTTACCGCTGATCCCGATATCTACCAGTACATGTGTATTGTCAGATCCTACATAGATACAGTTTCCGCTGCTGCCACTGGCAATACTGCAAAATCTCATAATAATTTAATCCCCTCTTCTATTTGTTTCCAGGTTGTCTTCAGATCTCCATTATTTATAATAACATAATCCGAATGTTTCCTGAAAAATTCTTCAGAACCCTGTCGGGCGATGATACTCTCAGCTTTTTCTCTTGTATAGCCACGGCTGTCCATCAAACGCTGAATACGGATTTCTGCATCCGTATGAATATACCAGACATTGTTACAAAATTCCTCATAATGTTCTTCCAGAAGAAGTGCTGCCTCTATCACAAGCAATCTGCAACCTGCCTGTCTCTGTTTTCGGATTTCCTCTAAAATATATGTTTTGACAGCAGGATGAATAATAGCATCAAGACTTTGACGCATTAACTCATTACCAAATACTACATCAGAAACCTGCTTTCGGTCAATAGTTTTATCGTTTTTTATTATTTGTCTGCCAAATAATGCAATTACATGCTCATAGCAGAGTCCACCTGGTTCCATAACCAGATGTCCAATCTTATCTGCCTGAATCACATACGCATCATATTTCTGACTTAAGTAATCCAGAATCGTACTTTTGCCGGCGCCCACACCGCCGGTAATTCCTATGATTTTCATTTGTTACGCCTCATTATTTTGCTTCATACCAGCTGTTTCCTTCATGCATATCGACATCCAGTTCTACAGAAAGATGTACAGCTCCCTTCATTTCCTCTTCAAGGATGCGGGATACTGTTTCCACTTCCTCCTTCTTTGTTTCGATCAGAAGCTCATCATGCACCTGAAGAACCAGTCTGGACTGCAGCCCTTCTTCTTTCAGGCGCTGATATACCCGATTCATCGCGATTTTGATAATATCAGCGGCTGTGCCCTGAATCGGCGAATTCATCGCCACACGCTCTCCAAAAGATCTCTGCATAAAGTTACCGGATTTCAGTTCCGGAATCGGTCTGCGGCGTCCAAGCATTGTAGAAACATACCCCTTTTCTTTTCCATCCGCTACAAGTCCATCAAGAAATCCTTTGATCTTTGGATAAGTTTCAAAATATTTTTCGATATATTCAGCAGCTTCTTTTCGTGTGATACTCAGATCCTGACTCAGGCCAAAAGAGCTGATGCCATACACGATTCCGAAGTTAACTGCTTTGGCATTTCTTCGCTGCAGATCTGTAACCTCATCAAACGGTACATGAAATACTTGTGATGCAGTCAGTCTGTGGATATCTTCCGCCTCTCTGTATGCCTGAATCAGTTTCTCATCGCCTGACATATGTGCCAACACACGAAGTTCGATCTGTGAATAATCTGCATCCAGAAATACATACCCATCTTCCGGCACAAAAACTTTGCGGATCAGACGTCCAAGCTCCATACGCACTGGAATATTCTGCAGGTTCGGTTCTGTGCTGCTGATACGCCCGGTCGCTGTAATCGTCTGATTAAAAGTAGAATGAATTCTGCCATCCGCTTCAATCACTGCACTTAGACCATCTGCATAAGTAGATTTCAGCTTGGTAAGCTGTCTGTATTCCAGAATATCATTAACGATTGGCTGCTCTGGCGCAAGTTTTTCCAAAATATCAGCAGCTGTAGAATAGCCCGTCTTTGTTTTTCTTCCACCAGGGATACCCATTTTTTCAAAAAGAATCACGCCAAGTTGTTTGGGAGAATTGATATTAAACTCTTCTCCAGCCTGTTCGTAGATCAGCTTTTCAAGTTCTGCGATACGAACTTGGAGTTTCTCTCCATAAGCTTTAAGTTCCTCGCCTTTGACACGAATCCCCCATTTTTCCATAGAATCCAGTGTAAAGATTAATGGAAGTTCAATTTCTCTGTAAACATTCCACATTTCTGTTTCTTTTAAGGCATTTTCAATCGGTTCTCTGGTTGCATATGCCGTATAAGCCAAATGACACGCATAAGACATCAATCCATCAGAGGATTTTTCCCAGGCTGCCTTTAGAGAATCTTTGCCGAGCAGATCCGTTCGCGTCGGAAGTAAGGCTCCATCAAGATATTCTCTTGCAATATCGTCAAATGTATAAGAAGATTTTAATGGATTCAGAAGATATACTGCCACACCTGTATCAAATACATGGCCTGCATCCTCGAGTCCAACATGTTTCAACATAGATTTTACATCTATGGAACAGAGAATTGTACTGTCAGCGATTTCCTTCAATGCTGCACAAATATAATCACCGGTAAGCAATCCCTCAACCGGAACATAATAAATTTCTCCTTTGGTAAGAGCTATTCCAAGGCCATATACGCCTTCTTTATCAGAAAGCAATGCCACACCGATATAATTTTTCTCAGCAGCTTTCTTAAACAGTGCTTCTGCGCCTCCAAGATCACTGCAGGTAAAAAAATTCTGCTCAATCGTGTTCTCCGGTACAGCTGAAGTATCAAATCTTCCAAGAAGATTTTTAAATTCCAGCTGTTTACAGAGCTGATACGCTTCCGGAGTATAAAGATTCCCAAGTCTCGCCTCTTCATATACATATTCCAGCGGACTTTCTGTATTGATCGTAGCAAGTGCCTTGCTAAGTTCTGCAAGATCATAATGCTCTCTCAACGATTCCCGGGCTTTATTTGGTTTTATTTCTTCCAGATGTACATAGGCATTTTCAATTGTTCCAAACTCAACGATCATTTTGGTTGCCGTCTTTTCACCAACGCCTGGAATTCCCGGAATATTATCTGCCGAATCTCCCATCAAAGCCTTTAATTCTATAATCTGTGGCGGTGTTACCTGATATTTTTCAAGGACTTCTGCTGCATGAAAATTTTCGATAGTTGTCTTTCCTCTTGAGGTTTTTGGCAGACGAATCATAACTTTTTCTGTTGCCAGCTGAAGAAGATCTCTATCACCTGACAGGATTGTAACATCCATTCCTTCTTTTTCACTTCTGACAGCCAGAGTTCCCAAAAGGTCATCTGCCTCATATCCTGCTTTTGAAACAATTTTTATTCCCATTGCCGTAAGCATTTCCTTCATCAACGGAACCTGCTCTCTAAGTTCCTCCGGCATTGGTTTACGTGTTCCCTTATATGCTTCGTACATCTTATGGCGAAAGGTAGGCTCATGAAGATCAAAAGCAACTGTCAGATACTGCGGTTTCTCCTCCTCCAGGATACGAAAAAGGATATTTAAAAAGCCATAAACCGCACCTGTATGTTTTCCCTCTGCATTGGTCAGATCCGGAAGTCCATAAAAAGCGCGGTTCAGAATACTGTGTCCGTCTATCAATAATATCTTTTCACTCAAAATAATATCCTCCTGTATCATGTTATAAAAAGTGCGTTACTTCCATTACAAGAAATACAACAAATGATGCAGCCGCGATCACTACTGCCATAAAAAAAATCACAGACAAAAAATGCAGCCATCTTTTCTGGCGGATATATCTGCGTGATCGACGGATATCCTGTTCCAGAAGTTCCCGAAAATCAAGGACCGTACCATCTTCCTTCTCATCCAGCTGCTGAATTGCCTCATGAACGATAAAATATGTCTCCAACTCATCATAACAGGAAGAACAATGCTCTATATGATCCAGAAATTCTTCCAGTTCGTCTGTGGACAATGTATGCTTGATATATCTGGCAACCAGTGTTTCTGCCTGTCTGCAGTCAATACCTGACAACGTTCTTCCTCCTTTTTTTCAATATCATATTACTGAAAAGATTATAATTTCACTGTTTTGTAGTATAACACAAAAAGAGACGTTTCACAATGAGAAACGTCTCTTTCGTACAGCTGCTGTTCATAGTAATTCACATGGCAATATTATATCTTATCGGTTTCCTCTTCGGAAGTTTTCAAAGTATCTTCTACCACTGGTGTAGGAGTTTCGAGAATCTTCATAAATTCTTCTCCGGTAATCGTCTCATGCTCATACAGATACTGCGCAAGTTCATGGAGTTTGCCGATATTATCCTGAAGAATCTTCAGCGCTTTTTCATGCTGTTTGCGAACAAGTTCCACAACTTTTTTATCCAGCATTGTCTGTGTTTCAAAAGAGCATGTCAGGCTGGAATCACCACCCAGATATTGATTGCTGACACTTTCCATCGCAACCATATCAAAATCATCACTCATGCCATAACGCGAGATCATGGCTCTGGCAATCTTTGTTGCCTGCTCAATGTCATTGGAAGCACCTGTTGTGATCGAATGAAAAATCAGTTCCTCTGCAGCACGACCGCCCGTAAATGTTGCTATCTTATTTTCCAGTTCTTCTTTACTCATCAGATAATGTTCTCCATCATCTACCTGCATCGTATATCCAAGAGCACCGGAAGTACGTGGTATAATCGTAATTTTGTGTACCGGTGCAGATTCTGTCTGTTTAGCTGCTACCAAAGCGTGTCCGATTTCATGATAAGATACGATCAGTTTTTCTTTATTAGAAAGAACACGGTTTTTCTTTTGATATCCGGCAATTACAACTTCAATACTTTCTTCAAAATCTGCCTGTGTGGCAAATTTACGTCCATCACGTACTGCACGAAGCGCCGCTTCATTGACAATATTGGCAAGTTCAGCTCCGGAAGCGCCGGCAGCAGCCTTCGCTATATCATCAAAACGAACGGTATCTGCAATCTTGATTTTCTTTGCATGTACCTTCAAAATCTCCTCACGGCCCTGAAGATCCGGAAGTTCTACCGGAATTCGTCTGTCAAAACGTCCCGGACGAAGAAGTGCAGGGTCAAGAGAATCCGGACGGTTTGTTGCCGCAAGAATTACCACGCCTTTGGATCCATCAAAGCCATCCATTTCTGTAAGGAGCTGATTCAAAGTCTGTTCACGTTCATCATTGCCACCTGTAAATCCAGCTCCATCACGTTTCTTACCAATTGTATCAATCTCATCAATAAATACAATACATGGTGCTTTTTCATTTGCCTGTTTAAAAAGATCACGTACTTTGGCCGCGCCCATACCAACAAACATTTCTACAAACTCAGATCCCGAAATAGAGAAAAACGGAACTTCAGCTTCACCTGCAACTGCCTTGGCAAGAAGAGTCTTACCTGTTCCAGGAGGACCCACAAGCAGTGCACCCTTTGGCATAGACGCCCCAATTTCTGTATACTTCTGCGGATTATGCAAATAATCAACGATCTCCGTCAGAAGATCTTTTGCCTCATCTTCACCTGCAACATCAGAAAATTTAATTCCTGTAGAAGATTTCACGTATACCTTGGCATTACTTTTGCCAAAAGACATTGCACCACCAGGGCCGCCACCCATAGATGACATTATCTTCTTACTCAGCCAGCGACCAATAAAAATAAAGATCACGATTGGTACTACATAGCTGAGAAGCAGTGTCATCAGTATAGAAGGACTTTCCGGAAGAACTTCATCCATTGTTACCCCTGCATCCAACAGGCGATTAACCAGATCAGAGTCATCCATCTTGACAGTTTTACACAGAACCATATTCCCGGAATTACTGTCTTTCATCTCATAATATATATAATTTTCTTCTACTGTAGCCTTTGTTACATTCCCATCTTCAACATTTTCAATAAACGTAGAATAGTCCGTCTTCTGCACGCTTCGTTCCTGTACGGCCGGAACAACCAGCATATTCAGAAGAACGATGATAACACCTGCAATGATATAATATACATACATAGGTATTTTCTCTGGTTTTTTGTTCCCAAACTTCATTTATCTTTTGTCCTCCAAATCTTCGAAAGTCCCGGTATTTAGTATCTCCGGATTCTTTCAAAATCATTTATGTCATGTACCATATCATTTTTCTTTCCAAGATTCAATGTCCATTCTATGAAATTTTATAAACTTTTCATAAAAAAGCTACAATGTTGATAATCAAAAAAGCTCTCTGATTATCAGAGAGCCTGAGTTAAGTGCCGCTGGCCGGACTCGAACCGATTTTTGAAGAAACTCGCAAATACCAGTAAATACAAGAAAAGTCTGGAAACCCTTGTAAAATCAATGTTTTTATTATGTTCTCTGTCACTATATAAAGATAGCAAAAACATAAAAAATGCTTACTGGTTCTCACGAAAGTTCACACGAAATGATGATACAATATTCTCCCGGCAGATGGGTACCTGCCGGGATTTCTTCTTGTAATTTATTATTGTTTCTTGATAAACCACGATGCAACAAATCCATAGTACTTACCATCAATCCGGATATAATACCAGTTCGAGCCGTCTGCTGCCTTAATGGTATCGCAGACATCTACCAGATTCCCTTTCTTGAGGAGTGGCCACTTTTTAATCTTCGGATTCTCTGCACCAGCCCAGGAACGAACATTGAGTTCGTTTGCTGTGACTTTTCCTACCCATTTCGGAGTCTTGCTCAGATTGACGGCAGTCTCTGTCGATGTTTGATCAGCTACTACTCCATAATCGATCCACACATATCCATCAATAGAAGAATCTGTAAGCTTGTACTTTTTATTGCGGCAGGCCCCGCCGTTGGCAACCACGCCTGCTGCACTGGATGTGTTTCCTTCATTCGTATACACATACTTTGTGTCGTACGTCCGCACGGATCCAATGTGTGAACCGTTCCTGAAGATGATCAGTGCACCTTTCTTTGGTGTCTTCTTCCATGTACCTGTGTTTTTCGCATGAGCTGTCACACTTTTACAATTGTAGAAACCGCCACCCATAATCTGCAGCGCCTTTGTCAGTCCAAATACTTTTACCAGCTTCCAGAACTGGTATTCCGCACACCATGGCTGTCCCTGACATCCCGGCTGTCCCCAATTATCTACATCACGGGCAAATTTGGTGTAGTTATTGTATCCGGCGTTTATCTGGAAATCATCAAGATGAGCGTTTGTGCGTTTTTCCAGATACGGTTTATCGCCGCCATTGTTTGCGTAATAATCGCCGAGTTCTGTGAATTTTTGTAATTTTGTTTTGCTCACTGTTGCTTCTCCTTTCTGTTCCGTCCGATAATCTGTATAGAACACATCCATATCAACATTTCCACTGATTCCTGAGGCTTTTCCCTTGCTGGAATACTGCCATCCTACACCCACATTCGGACGTAATCTTTCCTGTACAGAGCCGTTGTCGTTTGCCGGATAACGAGCAATCCAGCAATCATACTGTTTCAGTGTATCAGTCAGAACGTTGTTGTACCAATCAAGATTGCAATAGATTCCAACTTTATAACCGGCTTTCTTGATTCTGGTCAGAAACGCTACTGTAATATTCTCGATAGCCTGTTTTCCAAGGCTTCTCTGCTGCGCCCATTCAAGGTCGTAGAATACTGGGAAATCAAGTCCGCGTCCTGCCAGAACTGCGATAACCGCTTCTGCTTCATCAATCGCCCGTGCCGGTGTTAAAGCGTAGCTGTACTTATATCCTCCGATAAGAATTCCGTTGGATTTGCAGCCTTTGTAATTATGTTCAAAAGATGTATCGACTCCAGATTTTTGATGGATTCTCAAAATTGCAAACTTAATTCCAGAATTCGATACTTTTGACCAATCTGGCTTGCCTTGATACGACGATACGTCAATGCCTTTAATTTCCATATTTTCTCCTTTCACATACATTTTCTAAAAGTTGGATGGTATCCCAAATTTCTTCAATCGGCTTACCATGTCCATTAATGTACAAAAGTAAATCAAAAATTACAGACCATAGTTTCCGTATGATTTCCTCATTACTCATATTGTGCCAATAAGGATTCGATCTCATTGATTCTGTCTCTTACTTTCTGTCTATCAGAGTTCAATTTTTCCATATCATAAGGGATTTTCTGACCAGCAAGTTGATATTCGAGAGCTTTTACGACTTTCCAATCTCCAATTTCGGATGTGTTAGCCTGTAATTCTGAACGTAATACTCTAAGTTCTGCTTCCAATTCTTCTTTTTTAATATCTTGTTCCATTTCTTTCCCCTTTTCCAAACAAGGATGAGTATAATGCATCCATGTTCTTAATAGTATAGGCTTTGGCATATTTCTTTGTAGTACCTCGCCATGTTTTATAGTGTTCTTTAATGTAATCCAAAGATATTTCCCCATGCAAATATTTCTTATAGAACGATTTCAATTTTCGCCTTTCACGAACTATATTGCTTTTCACGGGTCTGCGGACAATCTTTCCAGTATCCGTCAGGGCTATAAACTGTTTGAGAAATACAAAACCTTTGCTCAGTTTGCATATCTGTGTTTTCTTTTCGTTAAGAGTCAACCCTAATTCATCAGATATTTTTCGTATCTTTGGTAACAGGTTCTTCAAATATTCTTTGTCATAATGAATGATATAAAAATCATCCATGTGCCTCGCATAAAACTTATTCCCCGCTACGACTGTACAATACGTATCAATCGGAGTCGGATAAAACACACCGAATATCTGAGATACTTGAGAACCAATTCCAAGACCTATTCCAGTGTCATTATATGAGCAGATAATTGTTTCCAAAAGATTCATTACATCTTTGTCATGTATATGCTTGCTCAAAGCCAAAAGTAATTTATCATGCGGTATACTTTCAAAGAATTTGCGAAAATCACACGTTAAAATATATCCGTTATTACCATATTCTCTGTAATATCTTCTCAGATGCTTTGTTAATTGTTGCCTGGTGAACTCAACACCTTTCTGTTTAATCGAAGCACCATTATTATATATTAATTTCGGATAAAGAATTGGCTCTAAAATGTTATCGCAGACTGCTCTTTGTAGAACCTTGTCCCTGATACTCGGCGATTTGATATGCCTTATTTTGCCACGCTCAGACACATCGAATTCTACATAATTGTCTGGAATATAAGTTTTGCTTTTCAACTGCGTTTGTAATGCACATAAATTTTGGAGTATATTTGATTCGTACTTTTGTATGGAACACTTCCAATCAACTCCTCTTTTGCATTTTTGAAACGCATCATAAAGCACATTTAAATCTAGCAGTATTTCATAATTGTTAGTTACCATGTTATACCTTTTATAAAGTCACACGCTCATAGCTTTTGGACGTATCCATCAGCGTCATGTGAGCTATTTACCATTACTGGATGGATAACGCTTCCTTCGTAAAATATGCGTTCACTTAAGGTGATGTCAGCATACCATTCAAATCGCGGTCGAACGAAATTGTTCGCATTGCTAGCGTCATTGTAGTTGGAATTCCCATTGTTGTTGCAATTGCAGAACTCAGACGCAGACGTTTACAAGCGTTACCCCAAATATTATTTATATGGTTTCTTTAATCTATCTTTTCTCTTTTTATTATCACCCTGCCGCCAACCTTTTAACAAATCAACTTCTTTTTCTATCTTTTCTACGATAGGTTGAAATTTATTAATGTCAGTCTCAAAACAAGCGACAATATATTGTAATTCCTGAATAAGTGAGTAGCATTCAGATATGGCTATATCCTGATATTTCCGTCTTACAGCATATTCTTCATTCAAGAAATCATCGGTCGGATATATCGAATTTGCTCGAGTGATATTATGAATAATAGACTGTAGAATTTTCATGATTATATCTCGTTCAAATTCAACGAACCAAGACGGATATTCACATTGGAATTCTTGATTTGGGCTTACTCCGTAACTTGCAAAGATTTCATCGATTGTAGCCTTATCAGATTCATCCATATTTCTGACAACTCTCGTAACCGACCTTGCGTTTCTTTTTGTTCCAAAATCTCTGAGCATCCACATGGTAATTGCTTTCCTCATCTCTATAGCATTTTTATAGAATTCCATAGAAGAAAGGCTTCTTAAATTCTTTAAAACCGACATTTATTATTTCCTTTCATCTGTTTATTATCTCCACCCACCACGGGGTGGAGATGCGAAGATTCGCTATGCTACGATTACGAAGCGCGGCCGAACGAAACCGTCCGCATTGCCAGCGCCACCGTAGCCGGAATCCCCACCGTCGTCGCAATCGCAGAACCCAGACGCAGACGCTACATCTTTCAGCCAGTAATAAGCGGAACGATTATTGATTGCAGATTTTGAATTTGCAAATAATTCAAACTGATGATTTGCATTTCCTGTATCGTATCCGGAAGATGACCATGCGATCGAGCCATATAGTTCAGTTTCACTCATAAGGATTGCCTGGGCATCCATCCATTCCCAATTATTTGAACATCCATTAGATGAACCATACCTGTTTACACCATTAGCATTGATACTATTTGATACAAGTTCTCGTGTCGTTTTTAAGTGACTTCCGAACTCCGCATATAACTGCTGATTGATAGTTGCATTAGAGGCAGTCGAGCCGCTTGTGGCGATAGCACCTAATACAGTTGTATTCATTTCTGAGCCTTTATAACCGCCGACTGTTGTATTCGTTGGATTCATTCGGCTTCTGCCAAAATGCTGGCTTCCGCCAAATCCTTTACCTGGAACCATAACAAAATGATTCGGTGTCAAATTGATATTATCTCCGTTATGTGCAAGTCCGCCGATTGACGCAATCGTTACCCAATCACTTCCAGTTAACTGTTGTGTCGAATCTGGATTTTTTGCAGAAATTGTGCGTGACAACTGAAAATAATCACCAACGTAGATATCTTCAAAGAGAGAATATCCGTCTGTTCCATTAAGACGTTTCCACAATGAGCCGTCATTGTAGTACGAAGTGATGTCTTTTGGCTCAAGGCGTGGGATGTTGTGAGACATTCTGGATAATGCAGATTCCGCCACAGACTGCATTGTGACCTGCTTATTCGACTTTCCAGATGCGTCATATGCTAAAAAGGTATCCGTGTCCGCTGGTTTTGCTTTTACTGGATATTCATTAAATTTTGCCATATTAATTCTCCTTTTCTATATTGAACTCTATATACTGATTTCAATGGTGACTCATGCACCAACAGAACTGTGACTATT
>OGRJ01003152.1_pt1 | contig 10898 bp, 9 predicted proteins | sample 1553411 | NCBI WGS metagenome assembly OGRJ01 (sample SAMEA2580084, study PRJEB22360) | human gut metagenome | biome: human gut; feature: human-associated habitat; material: faeces | place: Denmark | collected 2008/2010
TGGAATTTCATTTGTAAGTGCGCTATAATTTTATAAAAACAAACAGATCGGAAAGGACAAAAAACGAATGAAAAATACATCTGCCACAGGAAAGAAAAATAAGGCGGTGGAATATGTTACAGAGGGCGTAAAGGTCAAGGTTGTTTATCCGGACAACATTCCCGAAGTCATTAAGCAGCAGAAACTAAACCAAATGTACGATATTTTCTCCGGTGCAATGTGCCGCAACTCCGATAAAAAAGTTGCTGAGTAATCTGGCATATCTACAAAAAATAGTTACAGTTTCAATCAGACTGTTGCAATTTTCGGACGGCTGCGCTATGATAGTGGTGTAAAACCAACTGCCCGATTGCAAACAGTGATCGGAGGAAAACAATGACAAAACAGAACAGATCCACAAATGGAATTACGGCAATTTATGTTCGCCGTTCTGTCAGCGATAAGGATAAGGGCAACAATTCACTTTCTATCGCTGCACAAAAGGAGGAATGTGTCAGATACGCAGGAGAATGTGAATATCAGATCTACTGCGATGACGGGAAATCAGGAAAAGATATTCAGCACCGTCCCGCATTTATGCAGATGATGCAGGATGCCCGTGACGGACTGATCGGCAGAATTATTGTAAAAAAGTACGACAGATTCAGCCGCAATATGCGTGAGTATCTTAATATTACAGACGAACTGGACAAATACGGTGTGACGGTTTATTCGCTCTCTGAACCGTTCAATACGGAAACCAAAGAGGGACGTATGATGCGTAACAATCTGCTGAACTTTGCAGAGTTCGAGCGTGAAACCATTGCTGCAAGAGTCGCTGATGCTTTTCAAACCAAAGCAAGAGAAACCGGTTTTTATCAGGGCGGTAAGGTACAGTTTGGCTATCAGTCTGAAAGACGTACTGTAAATGGAAAAACCGGCTCCGTTCTTGTTCCGACTGAAAATGCAGAAGCTGTGCGTGTGTCCTATGATTTGTATCAGCACGCAGAAAATTCTCTTGCTGACGTCATCAGATATTTGAACGAAAAAGGTATCAACGCCAGAAGAAAAACTTCAAAAACCAGATCAGGTATCTCCAATATGGACAGATCACATCTAAGCAGAATACTTTCCAATGCTCTGTACGTCCGTGCTGACAAGGAAGTATACCGATACTTTCTTGCAAAAGGATATGAAATGCTTGACGATATGGAAGATTATGACGGTATTCATGGCTTATTTGTTCACGCCAACAATGACGGTTCGCATTTTGTAAAAATCGCATATCATGAGGGACTTGTTCCTGCGGATGTGTGGCTCAGAGTACAGGACAGAAAAGCACATCAGAGTAAGTTTCCGTCCAATGGTAAGGCAATGAATTCATGGCTGGTAGGTCTTGTAAAGTGTGCTTGTTGTGGTTACGCTCTTCTATTTAATCACGGAAGAAACAGAGATGGTTCCAAGCAGTATTACCGTTTTGTAGACTTTGGAAAAACAACGTTAGCAGGCTGTCCCACTTCTCAACCGATCAGAATCCGTCCGAAACAGGTTGAAGACGCAGTATTCAGGGCTATGCAGGAGCGTATTGAACAACTGAACATTGCCAAGCATGAAACAGGCAAACCTGATGCGGAAACAGAGGGCATGAAAACAGAACTTGTATGCATTGATAATGAAATCCAGAAGCTTATGGAGAAGCTTGCTGATGCTGATGATATACTTTTCGACTACATTCAAAAACGCATCAGCACGCTGCATGAGCAGAAATCAGAGCTTGAAAAGAAAATGCAGACCATGAGCCGTAAGCGTAAGACAATTGATACAAAGCCTCTGGAGAAACCTATGAAACAGTGGGATAAGCTGACGGTACAGGAAAAGCACGCTGTGGCTGTCTCTATGATCGACGTTGTGCTTGTATCAGATGAAACAGGCATTGAAATTAAATTCAGCATATAAAAAAAGACGGTTTTAAGCCGTCTTTCTAATGGTTAAGGTGTTGCGTTGGGCGTACCGGTTGCAAATACCGTTCCTCGACCGCCTGTAAGCTCGTCAAGGTATCGGCACTTCATAAACAGGTCGGAGGATTTCTGTGCTTCCGTTTGAGCGATACCGCCCACATTACGCATTTTGGTGTAAAGATAGAGGTTCTTGTAATAATGACTCTCGTCAATAAAAAGCCTGTCCACACCGAGTTCTTCAAAGGTAACAACATCGTCCTTGCGGCTTTGGTCGTTGAGCTTTTCCAGCTTTTGCTTCACGGACTTTTTAGACTTTTCAAGCTGTTTAATGGAGAAGTTTTCTCCACGATTTCGCTTCAAATCCATAATACCGTCTGTCAGTTCTTCAAGCTGTTGCTCAAGAATTGCCCTCTGTCTTTCAATGGACATCGGGATTTTCTCAAACTGAGAATGACCGATAATTACTGCGTCGTAATCTCCCGTAGCAATTCGACCGCAGAACTTTTTGCGGTTCTTGGTCTCAAAATCTCGCTTTGTCGCCACAAGAATATTCGCCGCCGGATAGAGCTGCAAGACCTCCGCCGCCCATTGCTCGGTTAAGTGATTCGGGACTACGAACAGAGACTTATTGCAAAGTCCGAGTCGTTTGGACTCCATAGCAGCCGCCACCATCTCAAAAGTTTTACCTGCACCGACTGCGTGTGCCAACAGCGTATTGCCGCCGTACAGAATGTGTGCAACCGCATTTTTCTGATGTTCACGGAGTTCGATTTCCGGGTTCATACCGTTGAAAACAATGTGGCTTCCGTCGTACTCACGGGGTCTTATACTGTTGAACTTTTCGTAAGTTTTTCTCGGCGGGCAGGGTCATCCCATATCCAGTCCTGAAAGCCCTGCTTTATGAGTTCCTGCTTTGCCTGTGCGATTGCCGTTTCCTTTTTATTGAGAACTGCTTTCTTTTTGCCCTCGTCATCTTCGATATAGTCAAAGATACGGACATCTTTCAGGTTCAGTGTTTCCTCAATTATCTTATATGCGTTGATGCGGGAAGTACCGTATGTGCTGTACGCTTTTACATTGGAACGGTCGTAGCTCTTTCCCTCAATGTTCCATTCGCCGGTAAACTGAGAGTAGTGAACCTTGATATTCCACTGTGCATAGCGTGGCGTATCGAGAAACTCAAACATAAACTGTTGGAATATTTCGGGCGGTATCCAAGTCGCACCGAGCCTTACGGAAATCTCGCTTGCCGTCAAATCCTTTGGCTGCACCTTTTCAAGTGCCTGCACATTGACGGTGTAATCTTCGGGATACAGTGCCGCAGACCTTTTGGCTGTCGCCAGCTTCTCACGAACATTGCCCGACAGATATTCGTCTGCCATCAGATACTTCGGCTCATAGGAATTACCGTACTCATAAAGGGGATTTAAGAAGATTACACCCTTTAAGTCAGCGAATAATTCCTCCTCACTTTTGCCGGACAACTCCATCATATATTCCATATCAATGGCTGCTTTTTCGCCCATAGAGACAGCGAGAGCCTCGTCTGCGGTGTCAACCTCCGTTACCGGCTTGTGCGGTTTAATCGTCCTTTTGAAGAACATATCCGCCTTGCGTTCCAGTTCGCCATTTTCGTCCAAGACCTCAAGAGCAGAGAGCAGAGCATAGGAGCTGTCATCGGAAAAGGCGGAAGTATTGGCACGGCTGTTAATCAGTCCGTACTTCTTTGTAAAGCTGTCATACAGTGTGTTCAGCTTATCCTGTGCCTGTTTGATTTCGCTGTCCGGGTAATCCTCGGTTTGCAGTTCAATCAAGTTACGGACGCAATCTCTTATCCCAATCATACCCTTAATGCGGTTCTCAGCGGTTGCAGATACCTCCACCGGGGACATACGGGAGTTCTCACGGAAATAGATTTTATCGTCCAAAATTGTGTAAGAGAAGTTCCTTACCGTAGGGTCTGCCGGGATAGAATTATCTTCTTCCTCCAGCTCGTCGACAACCTCGTATTCGGAGATTTCTCCGTGAATGTTTGAGACTGCTTCGTTCAAAAGCTCCGAAAGGTCGGCATTTTCAAACGGTTCACAGGTTGCTTCCGGTCCGAAGCGACCGCTTACCATTTTCATTTCGCCGAGTATCATTTCCGGGTGCTGAACAAAATATGAGTTCATCCTTATACCGTTTTCGTCGGTGTCAAGATGAACCCAATCCGGTTCAATATCTATGAGCCTGTCTCGCTTTTGCAAAAACAGAATATCGGATACAACCTCTGTTCCGGCATTGCCTTTGAAGGTGTCATTCGGAAGTCTGATTGCTCCGAGAAGCTCCGCCCTCTGTGCGATATATTTACGCACATTGGAGTTTTCCTTGTCCATAGTTCCTTTGCTTGTCACAAGAGCCATCACACCGCCGGGGCGTAACTTATCAAGCGATTTTGCAAAGAAATAATCGTGGATTAAGAAATTGTACTTGTCGTATCGTTTATCGGAGACTTTGAAATCTCCGAAAGGCACATTGCCGATAATGCCGTCAAAGAAGCTGTCGGGGACATTTACTTCCTCAAAGCCCTGTGCCGCAATGGAAGATTTCTGATAAAGCTGCTGAGCGATACCGGCTGAAATGGTATCAAGCTCAACACCGTAAACCTTTGCGTTTTCCATTGACTTGGGCAGCATACCGATGAAATTACCGATACCGCAGGACGGCTCAAGCAGGTTGCCCTCCTGAAATCCCATCTGTTCCAACACCTTGTAAATGGCGGTAGATACTTCGGGCGGAGTGTAAAAGGCGGTCAAGGTGCTTTCTCTTGCCGACGCATATTCCTCCGGCGTTAGGATATTTTTCAGCATTGCATACTCTGTATGCCAAGCTCCTGCTCGTTCGTCGAAGGCTTCGGGAATACCGCCCCAACCGACATATCTCGACAAGATTTTCTGCTCGTCAGGTGTTGCAAAACGGTTTTCGTTTTGACAATCCTTCAAGACCTTAATCGCTGCATAGTTTCTGTGAAAACGCTCTTTTTTGTTCACTTCTTCAACCTGATTATTGGCAAGGTCAAAGTTGTGTCGCTCCGACATCGGAATATCCGGGTGGAGGTCAAAGCTCTTTACCTTTGACTTTTTCTTTTGCTCCCAAGCGGGGACAATCGGTTCAGGCTCTTTGTCGTAACCGTTGCCGATACGAACACCCTCGTTATACATTTCCTCATAACTGTCAAAACCGTTTTGAGTAGCAACGATTTCTCTGTAATCCTCAATCGGTACATTTCCGATGTTCGTTGCCACCATATCAGTTCTTTCAGCGTTTTCAATGAGTGCTTCCATTGTGGCGGAGGTACAGTCGGTCAAATCCGGTGTCCTGTGAAATTCTCGGTCTGCGTCCTCAAACCATTCCGTGCCTACATCGGCAAGCTTCTGATTTGCAATACTGCCGAGGTAATCAAAGAAATCCTCAGCCGAGTCATATTTCCGTACAGCTTGCTGTATATCGTCAAAAGAAAGCGTATTTGTAACATACTGACCTCCGGCATTGCTGTCGGGGTTATAGTACATCCAAGTTACACTTTCATTGTCCCGGTCAATAAAGAAGGCGTCGTCATAACCGGTTTTCGGACTGAAATCCGGTACGGTTTCAGTATCGTTTTGAGCTTTATTTTCGCCTGTAACGGTTTTTTCTTCCGCCGGTAATACACTGACCTTCAAGTGGTCGTTCATCGGATTTTCACGCACTTTGCGGTCAAATTCTTCCCTTGAAAGTTCCTTGTTGAATAAGGGCATATCGAAGTCATAGAGCATTACACGGTTTTCATCAAAGGACAAAATCTCATACTGAGAAGCCCCGATATACACACTGTCGCCGAGATGATATTCATACTGTGCTTCCGTTTCGTCCACTTTGTTTTCAGGCTCAGGCGGTGCGGTAGAGAGTATCTCTCGGTTTTTTCTCTGCTCTGCAAGCTCGGCTCGCCGTTCTTCCTGCTTTTCAAGCCATTCCGGGTACTTTTCTTTTTCCTTTGGATTTAAGTATCTGTCCATTCGGATAAGGTCTCCGATACGCTTTTCCACCTGAGACCAAGAAAGTGTAATGTGCGGCTTGTCGCTTCCGATACCTTTTGAAATTGTGATACCTTTTCCGTCGTGCTGTTCGTCAATGCCTGCACCGATGATGACAGGGTAAGAGCCGCCCCAACCGTATTCGTTTTTCAAGAAGTCGGCGTTCTCTTTTGCGGAAAGGCTCTTTTCAAACTGTTCATAGATACGCATTTTGCCCTCGGAAACTCCGCTTCCACGGGTCAGTACAGCGTCTATGATTTCCTGAGAAAAAGTAAAGGCAGAGGTTTTTTGTTTCTCTGCCTGATTTCCCATAATGAGAGTCAACTGACCGTCCATAGACGGAATCGGTTTCATTGTATCGGTCAATTCTCCCAAAAGTCTCATTGCTTCAAAATGCTGTGCGATAACGCCCCAGTCGTAGAAGCTCTGAGCGGTTCTGTTTTCGTATTCGCCCTCCCACAAGTGGAGGACATTCTGAAATGTTTTGTAGCCGACAAGCCTGCCGTTGCTTAAAGGTAGCTGTGTGTAATCGTTGTTGAAAATACCCTTGATATATTCGGTACGGGTCGCATTGTCCGTATTTCTCTCATAGAAGTCTTTGATTTCTTCCTTTGAAGCGGACAAATGCGGGGTAGTGCCGAGTATCTCTCGGATAGTATCATCGCCACCGAAAAACGGCAGGCTCTTGTCCTCGTGGTTTCTGTCGTAATACTCTAAGCGAATATTACCTGATTCTTCACGATTTCCTGTGCCGAGTTCCTGATGTTGTTCATCAGGCGAACCCACTTCATCATATCTTCCGCTTTCATCTGCTCCGTCAGCCCGGCTTTCTGTGCCATCTGCTTCACGAGAGTTTCCTCCAGTTCGCTGGCTCTCTGCTGAACCTCCGCCAAGTGACTGTTCAGAATCCCTTTCGTCAGAAGATTGTAGTACAGGATTTTGTGATGTTCCTTCAGATAAGTTCTCCTCATCTGCGACCATCTGCCGAGAGTTACTTCCGTCTGCTCCGGCAGTTTCAGGTTCGGAAGATTGTAATCTCCCACCATCGTGTATGTGATTTCGCTCATCGCTTTGACTCCTTTCGTCTTTGATGTCTTTATTGTATTCGGATTGCCCCTGTTCATCAATTATGCGATTTTCCTTACTGAGCGTGCTGATTGTTCTGCTGACAGGAAGCAACGCCATTTCAGCAATGTCGCTTGTAGCAATACCCACCGCATTGAGAACTTCCTGTGAATTGAAGCTTGAAATCCCGACAAAGTCATCGGGAGAATAAACCTTGTCTGCGTCCAGTCCCAATCGTGCCATAACCATATATGATACGCTGTTTCTGACAAGCTCCAAATACAAGGCATTTGCTTCGTCGGCAGACAAATACTCAATATCGCTTCCTGCACCCAAACTCATAAAGTCGGAGATATAGTCTGCGATGTTGTCCTCAACGGCATTGGCAATGCTCTCTTTGACGACATTTTCAATACTCGTTGTATCGTTTACCGCCCCGAAAGTGTTTTCAAGCGTTTCGATAACCTCTGCTTCATAATCGGGTCTCATCTCCCAAATCGGAACAGGGCGGGAATGTCGACTTTCGTGGGTGTCCGATATATCAAAGTAATGAATCAGCCTTTGACGGCTTCTGTCTGTGTCCTCAAATACGGCAATACCCTTTGCTCCTCGGTTTACCCAGCGACCGAAAGTACCGTTCCATCGTTCGATTTCAAGCACGGCTGTTGCATCGGGTCTTTGGGCATAAATGAGAAGCTGTTCATCAAATCGGAGCCTGAAATTTCTGCCTGCTGTTTTCAGAAACGATTGCCAGTTTACCGGATTGTCTGTAACTGCAAAACAGGTTCTTTCATACAGCTCTGAAATCAGGTCAAATTTTCTTGCCACCTCGTCTGCACCTCCTTATCGTGTTTTTTCTTTGTCCTTTGCGGATTTCGTGTTTTCTTTTGCGGCTGGTTCTACGGTATGACCGTTTCTCTCGCAAAGCTCGGCAAATTCGCAGATATGGTAGAGATTTGTGCCGACCTCCAAATGGTAGTCGTCGATATATCTGCAAGTTCTCTCCATTGTTTTGCCGTCGCCGAGCTTGATTGAGATTTTTTCTCCGTCCGCAATGCGAAACTGCTCCTGATAGTGCGGGTCAATAAATCGGATACCACGCTCGGTATTTTTCAAGTGGCTGTTAAGCCACTCTTTCTGATAGCAATAGCAGTACAGATTGTATTCGCCCCTGTTGGGGTTAAACCTCATAAGATAGCTGTACTTTTCCGTATCAAGACGAATACCGTAGTGGTTGCGGTCATCATTAAAGGAGCTGTCGGGAGTGGAATAGCAGTAAGAGGACATAGACTTTCTGCCGGACAAAACATCGCCGTCACGCAATCCGTTTATCACATCATCAAATTCAGCCTTAAATTCATCGGTTTTCAAGTCTTTTCTGAAATCGTTCCAAGTCGTCCAAAACTCGTTCCCGTTAGAACCGAAGTCGGCTCGCAAATATCCGATAAGACCGGTCTGCATAGAGAGCTGCTGACTTTGGCTGAAGGTGTACTTTCGCTCCGCTTCGGTCAATACTCTGTAATCCATTTTCATCACCTCGCTTGTTCGTTTGGTTGTCTTTGCTTTGGAATAGGAAAACCATAAACTCCGGCAATGTCATCGCCGAGCCTTTTGGTAACTCGTGTGATGTCGGCTCTTGTGGCTTTTCCGTTATAGATTTTATCTTGCAGATTTTCAATCTGCGTATCGGTAACACCGTCTTTGAATACACGGTAAAGATAATGGTTTGTACCGTCGTGATGAACGGCGTCGGCACGAAGGTCGCCGTACTTATCCACATACCATTCGTTGTAATCGGTATCGGAATAAAGGCAGTCCTTAATGTTGCCGGAATCAATCATCTTGTAGCCCGACACTCTGCCGTTCCATCTGCCGAGGTCGCCGATAACAATAATCGGCTGTGAAAGCTGAATATTGAGATTTACTCGTTCATCATAAAGATTTTCGGCATTGGATTTTACCATAATGTCGTAAAGCTCATCATCGGAATATCCGGGATACAGTTCCTCCAAAGACTCTCGCCAATCATCAAGGTCAAGGCTAATGTCGCTCCAAATGATATGGCGGTCATTCTGTTCCTGCCTGCTCATCAGTGCCACCTCCCAAATAAGAGAACAGCTTATTGGCTTTGGTCTGCTTCTGAAACTCGATAATCAGACTCATATCCGGAATAGTGATACCCGGAATTTTCAAAATGCTCTCCATGTCGAGCTGCTGCAATTTCTTTTCGGTATTGCAGCCTGCGTCAAACAGTTTCGTCAGAAGCTTTGTCTTTTGCTGAAAAGTGAAATTTTCCTTCATTGCTTTGTCCTCCTTATCGTTCTTTGTCTTTATTTCGCTTCTTGTTTGAAAGCTCTTGTGCCTTTTCCTTTGCCCATTCAGGCAGACGCTCAGGCTTTATTTCGCCCATAACATCCATTCTTTCATATCGGGTTGATTTGCCGGTGTGAAGATTGGTACAAAACACGGCACTTCCACGGCTGTTTGCCGACGCACCGAAACCACCTGTAACATAGTAGAGCTGTCTGTCGGCTCTCTGAAATTCAGGCTTTAATACCTTGGGGTCAATGGCTATGATTTTGCCGTTGATGTCTTTGGAATAGTGGTCGGGGATACAGTCGGCTTCTGTTATGAGTGTGATTGGAATATCCAGTTTTTCGACCTGTTCCTTGAAAAGCTCCGCTTCATTTGCCACACGGCTTCCGAAAAGGTGTACGATTTCGATATAGTCATCGCTTACCATACATTCCGAACACAGTTCAAACAGGTCGTTTCGCTCTGCAAAGCCGCACATAAATTTATCGCCGTTTGTACTTTGCTCATTGGAAGCCAAGATAACTTCCTTTTCGCCCACATTGACCGAGCAAAGAACAGTGTATTCACCGATTTTTCTTTTTCCCTCGTTCATATCCACACCTCAGCTTACTTCAATCACAATTCTGATGTTTCCGCAGTCGCAGCCACTGCACTGCCTTGACAGTTCGGGAAATAGGGATTGCACTCTCTGTCTTGCTCTGCGGATAGTCTCAAAGCACGGCAAGCCGTAGCCTTTATAGTTGTTGACTATATCCTCAAGCGGTAAATCTCCGACTCTCATATAGCTGTATCGGTTGTAATAGCAAAGGATAAGCTGCATATCGTCATACCTCGTTTCGGGGCATTCTCTGAGTATTGCAAGCACCTTGCTGTCAACCGTCTTTTGCTTATTCATAATGCACCTCCGTAAAAGAACGGTGGGCGAAGTTTTCACTCCGCCCACACAAGCGTTCCTTATTTCTTTCTGTTCTAAAGCCGCCGATAATAAAGGCGACTAATACAACTGCTACGATTGTTTTAGCGTCCATTACTCATTGTCCTCCTTCTTCTTTTTTCTGTACGCAACAACGGCTGTGCCGACAATACCGAGGGCAGAAAGTCCCGCAAGTGCCGTCCACAAGCCCACATTGCTGTTATCTCCGGTCTTTGGTGTATCTCTCAGCTCATTGTGCATTTCCACAACGGTAGTAGAACCGACCTTTACGGTTGCAATCTTATCCGCAGGAAGCACATAGGAAGCAGAAACACTATCCTGAACCTCGGAAATGGTGTAATCGCCGATACGAAGTCCCTCGATAATGATTTCGCCGTTCTTATCGGTCGTGAAGCTTCGGTCGTAACCGTTTACTCCTGTAACTCTGAAAGTGAAGCCTTCAACCTTACCGTCAGAGGAAGTTTTAACGATTTTCAGGTTTCCTTTCATAGCTGTGTTAATAAAGCCGACGCCGGCTTTGTTTTCTACCTCGTAGGTGGTTTCATCTTTTTCAATGAAAACAGAGTACACACCCTTATCAAGCTCAAAGCCATC
>OGRJ01003154.1_pt1 | contig 10896 bp, 7 predicted proteins | sample 1553411 | NCBI WGS metagenome assembly OGRJ01 (sample SAMEA2580084, study PRJEB22360) | human gut metagenome | biome: human gut; feature: human-associated habitat; material: faeces | place: Denmark | collected 2008/2010
ACCTGCTGATCCGTAGTCAGCTGCTCTAATCCGCTGGGCTACTCGCGCAACGTTGTCTTGTTTTCGGCAACTCGAATAAGATACACCCAAATGAACTCCAGGCAAAATCTCGGCGTGTCGCAGGAGTTTTCGGCCTTACGCCTCACGTAGACGAGGAATTTTCTGCGTCGACACCTTGAATAGTTTCGGAGTGCCCGATCCGGTGACGGCGGCTTCGTCGACGACCACCTCTTCGACGCCTTCCATGCTGGGAAGACGGAACATGGTGTCCTCCAGCGTCTTCTCAATAATCGAACGCAATCCACGTGCGCCCGTACCCCGCCGAATCGACGTCGCCGCAATCTGCCGTATCGCCCCTTCGGTAAAGGTCAACGTCACCCCATCGACGGCGAATAGCTTCTGGTACTGCTTGACCAGCGCGTTTTCCGGTTCGACGAGGATTCGGGCCAAATCGTCTTCGGTAAGTTCCTCAAGCACGCTGACTACCGGCAGACGTCCGATGAACTCCGGCAATAATCCGAAATCAGCCAGATCATCGGCGGAGACCTGCGCAAGCAGCTCACGCTTGGGAACCTCATGGTCATGCCAGACCGCACCGAAACCGCTTTCCCTGGCGCCCAACCGTTGCGCCACGATGTCGGCGAGTCCCACGAACGCGCCACCGCAGATGAACAGTATGTCGCGGGTGTCGATCTGCACGGTTTCCATTTCACGATGCTTGCGGGTCCCTTCCACCGGCACGGAGGCGACGGTGCCTTCAAGGATCTTGAGCAGCGCCTGCTGCACGCCCTCGCCGGACACGTCACGCGTGATGGAGGTGTTTTCGCCGCTTTTACGGGCGATCTTGTCGATTTCGTCGATATATACGATGCCCTGCTGCGCACGCGCCACATCCCCGTCAGCAGCCTGGATGAGGCGCTGCAGCACGGTTTCGACGTCATCGCCCACATATCCTGCCTCGGTGAGCGTGGTGGCGTCCGCTATGACGAACGGCACGTTCATCACATGGGCCAGCGTCTGCGCGAGATATGTTTTGCCCACGCCGGTCGGCCCGAGTAGCAGGATGTTCGATTTCGCCACTTGCACGCCCTCGAACGAATCGTCATGTCCATGCATCCGTTCCTTGCCGATTCGCGACGACTCGCGCATTTCCATGTTGACGCGCTTGTAATGGTTGTACACCGCCACTGAAAGTGTCTTTTTGGCGGACTCCTGGCCTATGACGTGATTGTCGAGGTAGGCGCTGATCTGTGCCGGCTTGGGCAGTTGCAGGATATTGAGCTGGGCGTCCTTGTCCCGTTCCTCGGAAATAATGTCCACGCACAATTCGATGCATTCGTCGCAGATGGCCGCGCCCGAACCGGTGACCAGTTTGCGCACCTGGCTCTCGGACTTGCCGCAGAACGTGCATCTCGGCACCGCATCGTTGTAGCTGACCACGCGTCCCATTCGCAACCTCTTCGTTTCACATATCTGCCGTTTAGAAAACACAATACCCCTGCCGCGACCCGGCAGGGGTATTGCATTTGTGAAGATATCATTCCACCGCAGGCTCAGCTGCGATGTTCCAGCACCTCGTCAACGATGCCGTATTCCTTGGCCTCCTGGGCCGTCAGGAACGTGTCCACTTCGATGTCCTTGCGGATCTTCTCGATGTCACGACCGGTATGCTTGGCCAGCGTGTTCTCCAGCCATTCACGCATACGCAGCATCTCCTTGGCCTGGATTTCAATCTCCGTGGCCTTGCCGAAGCCCTGGTCGATGGCCGGCTGGTGGATGAGCACGCGGGCGTTCGGCAGCATCAGACGTTTGCCTTTGGCGCCGGCGGCCAGCAGGATGGCCGCGGCCGAGGCGGCCTGGCCGAGGCATACGGTCTGCACGTCCGGCTTGATGTACTGCATGGTGTCGTAGATGGCGGTCATGGCCGTCATGGAACCGCCCGGCGAATTGATGTACATCATCACGTCACGGTTCGGATCCTGACTTTCCAAAACCAGCAGCTGGGCCATGATGTCATCGGCGGAGGTGTCGTCCACCTGCACGCCCATGAAGATGATGCGATCCTCGAACAGGCGGGTGTACGGATCCTGCCTCTTGTATCCGTACGGGGTCTTTTCCTCGAACTGCGGCAGAACGTAACGGTTCTGCGGTGCGAACGCGGCCTCACGCGCCGCAGCCCTCTGGAAGCCGACCACACCGGTCGGTCCGGCCAGACGTTCGGCGCGGGCTACAAACTGTGCTTCTTCGCTTGCCATGGTCACTCTCCCTTGGTGGCGCTCATCGTGTCGTGGGTGGAAACGAGCTTGTCCACAAAGCCGTACTCCAACGCTTCTTGGGCGGTGAACCAGTGGTCGTACTCGTTGTCGCGGTAGATTTCCTCGACGGTGTGCCCAGTCTGCTCGGCGGTCAACTCGCTCATGGTCTTTTTCATGTCCATGATCAGCTCGGCGTTGATGCGCACGTCAGTGGCGGTGCCGCCGATGCCGCCGGACGGCTGATGCATCAGCACACGCGCATGCGAGGTCAGGAAGCGCTTGCCCTTGGTACCGGAGCTCAGCAGGAACTGGCCCATGGATGCGCACATGCCCAAGCCCACGGTGGCCACGTCCGGCTCGATGAGCTGCATGGTATCGTAGATGGCCATGCCCGCGGTGATGGAGCCGCCCGGGGAATTGATGTACAGCCAGATATCCTTTTTCGGATCCTCGGCGGCCAGCATCAGCATCTGCGCGCAAATGCGGTTGGCCATCTCGTCCTTGACTTCCTCACCCATCCAGATGATGCGGTCCTTGAGCAGGCGGTTGAAAATCGGATCGGTGGGTCCTGCCGGCATGTCTTCGCCAGCCATGACGGGCAGGGGTGCACTAAGGTTGCTCACCTTGTCTCCTTTTCCAGTGTTCTCTATAGTTTCACAGCCTACCGCTTCGAAGCGACGGGGAACAAAATTGCGCCCACAGTGGAGAAGTCGACGGCGAAAACACGGTTATTCGCGTTTCGCGCCGATGCGGAAGGCGGCAATCAGGCAGCAGATTGCAACGGCGACAATCACGATCATGACGGTGAACGTCCAACTGCCGCCAACCGCCGTGGCATGGCTGAATGCCTCGGTTCCTTCCTTGCCAGCGCCGGCCTGGGCCACGGACAGCACCGTGGAGAACAGCGCGGTTCCGGCTGCGCCACCGAACTGCAGGCAGGTGTTGAACACGGCGTTGCCATCCGGCATGAATTGCGGCGCAATGCTGCGCAACGCATTGGTCATGATGTTGGAGAAGCCAAGCGCATAGCCAAGTCCGAAGATGAAGTAGAAACCGGCAAGCGTGGCCGGCGTCAGCCGCATGGAGAAGACCAGCAGCAGAATCGGGCCGCAGATCGCCAGGAAGAACGCGCCCAGAATCGGGCGGACAGGGCCGAAACGGTCGTACAGCGTGCCGCCGATCGGTGCGAAGAAAGCGCCGATCAACGCGCCCGGCAGCACCAGCGCGCCTGCCAGGAACGCGTTCGTTCCCAGGGAAAGCTGGGCAAGATTGGTGATCACATAGCCGAAGCCGATGCCGACGATTGGCAGCAGCATGTAGGCGATCAGATGCAGCAGCACCATCGGATCACGCAGCCATCCCAAGCGAATCAGCGGCGAGAAGGAACGACGGGACGACCATCCGAAGAAGAAAAGCGATCCCAAGCCGACGATCAGGCTGATCACTGCGAAAATCGCCGGCGCTGTAGCCACACCACCCGAAACGGCGGCAACAGCCACGCCCGCCTGGTTCAGGAACATCACTAGACCGCACAACGCCAGCACAATCGCCGCGAACTGCAGCGGATTCAGATGCGCCTCTTCCGTCGGACGGTGCTGTTCGATGCATTTGAGGCCGACAGGCAGCGAAATCAGCAGAATCACGGGAATGACGATGACGAAAATCGCACGCCATGGCAGAATGCTCGACACCGCGCCACCCACGGTCGGGCCGATGGCGGGCGCCACGGTGATGACGAGCGAACCGACGCCCATCAGTCGTCCGACCTTGCTGCGTGGGGACTGTTCGAGAATGATGTTCATCATCAGCGGTGTGGCCACGCCGGAGCCGATGCCCTGGATGATGCGGGCTACTAGAATCACCGGGAACGCATGGCCGAAGATCATGGTCAGCGAGCCAAGCACCGCAAGCGCCACCGCGGCGAGGAACAGGACGCGATGCTTGAATTTGCGGTTAAGATACGACGACAGCGGCATGGTGGCTGCGACCGTCAGCAGGTAGATGGTGGTGATCCACTGCACAGTAGCAGTGTTCACGTTGAATTCCCGCATGAGCTGTGGGAACAGCACCGTCATCACGGTTTCGGTGAGGATGCCGATGAAGGCGAGCGAGCCGACCGCCACGATGGCGCCGATGAGTTTGCCGGGAATGCGTTCGTCCGGCGTTTCCTTGATGTTTTCGCTATTGTTCCGATTGTTATGGTCGGTGGTTTCGAGCGTTGTATTCCGTTCTTGCATAATCACTTTCCGCGCACTTTTTCCTGCGGCCATGTGCGACGCCGCGATTGACGCATGGGCCTTGCAAAGCAAGCAGGCGTCAACCCCAGCGAAGAATTTTAGCGGAACCCCTGACCCAATGCCTGCAGGAAACGAACATCAGGCATTACGCTGGCCGGAACGGCCGTCACCGTTATCGTCCTCTTCGTGCAGAATCTTCCGAATCCGCTCCAATCTCGGCTTGACCTCATGCTCGTAACCGCGGTCGTTCGGATGGTAATACTCGCGCCCCTGCAATTCGTCAGGCATGTACTGCTGCGGCGCCACCGCGCCCGGCCAATCGTGCGCGTACCGGTAGCCTTCGTGGTTGCCCCAGCTTTTCATCAGCGCGGTCGGCGCATTGCGCAGATGCAGCGGCACTTGGCCGATAAGCCCCGCGTCCACATCGGCGAGCGCCGCGTTGATGGCGTTGTAGCTGGCGTTGGATTTGAGCGCGGTGGCGACGGCGAGCGCCGCTTCGGCAAGAATGATGCGCGCTTCGGGCATGCCGATCATGGCCACTGCCTGCGCCGCGGCTACGGTGACTTGCAGGACCTGCGGGGCGGCCATGCCGACTTCCTCGGATGCGGCGATCATGATGCGTCGTGCGATGAAGCGCGGGTCTTCCCCCGCGCGCAGCATGCGGGCCAGATAATGCATGGTGGCGTCCGGATCGGAGCCTCGCATGGATTTGATGAACGCCGAGATGACGTCGTAGTGGTCGTCTCCGTCCTTGTCGTAACGCACGGTGGCCACGTCCATGACCTTCGACACCACATCAGGCGTGATGATGGGCCGTTTCGCGCCTTTTTTGCGTTCTTTGTCACCAGTGAGCGCGCCGGCCGCGGCTTCGAGGATGGTCAGTGTCTTACGTGCGTCGCCGCCGGCCATGCGGATGATCTCATCCACAGCCTCGTCGGTGATTCTGATTTCGTTGTCAAGGCCGTGTTCGCTTGCGATGGCGCGATTGATCAGCGTTTTTAGATCGTCCGGTTCCAGCGATTCGAGTTTGACGACCACGGATCGGCTGAGCAGCGGCTTGATGACGGAGAAGCTTGGGTTTTCCGTGGTGGCCGCTATGAAGGTGACGTCGCGGTTTTCCACACTGGGCAGCAACGCATCCTGCTGCGATTTGGAGAAGCGGTGCACCTCGTCGATGAACAACACCGTTTCCTTGCCTTCGGAGACGAGACGTTCGTGCGCGCGTTTGAGCACGTCACGCACGTCCTTGACGCCGGAGGTGACCGCGGACAGTTCCTCGAAGACACGGCCGGACTGTTTGGCGACGATATAGGCGAGGGTGGTTTTGCCGACTCCGGGAGGTCCGAACAGGATGATGGAGCTCGGTGCGGTGAGCGAGCCTTTCGAAGCGGGGTTGGCGAGTCTGCGCAATGGCGACCCCTCCCCCAATACCCGTGATTGCCCCACCACATCGTCGATGCTCGCTGGGCGCATGCGTACGGCAAGCGGGCGCGTCACATCATCCGGCGCGTCCATCGCGGCAAACAAATCGTCAGTCATGCTTTCCACTGTACCGCAACACACCCAACAATTCGAACACACGTTCGATGCATGCGTTCGCCCCAACCGGTAGACTGGCAAGCATGGCAGACGATACGAATTATGGCTCGCTGGGCGCGTTGGCGCCGAATTGGGACGAGGGCGAGCGCAACATCGACACGGATGAGATCTATGAGCGTTTCTTCACCTGGGTGGAGGACGTCAAAGGCGTGGAACCGTGGCCACATCAGGAGGAGGCCATCATGGATCTGCTGGCCGGCGACCATGTCATTTTGAACACTCCGACCGGTTCGGGCAAGTCGTTGGTGGCGCTCGGCATGCATTTCGCCGCGTTGTGCACGGGCCGCCGTTCCTATTACACGGCTCCGATCAAGGCTCTGGTGTCTGAGAAGTTCTTCGACTTGGTTGAAGTTTTCGGCCGCGAGAACGTCGGCATGATCACCGGCGACACGCATATCAACGCGGATGCGCCGATCATCTGCTACACCGCGGAGATCCTCGCCAATCAGGCGTTGCGCGAGGGCCGCCACGCCGATGTCGGCTGCGTGGCGATGGACGAGTTCCACTATTACGGCGATCCCGAGCGCGGCTGGGCTTGGCAGGTGCCGCTGCTTACGCTGCCGGATACGCAGTTCCTATTGATGAGCGCGACGCTGGGCAATGTCGACGCAATCGCCGACAAGCTTGAGGACATGACGGACACCGACGTGGATATCATCGCCGATGCGCCACGTCCCGTGCCGTTGACGTACGAATACACACTCGACCCGTTGGAGAAGACGGTGGAATTGGCGTTCGGCAAGGGCGAGACGCCGATTTACGTGGTGCATTTCTCTCAGGATGCCGCGTTGGAGACCGCCAACGCGCTGGCCAGCACGGGCGTGTCCAGCAAGGAGCAGCGCGCCGCGATCGCGGAAGCCATCAAGGGCACGAAGTTCACCACCGCGTTCGGCAAGATCCTGCAGCGTCTGTTGCGTACCGGCATCGGCATCCACCATGCCGGCATGCTCCCCCGCTATCGTCGTCTGGTGGAGCAGCTCGCCCAGCAGGGACTGCTGCCAGTGATCTGCGGCACCGACACGCTTGGTGTCGGTATCAATGTGCCGATTCATTCCGTGGTATTGACCGCGTTGACCAAGTTCGACGGCACGAAGATGCGCAAGCTGCGCGCCCGCGAGTTCCATCAGATCGCAGGACGCGCCGGACGCATGGGCTTCGACACGGAGGGTCTGGTCATAGCCGAAGCCCCCGAATTCGAAATCGAGAACGCCAAGGCTCTGGCCAAGGCAGGCAACGATCCGAAGAAACTGAAGAAAATCAAGCGCAAGAAGGCCCCTGAAGGTTTCGTAACGTGGAACGAGAACACGTTCGACAAGCTTATCGACGCGGCTCCGGAAACACTGGTGCCGCATATGAAGATCACCCATTCCATGGTGTTGAACGAGGTGGAGCAGGGCGGCGACGCCCGCTACCGCATCGACCGGCTTATCGACGATTCGGCGCAGACTCCGGAGCAGAAGGAGCGCCTGCACGCCCGCGCGGACGAGATCTTCCAGACCTTGTTCGACACGAACGTCATCGAGACCGAAGACCGTGACGATGGCGGCAAGGATTATTTCATGACCGTGGACATGCCGGACGATTTCGCCCTCGACCAGCCGCTAAGCCCGTTCCTGCTGGCCGCGTTGGAACTGCTCGACCCGGAGTCGGACACGTATGCGTTGGATGTGATATCCATGGTTGAGGCCACGTTGGAGGACCCGAAGCAGGTGCTGCGCGCGCAGGAACGTCAGGCGCGCGACGAGGCGATGATCCGCATGAAAGAGGATGGCCTCGACTATGACGAGCGTATGGACAGGCTTCAGGAGATCACCTATCCGAAGCCGTTGGAGGATATGCTGCAGGCCGCGTTCGATGAATACCGCCATGATGTTCCGTGGGCGAACGACTATTGGCTGAGCCCGAAATCCGTGATGCGCGACATGGTGGAGACCGCTTCCGATTTCACCGGCTACATCGCCCGCTACAACATCGCCCGTTCCGAAGGCACGCTGCTGCGGTACCTGTCCGACGCCTACCGTGCGTTGGCGCGTACCGTTCCGCAGGAAAAGCGCGACGAGCAGCTTGACGACATCATCTCCTGGCTGCGCGTGGTGGTCCGTTCCATCGACTCCTCGCTGGTGGACGAATGGGAGCATGCCGGAACCGACACCGACGCGTCCGAGGCGGCCGCCAACCTCGCCGCGCCCGGCGCGAAGCAGGCCGTGGTGGGGGACCGGCGCGGGCTCACCGTGCTGATCCGCAACGCGCTGTTCCACCGCGTGCAGCTCATGGACCTCGACAAGCCGGACGAGCTCGGCGCGCTCGACAAGGACTGGGGTTACGGCGTGCACGAATGGGAAGACACGCTCGACGATTACTACGACGAGCACGAATACGTCAACATCGACGCGAAGGCACGCAGCGGCGAGCTGTTCATCCTCGACGAAAGCAAGGAGAACAGCGAGCATTCCTGGAAGGTGCGGCAGATCATCGACGATTCCGATGGCGACCACGATTGGGCCATCACCGGAACCGTCGACCTGGACACCACGCAATCCAGCGGCGAGGTTGTCTTCTTCGACTACAGCGTGTCCAACTGACGGCGCATTTCGTCGGCGTCGACTTCGAGCGGCGGCCAGATCATGTTCATGTTCTTGAGCGTGTTGCGTAGCAGCTCGGAGACGACGGCCCTCGAATACCAGCGGTTGTCGGCAGGCACCAGATACCACGGCGCCTGCTCGGTGCTGGTGCGCAGGAACACATCCTGCCATGCGGCCATGTAGTCGTCCCAGCGGGCGCGCGCCTCAAGGTCGCTCGGATCGAACTTCCAGTATTTGGTCGGATCATCGAGACGGCTCAGGAAGTGGCGTTTCTGCTCGTCTTTGCTGACCACGAGGAAGATTTTGATGATGGCGCATCCGTCGGCCGTCAATTGCGATTCGAATCGGTTGATTTCGTCGTACCGTGCCTGCCACACTTCTTCCGGCTGCGTTTTGTAGATGCGCGGCATGACGATGTCCTCGTAATGGGACCTGTCGAAGATGGAGATCCATCCGTTGTTCGGCAGCTCGCGTTTGATGCGCCACAGATAGTCATGGTCCAGTTCTTCGCCTTTCGGCGCGCCGAACCCGTGATAGTGCATGCCCATCGGGTCGCCTTGGCTGAACACATGTCGTACGATGCCGCCTTTGCCTGACGCGTCCATGCCTTGCAGCACGATCAGCAGTCGCCGATGCGAGCCTTTCACGCCATTGGCGTACATAAGCCGCTGGTAACGGGCGATCTCCGACGAGCTGATGGATATGAATCGTTCGGCATCATCCTTGTTGCCGTCAAAACCAGGAGTGGAATCGCCATCTATGTCCGATACCTTCGTGTCGTGATGGAATCGCAATAGCTGGGTCGGCGGCAACGTCCATACCGAGCTCAGTAGTTCGCTCGCTTTGGCGGCGTTCGCCAATCCTTCGGCGACGGAATCGCAATTCTCGCTTTTTCCCAGCCGATCTTCCACTTTGTTCAGCGTTTTCGCGATCGACGACATTCTGGCGTCGTCTTTTTTCGCATCCTTGGTTTTATCCGCCATGTCAAGCCTCCCTGCTTGGTACGGACCACATGCGTGCAGTCCATCGTAGACACGAAAGGGGCCGCTTCCCCGTATTTCGCGGGAAAACGACCCCTACGCGTGTTATGCGATACCGGTGCTATTCGTCGGCTTCGGACTTGTTCTTGTCCTTGCCATCGCCCTTCGTCTTGAACGGATTGTCCTTGATCGGATGTCCATTCTTGTCGAATTTGACCTGGCTTTCCGGATGCGTCTCATCGAAGCCTTGGGCGTACCTGGTCTGACGCCACTGGTGGATGGACGCGTTGGTGCCGCGATGGTGCACATGGTAGACACGCTGCGCGCCACCCAGCGGCACGCCTTCCTTGGCCACGGCGATCTGGTTCACGTTCGACGGATCCATGATGGCGATCGGCGCGACCGGTTCCGGTTCGGCCGGTGCAGCCGTATGCTGCTGCATGCGCGACGGCAGCCATTCGGCCAGCCTGCTCAACAGCCAGCAGACGATGAAATAGACGACCGCGGCCACCACCAGCGTCTGCAGAATGTTGAAGTACATCGATCCAAGTCGACGTGATTCCTGCAGCAGGTCGGTGTACATGATGATCGAGCCGAGCGCGGTGTCCTTCAACACGACGACCAGCTGGGTCACGGCTGGCGGCAGCCAGGCGTAGATGGCCTGCGGCACTTCGATCTGCAACAGAGACTGCGTACGGGTCAATCCCAAGGCGAGCGAGGCCTCACGCTGGCCGTTCGGCAGGTTGCCGACGCCGGAACGCACCAGCTCGGCCACCACGGATCCGTTGTAGATCACGAGCGCGAGCACCACCGCCCAATACGCGGGGCTGGGCAGACCTGCGAAGGCGAACCAGCGCCAGAAGAAGATCATGAGCAGCAGAACGGGGACGGCTCGTGCGAATTCCACGATCGCGCCGGAAATGGTACGGATCAGCAGGCTCGGCAGCAGTCGGCCCACACCAAAGACCAGGCCGAACACCACGGCTCCGACCACGGCCAGTACGGACGCGCGGATCGTGGCCCACAGTCCCGGCAGATAGAAGTCGGTCCATGCTTCGGCGTCAAGCGCCGGCTTCCACAGTTCCCAGCTCAGCTGGTTCTCGCCGTCCGGCGGATTGTGCAGACGCATGAGGATCAGCACGACCACCACCGCGAAGATGATGCCTGCGACCCAATTGACGATACGGATGGTTTTGCGGCCCTTCGGACCAGGCTGGTCGAACAGCCCCGCGCAGGCGTTCCG
>OGRJ01003157.1_pt1 | contig 10878 bp, 8 predicted proteins | sample 1553411 | NCBI WGS metagenome assembly OGRJ01 (sample SAMEA2580084, study PRJEB22360) | human gut metagenome | biome: human gut; feature: human-associated habitat; material: faeces | place: Denmark | collected 2008/2010
TATGTCTCGGGATTTTGGCATATTCATGCCAAAACACCTCGCGGGATAGTGGTGTATGAACAGTAACCACAGTTACACAGTTACAATTATTTTTTAGAATTGCTATAATCCCGGAGTACATTTCCATAACAAAAAATGCTATAATATCAGGGACAGCAAATTATAAAGATATCTATCAGGAGATTTAAACAGACAATGAATCAGAAAGCATATAAAGCACTTGAATATTATAAAATCATCAATATGCTGACAGACAAGGCTTCCTCTTCCATGGGAAAAGAAATCTGCCGGAAGCTGGAGCCATCCACAGATATTGATGAAATCCGACATATGCAGACTCAGACCAGAGATGCACTTACCCGTCTTTTCCAGAAAGGAAATATTTCCTTTGGCAGCGTCAAAGATGTGCGTGGTTCTCTGAAACGTCTGGAAATTGGAAGTTCTCTGGGGATTGGTGAACTTCTTGCCATCTGCAGTCTTCTTGAGAACACCAATCGTGTCAAAGCTTATTCTAGAAGTGAGCGCGGTGATTCTCTCCCGGACTCTCTGGACGGGATGTTCGAGGCACTGGAACCACTGACTCCTCTTACAACAGAGATCCGCAGATGCATCCTCTCAGAAGATGAGATCAGTGATGATGCAAGCAGCAACCTCCGCCAGATTCGAAGAAACATGAAGATTACCGGAGATAGGATCCATACACAGCTCTCCTCTCTTGTAAACGGAAGTGCCCGCAATTATCTGCAGGATTCCGTTATTACCATGAGAAACGGACGCTACTGCATTCCGGTCAAGGCAGAATACAAAGGACAGGTTCCGGGTATGGTACACGATCAGTCCTCCACAGGTTCTACTTTATTTATCGAACCTATGGCAATCGTAAAACTAAATAATGACATCCGCGAGCTGGAACTGGAAGAACAAAAAGAGATTGAAGTGATCCTTTCCACCCTGAGCCAGCAAACTGCAGAACAGACCGACTCTATCCGCGCAGATCTTAATATCATGGTACAGCTTGACGTCATTTTTGCCAGAGCATCCCTTGCCATGGATATGAATGCAACAGAACCAATCTTCAATGATGAAGGACGCATCCGTCTGAAACAGGCACGCCATCCTCTCATTGATAAGAAAAAAGCTGTTCCCATTGATATCCGTCTCGGCGATGATTTCGACTTGCTTGTTATCACCGGTCCGAACACCGGTGGTAAAACTGTATCTTTAAAGACTGTCGGACTTCTCACTCTCATGGGCCAGTCCGGTCTTCATATTCCCACACTGGACCGCTCAGAGCTTGCACTGTTTGAAGAAGTTTATGCTGATATCGGTGATGAACAGAGTATTGAACAGTCATTAAGTACATTCTCCTCACATATGACCAACGTGGTTTCTTTCCTGAAAAAAGCCAACCGTCACTCTCTTGTCCTTTTCGATGAGCTTGGTGCAGGTACAGATCCGACAGAGGGTGCTGCCCTTGCCATTGCGATCCTTTCCCATCTTCATGAACAGGGAATCCGCACTATGGCAACCACCCATTACAGTGAGCTGAAGGTATATGCACTCTCCACCTCAGGTGTAGAAAATGCCTGCTGCGAATTTGACGTGGAAACGCTCCGCCCGACCTACCGCCTGCTGATCGGTGTTCCCGGGAAAAGTAATGCATTCGCCATTTCTTCCAAGCTTGGACTTCCGGACTATATCATCGATAAGGCCAAAGAACAGATCAGTGAACAGGATGAATCTTTCGAAGATGTTCTCAGTTCCCTGGAAAGCAGCCGTATAACTATTGAAAATGAACGCCGCGAGATTGAACAGTATAAACAGGAAATTGCCTCTCTGAAATCCGAAATGGAATCCAAGCAGGAGAAGTTGAACGAGCAGCGAGACCGCATCATCCGTCAGGCCAATGAGGAAGCTCATGCAGTTCTCCGCGAAGCCAAGGAATATGCAGACCAGACTATGAAGATGTTCCACAAATTCCAGAAAGACCATGTGGATCTCTCTGCTGTGGAAAAAGAACGCCAGAATCTGCGCAAACATATGAATAAAGCAGAGAAAGGCATGACTCAGAAAACTGCTGCAAAGAAACCGAAGAAGGAACTCACAGCCAAAGATATCTCCCTCGGAGATGCAGTTAAGGTTCTCAGCATGAATCTGAAAGGTACTGTCAGCAGCCGTCCGGACAACAAAGGTTTCCTCTTCGTTCAGATGGGTATCATCCGTTCCAAGGTTCACATCTCTGATCTGGAACTGATCGATGAAGCAGAGATCACCACACCAACCATGCAGCGTACAGGTGCAGGTAAAATCCGCATGTCAAAAGCAGCCCATGTATCCACAGAGATCAACCTGCTTGGCAAAACGGTAGATGAAGCAGTTGCAGAGCTTGACAAATATCTGGATGATGCTTATATCGCTCATCTGAAATCTGTCCGTATTGTTCATGGTAAAGGAACCGGTGCTCTGAGAAAAGGTGTACACAATTATCTGAAGCGCCAGAAGCATGTGGAATCCTTCCGCCTTGGAGAATTTGGCGAAGGAGATGCAGGTGTTACTATTGTAGAATTTAAGAAATAGGAGGGACTGGCATGGTTTCCAAACAGAAAATCCTTATTGTTGATGATGATAATAATATCGCAGAGCTTATTGCCCTGTATCTTACCAAAGAATGTTTTGAAACAAAAATCGTAAATGACGGAGAGGAAGCCTTAAAGGAATTTGTTTCCTTTCGCCCGGATCTGATCATTCTGGATCTGATGCTTCCGGGAATTGACGGTTATCAGGTATGTCGTGAAATCCGACATACCTCTGATGTTCCCATCATTATGCTTTCCGCAAAAGGCGAAACCTTTGACAAGGTTCTCGGACTTGAACTGGGTGCAGATGACTATATGATCAAACCCTTTGATTCCAAGGAACTGGTTGCCCGTGTACGTGCTGTCCTGCGCCGTTTCCAGGTTAAGCAGCCATCGCCTTCTTCCAGTGAAAAATGTGTCACTTACCCGGATCTGACCGTTAATCTGACAAACTATGCAGTCACATACATGGGGCGTCAGGTTGATATGCCGCCAAAGGAACTGGAACTTCTCTATTTCCTTGCAGCATCACCAAACCAGGTATTTACCCGCGAACAGCTTCTGGATCACATCTGGGGTTATGAATACATCGGTGATACCCGTACTGTAGACGTTCATATCAAACGTCTTCGTGAAAAGATCAAAGACAATCCTCACTGGTCCATTGCCACCGTATGGGGAATCGGATACAAATTTGAGGTAAAAAATCCATGAAACAGCATCATCTTTCCACAAAATTCCTGAGATTTTATATTCTCATCGGGATTTTGGGATTTTTCCTCATAACCCTCGGCGGTTCTTATATGGTGGAAAAGCATCTGGAACACTCTTTAAGTGCCGCACTCTATACAGAAGCGCACAATATTGCATCTAACGAAGCAGTTAAAAGCAATATCTCTTCCAGTACAGTAGATACTCTTCAGGAACACTTATGTGCAATTTCCGATTTTCAGGATGCTGTATTGTGGATCATCAACAGTAACGGCGAAATCATTGTAAGTACACAGAAAAATATTGACGTCCGGGAGCCAATCCCACTGGAAGAATTCGATGCTTCCAAATGGGGAAGCAACTATTATCAGATTGGAAAGTTTTATGGTTTCTTTAAAACAGATCATTTGAGTGTTATTGCCCCGATCACCTTTGATATGGAAACCAAAGGTTACGTGGCAATCCATTATTCGATGACAAACCTTTATCAGAGCCGAAGCAGTATTCTTTTTATCATGCAGGTAATCTTTCTCCTGTGCTATGCAGCCACCAGTCTTCTGCTCTGGGCTTACAGCCACTACATACGTAAGCCCCTGGCCAGGATCATGAAAGGTGCCAGTGAATATGCAGGAGGTAATCTTGCATATAAAATAGACGTTACTTCTGATGATGAAATGGGATATCTTGCCAAAACTCTGAATTATATGTCCGATGAACTGAACAAAAACGGAGAATATCAGCGTAAATTCATTGCAAATGTCTCTCATGATTTCCGTTCTCCCCTTACCTCCATCAAGGGATATGTCAATGCCATACTGGACGGTACCATCCCCTATGAGATGCAGGAACGGTATCTGAAGATCATCGCTTTTGAATCTGAACGTCTTGAAAAACTCACCCGCAGTCTTCTGACTCTGAATGAACTGGATATGAAAAAACGGATGATGCACATTCAGCGTTTTGATATCAATGATACCATCAAAAACACAGCAGCTACATTTGAAGGCATCTGCACCAGCCGCCAGATCCGTCTGGAGCTGCTTCTCTCCGGACATGAACTTTATGTCAGAGCTGATATGGAACAGATTCAGCAGGTTCTTTACAACCTTCTTGATAATGCCATTAAATTCAGCAATGATAATTCCTCTGTTCAGATTGAAACAACTGTAAAAAGCGGTAAGGTCTTCGTTTCTGTAAAAGATTACGGAACCGGCATTCCCAAAGAAAGCCTGGGCAAAATCTGGGATCGTTTCTACAAAATTGATGCATCCCGCGGAAAAGACCGTAAAGGCACCGGACTCGGACTCTCTATAGTCAAAGAGATCATCAATGCACATAACCAGAATATTGATGTGATCAGTACAGAAGGTGTGGGAACCGAATTTATCTTTACTCTGGAGAAAACGAAATAAATTTCTTTCACTTGAAGAATATTGTCTTAAATATACCTGTAACAACCCTCTTACCTGGAGCGTGTCTGAGAGGACTGCTATAAAAAATACCGTAACAAAAGTATATAGTATTTACTTTTATTACGGTATTTTTTTATTCTATGGCAATCCTCGTAAATAATGCATTTAAGACATTTCACCCACCTTAACTAAACGGTGTTCTCAGCATTCTGTCTTCATTTACGAGATAGATTCCTCTCGGTGTGATCCTGATTTCAGGAATCACAGGAAGTGCCATAAATGACAGGGTAATAAACGGATCAAATCCTTCTTTCACTCCCATCTCATGGGCCTTCGGAATCATTTTTGCAAGTGCTTCGTTTACACTCTCGTAGCCGGCATCGCTCATCAGTCCCATGACAGGAAGTGGTAAGGTTCCATAAATCTCTCCATTGCATACCAGAGTATAACCACCTTGCATCCGCATCATTTCTTTTACAGCAATAGCCATATCACGATCATTATCTCCTACTACAATAATATTGTGGGAATCATGAGAAACACTGGAAGCAATGGCTCCGCCGCGGATTCCATAGCCTTTTACAATGCCCACTCCCATCTTGCCCGTATTCTTATGACGCTCGATCACTGCAATCTTCTGATATTCCCCGTCCGGAGCAAAATATTTCTCACCATCCGATTCTATCCATGGAACCTCTTCCAGAACATCCTTTGTCACAATCTGTTTTTCAAGCATCTGAATCACTCTTGCCTTTGTTCCCGGATGTTTCAGTTTCAGACGTTCCTCACTGAACCCAGATACATGAACTGTATTTTTCAGATATGGAGGACATGGTTTCAATTCTGCTTTCTCATCTTTAATGATCTTCTTACCACAATGATATACATCTACAACATTCAGATCTGTCACATTATCCAGAATAACAAAATCTGCCTGTCTTCCGGGTGCAATCATTCCAAGTCTGTATAAACCATAGCATCTTGCAGGCTGGATCGTCGCCATCTGCAGTGCTTTCTCAACAGGAAGTCCAAGCTGTACAGCCCGCTTTACATTATAATTGATATGTCCCTCTTTACGGATTTCTTCAATATGCTTATCATCAGTACAAAAGCAGAAACCTGACGTATCTGTATGGTGTTCCACAATCCCCTTCACAATAGCATCCAGATTTCTCGCTGCACTTCCCTCACGTATCAGTACCTGCATTCCATTTCTTGCCTCAGCCATTGCATACTCATAATCCACACACTCATGATCTGTATCAATTCCGCCAAGTACATATGCAGCCAGATCCCCAGGTGCCAGAAACGGTGCATGACCATCCTTCACTCTGTCCTGAAACAGCTGGAGCTTTTCATGCATGGCAACACTTCCGTTAATCACAGAAGGCGCATCCATTACTTCACCCAGTCCCAGAATTCTCGGATGTTCCAGATATCCTTTCATTTTTCCTGCTGTAAGAATACACCCGTTATCATCCACATGAGTCGCCGGAACACAGGAAGGCATCATCACATATACATTCGCCGGTGCATCTTCTGTCTGATCCAGGATATAATCAATTCCATCCGTACCGGATACATTTGCAGACTCATGAGGATCTACAATAAATGTTGTAGTTCCACACTGTGCAGCCTGCCGGACCAGCTCACCCGGCGTCACCAGAGTAGATTCCAGATGCAGATGACTGTCGATAAATCCCGGACAGATTACTTTTCCTTCCAGATCAATCTCTGTCTCTCCTTCGTATGTACCGACTCCGATCACAATTCCATCTGCAACAGCCACATCACCATCAATAAATTCTCCTGTACCAGAGCTGAACACACGCCCATTTTTAAACACCAGCTCAGCCTTCTCAATACCTCTTGCCATCTGCGAATACCTGCGATACATCTCAAGTTCCATAAAAAAACCTCCCTTCACACCCTTGAAAGCCCTCCTGCGCCACACATTCATTATTACAGTAAAGCTTCCAATATATTATCATATTTACTTGTTTTTTCAGACTTTTTTATTGTCCCAATCATTTTTTTCTATATATTTCATTATATATTATCATCTGTCTTTTTAATTTGCAACCTGTTTTTTCTTTACCAAAGCAACTTTCCATCAACTTTTAACGGCTTTACAAAAAGGCTGCCGGATATCTCCTGCAGCCTTTTCATATCACTTACATCTCTATATTTACATCATATAATCTTTGATCACATCATGATCTCTGAGTACTTTCTCGACCACAGTTCCCTTAACAGCTTTCAAAAGCGGTTTCTTCAGCATATCCAGTGGTCCCGGAAGTTCGATCTCCAGTGGAGATTTTCCATCCATCAGCTTCACACTGCTATCCAGTAATTCTCTGATATCATAAACACTGCCCCATACTTCCGGCACACCTCTGTCAACACCAAGAAGTCCATATACAGCCTCCATAGCAGTTCTTACGGAATATTCAGTAGTAAATACAGTATCTCTTGGTGTATCGGCAAACTGTCCGAGGAATGCGAAGTTTACACAGCCATCCGGAATAACATCAGGTCTGTCACCCTTTGTTCTCGGCATAAAGAATGCTGTAATATAAGGCATCATGGTCGGTACACAAACTGCACTGTTCTCAGCCATGTCTTCAATCTGGTCAACCGGAACGCCAAGATGATAGAGCCACTCTTCTGTGATTTCCTTACCTGTACACTCCTTCATAGGCTTCTTGATATAATCACCAGGTACATCTGTAAACAGACCATATACCCATACACAAACCTTGTCTTTGTCCTGATCCTTGAACTGTCCCTGTCTGTTGATCGTCCAGCTTAATAACCAGCTGGAATCCTGACAGCTTACAATACCGCCTGTAACAACCTTGCCTGTTCTCGGATCACGTTTGCAGATATCTGTAATATAAGGAATGATCTTATCATCCAGAGTAGTCACTGTTGCTGACTCCCAATTTGTCTTAGCAATATCAGAACAGAATTTCTCAGGATGCCCGAAAGACGGATCCTGTTTTGCGATATTTTTCCAGAGACTCCAGCATCCGCTTGTACGAACCTCTGCATCTCCGTTCGGTGCATGGTTTTGATCGCCGTAGATGGTTCCCTCTGTACAACTTCCGTTTGTCACAAATACAAAGTCGTTTTCTGTAAGAACAATTCCCTTTTCTACGCCATTCACCTTACACTCGATTGCTTTTGCAATCTTCTTATTGCCTTCAAACTCAAAGAGTACGTTTGTAACCTCTGTATTGAACTGGAATTCAACGCCTGCTTCTTCCAGATATTTCTGCATTGGCAGAATCAGGGATTCATACTGATTGTATTTAGTAAATTTCAGGGCGCTGAAATCCGGAAGTCCGGAAATGTGATGGATAAATCTCTGGAAGTACAGTTTCATTTCCAGTGCACTGTGCCAGTTCTCAAATGCGAACATGGTTCTCCAGTATAACCAGAATGTGGAATCAAATACTTCATCGTCAAATACATCTTCAATTGTCTTGTCATAAAGATCTTCATCCTTTGTCATGAACAGCTTCATGATCTCCATGCAGCCCTTCTGGCTCAGATTGAATTTACCGTCTGTATGAGCATCCTTGCCTCTCTCTTTTGTTGCACGACAGAGAGAATAGTTGGGGTCTTCCTTATTCAGCCAATAGTATTCGTCAAGTACAGATACACCAGGTGTTTCAATGGATGGAATACTTCTGAAAAGATCCCATAAACATTCGAAATGGTTTTCCATCTCACGTCCCCCACGCATCACATATCCGCGGCTCGGATCAAAGATACCGTCACATGCACCGCCTGCAATATCCATTGCTTCCAGAATGTGGATATTCTTTCCGGGCATCTGTCCGTCACGTACAAGGAAACAGGCTGCTGCAAGAGAAGCCAGTCCGCTTCCTACGATATAAGCATGTTTATCATCTACGCCTTCCGGCTTTCTTGGACGTGCAAATGCTTCATAGTTACCGTTTGTATAATAAATTCCCTTACTGTTTTTCTCATATTTTCCACGTTCTGTATTGCGATATTCACTTGTATTATGAAGTGCGTCATAATCTTCTTTTTTCTTTGTCTCAGCTGTTTTATACTTCTTTCCTGCTGCCACTGCTGCCACGCCTGCTCCAACTGCCAATGCGGATACAAGTCCTAAACCTTTATTTTTACTCATAATACACATCCACCTTTCTTGAATTCTTCTTTAAAAGTTCTTTCAGTTCTGTGATTTTAAATGCTTTTCGTTCTCTCTGCTTTACCCATTTCCCGGAAACTCTTTTGCCTGCCGTAAATCTCCTGATTTCCCGGCAAGACAGCTTCATGACTTTTACATTCTTATCTGTATGTTTCCCATATCATAAGCATTTCATCCGTCTGAATTATCTTTTTGTTGCTATGGCTGTATATTAACAGTTAAAATATGATTCTGCAATTTACAAAAGCCGCCGAATGATAAGTTTTTTATCATCCTGCGGCTTTTGTAAAGAATTATGATGTGATTATTTTTCTATATTATTTTTCTGAAAGTTATGAATAGATGTGGTCACTGTATCGCGAAGCGTCAGATCCATCATTCTTACCAGATCTTCAATATTTTCTTTCATTCCTTCCCGGATCCACTCAAGCATGATTCCCACAAAACCATATTTATAGAAATCGGCGATAAATTTCTTATCCTCTTCTGCGATATTCAGACCCCTGCTCTTTTCTTCTACCACACCCACGATCAGATCATAGGTTAATTTAAAAAGATAATTTTCTATCCGCTCCCTGTCCACATTTCTGTAAACATTCATAATAAACGGTTTATTTTCCAGTACTGCCTCAAATATCTGAGTCAGTCCTTCTGTCCAGGACTCAGAAGTCTTTTTACCCTGCAGGGCTTTTTTCCCGTCTTCCACACAGGACCATTCAACCAGATCATAAATATCCTTGAAATGATAATAGAAAGCCATGCGGCTTATCCCGCAGTCTGTGGTAATATCTGTTATCGTGATCCTGTCCAGAGGTTTCTTCAGAAGAAGCCGTTTCAGGGATTCTTCCAAAGCTGCTTTTGTGGTATTTGGCATATAACTCCTCCTGTCTGCTTACTGTGATTATTTCCAGTCGTAGTTTCTCAGGTGCCCTTCCAGATTCATGTGGTCAAAATTATTCTGGCGCAGTGCCTCGTACAGAACAATCGCCACAGAATTGCTCAGGTTCAGAGAACGGATATCTCCGATCATAGGGATCCTTACGCAGGTTTCCTGATTATTGACCAGAATGTCCTCCGGAATCCCTGCACTCTCTTTTCCAAACATGATGTAGCAGTCTTCTTCATAATGAACATCAGTATAAGTCTGAGGTGCTTTTGTTGTTGCATAGTAAATCTTTGCCCCGGGATTCTTCTCCAGAAAGTCCTCAAAGTCCAGATATGTAGTTACATCCAGATCTTTCCAGTAATCCATTCCTGCTCTCTTTAAGGCTTTCTCACTTAAGGAAAATCCCAGAGGCTCGATAAGATGGAGTCTGGTTCCTGTTGCCACACAGGTACGGCCGATATTTCCTGTGTTTGCAGGAATCTCCGGCTCATGAAGTACAATATTTAATTTTGCCATTTTGTTTTTATTCCTCTTGTTATTAATCGTCTGTCTTTTCTTAGAAAATTGTCTCTTAAGTTTCCTGCAGTTACTCTTTGAGAAGTTGCTGCAGTTCATCCTCTGCCGGACGTTCCAGATATCGGGCACTGCCGCCACTGTAGAGAAGCCGGTCATTGTCACAGTTTGTCTGACCGATAACCTCTGCCATAAATCCCTCATTGCGAAGTCTCTGCACCAGTGCTTCACCTCCGCGGATTCCAATCAATACTGCTCCATCTGCCTGAAGCTTATATGGATTCAGGTCAAAAATCTCGCACACTTCTATGGTCTCCTGACGAATCGGTACCTTACGGAAGTCTGCTTCCAGTCCTACTTCTGAAGCTTCTGCCATCTTCCAGAGCGCACTTAAAAAACCGCCCTCTCCCATAGCATATAATGCGCTGGCATCTGCCTCCTGCGCAATTTTCCAGACAATACTGCCAGCTCCATAATCGTCCCGAAGTGAAACGCAATTCTGAATAAAACCGGCAGAGAATCTCTCTGCCAGTTTGTCCTTTTTATTTTTTGCTATTACAGAGGTTCCTTTCAGAGCCACCGGACATGCCACCA
>OGRJ01003159.1_pt1 | contig 10873 bp, 10 predicted proteins | sample 1553411 | NCBI WGS metagenome assembly OGRJ01 (sample SAMEA2580084, study PRJEB22360) | human gut metagenome | biome: human gut; feature: human-associated habitat; material: faeces | place: Denmark | collected 2008/2010
TCTTACACCTTACGGTAAGACAATAAATGTAGTGACTTTCAAGTCACACAAAACAGTTCATATCACTATGCAGGATCACACGCTCACTCAAACTTTTCACCTCCCAGCTGTTTCCTTCAACATGATGTCTTATCAATTTCTGTATGTTTAGTATATATCGACATTCCGGAGATAGTCAAGTAACATCTTGGTTGTATTTTCTCCATTTTGGAGATTATTGTTGATTTTATTTCTAACATACGGTATAATGCATATAGAAAATTCAAATAGAAATGAGGCGAACAAATGCGTGATTTCGGGGAAATATTAGCAGAAAATAGAAAAAAGAAAGGATACTCTCAATCAGATCTGGTAGACCTGCTTTCTCAGGAAGGTATTCAGGTCACTACAAAAGCAATCTCCAAATGGGAGACCAATGCACGAGAACCAGCTTTACATGTTTTCCTGACACTTTGCCAGTTACTTGATATCGAAGATATATATGAATCCTTCTTTGGAGAAAACCCATATAACATTATGAGTGGATTGAATGAAGAAGGCAGAAATAAATTGATTGAATTTGCTGATATTTTGAAAGCTTCTAAAAAGTTTTCTCCACTGTCTGCAAAGATTATCCCATTCCATCATCCTGTAGAAATTACCTGGGAACCAGTTTCTGCTGGTACTGGAAATTACCTGGAGGATTCTGTAAAAGAAACCTATGATGTAGGACACCTTGCTCCTGAGCAGACTGACTTTGGTGTACGGATTTCCGGTGACAGTATGGAGCCAGTTTATCATACAGATGATGTTGCATGGATTCAGAAAAAAGATTCTCTTGCTAATGGTGAAATTGGAATCTTCTATCTCAACGGCAATACTTACATCAAGGAATTACACGATGAGCCAGATGGTGTTTATCTGATCTCTTTAAATCAAAAATATCGTCCTATCCAGGTTTTGGAATCTGACTCTTTTAAAATTTTTGGAAAAGTAATCGGGAAATGCAAAGGTGCAGAAATTCCGGGATTTCATTAGATTTCAACAGCAGGTTCATGATCCTGCTGATAACAATAAGCAAAGGAAGTGATTGAATGGCAATCAATAATACACTAAAAGATATTCGTGAAGAACGGAATCTCATTCAAGCAGATTTGGCTGAAGCCATAGGTTCCTGCAGCCAGACTATAGGCCGCATCGAACGTGGAGAACGTAATCCCTCTCTTGAGATTGCAATCCGGCTGGCCCATTACCTGAAAGTGCCTGTAGAAGATATTTTTCAAGTTGAAGACTGAAGTATAACAGCCGAAAAACCGAGGAATAAAATCCCCGGTTTTCCTTTTGCTCAAAAATCAGTGTAATTCCATGATGCACAGATGCATATACGATTGCTTTTCTCATTTGTTTTCCTTTCTGAGAAAGTAAAGCGGATATTCCAGGTCCGCTTTGCTACTTGCTCATGAACGCAGTCGATTTGCGACCTGCGTTCAAATTATCGAAGCTCCTATGTGTATGATGTCTTTATATTATCATATATAGCTTAACTATTCTATATTCTTCGGATCAAAATAACCTGTTTTGGCAGACATTTGAGTGTGCAAATCAGAAAAAGATCCCTTTGCAAAGCGAATGGCTAAAATGCCAATAAATATACAAAAAAAAGAATTTAGCATATTACCAGAATTTAAAGGTGAAATTGTAGCGAATTCCTTATTTCGCAATATACAAAACACCTAATGTGCCAGGTCCACAATGACTTGATATCACACCGCCTGCCCTGGTTTCCAATATCTCATCAAAAACGCCTAGTTCTTCCAGATAAGCCCGCACTTTCTCTACAGTTTCCTGTTTACAGCCAGAATGTGTTATGAATACACGTTCTGGTCTCGCATTTTTTAAATCTTTTTCCATATCTTTAACATAGGCCATGATAACAGAATCAATTTTTCCCCGGTATTTCTTAGAAGCATTCATAGCGCCATTTTCTACTACAATCCTGGGGTGCAGTTTTAAAACACCTCCGGCCATAGCCGCTACTGCATTGCAGCGTCCACCACGGTATAAATAGGTAAGGGTATCTACCACAAAGCTTGCTCTCACATTTGGTTTTAACCGCTCTATCTCAGAAACAATCTGGGAAGCTGTCCGGTTATTCTTTGCCATAATTGCAGCTTCTACTACAAGAAGACCGATACCGGTAGAAAGGTTTGCAGAATCGATTACTTTTATTCGGTCAGAAGCCCCCAGTTCTTCAGCAGCAAGGCGCATCACATTTCCAGAGGTGGACATGCCTGCAGAAATAGAAAAGCAGACAATTTCCCTTCCAGCCTCTGCATATGGGCGGAAAAGCTCCATGGCATCTGCCAGGGCAGGAGCAGAAGTTTTAGGCGTTGTCTTATTTGCGTCAGACCAGGTATAAATCTGATCCGGAGTAATGTTTTTTCCATCCTCATATTCTTTATCACCCAGAAGAATATGAAGTGGAAGAATGTCAATCTCATATTTTCTTAATAACTCCTGCGAAAGGTCACAGGTACTGTCTGAAATAATTTTTACCATATTCGTTTCTCCTCTACCAACTCATTTTCAAAGCTCTGTTTTAACCACTCTTTTTTTACGATACTCTGTTTTCCTGACATAGCACAGCAGATATGTTCCTTATCAATGTTTTCTTTTGTAATTCTAATACAATGCATAGTCTCGCTTCTATCCTTTTTAGGTAATACAATTACAATTTTCTCCAAAGTCTGTTTAGATTTACTATACCACTTTATTAAGATTGGGTACACTGAAATTTACAGAACAAAAAACTGCGGAAATAAAAAGCATTTCCCGATTTCATTTCTGATTTCGAAAAACGCTTTATCCATTTCTTCCTCCGTGTTTCACATACCATATCAAGTACAACATGTTTTCTCAAAAGTCTATTAGATTTACTACTCACATCTGTTTTCTTTTGACATAACCCAATAAAACATAGCACAAAATACCAGAGCAAACACAACACCAAATACATTCTGAATCACCCTGAGACTGACTGCACCCTTTAATCCATAACTCTCTGCAGCGATAGCCAAAGCGCCAAATGTATTAAATACAGCCTGCCAGCCATATTTTGCGGAAAATCCTACACCGATTCCGCCAAGGATTCCTATATATGCATAGATGGATGACGGAAGCAGGAAATACAATGCTGTAAAACAAAGAACTCCTGCAATATTTCCCACAATTCTTTTCTTCACTCTGTACTGCATGTCTTCCATAAACGGTAAGATCGCTGACATAGCTGCAATACCTGCCCACATTGCACGTGGCATTTTAAAAAGCTCTGCAATACAAAGTACAGCCGGTACGCACAGGATCTGACATAACTGCCATTTTGTTCTGGAAGAAGAGAGAGCAAATTCCTGCAGTACATCCTGTATCTTTCTTTTATAAACCCGGTTTCTGTGATTCCGATAAAATACCAGACAGGTAAGTACAGCTCCTGCTGCCATTCCCACCAGTCTCATCTCATAACTTTTCCCTGTTACATCATATCCATACAGCAACAGATATCCAAGAACAAGTGTGGACTGATTAAACATAAATGGATTATGACAGCCGAACAGAATCAACACTGCCAATGCAGCAATATTTAACAGCATTCCCGATACCGGGGAAAGCTGATTTGCCAGATGTGGACACACTGTCATAACTGCGAAAAACAAAGCCAGAAGCATGGTAGACTGTCCGGTATGGATTCCGAGATCGGCATTTCGAAATACCATAAGACATAATAAGACTACGACTCCTACAATACTGTTCTCATTTCCAAGCAGAATGCTGAAAATAGTAACAAATAAAAAACAAAACGCCATCGTGACCGCTACCTTCGCCATATATACAAACAGATGATAGATTTTTTCTTTTGCGGTCTCACTTTTTTTCAGCAGGTCTTTTGAACCTGCCTGATTCAACTGAAGTTCCTGATAAAATGTCATATAGCACCTCCCGTTTTTATGCAAATAGGCATTTTATCACAAACAGGAAGGTAATTCAAGAATGATTTTTAAGGAAATAATTACCTGGCCAGACTATTGCTTTCAATTCTGATCATACGATATCCGATTCCAATATGCGTCTGGATGTATTGCACACCATTTTTTTCTGGTTCCAGTTTTTTTCGAAGTGTTGCCATAAAAACGCGGAGGGAAGCAATATCATTTTCAGAACACTGTCCCCAGATCTGCTGGGTAATAAATGTATGTGTCAATACTTTTCCCACATTACGGGATAAAAGGCAGAGCAGCTTATACTCAATAGGAGTCAGATGTAATTCTTCACCCTTCAGATATGCACAGCCAGCCGAATAATCGATCTCTAATTCACCATTTTTAAAAACAGAGGTTTCCTGCGGTTCTCCGGTCTGCGTTATTGCAAGTCTCCTTTGCGTAACACGAATACGCGCAAGCAATTCCTCCACGGAAAACGGTTTTGTAATATAATCATCTGCACCAGCGTCCAGTGCTTCAATTTTATCTGTATCCTCACTTCTGGCACTGATCACAATAATCGGCATGTTCGACCAGGTACGGATTTTCTTTATTACCTCTACCCCTTCCATATCTGGAAGCCCGAGATCAAGAAGAACAATATCCGGATGATGAGAGGAAGCTTCCAGAATGGCCGAAGAACCATTCTCTGCTGCCAGATATTTATAGTCATGTGTCTTTAGCGTCGTAATGATCAGATTTCTTATAGGTCTGTCATCCTCAACCACCAAAATTAATGTTTTATTCATTCAATGTCACCTCACTTAAAGGTAAAGTAAAAGTAAAATTACATCCATGGGGATCATGGTCCGTCAGAATCAGGGTTCCGTCATGGGCTTCTATAATAGAGTGACAAAGCGCCAGCCCCAGTCCCAGACTTCGGTGACTATCCGCAACTGTTGTTTTACCGGTATAAAACATCTGGAAAATATGCGGCTTCATTTCTTCCGGAATCCCAGGACCATTATCCTCCACGCTTATCTGCGCTTTTCCATCTGCTTTAGTTCCCCGGATGCAGATTACAGTACCTGGCGGCGTATATTTTATGGCATTATCAATTAAATTTACCAGAACCTGTATAATAAGGCGGACATCCATACGTGCAAGAACAAGTTCTTCACAGTCAGTTACGATTTTATAATCGTCATGCTTCCGGCTGATATGCCGCAGAGCCTCTGCGATCACCTCATCAAGCAGCTGATCTGTAAATTTGAATTTCAGTCTTCCATCATTTAGCCTGGTAATGGAAAGCAGATTCTCCACAACTCCGATCAGCCATTCAGAATCATCATAAATGTCCGTATAGATCTGATGCTTTGTAGCTTCATCCAACCGTTCACTGTTGCTAAGAAGCATGTCTGCATTGCCTGAAATGGAGCAAAGGGGAGTTCGAAGATCATGGGAAATTGCCCGAAGAAGATCTGCCCGCAGCTGTTCGTTTTTGGCTATCACTGCATTTTTCTCTTTTTCCATGGCATTTTGTGCGTTTTCCATTGCAAGTGCACATTCATTTATCACGGACAGCAGGATACTGTATTCAAAAGAGTCCAGTGTTTCTTTCTGCAGCGGTATTCCTATTACACCGTAAACATTGTTCCCGCTCCGAATTGCCAGATATAAGCATTTGGCCTGTGGAAAATGATGTGTGGATGCACCGGCACGCTGTCTGTTTTCATAGGCCCATCTAGCTATCTTCTGTTCTTCAGGTGTTAAAAAATCTTCCGCGTCCTCTCTTTCCTCTCCAGAGAAAAGCTTCCCTTCTGATAATGCTCCATTTTCTACTACATATGCTGTGATATTACGGTTTAGCAGGCGAAGGAGCTGTGTACAGGTAACATCAAGAATCTCTATCTCGCCTTTAGCCTTTTGCAGCAAACGGTCTGTATCAAACAAAATCTGTGTACGAAAGGCAAGCTGTGCAGAAAGCTTTGCATGTGTTTTCAGCTTTGCCGCAAGTGCCCCTGTAAGTACGGATGAAATTAGCATTATGAGAAAGGTCACCGGATAACCCACCGCATAGGTCTGAAAAGACATCCTTGGTTCTGTCAGAAAAAAGCAAAATAAAAAGACACTTAAGAAAGAACCAGCCACACTGCATAGATAACCATCTGTCACAATGGAAGTAAGCAAAACCCCCAGAATGTATATGGTTACAATATTCGTGTCCGTGAAATCCAGCTTCTGAAACAGCAGACCAATCAGAGTACATACTGCAAATATAAAAACTGTCAGGAAATAATCCTTTGCAGACGGTTTTTCCATATACCATGTAAATGACCGTTTCTGGTAGTTTCCTGTTTTGACCGTATCCGGAATAATATGGATATCAATATCTGGTACAATTTCAATCAGTTTTTCTGTCAGAGTCACTTTACTGAAAAAATGATTTCGTCGGGCATTACTTTGTCCAATCACAATTTTAGTAACATTTGATAGTCTGGCATACTCTGCGATCTGTACCGGTATGTTTTCCCCGTGAGTCATTACGATTTCTGCCCCCAGATTTTCTGCATACCGAATATGTTCTTCCAGTTTTTCTTTATCTAAGTCTTCTGATTTTGTGCCAGTGCGAACGTACAAGGCTGTAAAACGTGCCTGCAACGCATTCGCCATTTTTGCCGCTGTATCTATTATTTTCTTATTGGAGGGTGCTGCTGACAGACAAACAAGGATATGTTCATCTGTTTTTTTATTATCCTCTTCAATTCCCAGACTCATCCTGCCAGTCCCCTTTTCTGCCGTTTTTGCAATTATATCATGCGACTGTATTATGGTCAAAATCCTTTTTTTCATACCCGGACTGTCCATCAAAAATTATAATTTCAGCTTCCTTATATTCAATTTTACACTCATGAATCTCTCTTAACAATTCTTCATCCGAAAGAGTATTCAAAAACAATATCTTCGATGACTGCTGTTTTTCTTCCGTATTTTCCTGAATTTCACCCCAAAACTGATCTGCTTTATTTGCAATATAAAATCCAAGTCCAAACAAACAAAATACAGTAACAGCCAATATTCCTTCTGCCATTGTCTTCACCTCTATAGCAGCCTCTTCATAACAAATGACTATATTATATTCGGAAACATTTCTGAAGGGCTCTGTATTCCCCTAATACCAGTAATTTATGATTCTCTTCAAAATACGTATCCGGTGAAATTGCAATACCAAATTCTCCTTCATTTTTTACTGCCAGAATATTAATGTTATAGCGTTTTCTGATATCCAGCTCTCCTACTGTTTTTCCAACCCATTCTTCCGGCACTTCCACTTCAAAAATTGCATGGGATGCATCCACCTCCATATAGTCAAGGATGTGATCATCTGTGTAACGGATCGAGGCCCACTTTGCAACCTGCTTTTCCGGATAAACCACTTTATCCGCACCATTGCGCAAAAGGAATTTTTCTTGAACATCACGCTCAGCCCTGGATATCACCAGTTTCGCTCCCAGTTCTTTCAGAAGAGAAGTTGTTTCAAGAGAATTCTGAAAGCTTCCTCCAATGGTTACAAAACAGATATCGTAATTTCCTATTCCAAGGGAACGCAAAAATTCAGCATTGGTGCTGTCACCAATCTGCGCATTGGTCACAAATGGTAATGCTTTATCTACTCTCTCCTCATTCCAGTCAACTGCCATAATTTCATGTCCCAGCTGATTCAGCTGCATAGCAATATGTCTTCCAAATCTTCCAAGTCCAATAAGCAATACATTTTTCATAATTATATTTTCTCCTTCTTATCCAACTGTTATTTTCTCCAGAGGCAGTTTTGCATTTCCCCTGTTTCTTCTTGAAAGCACCGCATAAATCAGAGTCAGACCACCTACACGCCCCAGATACATCAGTATAATCAGCACAATTTGCGAAAACATATGAAGCTTCGGTGTAATTCCCAGCGTGAGTCCTACTGTTCCCACAGCTGAAGCAGCTTCATACAGGCAGTCTAAAAGAGGAAGCTCTTCATATATACTGATTGCAAGTCCACCGCAAAAAAATAACGTAAAATAAAGCATGGCGATTGTCGCCGCATTTTTTATCACATGATATTCCAGCCTCCTGCCAAAAGCCCCTGCATTTTCCTGGCTTCGGAATGTGGCAATTGCATTTAACAAAAGAACTGTAAACGTTGTGGTTTTCATTCCACCAGCTGTAGAACCAGGTGAACCGCCAATCAGCATTAACAATATCATAACAGCTTTTGAGGCTTCACTCATCTTTGAAATATCAATCGTGTTAAATCCGGCAGTTCTTGTAGTTACCGATTGGAACGCCGCAGCTAATAAGCGATTCCCTGCGGATAGATTTTTCAAATCACAGATGAAGAAAAAAATGATCGGAATTAAAATCAGGCATGCGGTAGTCACAAGGATAATCTTGCTTTGCATGCGATAACGTTTAAACTTCAGTTTGTTGGTATAAATATCGTCCCAGGTGAGAAAACCGATTCCCCCTATGATGATCAGAAGCATAATCACTACATTTATAAGAACATTTGCAGAATACCCTGTCAGGGAAGGAAAAGGATTTGCAGATGTTCCCAGAATATCAAAGCCTGCATTACAAAAAGCGGAAATAGAATGAAAGACTGACAGCCAAATTCCCTTTCCTTTGTAATCCCATAAAAAAACCGGCAGCAGTAACACTGCCCCTGCAGCTTCAATCAAAAATGTCCCCTTTAAAATAAACCTTGTCAATCTGACGATTCCGCCAACCTTAGGCGCGGAAATCGCATCCTGCATGGTACTTCTCTGCATAAGGGATATTTTTTTACCGGAAAGAAGGGAAACAGATGCAGCCACCGTTACCACTCCCAGACCGCCTATTTGTATGAGTATAAGAATAATCGTCTGTCCTGCCAGAGACCAGTAGCTTCCGGTATCTTTTACTACAAGCCCGGTTACACATACCGCCGAAGTGGCTGTAAAAAGAGCCTCATGAAACGGAGTTGCTATTCTATCTACAGATGAAAATGGAAGCATTAAAAGAATGCTTCCCAAAAGGATCACTCCTGCAAATCCCAGAATTATTAGCTGAAAAGATGTCAGATGTTTTTTCTTATATGATTTTTCCGGCATAAATGATCAAAACTCCTTACGAATGATTACTTTTTTGTTGCACCCATTATATATAATTGCCTTTAAAGATGGTATAAGAGTATCTGATTCTGTATTAAGATTGTATAAAGATGTGTTTCCGCCATATTCAGCCTGAATTCGGTTGCCGTAGCAAAAAAATAAGCCATTCAGTCAGAAACATATCCAACCAAATGGCTTTTATTCTTATCTTCTATCCAGTATTTTATCAAATCGCCTGAAGAAAGTTGAAGTTGTAATGATTGCTGCCAGTATATCGCTGATTGGTTCAGCCAGAAAAACGGCAAATACCTTATTCTGAATGAAAAGCGGCAGAATAAAGATCAGCGGAATCAACAGGATCAGTTTTCTTAAGCAGGCAAGGAGCAGGCTGACTTTCGCCTGGCCCAGTGCCATAAAGCTCTGCTGGCAGGAAACCTGGAATCCCAGGGAAAAAATACCAGCCATATAGATTCTCAGTGCCCATGCGGTATAGGTGATCAGATCCGTATCATTGGAGAAAATCCCTGCAAAGAGCCTGGGAAACAGAAGCATAATCAGCCAGAAGCAGCCGGTAAAAACCGTGCAGACTGTAAACTGCGTAAAAAATGCTTTTTTAACACGCTCTTTATTGCCGGCACCAAAATTATAACTCATGATCGGCTGTCCGCCCTGGCATATTCCCTGCAGCGGTAAGGTTGCAAGCTGGCTGACACTTGTGATAATAGTCATGGCTCCAACCGCAAGATCTCCGCCATATCTCGAAAGGCTGGAGGTGAAACTGATGGACAGAATACTTTCTGTGGACAACATGACAAAAGTGGATATTCCAAGCCCCAGGCATGGTAAAATAATATTTTTTTGTAATTTGAAATTCTCTTTCCTGAGATGGAGAATGGTCTTTTTTCCTGACAGGAAACGAAGAATCCAGATAGCACCAACAGCCTGACTCAAAACAGTAGCAATTGCAGCACCGCTTACGCCCAGGTCAAATACAAAAATAAAAACAGGATCCAGAATAATGTTGATCACCGCACCGATCACAGTAGTCATCATACTGATCTTTGCAAATCCCTGTGTGGTGATAAAAGGATTCATTCCCATTACGATCAGGACAAAAATACTTCCCAGTATATAAATTCTTGCGTATGACACTCCATAAGGAAGGGTCTTATCACTGGCACCAAACATTGTCAGAAGCTGTGGAGCGAAAGCGAAAAAAATCACCGTAAGGGCCACAGCCATAAGAATAAGAAGCGAAAAACAGTTTCCAAGAATCTTTTCCGCTGTCGCATTATCCTTTTTTCCCATGGAAATTGCAGCTCTGGGAGCACCTCCTGAACCTGCGAGCATGGCAAAGGCATTAATCAGCATAAGAATTGGCGTAAATAACCCCACACCGGTTAATGCTGCCGCGCCAACACCGGGAATGTGTCCAATATAAATACGGTCTACAATGTTGTACAAAAGATTAATGATCTGTGCCACAACAGCAGGAATTGCAAGCTGCGCCAAAAGACGTGGGATTTTTTCCGTTTCCATTGCCTGTGTATTAGATTTACTACTCATATCTGTTTTCTCCTAACAAATTTTTTGACATAAACCAATAAAATATAAACGAATTATGTCTTCTGATTTTAACTCATATATTTGTCAATATCAAGCTTCTTTTCTGATTTTGCAACGATCAAGGATGCGGCTGGTTACTGTTTACTCCGTTCACAGTAACGCGCTTCGCGATGCACAGAAATCATGCTTTGCATGATTTCGCGCCGCAACTCTCGG
>OGRJ01003164.1_pt1 | contig 10858 bp, 9 predicted proteins | sample 1553411 | NCBI WGS metagenome assembly OGRJ01 (sample SAMEA2580084, study PRJEB22360) | human gut metagenome | biome: human gut; feature: human-associated habitat; material: faeces | place: Denmark | collected 2008/2010
TTGTGTTTATCTTCAATTTCTTTTATTTTAGCAGGTTCTTTTTCGCATTTCAATACTTTTCCTACCCAACATTTCACCAATTTCCTTAAACGTGTTGCTTATCAACACATCCAGCCAAAAAAATTTTTTCAGAACATACAAAAAAGAGAGAAAGCAGATGTTCTCCACTTTCTCTCATTCTGATTTTTTCTTATATCATTCTAAAATGCTTGAACGCTTCCAGAATCAATTTTTCTTTCTCAGCTGGACAGTTCGGTACTCTATGACCTTCGGCACCTGTGTTATAATTTTCACGCTTCTCAAAGCCTAATTTGTCTTTTACTTGAGCAATGTATAGATTTGATACAGAAACATCATGTTGTTCCTTAATCCACTCTTTGATTTCTCTGTATGACGCTGAACCCTTAGCACTTTTCAGATACTCTGCATCTTTTGGCTCATAATCAACATGAGCATACTCAACATTCTTATCGTTGACTATTTCCCTACCCAAAAGGCAAACCGTCTCCACATGCGTGCTCTGCGGAAACATATCCGTAGTAGAAACCTGTTTCAGCTCATACTCTTCTTCACAAAGTATGTTCAGGTCTCTCGCCAGTGTGGCGCTGTCGCAGCTTACATATACGACCTTCTCCGGCTTCATCTTCAGGATTGTATTGAGCAGTACCTCATCGCAACCCTTTCGTGGCGGATCTACAACGATCACATCGGCATAAACACCGTTCTTCTCGTATTCCCTCGGCAGAACCTCTTCCGCTTTTCCCACGAAAAATTCCACGTTTTCAATTCCGTTGAGTTTCGCATTTTCTCTTGCATTATCAATGGCCTGTGGTATGATCTCCACGCCGCGGACAAATTTCGCCTTCTGTGCAAGAAAAAGCGAGATCGTTCCGATTCCGCAGTACAGATCCCATACGGTTTCGTTGCCGGTAAGTCCTGCGTATTCCAGTGCTTTTCCATAAAGCTTCTCCGTCTGGATCGGATTGACCTGGAAAAAGGACAGTGGCGAGATCTGATAAGATACACTTCCGATACTGTCCGTTATATAGGACTGTCCCCAGAGAAGCCGAAGCTGTTCACCGAGAATTACATTGTTTCGTTTTTTGTTTACATTGACTGTAATGCTTGTCATCCCCGGAATTTCGCAGAGAGATTCCACCAGTGCTTTTTCTGCAGGAATTTTGTCGCCGTTTAAGATCAGGCACACCATTATCTCATCTGTATGAAATCCATACCGGATCATAATGTGGCGGACAAGACCTTTTCCAATTGTTTCATCGTATGGCTGCACATGATATTTCTCCATGTGTCCGATTACACGGTCCAGGACCTCTTTATTCTGTCTTACACCCAGCATACAGTCCCGGTTATCAATAATAGAATGGGTTCTTCCTGCATAAAAACCGGTGATGATCTTTCCGTCTTTATTTTTTCCTACTGGAAACTGTGCTTTATTTCGGTAATGATACGGATCATCCATTCCCATGATCGGTTCCATCTCAATGTCATGAAAACCACCGATCCGTTCCAGATGGCCACGAACCTTCTTTTCTTTAAATTTCAGCTGTTCCTCATAAGACAATGCCTGAAGCTGACATCCTCCGCACTGACGTGCAATAGAACATGCCGGCTTCACACGATACGGAGATGGCGTGATGACCTCCATCAGACGGCCATATCCATAATTCTTTTTTGCCTTGATGATCTTTGCTTTTATCCGGTCTCCGATCACGGCGTCTTTCACAAAAACGGTGAAGCCATCGGCTTTCCCGATACCTTCACCGTCAACTCCGCAATCCTCTATATCTAAAGTGAGTATATCGTTTTTACGGAATTCCATGTATTAAATATCTCCTGTTCTTCTTAAATTGGACTCAAAAAGCCGGTTGAAACCAAGCCATTCTTTTTTGCCTTTGTCTGCGTGGAAAATTTCTGTCAGTGTCTCCATCCTTGCATCTGTATTGTCTGCCAGATTCAGGGCAACTGCCTCCGCAAGTGCCGGTTTCTTGGGAGAACCGTACTCCAGCTCACCATGATGTGCAAGAATACAGTGGATCACCTGATTTTCAAGCTTCTCCGGAAAATCCGGGATCTCTTTTGCAAGATCATGTACCATCTGTGCCCCGATCACAATATGTCCAAGAAGCTGTCCCTCATCTGTATAATCATTCATCGGAAAAGCAGAAAGCTCCTTCGTTTTGCCCACATCATGAAGAAGTGCGGTTGTGATCAGAAGATCTCGGTTCAATAGCGGATATGCATTCGCCATATAATCGCAGAGACGTGTCACTCCAAGAGTGTGCTCCATCAGTCCGCCGATAAAGCCGTGATGTACGGTCTTGGCTGCAGAATGTCCCTCAAATATCTTCATAAATTCCTGATCTTCCACAAAGAGCTTCTTCAGAAGCTGGGAAAGATAGGGATTCTTCACACTGTTGATAAGCTCTCGTAGCTGGCTCTGCATATCATCCACACTGTTCTCACTGGTAGGAAGATAATCTGCCGGATCATACTCCCCTTCTCCTGCCTTGCGTGCTCTCTTGATATTCAGCTGCATGGCGCCTGCAAAGCTTGTCACATCTCCCATGATCTCAATGTAATCAAGAGTATCAAACTCATCAATTCCCAGAGAATTGGGATCCCAGATCTTACCATCGATCACACCTGTTTTATCCTGAAGGATCAGATTCTCATAGGGCTTGCCATTCTTCGTTGTAGCTGCCTGTTTCTGTTTGCAGAGATAGATCCCGTTTACTCTGTCTCCCTCATGTAATTCATTTAAAAAACGCATAAAATTCTTGCCTTTCTGTTCTTTTTACTTTCAAAGCAGACATACTCACAAACACATCCGCTTCACACTTTGCATTCATAGCCAGACTTTCTTTATGATCTTTGGCCGCATCCCGGTCCGGGCTTTCTGGCATTTCTGCACAGTTTCCACTTACTTCCGGGCTTTATTCAGTATCATAACACATTTTACTTTCCTTTGCTATGGAAATCATGTAAAATAGGAAACGAAGTGTTTTTTTGCATATCCTGTGTTACGCAGAAAAACACGGAATCAACAGAAGTAACAAAAAGGAGTAACTACAGCAACAATGAACAAAAAAGCATACAAAGCACTTGAATACTATAAAATCATAGATCTGCTCACAGACAAGGCCTCCTCCCCCATGGGAAAGGATCTCTGTCGGAAGCTTACCCCTTCCACAGACATTGAAGAGATCCGGTCCATGCAGCTGCAGACACACGATGCCCTTGCACGCCTGTTCAAAAAAGGCGGCATTTCCTTCGGCAGTGTCAAGGACATCCGTGGCACATTAAAACGTCTTACTGTTGGCAGCGCCCTGAATGCACCGGAGCTGCTTTCTGTCTGCAGTCTTCTTGAGAATACCGGTCGTGTAAAGGCCTATTCCAGAAGTGACCGTGATGACGGAATGACCGATTCCCTTGACGGAATGTTTGCGGCACTGGAACCTCTGACACCACTCAGCACAGAGATCCGCCGCTGTATCCTTTCCGAGGATGAGATCAGTGACGATGCCAGCAGCACGCTTCGCCAGATCCGCCGCAGCATCAAGGCCACCAATGACCGGATACACACCCAGCTTTCTTCTCTGGTTGCAGGAAGTGCCAGGAATTATCTTCAGGATTCCGTTATCACCATGCGCGACGGCCGCTACTGTATCCCGGTAAAGGCTGAATATAAAGGCCAGGTTCCCGGTATGATTCACGACCAGTCCGCCACAGGTTCCACTCTTTTCATTGAGCCCATGGCTGTTGTCAAGCTGAACAACGATATCCGCGAGCTGGAGCTGAAAGAGCAGAAAGAGATCGAAGTGATCCTTGCATCCTTAAGCCAGCAGGTAGCTGCTGAGCTGGAGGCTATTCACGCAGATCTTTCCATCATGGTACAGCTGGACTTTATTTTTGCCCGTGCCGCACTTGCCATGGACATGAACGCCAGTGAACCTGTTTTCAACACAGAAGGCCGGATCCGGCTTCGCCAGGCCCGTCATCCACTGATCGATAAGAAAAAAGCCGTTCCTATTGACATCCGTCTCGGGGATGATTTTGACCTCCTGGTTGTCACCGGACCAAACACCGGTGGTAAAACTGTTTCTCTGAAAACCGTAGGTCTTCTTACCATGATGGGACAGTCGGGTCTCCATATCCCGGCGCTGGATCGTTCCGAACTTGCACTTTTCCGCGAGGTTTATGCTGATATCGGAGATGAGCAGAGCATTGAACAGTCCTTAAGTACCTTCTCCTCTCATATGACAAACGTGGTTTCCTTCCTGAAATCCGCAGATCAGGATTCCCTGGTCCTCTTCGATGAGCTTGGTGCAGGTACGGACCCTACCGAGGGTGCCGCTCTTGCCATTGCGATCCTGTCACATCTTCACGAGCAGGGTATCCGTACCATGGCAACCACCCATTACAGCGAACTGAAGATCTATGCCCTCTCCACTCCAGGTGTGGAAAATGCCTGCTGTGAATTCGATGTGGAAACCTTACGTCCGACCTACCGCCTTCTGATCGGTGTTCCGGGAAAAAGTAACGCATTTGCCATTTCTTCCAAGCTGGGGCTTCCGGATTTCATCATCGACAAAGCAAAGGAACAGATCAGCGAGCAGGATGAATCTTTTGAAGATGTTCTGACATCCCTGGAGCAGAGCCGTGTCACCATCGAAAACGAGCGTGCTGAAATTGCCCGTTACAAAGAGCAGGTAGAAGAGCTGAAAAAATCTCTTCAGGAAAAAGAAGAAAAGCTGGATGAACGTAAAGAGCGGATTCTCAGAGAAGCCAATGAACAGGCACATGCGATTCTCCGCGATACCAAGGAATACGCAGATCAGACCATGAAGCTTTTCCATAAATTCCAGAAGGATCACGTAGATACCGCTTCCGTAGAAAAAGAGCGCCAGAACCTGAAAAAACGTATGTCAAAAGCCGAAAATGGAATGTCTTCCAGGCAGCAGAAGCAAAAGCCAAAGAAACAGCTGAAGCCATCCGATCTTTCTCTTGGCGATACCGTAAAGGTGCTCAGCCTGAATCTGAAAGGAACAGTTTCCAGTCATCCGGATTCCAGAGGATATCTCTTTGTGCAGATGGGTATCATCCGTTCCAAGGTTCATATCTCCGATCTGGAGCTTGTGGACGAGCCGGTGATCACCACTCCGTCCATGCAACGTACCGGCGCCGGAAAGATCCGTATGTCCAAGGCAGCCAGCATTTCCACAGAGATCAATCTTCTGGGAAAAACCGTAGATGAGGCAGTTGCAGAGCTGGATAAATATCTGGATGACGCCTATATCGCACACATGAAATCCGTCCGTATCGTTCACGGAAAAGGTACCGGTGCCCTCCGCAAAGGTGTCCACAATTACCTGAAGCGCCAAAAGCACGTAGCTTCTTTCCGTCTCGGCGAATTCGGAGAAGGCGATGCCGGCGTGACCATTGTAGAATTCAAGAAATAAAAAGGAGCTGAAGCCATGGCTACAAAACAGAAAATCCTCATTGTTGACGATGACAACAACATTGCAGAGCTGGTTGCTCTCTATCTCACAAAAGAATGCTTTGAGACTAAGATCGTAAATGACGGCGAGGAAGCCCTGAAGCAGTTCCATATTTTTCACCCGGATCTGATCCTTCTGGATCTCATGCTTCCGGGCATTGACGGATACCAGGTATGCCGTGAGATCCGTCACACCTCCGATGTACCGATCATTATGCTTTCCGCCAAGGGAGAAACCTTTGACAAAGTCCTGGGACTGGAACTTGGAGCGGATGATTACATCATCAAGCCTTTTGACTCCAAAGAGCTGGTGGCACGTGTCCGTGCGGTACTGCGCAGATTTCATGTAAAATCTCCGTCTGCCGCACCAAAGGAAAAATGTGTTTCCTATCCGGATCTGGTGATCAACCTGACCAACTATTCTGTAACTTATATGGGACACCAGATCGATATGCCGCCAAAGGAGCTGGAGCTTCTCTATTTCCTGGCAGCTTCTCCCAATCAGGTTTTCACAAGAGAACAGCTTCTGGATCACATCTGGGGCTATGAATACATTGGCGATACCAGAACCGTAGACGTTCACATCAAACGTCTACGTGAGAAGATCAAGGATAACCCAAACTGGGCTCTTTCCACAGTCTGGGGGATCGGTTACAAATTTGAGGTAAAGGATTCATGAAACAGCATCTTTATACTAAACTGCTGATCCTGTACTTTATGCTGGGCGGAATCTGCTTTCTGCTGCTTTCCTCCGGTGGCTCCTACCTGGTAGAAAAAAGGCTGGAGCGCTCTACCGGAGAGTCCCTTTACCGCACTGCCAGCCAGCTGGTTTCCAAAAATGAACTTCGTCAGGCTGTAAAAAGCCCCAAAAACGAATCCCTCACCCTGGCTCTTTCCTCTGCAGCAACCTTTCAAAATGCAGATTTCTGGGTTATGGATACAGATGGGAACGTTCTGATAAACACAAACCAGCAGTCCTCTGATTCCGGTGAGATCACCGTCAGGAACTTCCGACCGGAAGATTACGAAGATACCTGCTATTCCTCCGGTACGTTTTACGGGACATTAAAAACCACACAGCTAAGCACAGTCGTTCCCATAAAAGATACGGATCTGGTGACTGGTTATCTGGTGATCCACTACCCTATGAAAAACCTCTACGAAAGCCGCAGCAATATCGTAGAGGTTATGATCCTGATCTTTATTGTGATCTATGCACTGTTTTTCAGTTTTCTTCTGATCTATTTTTACAGGGTCCACAAACCTCTGAAAGAAATCTTAAAGGGTGCCCTGGAATTTGCCAACGGAAATCTTACCTACACGATCCCCGTAGATTCTGAAGATGAGATGGGATATCTTTCCCACTCCCTGAATTACATGGCAGACAAGCTGAACAAAAACGGAGAGTATCAACGACAATTCATTTCCAATGTGTCCCATGATTTCCGCTCGCCTCTGACCTCCATCAAAGGCTATGTGGAAGCCATGCTGGACGGTACCATCCCACCGGAAATGCAGGAACGTTATCTGAAAGTCATTGCTTTTGAATCCACCCGTCTGGAGAAGCTTACCCGAAGTCTCCTTACCTTAAACGAACTGGATGTCAAAAAGCGTATGATGCATATGCGGCGTTTTGATATCAATGAAACGATCCGTACCACAGCCGCCACCTTTGAGGGAACCTGTTCGGAACGAAACATCCGTCTGGAGCTCCTCCTTGCTGGAAAAGAGCTTTTTGTCCGTGCAGATATGGAACAGATCCAGCAGGTACTGTACAATTTATTGGACAATGCAGTAAAATTCAGCCGCGACAATTCTTCTATCACACTGGAAACCACAGTCAATCATGGCAAAGTTTTTGTCTCAGTCAAAGACCATGGAAGCGGAATTCCAAAGGAAAGTCTTTCCAGAATCTGGGATCGTTTCTATAAGATCGATGCCTCCCGTGGAAAAGACCGCAAGGGTACCGGGCTTGGCCTTGCCATTGTAAAAGAGATCATCAACGCTCATAAGCAGAATATCAATGTGATCAGCACCGTAGGTGTTGGAACAGAATTTATCTTTACACTGGAAAAAGCAAAATAAAACATCAAAAAACCTCTGATCCGGAAGGCTGTAAAAGAAATATCTCTCAATATCTCCTACAGTATTTCCGGATCAGAGGTTTTTATTTACTCTTTGCAGGCTTATTTCCAGTCGTAATTTCTCAGATGGCCTTCCAGATTCATATGCGTAAAATTATGCTGTCGCAGCGCCTCATAAAGCACAATGGCAACTGAATTGCTTAAATTCAGGGAACGGATATCTCCGATCATCGGGATCCGCACGCAGGTTTCCTGATTGTTTACCAGGATATCCTCCGGGATTCCCGCACTCTCCTTGCCAAACATAATGAAACAGTCATCCTCATACTGCACATCTGTATAAGTCTGAGGTGCCTTGGTGGTTGCGTAATAAATCTTTGCTCCCGGATTCTTTTTGAGAAAATCCTCATAGTCCAGATATCTGGTCACATCCAGATGTTCCCAATAATCCATACCTGCACGCTTGATGGCCTTTTCATTCAGGCGAAAACCAAGCGGTTCGATCAGATGCAGCCTGGTTCCTGTTGCCACACAGGTTCTTCCGATATTTCCTGTATTTGCCGGAATTTCCGGCTCATGGAGCACAATGTTCAAAACTCCCATTTATTTTTTTCCTCTTTTCTACATAGCATTAAATATACAAAATATGCATTCGCAATCCGCTTCGCTGCTTGCTCATGAGATCAAAAAGCCAAGCTTTTTGGTCTCATCTTCTGCCGGGCGTTCCAGATATCTGGCATTTCCGCCGCTGTAAAGAAGCCTGTTATTTCCGGAATCGGTCTGCCCGATCACTGCTGCCATAATCCCCTCTCGCCGCAACTGCTGCACAAACGCATCACCGCCATGGATTCCCATAAGAATACTTCCGCCGGAAAGCAGCTTGTACGGATTCACATCAAGGATCTCACAGATCTCTATGGTTTCCTGTCGGATGGGCACACTTCGAAGATCTGCACTAAGACCTACTCCGGATGCCTCCGCCATTTTCCAGAGGGCAGCAAGAAAGCCGCCTTCTCCCATCCGATATCGGGCACTGGCTCCGGATTCTTCCGCCATTTTCCAAATTTTATCATTCTCTGTTCCTGTTCCGTAAACCTCAGAAAGCTTTACGGCATCCTCGAGAAACCGTTCTGCAAAAAACTCCCGCAGCCTGTCATAATAATTCTTTGTGATCCATGCAGTTCCTTCTGCTGCCACAGGGCCTGCCACGATCAGCTCGTCTCCCGGCATAAGCCGTCCGTCTATCTCTGCCTGAAGCGCCTCCAGTGCTTTTTTTCCAAGTTTCATAACTGCCGCCTTAATAAAGGATAAGCGAAAGCACAGTCGGAACTACCATTGCCAGTACCAGAATAACTGCGATGATCGCTGTGATCACTTTTCTTTTTTTCGGATCAAACATTCCCATAATTATTATTCACCTCATCTGTAATATCCGTTAATTGCGCATTGTTGGTCAAAGGATCCCTGTCTGTATAATCAAAAAGAAGCTTCTTTCCGTCCCGGAACACCTCGATATGGGCGGTCTTCGGGATTTTTTTCGCTTTCCGGTAATCCCAGATCAGCCGCTCATACGGCTTCTGGTCTGAAGCAAAGGATGGCCTGCTCTTTAAATTCTCTCGAAGATAAAGATCCAGGAGCATTACATCGGAAAGTGCTTCCGACGGAATCTCTTTCTGTTCTCCGGCAAACTCCATAAGGATCTCATAGCGCCTCATCCTGGAATGAGAGATCTCCGAGTATCCTTTTTTCTCATAAAATCTGCCAAGTGCCTCATACATCCGGAAAGGATCGTCAAAATACTTCTCCAGAAATACAAGGGTATTTTTGAACTGCCCACTATTATAATACACTTCCACCATACTTTCCACCATTTTCAGCCTTAAAATCTCCCCGTAGGTCAGCCAGGCTGTGGAAAGTACCTCATAGGGTTCCCGATCCTTGTAAAGAATCTGATATTCCCCTGTCATTTCCATCATGTGTGAACCCTTCAGCACTTTCAGAAAACCAAGCTGAAACTGTTCCGGACGCAGTGCGTAAACATCGCAGAAGGACTTGTGGAAGCTGTCGTATCCCTCATAGGGAAGTCCTGCGATCAGATCCAGATGCTGGTGGATATTTCCAAAGCTATGGATCTGTTCTACAATCCCTTTCAGCTTTTCAAAATCCATGGTTCTCCGAATGGCTTTGATGGTCTGAGGATTGGTAGACTGTACACCAATCTCCAACTGGATCAAGCCCGGACGCATGGTTTTCATCAGCGCCAGCTCCTCCGCACGGAGAAGATCTGCTGAAATCTCAAAATGAAAATTGGTGATCCCGTTATCATTCTCCGTAATATACCTCCAGATCTCCATGGCATGGTCATGCTTGCAGTTGAAGGTACGATCCACAAATTTGACCTGAGGAACTTTATTATCAATAAAAAACTGCAATTCCTTTTTTACAAGCCCAATATCACGGAACCGAAGCTTCTTATCTATGGAAGAAAGGCAGTAGCTGCAGGAAAAGGGGCATCCCCTGCTGCTCTCATAATAAATAATGCGGTTTTTAAACTCTGTAAGATTGCTGTATGCAAACGGAACTTTACTTAAATCCATCAATTCCCGCCAGCCCGTGTGTACAATATCCCTGCCTTTGTTTTCATCACGAAAAGCTACTCCGCGGATCCCGCTCAAAGTTTCCGGTTTTCTTTCTATATAATAACCTGCCAGTTCATGGAAGGTTTCCTCTCCTTCTCCCACCATCACTCCAAAAAACACAGGATTCTTTTTCAGAAATTCCACCGCATCGTAGGATACCTCCGGGCCTCCTGCCCAAAACTCCACCTGTGGAAGGATTTTCTTAAGATCCGGCACCAGCTCCCTGACAAAAGAAATATTCCAGATATAGCAGGAAAAGCAGACCACATCCGGCTGCTCCAGATAAATATCTTTTAAAATGTCATCCCTGATCTGATTGATCGTATACTCTTTGACCACAACCCTGGAGCTGTATTCTCCGGAACAGGATTTCAGGTTATATACCGCAAGATTGGAATGGATATATTTTGCATTGCATGCTGCAAGTAAGATTTTCAAATTTTATATTCTCCTAACTTCTGTCGGATAATTTCTTTCCCCGGCAGTTTTCATTATTTCTCTGTTGATCCTTTTCGCTTTATGATTATAACGTTCCCGCCACCGGATGTAAATAGAAAAACAGGGGTTACTGTTCACTGGTAATATTCCGCGAGGTGTTTTTTGTGAGCGAAGGTCAC
>OGRJ01003170.1_pt1 | contig 10843 bp, 8 predicted proteins | sample 1553411 | NCBI WGS metagenome assembly OGRJ01 (sample SAMEA2580084, study PRJEB22360) | human gut metagenome | biome: human gut; feature: human-associated habitat; material: faeces | place: Denmark | collected 2008/2010
GTAGGGCGTTGCCCTACGCTATATAATTAAGCTCTTTCAGGGCACTCCGCAAAATGATCATTTATCTCATTTCTGCACCGATTTGAACTAAAACCGGAAGTTCGGATTAAGCCAGAAGCCAGTCCTTTGGATTCCGCTTAATTTAAAAATAAGAATCCCTAAAAATTTCTCTTTTATCTCTTATTATCAAAAAGTTTTATTAGTTTTGTTCTTCATTATATCTCAAACTCTTAAAATAGAAGCAAATGAAAAAAGGTTTGAAAATCGCAGCTATCACCGTAGGAGTAATTATCATTCTGATGTTCCTTCTTCCTTTCGCCTTCCAAGGAAAGATAGCCGACATTGTAAAAACAGAAGGCAACAAGATGCTTAACGCACAATTTGACTTTAAGAACCTTAACATTAGTCTGTTCCGCAATTTTCCACAGGCTTCTGTCACTCTCGAAGATTTCTGGCTAAAAGGCACTGGTGAATTTGCCAATGATACCCTTGTACAAGCCGGAGAAGTTACCGCCGCCATCAACTTATTCTCTCTTTTCGGAGATAGCGGTTACGATATTTCCAAAATATTCATCGAAGACACAAAGCTGCATGCCATTGTGTTGCCGGACGGACGTGCCAACTGGAACATTATGGAGCCGGATACGACAGCCGCTACCGAGACTCCCGCTGCAGAAGAAGAATCTTCCCCTTTCAAAGTGAAACTCCAACGTTTCGTCATAAAAAACATGAATCTGATTTATGATGACCAACAAGGAAAGATGTATGCTGACATCCAAGACTTTAACGCAACCTGCGCCGGAGACTTAGGCAGTGAACGCACCACACTGAAACTGGAAGCGGAAACAAAATCCCTGACTTACAAGATGAACGGGATTCCTTTCTTGGCGAATGCCAACATCTCCGCTGAAATGGATGTGGACGCCGATCTGGCCAATAACAAGTACACATTAAAGGATAACACCATTCGCCTCAACGCTATTCAGGCAGGTATTGACGGCTGGGTAGCCTTGAAAGCTCCGGCTATCGACATGGACTTGAAACTTAACACGAATGATATAGGCTTCAAGGAAATTTTGTCATTAATTCCCGCCATTTACGCCACAGAATTCTCCAGCCTGAAAACAGACGGAACTGCAACGCTTACCGCAACGGCCAAAGGTATCCTGCAAGGAGACACCGTTCCGGCATTCAATATTGACATGCAAGTCAAGAATGCCATGTTCCGCTATCCGGCTTTACCGGCAGGAGTAGATCAAATCAACATCAGTGCCAACGTTCAAAATCCCGGAGGAAATATAGACCTGACTACGGTCAACATCAATCCGTTCAGTTTCCGCCTTGCCGGAAATCCGTTTAGCCTGACAGCTACTGTGAAAACGCCGATCAGTGATCCGGATTTTAAAGCAGAAGCGAAAGGAGTGCTCAACTTAGGTATGATCAAACAAGTCTACCCGCTTGGAGACATGGAGTTGAACGGTACCATCGACGCCGATATGCAAATGTCGGGACGCCTCTCATCCATCGAAAAAGAAGAATACGAACGTATACAAGCCTCGGGCACTATCGGACTGACGGGCATGAAACTCAAAATGAAAGATATGCCGGATGTAGAAATTAAAAAGTCTCTCTTCACCTTCACTCCGAAATACCTCCAGTTGAGTGAAACAACTGTCAACATCGGAAAAAACGATATCACCGCCGACAGCCGATTTGAAAACTACATCGGTTATGTATTGAAAGGTAGCACATTGAAAGGAAACCTGAATATTCGTTCCAACTACTTCAATCTGAACGACTTCATCACCGCTTCTGCCGATGAAGCCTCCACATCAGAAGCTGCGTCCACCGATTCCGTAGCTACAGCCGCCACAGGTATTGTTGAAGTTCCCCGTAACATCGACTTCCAAATGGACGCTAACCTGAAACAGGTGTTATTCGACAAGATGTCTTTCAATAATATGAATGGCAAACTTGTTGTAAAAGATGGCAAAGTGGATATGAAAAACCTTTCCATGAACACCATGGGTGGTAATGTAGTGATGAACGGCTACTACTCCACCGCCAACGTAAAGAAGCCGGAAATGAAAGCCGGATTCAAGCTCTCCAATATCGGTTTCGCACAAGCTTACAAAGAACTGGATATGGTGCAGAAAATGGCTCCTATCTTCGAAAACCTGAAAGGTAATTTCTCCGGAAGCATCAATGTCCTGACAGATTTGGATGCAGCCATGAGCCCCGTACTGAATACGATGCAGGGTGACGGTAGCCTTTCCACCCGCGACCTTAGTTTAAGCGGAGTAAAAGCAATCGACCAGATAGCCGATGCCGTGAAGCAACCCAGCCTGAAAGACATGAAAGTGAAAGACATGACATTGGATTTCACCATCAAAGACGGCCGCGTAGAAACCAAACCGTTTGATATCAAGATGGGAGACTACACACTGAATCTTTCCGGCAGCACAGGACTCGATCAAACCATCGACTATTCCGGTAAAGTGAAACTGCCCGCATCCGTAGGCAATATCTCTAAGTTAATGACTCTTGACTTGAAAATCGGAGGTTCGTTCACCTCTCCGAAAGTCAGTGTAGATACTAAAAGCATGGCCAACCAAGCTGTCGAAGCCGTAGCCGATGAAGCAATCAGCAAACTCGGACAGAAACTTGGACTGGACTCTGCCGCTACCGCCAACAAAGACTCAATCAAACAGAAAGTCACAGAGAAAGCTGCGGAAAAGGCACTAGATTTCTTGAAAAAGAAACTCAAATAAAAAGAGAAGATAATAACCATTTAACCCCACTCATCCCTCCTCTTTCTCCTTTGCGAGAGGGAAGGGATGAAGCTTTTAATATGCTACTGAAACTATATGATAAAAACAATAACCCGCAGGATTTACAACGAATCATCGATATCCTGAATGACGGCGGACTTATCATCTATCCTACCGATACGATGTACGCCATCGGCTGTCATGGTCTGAAGGAACGTGCCATAGAACGGATATGCCGGATTAAAGAGATAGACCCTCGAAAAAACAATCTGTCCATCATCTGTTATGACTTAAGCAGTATCAGCGAATACGCGAAAGTAGACAATAACGTATTCAAACTGATGAAGCATAATCTTCCGGGACCATTTACCTTTATTTTGAACGGCACCAACCGGTTGCCGAAAATCTTCCGCAACCGGAAAGAAGTAGGTATCCGTATGCCGGACAACAACATCATCCGTGAAATCGCACGCCTGCTGGACGCTCCCATTATGACCACCACACTGCCATACGAAGAGCACGAGGACTTGGAATATATGACTGATCCCGAACTTATAGATGAAAAGTTCGGCGACATCGTCGATCTGGTCATTGACGGCGGTATCGGAGGTATAGAACCTTCAACGGTAGTGAAATGCACGGACAACGAACTGGAAATCGTCCGACAGGGAAAAGGCTGGCTGGAAGAGAATTAATTCCGCTGACAGCTATCCCTAACATACAAAATGGGCTGCAATCAATTCAACACTGATGCAGCCCATTCTCTTTTTATAGAATCAGTTTTATGCTTACTTGATCAAAGATTCCGGATCTAAATGAGCAGACTCGATATCTTTGAAGTAACGGTAAGTACCTACTTTCAATTCCGCCGTAGCAGCATCATCACAAACAATAATACCTTTTTCATGCATTTGCAATGCACTGATTGTCCACATCTGTGTGATAGCACCTTCTACTGCATGATACAAAGCACGAGCTTTGTTATGACCGTTTACAATAATCATCACTTCTTTTGCAGAAAGCACAGTACCCACTCCCACTGTCAAAGAAGTCTTAGGAACTTTGTTGATGTCATTATCGAAGAAACGGGAATTAGCAATGATGGTATCCATTGTCAATGTTTTCTGACGAGTACGTGAAGTCAATGAAGATCCCGGTTCGTTGAACGCAATATGCCCGTCAGGACCGATACCGCCCATGAACAGGTCGATGCCGCCGTATGACTTGATCTTTTCTTCATAACGTGCACACTCTGCATCCAAATCCGGAGCATTACCATTCAGAATATTCGTATTCTCCGGTTTGATGTCGATATGACCGAAAAAGTTATTCCACATGAAAGAATAATAGCTTTCCGGATGTTCTTTTGGCAATCCTACATATTCGTCCATGTTGAATGTTACCACATTCTGGAAGGAAACGATTCCTTTCTTATTCAGGTCGATCAAAGCTTTATACATACCCAGAGGAGAAGATCCGGTGGGGCAGCCCAATACAAATGGTTTTTCGGGGGTTGGATTGGCAGCTTTTATTTTAGCAGCAACATAATGTGCAGCCCACAGAGATACGGACTGATAGTCCGGCTGAATAATAAGTCTCATAAGTCGATTGTTTTATAGGTTAGTTAATAAATTATTATCTCATTCACAGTTTTAACGATCTTTCTTCAAACGATCCGCCATGGCACGTGCCAGATTTTCGCATTGAGTATAAGTCAGGTCTTTCATTGCCTGTTTCATCTCCACCGGATCACCGACCAATTCGAATTTGCTCTTTTCCGCAAACTCTGCCAGACGTTTCACAGCAGCACCTGCCCATGTGAAAGAACCGAAGTAACCCAAATAGCGTCCCTTCACCTCACGCAACAGAATCTTTGAGAGCAGCGCTTCCACTTCCGGGAATATCTGATTACTATAAGTGGGAGAACCGATAATCAATCCCTTGTAACGGAAAATATCCGCTATAATATAAGAAGGATGGCTCTTTGTCACATTATGCATGACGATGTTCTTAACACCCTGTGCCGAAAGCTCTTCTGCAATAGCTTCCGCCATTTGCTCCGTATTTCCATACATGCTTCCATAAGCAATAACAACACCTTCGTCTGCATCATAACGACTCAAACGGTCATAGATACCAATTACCTTGGCAATATTCTCTGTCCATACCGGTCCATGTGTAGAACAAATGGCAGAAATAGGTAGTCCGCCCAATTTTTGCAAAGCTTTTTGCACAGGACTTCCGTATTTGCCTACGATGTTAGAGTAGTAACGAACCATTTCCCCCCAATACTTATCCACATTGATCCGCGTATCCAGGAATCCGCCATCTACAGTGCCAAAGCATCCGAATCCGTCGCCGGAGAAAAGAACGCCGTCCGTTTCATCAAAAGTCATCATCGTTTCCGGCCAATGCACCATCGGAGTCATATAAAAACGCAGTTTATGATGTCCCAAAGCTAAGAAATCACCTTCCTTTACCAGATACTGTTCGCCGGTTACACCGTAGAACCCTTCAATCATACCGAATGTCTGCTTGTTACCTACGATAATAATTTCCGGATAATGTTGCTTAATCAGTCGGATAGATCCCGAATGATCCGGTTCCATGTGGTTTATAATCAAATAATTAATGGGACGTTCTCCAATCACTTGCTTGATCTTACGCAAGTAGACTTCAAAATAACAAATATCTACCGTATCCACCAATGCCACCATTTCATCATCAATCAGATAAGAGTTATATGAAACTCCATAGGGCAATGGCCACATCCCTTCAAATCTGTGCTTGTTACGGTCATTCACTCCCACATAGTGGACATTTCCTTTAATTCTTGTTTTATGTTCCATTCTTCAAATCCATTTATATTTCTTCCACCATCTATATTCCGCTCAAACAGCTATTTATTCAGTGGTAAGTTTATCGTCTGCAAAAATAATCCTTTTTTCCGAATCCCTATACTTCTTACCTTGATAAGCACCTCTTTCTTTCATTCTTTTTTGTAAACGCGCTACAAATTCATAATTTTTCAATCCCCAGTCCGGAGCTATTAATAAATCTTTAGGAGATTGGGAAACAAAACGCTCCACAACTATATCGGGACGGAGATGTTCTACATAGTCAATCACCAGATCAATGTATTCCTCCACCTCGTTAAACAAATAAAAACCATCAGGAGCTTCATCATACTCATGCGCCATTCGTGTACCACGAATCAATTGTAACTGATGGATCTTGAGTGTAGCTAAAGGCAGATCGGAAAGTATTTCCGCTTGTGCCACCATCGTATCATGCGTTTCTTCCGGAAGTCCGAGGATGATATGTCCGCCTGTCAGGATACCACAGGCAGCTGTCCGTTGGACGGCTTCCACCGTATCGGCATAAGTATGCCCCCGGTTAATGCGTTTTAAGGTTTCGTCACAAGTGCTCTCGATCCCATATTCAACCATAAGGAAAGTATGTTTATTCAATTCTTCCAAGTAACGCAACAAACTCTCCGGCATACAATCGGGGCGTGTACCTATTACCAGCCCGACCACCCCGTCTACCGTCAACGCTTCTTCATATTTACGCTTTAAGCCTTCCAGTTCGGCATACGTATTGGTATAGGCCTGAAAGTAAGCCAAATATTTCATTTCCGGATATTTATGGGCAAAAAAGCATTTCCCTTCTTCCAATTGGGTAGTGATAGACTTCTCTGTCCGGCAGTAATCCGGATTAAAAGTCTGGTTATTGCAATATGTACATCCGCCCCATCCTTTTGTTCCGTCACGATTAGGACAAGTGAAACCTGCGTTCAATGAAATCTTTTGTACCTTGTAAGGAAAATATTTCCGCAAAAAAGTAGGAAAATCATTATATAATAGCTGTGTAGACATGTTCATTCACTTCTTTCTTTATTTTACCTACAAACATAAGCAAAATCAGCGAGTTATGGAAAGTTGACACAAAATATCTTCAATATATTAAAAATTTCATAAATTCCATAAGATAAATTAATAAACATTGCTATTCAAAAAACTATTTAATTAGCTTTGTAATAATTTTAGGCATTGGCAGGAGGATACTTGTGAAAGTCTTGTGCAATTATTCCCCAATTATGATTTCATCTCACCATACCCCATGCAACTCTTGTCAATAAAATTATCCTCTTTATATTCTGAATAAGATTATAAAGAGGATTTTTTTAACGAATATTATTCATTTCACTTTTCCAAAACAAAGAAGCGAGATCAACATTATTACCCAACCGATCTGCTAGATGAAACATTGATAACAGGACTGTAGTGATAGTATATTACAAAATCAGAATAAACAGATTTTATATGCCCAACCGTTCTTTCAGCAACCGGTAGCCGGAAAGGCTAACCCGAAGTTTCACTCCATTCTTCAATAATAACTGATAGGTTTCTTTTCCGAAAAGCTCGACCCGGGAAATCTGCGTAACATTCACAATCGTAGAACGATGCACCCGAACAAATGTATCCGGAGAGAGATGAGTTTCAAAATACTTCATGGTCTGCTCTTTCAGGTATTCGCCTGTGGGGGTTATCAGCATCACATAATCTCCACATGCTTGTATGTAAATCATTTCGTCTGCCTTCACCAAATGAATCCGGGAGCCGTCTTTCACTGTAATACGATCTATCCATTCAATGGGTGATTCTTCCTGCTGTTCAGCCACATTCACCTGATGTACAGCCAGTTCTTTTTCCAGTTCCTGATTTTGTACTTCTTCTTTTGTGACTATCAAGCGGTACCATAGAGTAATAGCAATTAAAACCGGTAGTCCGAACAATAACCGGAAAGGGATTGTCTGCGCAAAAGGAACATAGGACACTCCTACAATTCTCACCATTATGTCACAGACCATAAAACTTCCTGCCAGCCAAAGCAGACTTCCAACGATAATCATAATTACATCCGTCTGGAACAACGAGACAAGACCGACCACAAACCATGCCAGATAGGCGATAGCCGCCAGCCAACCAATCGTTACTATTCCATCTACCAAAGCGGGAAGATAATCGTTTCCGGTGTATCCACAGACCAAAGCTACCTGGAATGCAACCAGAATCAATGCCAGCACCAGCATCGGAATCCAACGAAAAGGAGATTCTATAATCGGATGTGCTTTCATACGCTAGCCTTTAACCTCCAAGCCTCCGAAAGAAAGTGTTCCCCGAATTACTAACACACTCTCCTTATTTATATTTCCATTCTGCCAACGTTTATCATCACATCCTCCAAAGAAAGCATTACATTTAAACACGACTTTCCAGTCAGAAGGGACATATATCTCAACTCCTCCCCAACTGCAATCCAAATCGATGTATGTTTCTCCGGGTGCAATATGGGTATGGCGCAAATCAATCGTCGTTCCTCCAAAAGATGTGCGAATGACAGCTCCTTTAAACAATTCGTCAAGTACCACGTGACGGGCAGCTCCCCAAACATTCTCGGCACGTAGAAAACCATCTACTGACTCTGCCTGCTGTTGCTCACTTTCAAAATTCATGCCGGGTTGTCCCTGATGCATCTTCATCCACTTCTGACGGTGCTGCATGGCATGATGGTGCGCCCAGTGCCCCCGCCTGTTCTTGCCGGATTTCAAAAAGAATAAGACACCTGCTGTTATCAGAGCGACAGGCCATACCATTGCCTGCGAATTTTCAGGCAACCATGAAAGCCCTCCAATTAAAAAATACACACCTATCAACAAAAGGATGATTCCACCGATGAAATGGCGGCGAATCATAGAATATATACCTAATATAATAAGGAGTGAATGCCAGGATACGATCATATCGAAGACTTCAGATGTAATCCATCCCATATTACGGGCAAACAGCAGAATCCCGGAAAGGATAAAAAGCGAAGCTATCAGTGTTTTACCGGAAAAGCCTGTAGCAGTGGGAAATTTTTGTTTCTCTTCCATTGTCTCTATTACTAATTGATTAATGGTTCAAAGATACATCATTTCTCACTGCTTCTACAGCCTTTTCTGTTGATTTCCGGTATAAATTCCGATGAATGCCGGATAAAAACCGGTGAAACTGACTATAAAGTATCTTACCTGATAAAGATAATTCTTAATACGATGTTTGCAGATTACTTCTTTCCACCGCTATTTTGTTTTTCAATAATGTCATGCACCAAACTATTCATATACATTTCCAGATTTGTATACTGGCCATATTTATCTATCGTTTTTCCATTGCCATCAGAAGCATCATGAGGATTTAATCCGAATTTTCTCTCCCATGCATCAGGCATACCATCATTATCAGAATCAATCAAGGTACTTCTCTGTAAAAGAACTGGCCATGCGGAAACATTTTCCGAAGTATTTAACGAGAGCAAATCATCCTGACTATCTATCAATCCTGGTCTCGGATATCCTTCACTTTTCCAAATACCTCCTTCTCCATTATGAACATTCAAACCTTTATATCCAGCTGTTCTCGTACGTGTTTCCTTCACAATACGTGCATCCACATCATCTCGATGTAATGAACACCCCGCATAATCCAACACTTGTTTATAAGCATTGAAAGCAGAATGTGTCGTTACCGATGCAAATTCATGAGGTTTGTCCAATCGAATCGAGTCTTTAGTTTTTTGCGTAACTACTTTCTTATAATTATTCGAAAATTGATTGTAAACTCCATATTCCCAATTATTAGCTGTAGCCTTTTGGCTGTTTTTATCATCTGCCCCTCCATCTACAACGTTACCATCAATATAATACTTTCCCCACAGATACCCCCCATTCCTATTTTCTGTTGCATCTATAGCAAAAATCCGTCCACGTTTAGAGCCTGTCACCGTTGCAGGACCAGGTTTATAATAATTGTTCACTATATTAATATTCATCCTTTCACCACCATACGAACTGTTCATACCCCAATTATAGATCACATTATTGCGAAAATCTACATAATCACCATCACATTCTCCATTCTTACGTACCTTAGCTCCTAATCCGAAACGGGGATTCCGGCTATCATGATGGGCTAATAAATTATGATGATAAGAAGAGTGTTCACCTCCCCAAATTCCTCCATATCCATGAGGACCTTTGGTATGTCCACCTAATCTAAGACTTTCAGAAATAATGCACCACTGCATAGTAAAATCATCATTTTCATAAAAAGAGGCACATTCATCTGTACACCAGCTGATAGAGCAATGGTCTATAATCACATTCCTTGCCCCTTTTCCTCCTAAAGCATCTGCACCGTCAGGATGCACACATTCTTTATTACCCATACGGAAACGTAAAAAACGGAGAATTACATTACTAGCATAATTTGTCACCGGATAACCCGCTATGCATATACCGTTTCCCGGTGCAGTTTGTCCCGCAATAGTCAAATTCCCTTTCCGTATTTTTAGGTCTTTATGCAGAAATATTGTACCGGACACTTGAAAAATGATAGTACGAGGACCATCCAACTTTTCTATACCATAACGTAAAGTGCCAGGCATCCCATCATCTGCTAAAGAAGTAACAATATACACTTCACCTCCACGTCCGCCTGTAGTCATACGTCCATATCCTTCTGCTCCGGGAAAAGCAGCCAACTCTCCAAAATCAAGAGTGTTACCAATACCAGAAAAGGCAAAAACAGCCTCATTTCCGATCAGAGTTAATAAAACGGTTAAACAACGAAAGATCAAATTCATATTTATATTTTTATTTATGGAATAATACAAAAATACACCAAATTTATTTATTGTACTCCTCCTTTATTCTGTTCCTCAACAATCTTTTGTACCAAGCTATTCATATACATCTCCAGATTTGTATATGTTCCTTCCTCATCTACTGTTTTACCATTTCGGTCAGAAGCATCATTCGGATTCAAACCATACTTTTTTTCCCATTCATCAGGCATACCATCATTATCCGAATCCTTCAGAATAACACCTTGTACCAATTCAGGCCATGCTGAAGATTCTCCAACAGGAATCACATCATCCTGACTATCAATGATACCTTTCTTTGGATACCCCACGTATTCTATGTTTCTATCCAAGTCATTTTATGAGTTTAACATTTTCTTAAC
>OGRJ01003173.1_pt1 | contig 10835 bp, 7 predicted proteins | sample 1553411 | NCBI WGS metagenome assembly OGRJ01 (sample SAMEA2580084, study PRJEB22360) | human gut metagenome | biome: human gut; feature: human-associated habitat; material: faeces | place: Denmark | collected 2008/2010
GCGGGCCTGCCCACGCGGCGGGCGGCCTTCTGCGCGCTTGTGCGCTGTGCTTTGGGCGTGCTGGCACGCAAAACAAGCGCGCCTGCGAAAAGGGGACGGCGCGGAAAAAACAGGAAATGTGCGCCCGGCCGTTTAAGCCGCGGCAAAGCGTGCCACACTATGGCTGACACTGCAAAAGGAGGCCAGCCGAATGGAAAAGCGTGAAGTGAAGCGCGGCGAGGTGTTTTACGCAGACCTCAGCCCCGTGGTGGGTTCGGAGCAGGGCGGCGTGCGGCCGGTACTTATCGTGCAGAACGATATCGGCAACCGGTTTTCGCCCACGGTAATTGCCGCGGCCATCACCTCGAAGCAAGATAAAACGAACCTGCCCACCCACATTCCGGTAAAGGCGGGCACGGGCGGCCTTTCGCGCGACAGCGTGGTGCTTTTGGAGCAGATCCGCACACTGGACAAGCACCGCCTGCGCGAAAGGGCCGGGCGCGTGGGCGAAGAAGAGATGCGCAGGGTGGACGCCGCGCTGGGCGTGAGCTTCGGGCTGCAAAGCGGCGTGTGAAGGGCCGCGGCGCACGCGCCCGGCCGGGGCGGCACAGGCATGAAAAAAGGGGCGAATGGCAGGGGGCATAAAGAAGGATTATAAAATAAAAATGCAGACCCCATGCCAAGTGAACGAAAATGAAGGGAACTCTATGTGAATGGATGGACCATTTGCATAGAGTTTTTCTTTTGCCTGTTTCAAATTTCAGCGTCCGCAAGATGCGTGACCGTCACCGAAAGGAACGAGCCTAGAGGAGCACTCAACAAGCGTTTTGCGGGCAGAAAACTCGCCAAAATTGCAAGCGTGTATATGTTTACATTACCTGCCGCTTTAATTGTTAGCACATCTTGTTGCCCTTCTATTTCCTTTATTTATGACAAGAATTGATGGGGAAAATGACAAACTCTGATTATGCTTCACATTTTTGTTTCAAGCATTTCCCGCAGGTATTGTAAAAAAATATTTGCCGCTTTAGAGAATACCTGGTATTTTTTCCAGACAATAAAGCCGAGAGCCTCCAACTGAGGAGAAAGAGGGCGGAAACAAAGATTGCTGCCCTGAGTATTGATGAGCTTATCGTAGCACAAAGCGTATCCAAGCCCCTCATCCACCAACAGAGAGGCGTTAAAAAGCAGGTTATAAGTAGCGACAATATGCAGTTCCGATTCTTCCCGCTGGAGCCAGCGTCCCAGATAGGCATTGTCTCCTTTTTGCTGGGGAACGATCAACGGTTTATCCCACAAATCTTCCGGGCAGATCATTTCTTTTTCTGCCAGGGGTGAATTCTTGCGCATGAGAACGCCCCATGTATCTTTGATGGGAACCGGGATGGCCTCATATTTCTGTGCGTCAATCTCCGTAAAAAGCAGCCCAAAATCAATAAGCCCCTTATCCAGATATTCAAGAACAAAGTGCGTTCAGGAAAGGTAATCTGCGATTTCTCCTTTTTCGGACGGTTTGGCACAATCAATCGCTGTTTTCTGCGTTCCTGCGGTATGTTTGCCATACGTTATAGACGGCCATCTGCCATTGGATCTGCGGTGGCAGCATCAGCAGAGATGTAAACGGATATGTCAAAAGCATTTCCTGCTCTGCGATTGATTGAAGCCAGACGCCGTTTTCAGCCAGTGCGCTCAGGGCTTGCGGCAGAAGCCACATATCCCGCGTCACGCGGTCGAGCTGTGTGACGAGGATCAAGCCGGATTTCTTTTCAGCAGCCAATCGGCAGACGGCCTTCCAACCGTCGCGGTCAAGCGTGGTTTCTTTTCCGTACTCGCTGATTTCTCCCACGATTTTATAACCCAGCCGCTCGGCCTGCTTATGCAGCCGGGCGCTTTGTGCTTCCAGCGCGTGATCGCCGGCAAGCTGCGTCTGCGTTGCTACCCGGCAATATAATACCACACGCTTGCTTTTGTTGCTATCCATGATCTGATCTCCATTCAGACATTCCCGATAAAACGGTAGAAGATTCTAATATCCCGGACGCGCTTTCCGTCAACGACGGCGCTTTCCCCGACCTCGATGCGGTCGATCAGCTCGTCCACCGTTTCACGGTCAAGCTCCCGTATGTGCAGGTGCTTTCGGACGACTGCCGCCCAGCTTTGGATGTCTGCGGCACTCTGCTCATACTGCCTGACTTCCGCAAGAAGGGTATCCAGCCGGTCGGTTCGCTGGCGGCGCTCCTGCTCGGTCTTTTCAAGCAGCACGGCGAAGGACGCTGCGCTGATGCTGCCGCAAACCTTGTCCTCATAGAGCTTTGCGGTCATTTGCTCCAGCTCATAGACGCGGCGGCGCAGCTTCCCAATCTCCTGCCGGATGCTTTCCAGACGCTCGGCGTCTGCGGCGGTGCGCTGCGCTTGCAGCCTATCCAGCGCGGCAGCCTCGTCCAGCTCCAGTGCCCTGGCATGGGTGCGGATCTCGCTCAATACAAGCTCCGTCAGCGTCATCTCATAGATGGTGTGCCGGGAACACGCGCCGTAGCCGGAGGCTGTATAACGGGAGCAGAAATAGGAAGCGTACTTTTTGGACGTGCCGTTCTTGCGGCGCTGCGTCTCCCGGTTGCCCTGAAGGGGTGCTTTACAGTCGGCACAGATGAGCTTGCCGGTGAACAGGAAGGGCTTCGGCGGCGCGTTGTCCGCCGAGAGCCGCGTCCTTTCATGGTTGATGGCCTGCACTTCATTCCATACCTCCGGCGAGATGATGGCTTCATGCAAAGCCTCATGCCGTATCCATTCGGATTCCGGCTTATAGATCATGGTGTCGTCCTTATAGGAGCGCGAGCCGGTCTGATTCTGAATAAGATTTCCGGTGTAGACTTCGTTTGTCAGTATGTTCTTCACCGTGGCGTACATCCAAAGGTTCGCGTACTTGCAGGAGCCGTTGCCGTACCGTTTCGCCCAATACCAGCGTGGGGACAAAATGCCCTCGCTGTTCAGCACGGCGGCGATCTTGCCATAGGCTATGCCGCCGCGCCGTAGCTCAAACATCCGGCGCACCACGGCGGCTGCTTCCTCGTCAATCACCAGCCGATGCCTGTCCTCCTCGCTCTTGCGGTAGCCGTAGGGCGCGTAGGCGGCGATATACTGGCCGCTGCGCATTTTGGCGTGAAGGACGGATTTTACCTTATTGGAGAGGTCTTTCAAGTGGTAGTCGTTCATCAGACTGCGGAAGTGCAGCATATCCGTGTTGTCGCCCTCGGTGTCGAGGCAGTCAAGGACGGATACGAAGCGGCAGCCCAACGAGGGGAAAATAACGTCGGTATAGCGCCCGACCTCCACAAAATCACGGCCCAGCCGTGATAGGTCTTTCACAAGGATCAGGTTGATAAGGCCGTGCCGCGCATCCTCCAGCATCTCCAGAAATCCGGGACGCTGAAAATTTCCACCGCTATAACCGTCGTCGCGGTAGGACTTGACCTCCGTCCAGCCGTTGAGCATTACGAATTTGGAAAGCAGTTCATATTGATTCTCAATGCTGACGGATTCATCAGCGGGGATATAGTTTTTCGCCTTGGCGGAGTTGGAGGCGTCGTCCACGCTCAACCGGCAATAGATGCCGACCTTATATAGCTTTTTCATACGCTTCCAGCCTCTCCTGTGCCAGCGCGTCGTCCACGCTGCCGACGTAGCGGTAGACCACCTTGACGTCGCAGATGCGCTGTCCGTTGACCTTCCGCGCCTCGCCCACCTCGATGCGGTCCACCAGCTCAAAGAGGATGCTTTCGTCCAGCGCCGTGATCTCGGTGTAGCGGCGGATGACCTCCATCCAGCGGTTTGCGTCCTGCCGGTTCTCAAGCTGCGCTCTGACCTTCTGCTCCAGCTCCGGGATGGCGGCGGCTTTTTCTGCCCGTTCGGTTTCGTATTTCCGCATGAGCGTCTGAAAGACCGTCTGGGGGATGGTGCCGGTGCATTTGTCCTCATAGAGATTCTGCATCAGCCGTTCCAGCTCCGTCATACGCGCCGCTGCCGCTTTCAGCTCCTGCTCATAGGAGATGACGCGGCTGCGGCTTTCCTTTTCCTTCATACGGCTGATCTGCTCGGCAAGGCGCTCGCCGTCGCACTCAACGAAGCGCGCCTTTTCCCGGATGTCCGTCAGCACCAGCTCCTCCAGCACATTTTCATAGATGGAGTGGATGGTGCAGGCGCTTTTGCCGCTTCTGGCATAGTTGCCGCAGATAAAGGAGCTGTACCGCCCCGGCGTTCCGTCCTTATAGGTAAACCGCTCGATGTGGTTACGCATTTTGAAGCCACAGTCGGCACAGTAGACAAGACCGGTGAAGATGCTGCGGATGCCGTCTGTGGGCGGCGTCTTGCGCACCTTCTTTTTGTCGATGCTGACCACGGTATCCCAGACCTCGCGGGAGATGATGGGTTCGTGGGTTCCCTCCACCCGTATCCATTCCTCCTCCGGCTTGTTGATGAGTTTTCTGGACTTATAGGACAGAGTGCCGGTTTTGCCCTGCACCATGTTCCCGATGTAGACCTCACTGCGGATGAGAGCTTTGACGGTGGTTTCCGCCCACTTGTGGTTGACGTTGCGCGGGTCGCTGCGCCCCTTGCGCTGATAGTAGAGCGCACCGGGCGGCAGAACGCCCTCCTCGTTGAGCGTGACAGCGATGGCACGGAAGCCCATGCCGGAGGCGCGCATGGAAAAAATGCGGCGCACGGTAGGGGCGGTCTCCTCGTCGATGACAAGGTGGTGCTTATCCTCCGGGTCGCGCTTGTAGCCGTAGGCGGGGTAGGTTCCCATGAACTTGCCGCTTTCCGCGCAGGCCCGTTTGACCGCCTTGACCTTCTTGGAGGTGTCCCGGCTGTAAAACTCGTTAAATAAGTTCAAGAAGCACATAACGTCGGTGCTGCCGTTGTCACTCATGGTGTCGATGCCGTTGTTCAACGCGATAAAACGGCAGCCCAGCGAGGGGAACAGGTAGTCCGTGTACTGTCCGAACTCGATGTAGTTACGCCCAAAGCGCGATAGGTCTTTTACCAGAATGAGGTTGATTCTCTTGGCTTTTGCATCTTCGATGAGGCGTTTGACGCCGGGTCTGTCGAAATTCGTACCTGAGTACCCGTCGTCACAGTACACCGCGATCTCGTTCCAGCCCCGCTGACGCACATAGCTTTGCAGCAGGAGCTTCTGATTTTCAATGGATACGGACTCCCCGTCGCGCTCATCGTCGTTGCTGAGCCTGCAATAGATGCCTACGTTGTATGTCTTTTCGATCATCTGTATTTTACCTCCCGATTCTCTGCGATTCATACATCCGTGCGGCGTGATGGCTCTCGCAGGTTTTCCCTGCAAGAATATGATACCGGGGATACCATCTTCGCGCAAGGATGCCGCCGCAGGGAGGCTGATTGTCTGTTACGATGCGTGACAGGGCTGCGCGGTCGCGGGAGCGTCCAGCTCTGTCATGGCGCGGCGCACCGCAAGCTGCTCCAGCGTCCTGCCAAGGTCCTTTTCGCCGGAAAACACGCTTGTCACGCGATAGAGGGTCTTGCCGATCCTGACCTCCTTATAAGAGGCGACCGGCTCTTTGGGGATGGCTTGCTTCTGCATAAACGCACCTCCGATTTATCAATTTAGTCCCGCTGCCACGATATGACAGCGGGGCTTGTTCGTATTCGTTCCGGCAGAGCAGCCGCGCCGGGAGGATTGCTGTCATGTTGCATGATACTGCACCGGCGCGGCTGTCTGCGTATGTTGTGTCATGTAGTTTTGTTCCGCCGTATTTGTCACAGCCCCCGGCGCGAGGCATATATCGCCTCTGGGACCGGTATCAGCCGCCTTTGGCAAGGCTGTCCCATTCCCACCAGCGCCGTGGCTTGTAAGGCTCACGAACGCCGCAGGAATCCCCCTCAAGTCAGTGGGAGGCCGTAGCTGGGGTTGCGTATCGCCCGCGCTGTCGTCGCGCCCGATGCTGCCACGCATCGGGTCAAAGGCCGCGTAGATCGCTCGGACAGCCGCCCGTCCCGAAGGGCGGGAGGTCTGTCGTCATGGCGGCGCGCCTTTTGTCGCTTGGCTTTTCAGCCGCGCGGGGTCTGTGCTGATACCGGTGTCTATGCGGTTGCCAAGGAGCAGAGGCGAGCGAGAATAATATCCCTCTCATATACCTCAAGAAAAAACGGGCAAAAGTTCGGGGTGTTAGCGAAACTTTTTGAGAAAATTCCTGAGATTTTTCCGTCCGCGTGAAATCGCTTCCGAAACTGTGCTTTTAACAACACCTTCGCTGGCCGCAATTTCAAGTTGGGATCGTCCTTCAACGAAATGAGCAAGAACACGCCGCCGCTGTGCGGGCGTGAGCTGTGCCAGAGCTTCTTGTAGCAGTCGCTCCAGCTCCATGCGCTCCAGCACCTCGTCCGGCTGTTCCGGCAGATTCAGCGCCTCCGCCTCAATGCCGTCGCCGGCGTCCAGTGAATAGAACGCCTTGTTGTCGCGGATGTACTGCGCGTAGTTGATCTGAAGCCGCTTATCTTCTTCAAGAAACGCGGCAACTTCATCGGAAACCTCGATAAAGGTATCCTCGGTGTACCACGGGTAAAGCTCCCGCAGGTTGATCGTTGTCATGTTGTATTCCTCCGTTTGGATGTTTTTGTTCGGTGTTGCGGTCGAATCCAAACGGAGAGCGGCGGGGAGCGGCAGCCCACGGCGAAGAAGTGCCGTGGATGACAAAAAGCACCTATAAAGGCTTCAAAACCTTCATAGGTGCTCAATAGGCGCAATGAAACAGCAGAAAGGGCAGGCGGGTGCAGAAAACTGCTTTCATTCCGTATTAGTCCGGTTATGCGATTTGTGCGGCGGCAAGCCGCATCAGCGACACCTCCCGTACTCTTTTGTCATAGACTGATTTCCTTTCTGCTCAAATCGGATAGAAATGGCGAAAGGCGGTTGTTCAAAAGAGCAACCGCCTTTCCTGACGAAGGAAACCGAAAAGGGGCGCGGGGCTATTTGCCCGCGCCCCTAAAGGTGAACCTGTTTACTTTTCGATGATTTGCAGCGCTTCTTCCTCACGCCGCCGCCTGATCTGCCATGTGGTCAGCGCAAGGCATCCGGCAAGAGATGTACAGAGGGAGATCCCCCACAAGCCTAACACGCTGCTGTCGCCGGTCTTTGGGATTTGCAGCCGCTTCGGGTCGATCCAGCCCATCAGGCCGCCGGGAGCCTTGCCCTGCACCAGCTCATACTTCTCAATGAAGCGGTGGAGCATGGCGGCGATCTCAGCGCGGGTCGCCGTGCCCTGCGGGTCAAGCAGATTGCCGGATTTTCCCTTCACAAGACCGCTGCCGACCGCCCATTGCATCGCCGTCTTTGCGTAATCCGTGATCTTGTCTGCGTCCTTGAACTTGTTCAGATTTCCCTTGACGGTCAGATCGTAGCCCTTGTAGTCTGCGTAGCGGTAGAAGATGGCTGCAAGCTGTTCGCGGGTGATGGGATCGTCCGGGCCAAATTTGTCTTTGCCGTAGCCCGCAAAGATGCCGTTCTCCGCTGTCCATGTGATCGCGTCAGCGTACCACTTTCCGGCCTCCACATCGGTAAAGCTGTTTTTACCCTTCGGCGCGGGGCTGCCCTCCATGCGCCAGAGAATGGTCGCCATCATGCCGCGCGTTGCCGTCCCATGCGGACTGAACAGTGTCTTGCTCGTGCCGAGCATCAGTCCGTTTTCATAGACGAACATCGCATCGCCGTAGAACCAGTCCTTTTTAGAAACATCGGTAAAGGGATTCGCGCCTGTGCCCGGATTTTCGTCCACGCGCCAGCCTGCATACACGGTCATATCCTTTGTCAGATAAACACCGGAAACCTTGTTCATCAGGCTGCGTTCGGTGTACCAGCCGATAAAGGTATGCCCGCGCCAGGTGGGGACGTACTTTGTCAGGTCAATGTAGGTATTGTACGCTTCCCGCACGCTGGGAATATCACTGCCGCCGCCTGTTTCAAAGCGCAGCGTGTAGTAGTTGACGGGCGGATTGTTGTCGCCGGTATGCGTCCAGTGGGCGTAGACGGTGGTATTTGCAGAGAACACGGTATCCGTCGTAATCTTTGTGCCGCCGCTCTTTTCGGTGTACCAGCCGTTGAAGCTGTGCTTGCTGCGGGAAGCATCGGGCAGAGAGGTTAGCTTCTGCTTGGTGGTGGTCATGCTGTCGACAGAGGGCGTACCGTCGTTTCCGTCAAAGGTGACGGTGTACTCCGTGGGCGTAGGCGGCGCATCCTCCTCGAAGATGGCCTTGATCTCCACGTTGTCGCTCGGCATGGTGAACTTGTCGTCCCTTACCGTCACGTCGCCGCTCATAACCTGCCACTCCTTAAAATGGTAGCCCGCGTTTGGCGTAGCGGTCAGGGTGATTTTCGTTCCGGCCGTCGCCGAGGCGGGATCCGCGCTGCCCGTACCGTGACCGTCGTCCCTGACGGTCACGGCGTATTCCGTCTCGGGAGCCTTGGCTATCGTGATGGAAAACTCCTTAATATCTTCACCCAAAGCGTTGACCGCCATGACGGTAAAGACCTCGGTCCCTTCCCCGGCAGGCGTGCCGCTTATCTCTCCTGTGTCCTCGTTTAGGCTAAGTCCCTCGGGCAGGACGCCGCTCACAATGCTCCATGTGATGGGCGCGGTACCCTTGGCGGTCAAGCGGTTGCTGTAAGCCTCGCCTTCCATGCCATCGGGCAGGCTTTCCGCGACGATTGTCGGCGGCATAGGGGGTCGGTTATCGATAAGCTTCACCCGAATCGCGGCTGTTACCGCAGGCTCCGGCTGCTGAAAGATGTCTCCGTCATCTTCGCTAAGCACCGGCGTGCCGATGATGGTCTGCCAATCCACAGACTCCGCATCATAGGACGATTCATCCCATGCCACGTCGATCCAGCGCCATGCGCCGTCAACGGCATTGATGCACACATTTTCCGGCAAGCCAAGCTCTGCAAAGGGCGTGCCGAACGGCTTATCGGTAATGGGATCCGGTTCATCGATATTCCTGATGGTGTTTTTGATGGCGTTGATTTTGATGGTAATCTCCGTCGGCTTGTGGAGACGCAGGTCGTCCGGCGTGAATACCACCGTCACATCGTGTTCGCCCGGAGTCCGGAGGTAGAACGGCGGGGAATTCTTGAAGGAGAACGTACCGGGGGCGACGGTATCCGTACCCTTGACCTTTGCCACGCCGCCGACGAGCGTGCCGACTTCATCGTTGTAGGTTCCCACCTGAAGCTTTCGCCAGGTGAATATGGTGTTGTCGGGCAGCGTAAAATCGCCGTTCTTCCATCGGAATACGGGCAGCTGCGTGATCTCCGTCTCGGTCGGGTCAGGCTGCAGCTGAACCTTTCTCACAGCTCGGAGGTCGACGTTTTCCGATATGGTGAAATACTTCTCCAATTCGGCGCGGTTGACTTCGCCGTAGATGGTCTGCTCCTCAAACGAATTGGGGTCGTAGGTCGAGCTGTCCCATGAGGTGACGACATTCATACCGAAGTCCATCCCTGTTCCCTCGGGATCTTTTTCATCGCCCACCGCATAAAAGCTGAATGAATCCGAGAGATTCAGCTCCTCAAATGGCGTTCCGAATTTTTCATTGGTAATGTGTCCGGCCCTGGTCTCCTTGAATGTGCGGGGAACGACGTTTACATCAACGGTGCATTCCGCTTTGTTATACCGTCTCAGGTTGTCGGGCGTGAAGATGACCTTCAGCTTCAGCTGCCCCGCCTGCAATAGCGTGCTCGCCGTCAATGAATGTCCGTATATTTTTTGATCTTTGTCCAGCGTGAATTTGCCGGAAACCGTTTCGCCGTTCACCGTGGCCGCTCCGCCGGAGAGATATTTATCGGCAAACACAAGGAAGCACAGGTCTCCGCCGTAGAGCTGCTTGGAATAGGTGGGCGGCTCCAGCGTGGGCGTAAAGACGCGGTCGTCAATGAGCGTTATTCTGGCGGTTGCCTTGACCGTGTTTGTCGGCTCCAGCCCATCCGTGAAGCCGCTCTTTTCAACATGCAGCTCGCCGGTAATGATCTGCTCGCCATATTTGTTCGGGTCATAGGTGGAGCCGTTCCATGTCACGGGGACGGGGCTGTAGCTCGCGCCGGTGTTGGTCTCTACCTTGACGCCGGAAGGAAGCCCCAGATTCTCAAACGCCGTACCAATGGGCTTGTTCGTGATGATCACGTCGTCCGGGACTCTTGTGACCTTGCGCTTTGTCCCCATCACGATAAGGGTACATTCCGCCGTGGTGTATGCCTCCGTATCGTTGGGGGTAAAGAGGATCACCATATGGTTTTCGCCCGGGTATACTCTGCCGCCTTCATAATCCCTGAAGCTGAACGTACCCGGAACAACGGTGTCCGTCCCCTCGGCCTTCGCTTCGCCGCCCATGAGCGCCTTGTCGGTGTACTCATTGCCGACATAGGCCGGAAGGCGCAGCGTGGGCGGGGTGGTGATGACCGTTTTGGCAGGCTGCAAAAGCGCTCCGTAAGCCGTATGACAGGTTTCGCAAACAGCCCTCTCCGTGGATGTAGCCTTGCCGCCGGAGCAGTTGCCCGTTTCGGTATGGCTGCTGTCCGCGATACAGGTGCGTGTGTGCGTTCCGTTGCCGTTGGAAGTCCATTCGCCCCAGCTATGATTGTGCACCTCCCATATGGCATAGATGGTTGTGCTCATATCATACCCATGTACTACCAGACACTCGGTATAACCGCCGTTTCCGCCATATATCGGCGTACCAGTCCGATAATTCGCCCAACCTATGAAGGTATATCCGTCACGGGTTGGAATTATTTCTGATATGGGAACCCATACATGAAATTCCGAACTGGTCAC
>OGRJ01003180.1_pt1 | contig 10824 bp, 10 predicted proteins | sample 1553411 | NCBI WGS metagenome assembly OGRJ01 (sample SAMEA2580084, study PRJEB22360) | human gut metagenome | biome: human gut; feature: human-associated habitat; material: faeces | place: Denmark | collected 2008/2010
AGCGGGCGGATATCTTATAAAAAGGATACAGGACAAGCTGAGCAATTCGGCTGTAGATCAGTCTTTGCAGAATATGGATAAGGAATATATGTGGAGATTTTATCCTATAATAGGTGTTGCTGTCATATCAGCGGCTCTGCTCATCTGCACTATAATAAGAAAGCTCATTGAGCGGAAAAGACTGCAAAGAGAGAGGGATAACGCCCCTGTCGAGAGCATTATCAACTGATTTTGATCTGCGTTTTTGTTTAAATGTGAGATTTTGCGATATTCTATTGACTTTATGTCATAAAATGATATAATTGAATGAGAATGTTATCAGAGTTTATTTTAAGGCGTTCATTAAGTAGAAAAAGCGGTGAGAATTTTGAAGAAAGCAGTTACACTTATAGATATAGCCAAAGCCTGTGACACAAGTAATGTCACTGTGTCAAAAGCCCTTGCAGGAAAAAGCGGAGTCAGCGACGCTCTCAGAGAGAAGATAAAGCAGGTCGCTGACGAAATGGGTTATGTGGGCGTGAAAAGCACTCAGAACAGGAGAGGCAATACTATCGGTGTGCTTATCCCTTCAAAATTCATCAATCCTAACGGGTCATTTTATTGGGCATTGTATAACGCTCTTGTAACAAGGCTCAAAAAAGAGAATATGTTCTGCATAATGGAAAATTTAGATCAGGAGGACGAGGACAGGCTCATGCTCCCGCATTGTATCGAGGACAAGCAGGTTTCAGCACTTATTTCACTGGGACAGCTTTCGAAGAATTATGCAAAGCTTCTTAATGACAATGTGAAAGATCTTGTACTGCTTGATTACTATGTGCCGTCCTTAGACTTGGACGCTGTTGTGACAAATGGCTACAGCGGAGGCTACAAGCTTACTTCATATCTTATAAAAATGGGTCACAAGAAGATAGGATACATAGGAAGTAAATTTGCCACAACGAGTATTTTTGACAGATATATGGGCTATGTAAAGGCCATGATAGAGCATGGCTATGAGGTCAACGAAAAGTGGCGTATCGACGATCGTGACAAGCGTGATTTTATCACTATGACTTTCCCTGAGGACGATATGCCAACGGCTTTCGTGTGCAACTGCGACGAGGCGGCTTACCGTGCAATAAGACAGCTCCGTGGCATGGGATATAACGTGCCTGAGGATATTTCCATTGTGGGATATGACGATATCCCCGTCAGCGAGATGTTGGAAGTGCCTCTCACAACCGTACGCCAGCCTATGGCAGAGATGGGGGCCACAGCGGCAAAAAATTTGATTGGAATTTTGAGGGAACCCAAAAAGGCGATGGAGAAAAAAATCTTTTCTCCGAAACTAATCGTCCGAAAAAGCGTCCGTACCCTTGTAGGATGACGCACTGAGAAAGGAGTTTGCGAAAGATGAATAGACCGGTGCAGTATCTAACTTATGTAGAAGACACATTTTCTACACAGGAGACAGATGGGCTGGAACAGCTTCTGAAGGAAAATGGGTTGGCCGGAACAGAAGTATTTATGAATTATGAGGGCAACCGCAGCCAGTCGCTTCTGTTCGATTCCGAGGCAAAAAAGGCTGCGGTGATAGAGAAATACAAGAGGCTGTGTGTAAAGCGCATACACTGCTCCTACTGGTCATACCCCACAAGTTTTTTGAACAAGCTGCATTACCGTGAGCTTGTACAGCGGCAGGACGGGGAAGAAGGTATTTGCCGCTATTATGGTGACTTGACGGGAGATCACATGTTTGCGCGCTGGACGCAGGAATATGAACTTGCCTGCGCGTTGGGTGCACAGGCATACGTGTTCCATGTGATCGACTATGCGGCAATTGATGGCGCATGGGAATTCACGATAACCCGCGAGCAGGTGCTGGACGCCATGGTGCGCATGGTGCAGGAATTTTTGCTGCGCCTTGCGGGCAAAGGCCTGCTTTCTGCCGGGTCCCCAGTGATAGAGCTGGAAAATGCCGGATGGGGCCTTGAATATGGCGCGCAGCGCTGCGAAGACTTTGCGGAAATCTTCCGTCAGGTGTACGACCCATTCGATAAGCTGCGTGTAAGCTGGGATATGAATCATTTGCTGCATGCCATTGGGAAATCGCCGGATGGAAAGGGCGCCTGCTTCATGCTTCAGCCGTTTGAAATCACGTCTAGGATGCAGCGGCTGGAAGAAGAATTTGGCGCGGATCCGAAACTATTTGCAGAAAAATGGGTTGAAATGAATATTTTGGACCCATCTGTTATCCGAAAGACAGGTTGCCTTCATCTGTCGGATTGCGAATTGAAGCACACAGAGTATTTCCGCAATGGGCGCCTGCAGGGCGAGTACGGAGAAAGAATCGACTCTTTAGAGACAAGGCAGGAGAAGGAGGAGTACGGTGTATCCATCGTACTCGAAAGGTATGATTCACATGTGCCAATGGGCGATGAGCGCGGGGTATACACCGCGCCAGCCGTTCGCCGCTGGATAGCTGAACTTGCGCGCGAGAACGAGGGCTTTGTGGTGCTGCATGAACTGAAAAACAGCAGCCCTGTTCTGCCCGCGCTGCGCCGCCAGATGGAATTTTTGTGGAAAGAGAATAAAGAGGTGCTGTGAGATGAAGTTTGAAGATGTATTTCACGTGAAAAAGCCTGTTATGGCAATGCTGCACCTGAAGGGCGAAACGCATGAAGAGGTTTTGCAGCGCGCCAAACGGGAGACGGATCTGCTGTTCGGCGCCGGTGCGGACGCCGTCATTGTGGAAGATTATTTCGGGGACGAGCAGGACGTTGTGGCCGTTCTGGAATGGCTTCAAAAAGAAAGGCCGGATGCCCTGTACGGTGTGAACCTGCTGGACCAGTTTGAAAAAAGCTACCAGCTGGCCGAACGGTACAGCGCAAAATTTATGCAGGTGGATTCTGTGGCCGGCCATCTTTCGCCCGAAGATGATGCGGAATATGGCGCGCTGTGCGAAAAATATCATGAAAAGGGTACGGTTCTTGTGTTGGGCGGCGTTCGGTTCAAATATAAGCCCGTCCTCTCCGGGCGCAGCCTTGAGGAAGACCTGCGTTTGGGAATGCAGCGCTGCGATGCCATTGTCGTCACGGGCGAGGGCACAGGCATGAACACAAGTTTGGAGAAAATACAGGAATTCCGGGATATCATGGGCGAATTCCCGCTGATTGTTGGCGCGGGGCTGACGGCGCAGACGGCTGGGCAGCAGCTTTCTGTTGGTGACGGGGCCATTGTGGGCTCCACGCTGAAGGATACGCGCACGGCCGAGGGCGACGTGTGCAGCGCTTATGTGGAAGAGTTTATGGCACAGGTAAAGCAGCTGAGAGAAGGACATTGATATGGAGTATCTTGTGGGTGGCTACACCATGCTGAATGACTTTGATTTGAAAGACGGCCGACAGTTGAGGGACGTACTGGGCGGCAGCGTGTTTTCGGCGGCTGGCATCCGACTGTGGCGTGACAGTGTAGCATATATTGGGGCGGCAGGAGAAGATTTTGACCAGTATTATGGCCCATATTTTGAGGCCAATGGAATCAGAGTGTCGGTAAAAAAGCCGGTGAAATATACCCTTCGGTATCAAATGAAATACAACGCGGATGGCAGTTGGGAAGAAAACTGCCGGTATGGAGAGGCCTATGAAGAAGAGGCCTCTCGGCTGTGCGCGCTGGATGCATCGCAATTTGCCCCCTACTGCGATGAAAACACAAAAGGCATTTATCTGGAGGCTTCGCTGCACGCGCCTATCACAGGGCAGTTCGGTCAGTTGAAGCGCATGATGCCGAACGGTAAACTGATGTGGGAAATTACAACGGGGGACCTGCTGGCCCCCGGCCGCCATGCGCAGGTGCTTAAAAAAATTGAAGAAACAGATGTGTTTTCTATGAACTTGAATGAGGCAAAAGTATTTTTTGGCCTTGATACATTGGATGACGTGTTGGAAGAACTGCACAAAATTGGAAAGCCCTGCTTTTTCCGTGCCGGTGAAAAGGGCGCCTATATGCTGCAGGACGGGCAGACAGCTTTTCTGCCGGCTGTTGGCACAGCAGAAAGCGTAGACCCCACGGGCTGTGGAAATTGCTCGACAGCGGCCTCATTAGTGGGATATGCCGAAGGGCTTGGGCCGTGGCAGACGGCTGCAATGGCAAATGTGGCGGCGGGTTTTAACGCACGGCAGTATGGCCCTTGGCCGCTTGTGACGCCGCAGGTGCGCAGTGAGGCCCGGCAGCAGAGAGATATGCTTTTGCAGCACGCCGCAAAGACATAGAGATGTGAAGGTATATGGCGAAACGTACCCAAACGGGCCGTGCGCCGGCGAGAAAGAAGAAACGGCGTTTGACGCTGTTTAAGTAAAATTATTTCAAGGAGGAGTAAAACATGTTGAAGAAAAGTGCCGCTTTGATTACATGCCTGATGTTGGCGCTGAGCCTGCTAGTGGGCTGCAGTGGCTCAGACAATGCAGCCGGCACTGCCGGTAATGAGGAGATCGAGATCAATGTGCTGAGTGCAACAATGCGCCTTGACGCCATGGTGGACGGCTGGGAGGAAATGATCGCAAAGTTTGAAGAGGAAAACCCTGGCGTTAAAGTGAATTTGGAAATGCAGGAGTGGGAGGCGATCCCGCAGTATCTGGCCCAAGCGAGGATGGCCGGCGAGCAGATTGATATCATTCGTACTACTGGCGGCCAGATCCGTTCTACGTTGGCCCCAGCGGGGGCTTTGATGGAGCTGTCCGAAGTGGTGGAGCCTATCAAAGACCGCTTTGAAGAAGGCACACTGGACGTCTATAACGTGGGCGGTTATCAGTGGGGAATCCCCTACAGCGAAACGACAGTGAGCTGTGTATATTATAATAAGACCATGTTCGATGAACTGGGCCTGGAAGAACCGAAAACATTGGACGAGCTGCAGCACTGTGCTGACGTCATCCGTGAAGAAAAAGGAATTGCGAATCCGTGGATCCATCAGGGGGCGATTTTGGGCTATTGGCAGATGTTCTTTGAAGAGACCTATGCGCAGACGAGCCACAATGAATCTATTGCAAAGGCGGAGGACTGGCTTTCCGGCAACAGCAGCTTTGTAAATGACGAGACAATTGAAGCGTTTGCCATGATTGGGGAACTGTTCGAGCGCGGTATTTTAACCAAAGACAGCCTCAATACGGATGACACGGGCATGAAGGCGCTGTTTGCCCAGCAGGAAGCGGCTATGTTCTATGGCGGGACATGGGAGTATGCACCTGTTTTGGAAATCGTGGGCGATACATTTGAAGTAGGCGTGTTCATGTTCCCTGAAATGGCTGACGGCCTTGTGCCCCAAGGTAGCGGCGCTGCAGACGACGGCATTGCCGTTGCCTCCAACTGCAACAAAGAACACGCCGACATGGTGGTGAAGTTCCTTGAATTCATGACGCGCCCGGAGAATGCACAACTTACTATTGGCGCTACAGAGCCTATTTTGCCTGTTATCAAGGGCGTGGAGGCTGTAGATATGCCCTGTGCGGAAGAGCTGATGAGCTTTGTGCCGCAGAATATTATGTATATTGACTGGATGCTGCCCGCAGAGATCAACGATGCGCTTGGCAATGCCATTGCCGGTGTGGCATCCGGTGAAGTGACGCCTGAACAGGCTGCTCAATCTGTACAGGATGCATACGAGACAGTGGTGCGAGAAAAAGATTACAGCTATGACTGGTATAATGACTGGACGGAAGAACAGTGGGCGGCGGTGGAGCTGAAAGCCGGCTGACAACGGCAGCGAAGCGTCTGAAGCTATTCAAATGAAAATCGCCAAAAGGGGCCGCATAGTGCGGCCCCTTTTGTTTGCGGCATAGGCAGCGTTGCAACAGGCGGCTTTGCCGCAAGAAAAAGCAGCGTCATAAAGCCGCTGCTTTCCAGTTTTTATGAAACGATGGGGCCGCAAGGCAATGCGGCGGCTGCATACACGCTTGCTTGCCGCCCGGACGCGGCTTGAAAAAGCATCATGCTTTGGCATAATTCCGCGCGCCATAAATAGCTGTGCCCACGCGCACAAGGGTGGCGCCCTCCAGAATGGCGCTTTCAAAATCTCCGCTCATGCCCATGCTCAAAATTTCCATGGGCGCGCGCTCGATATGCGCGCCGGCCAGCTTGTCGAACAGATTCTTCATCTGCGCAAAATAGCGCCTGGCTTGCCCGGGCGCCTCTTCGGCAGGGGGAATAGCCATCAGCCCGCGCACCAGCACATGCGGCTTTGCCGCGGCATATTCCGCCAGGGCGCGCACCTCGCCGGGCGCGGCGCCGCTTTTGCTTGCCTCGGCGCCGATGTTCACCTCCAGCAGAATGTCCTGCACCACATCTAGTTTGGCGGCCTCTTTTTCAATGGCGTCCACAAGGCGCATGGAATCTACTGAATGGATGAGCGCCGCGTGCCCCACCACATATTTTACCTTGTTTGTCTGCAAATGTCCTATCATGTGCACCGGCTTTGCGCCATAGGCGCCGGCGGCCAGCTTTTCCGTAAGCTCCTGCACGCGGTTTTCCCCAAATACGTCAATGGCGCACTCTGCCGAGGCGCGCACCGTCTGCGCATTTTGTGTTTTACTGGCGGCGCACAGCAGCACGCTGCCGTCCGTCCGCCCGGCCGCCCGCATGGCGCCGGCCATTTTCTGGCGCACGGCGTCCACCTGCTGCGCAAGGCGCTTTTCCAGTTCTGTCAACGCAATTCCTCCTCCGGCAGGTATGCGGCGCGCGCCCCGCCAATGAATTTCGGGCGCGTGCGCGCCGCCACAAGGTTTGCCTGGCCCAGCCTGCGCACAGAAAGGCGCACAGGCACGGCCACGCGCTTCAGATGCATGCCGATGAGGGTATCGCCGATGTCCAGCCCGGCATCCGCCTCAATTTCCTCCAATGCCACAGGGGCCTTCATGCTCTGCCAAGCCGTGGTGGCAAAGCTGCCGCCCGCATGCGGCTGTGGCAGAACGTTTACCGGCTGCTGCCATGGCTTCAGGGCGGTGTGCTCTACAATGACGGCGCGGTTCAGATGTTCGCAGCACTGTGCGGCAAGGAAAACGCCGGCCTGCGCCAGCACGGGTGCAATGCCGTGGTATATGGCGGCGGCCGCCTGCATACTGCTGGCCTTGCCGATGCTGCCGCCCACGACCTCGCTGGTGGAGCAGCCCACCACCACGATGCCGCCGCGCGGCACGCGTGCCTTTTCCAAAAGCTCGCGCACCGCATCTGCGGCCTGAAGCTGCAGACGCTCCAATTCCATTTTATCAGGTTCCATTCCAGTCATCCTTTCCTTTTTCAAAGGGTTTCAGATATTCTGCTGCAGAACGGCTCATCTCGCGGGAAAAGCCGCTGTTGTATTTGAAATCGCAGAACGAGCGCATCCATTCCTCATACGGCCTTGCCGCCGCCTTATGGCCCAGCATGGCGCGCAGCTCGTCTGCCTGCATGCGGCGGTAGCTGTTTTCATGCACCAGAAACTTCGCCTCACATCGGCGCGGCTTTGGCCGCGAAAGGCGGCCGGGGCGCCGCCCTGCCGAACACCAGCATGGCCGCCGGCACAACGTATTCCGGCAGGTGCAGCAGGGCGCGGTGCTGTTCGCAATTTTCCAAAATGTCCCCGATATAGCACGAACCGATGCCCAGGCTCTGCGCCGCCGTTACGGCATTCTGCGCCGCAATGCAGGCGTCCGCCGCGGCAAGCAAAAGGTCTCCGGGGCCGGGCCTGCGCGGCGCACAGCCGCATGCGGAAAAGGCATCCAGCCACTTCTGGCAATCTGCACAGAAAACGAGCACCATGGGGGCCTTGGCAATGAAGGGCTGGTGGTCGCACGTTTCGCTCAGGGCTTGTTTCAGGTCGCTGTCTGTAATGTCCAGAATCGTGTAAAGCTGCTGATTGCCTGCGCTGGGCGCCTCGAAGGCCGCCTGCAGAATGGCCTGCTTTTCCTGCGGACTGATTTCGGTTTCCTCGAATGCGCGCACGGATTTGCGCGTGTACAGCTGCTGCAAAACTTCATTCATGCGCTGTGACTTCCTTCCATTTTGTTTTATATGTGGCGGCCCATTTATGCCTTCGTGCTGCGAAACTGGAACACAGCTCCCAGCACAGCTGCTGCTAGCCCTACGGCGGCCATGGCCCAGAACATGCCGCTGCCTGCCTGGGCGTCCAGCCCAAGCAGAAGAAATACCGACTTTGCGGCCGAGAACCCACCTGTTGCAGCAGTGAGCAGGATGATGGCCGGGCGTGTGAGCTTCACCACCAGCACGCCCGCGAGGACGCCCGCCACAATGCCTGCCACGTGCCCGGCCCAGTGCGAGGGGATAAGCCAGCAGGCAGACATCCATACCAGCCCCAGGCTGAACACGAACAGGCTGGCCAGATACAGGCGGAACGACAAGGCCGCAAGAACGGCGCCGCCCACAAAGAATGCGGCTGCATGCACCCAGCCTGTGCTTGTGAGGTGCGACGCGATAAGGCTGAGCACCACACCGCCGAATAAAAAGCACACAAGGCCGACCCAGAATTTTTGCAGCTGGAACCCGAACAGGCAGTTGATGAGCGAAAATATAAGGCTGGCAACGCCTGCCGCGGTGATTGTGCTGAAAATATCCATTTTGCTCTCTCCTTGCCAGAGCACAGGAGGAAAACCTCTCTGCCCCGAAATCATGCTTTTATTATACCACATTCACGAAGCCTGTCCTTCGCCCTTTGGCCCGGCCTTGTTAAGGGTGCGGCATCTGTTCCGCCAGGCTCATCCTTCGCCTGCATCTGGATTCGCTAAGTGGACACATTATACCACATCTGCTGAACTCATGCTGCGCCTTTGGGCTGCATTTGTCAAGCGGGGGGCGGGCGCTGCCGGCAAGGCTGCCGGGCCCATGCCGCCTGCGTCTATTATATCACATTTGTTAAATTCATGCCGTGCCTTCTCCAGCCTGTATCTGCCAAGGGGACGGACAGCGTTTATTCGCCCAGGCTCCATACCATGCTTTCGGCCATATGCCGTATGCAGAAGGCCAAGGTGTTAGGCTGCCTTTGCTGGAAAGCAACATCTGCCGGATGAAAGCAGGGCGCTGTGCCTTACCAAAAGCAGGCCTGTTTTTTCACTTATATTTTCAGTGGGGAAAAAAGAGAAAAAAGTGGTTGACAAGCGGCCCGGCTTATGCTAAAATCAAGTACGTTCTCACAAGGGAACGCCAATATGCGGATGTGGCGGAATTGGCAGACGCGCTAGATTCAGGTTCTAGTGAGGGCAACTTCATATGGGTTCAAGTCCCTTCATCCGCACCAGATTAAAAGCTGCATCGTGGAGATGTAGCTTTTTTATTTTTTATTGTTATGCAATTTTTTCTGAAGGTCAAAATTTGAATGTCCCATTTTTGATTTTCAAATTTTGACCTCTTTTGTTTACATCAAATTTGGAATTTACATTGATTTTTCAAAGATATCCGCTTCTTGCAGTAGCGGAGTATGGAGTATTAAGAGCTTATGCGTGATTGATAGTTTCAATAAACTGTGATACGATATTGATATTAACTCACAGTGAGGATACAGAGGATGGCATATTATATAGACTTATTTTCCCCGGAAACATATAGGGCTTTCTCCGAATCTGACCAAGAGATCTCTGGATTCAGAGAGAACCGGAGGAGATCTGCTGCCAATATCAGACCAGGAGATCGGCTGATTTGCTATATGACGAAATTATCCCGCTGGATTGGTGTGTTAGAGGTTTCATCAAATTATTTTGTAGATCATCAGCCTGTTTTTATGGAAGCGGACGATCCATTTGTTGTCCGTTTTCGGGTATCTCCTCATGTTTGGCTACAACCAGAGAAAGGGATACCGATTAGCAACGACATTTCTTGGAAGCATCTATCCTTCACCAAAGATTTGCAAAAAGACAACACCGCTTGGACCGGAAAAGTCCGGGGAAGTCTGACAAAGTTGACAGATGAAGATGGAGCCTATTTGGAAAGGATTTTGATTGAACAAAGGGAAAGTCAGAAAAGTTATCCTTTAACTGCTATTGACCAGAAAAACCTCAGGCCTTCCATGATTAATTCGGAAATTGGGCAAATTGTCGTTTCTATTCCTGAGGATGACGGCAGGGTTTCTGGCAGACGCCGCATGGAGACGGAGCATACAAAAGTTCAAGTTTTGATTGCAAAAATCGGTGAGTCAATGGGATTTCGAATTTGGCTTCCATTTGCAGACCGTCAGCGCGTTCTTGAGGAGTGGAATCCAGTTAGGGACAACACCATTTTAAATCGTTTGCCGTTGAACTATGATAATGTAACCTTACGGACGATTGAAAATATTGATGTTCTCTGGATTCGAAGGAATGCAATCGTTCGGGCGTTTGAAATTGAGCATTCTACATCGATATATTCCGGGCTCCTGCGCATGGCAGATTTGATGAGCCTTCAGCCCAATTTGAAGATCAAAGCCCATATTGTCGCGCCCATATCCCGGCGAAGGAAAGTGCTGCAGGAAATATCCCGGCCGGTTTTTGCGCTGATGGAGAGCGGGCCGATGTCAGAATCGTGCTCCTATTTGTCCTATGATGCAGTCGAAGAACTGAGTGGGGAAAGAAATCTTTCCCATTTGAATGACAGTGTTTTAGAGGATTATGAGGAGTACGCTCAGGAAACGGAGTTTTAGCGGATGCCTTTTTTACCACTGGTTTTTGTAAGTGATGGTTTTGTGTTTGTTCTGGGCAGCTCTTTTATAGCGTGAACCTATAGAAAATCCCCGTGGAATTAACGCTCCGCGGGGATTTTCTTTTTTGCTCTGTTCACACTGTTATTTATATTCCTGATATTTTTGCCCGGCAAACGGGTATCAAG
>OGRJ01003182.1_pt1 | contig 10822 bp, 8 predicted proteins | sample 1553411 | NCBI WGS metagenome assembly OGRJ01 (sample SAMEA2580084, study PRJEB22360) | human gut metagenome | biome: human gut; feature: human-associated habitat; material: faeces | place: Denmark | collected 2008/2010
CCCTTTCCATTTTTAAAGTCTACTGCTTTTCCCGGAACAGGGCAGCTTTTTACACAGACTCCGCAGGAAATACACCTGCTTTCCACAATGTACGGCTTCTTCTGAAAAATGCGGAGCGTTTTTGCAAGCTTCGTCCACTTATTCCGTCTTACCGGTGTCCTGTCCACCTGAAAATCCGGTTTTCCGTATACTTTCGCCGCCTGGGAGCAGGTCATCTCTCCGTCTGGTGTCAAAATCCTGATATTTTCTTCCCTGTATGTACCAAGTCCCATTTTTTCTCCATGATAATTTGTAGGAACAAGGGAAGGCTCAAGGGAAACAAGATGGCAGAATACGCTGTCGAGAGCTACCGGGTCAGTGGACAGCAGCATGACTTTCATAGATACCGGATCACCGGAACCCGGTCCGTTTCCTTCCATCGCGGTAATTCCGTCCATAATGTAAAGCTTTGGCTTCACACATTTATTCAGATCAACGAGCATTCTTGCAAAGCTGTCTGCACTTGGATATTGCGTATGACCTTTTGCCTTGTGAAGACCGTATACAAATCCGTAACTGTTTTTTACAGCCCCCGTGATCCGCTCAAGCGCATGGGTTTTCATTTTACTTATGGAAATCACGCTGTCCGCCTCCAAAAGCTCAGGGGGAAGGATAAATTCCTTTGCCTGGGTTCCCCTGGAAAACGGAACGCGCACGCCCTCTTTATAATCGATCACAGGAACATGATATTTTTCCAGCACCTCATCCATACCTGTGCCTTTTATTACTTTACTGGCAGTCCCTGTTCCACAGGAATCAGAAAGCGCAAGATTTTTATATCCCTCTTCCCTTAAAATACGGACAAGCCCTCCAACTACAGAAGGGTGAGTAATGACAGCCCGCTCTAGCTCTGCTTTTTTCAGAAGATTCGGTTTTAACAGGATTTTCTCCTCTTTTGAGACGAACTGCTCCATTCCGCCAAGAAGAGCCATCCCTTCTTTCAGCTTTTCATATACAGCTTCCTTATTATAGTCTTCGCAGGGAAGAAGAACGACGATGCTTTTTTTATTTTTCTCTTCTTTCATTTCTTTTCTCTCCGGCTTTTTCTTACTGCTTTTCTCACTGGAAGAATGCAGGCTGGCACAACGGAAAGACCGTCCACTCCCATTTTAAGGAAGGTCTCTGTAAGAGCCGTATCTGCTGCCAGCTCTCCGCAGATAAATACCTTTTTCTTTTCTTCATGCGCATTCTCTGTCACCATCTGGATCATTTTTAAAATGGCAGGATTGTGGTCGTTGTACTTTTCTTTTAAAAGCGGGTTCTGCCTGTCCATTGCAAGAGTATACTGTGCCAGATCGTTTGTTCCGAGACTTAAAAAATCCACTCTCTGTGCAATTTCCCGGCTCATCATCACGGCAGCCGGAGTCTCGATCATCACGCTTACGGGAATGTCTTTGTAGGCGATTCCCTTTTCGCGAAGCCCTGCTTTTACCTGCTCTGTGATCCGCTCGATCTCGTCCAGTTCTTCAAGAGAACTGATCATGGGATACATCACTGCCAGATTTCCATAGGCGCTCGCTCTGTAAATGGCGCGAAGCTGCGCCTTAAACATTCTCTTTCTGTCAAGGCAGAGGCGGATTCCCCTGTTTCCCATAATGGGGTTCGTCTCCTCCGGAATATCCATATAGGCAGCCTGCTTATCTGCTCCCAGATCTGCGGTACGGATCACCACAAGGCGCTTATCCATTGTTTCCGCCACTTTTTTATAAGCGCGGAACAGCTCGTTTTCTCTTGGATAATTCTCTCTTCCCAGATATTGAAACTCACTCCTTAACAGTCCGATCCCCTCTGCTCCGTAAAAAAGCACGCTGTTTAAGTCGTCCAGATTCGCAATATTGGCATAGAGGGAAATCCTGTGTCCGTCAAGAGTCACCGCCTCTTTGTTTTTCAGCTTTAAAAGCTCTTCCTTTTCTTCCTGCTCCGCCTTCAGCCTCGCCTTATATTCCGTTAAAAGTTCCTCATCAGGATCCAGGTAAAGCATTCCCGTATAACCGTCCACAACTGCGAGAAGTCCGTCCCAGTCTTCCTCTATCTCTACATCTACAAGAGCGGGAATCCCGATTGTTTTCGCCATAATGGAGGCATGAGAAATCTCCGAACCCTGATGGGTAACAACCGCGAGGAGCTTTTCCTTTTCCATTTCCAGAATTTCTCCGGGGCTTAAAGTTTCCGCAGCAAGAATGACCGGCTTTTCCCCAAGAAAGATTGTCGTAGAAAGTCCTCCCAGAACGGCGATCAGCCGCTCGGAAAGCTCTCTCACATCTTCAATCCTCTCCTTTACCGCAGGCTCTTCCAGATTCCGAAACGTCTGGGAAAGCTCGTCTCTTGTTGTTGCAACTGCGTAAGCAGCGCTTACTTTCTCTGTCTCGATCATACTTTTTACTGCCCGAACAAAGCTTCCTTTTTCCAGCAGAGCTGTCTGCCTTCTTTTTACATGGCTTTCTTCCCCGTATAAGGTCTGAAGCTCCTCTGCTACTTTTTGCCGTGCTTTTTCAAAATCCGCAGTCTCCTTTTTCACATTGCTTACAAAGCACTGTCTCACCTGGCTGATTTCCCTGTGATAATACAGGATTCTGCCTATGGCAATTCCTGAAAAAGTTGCGCTTCCTTTAAAAATCTTCATTTGTTCTCCCCTGTGCCTTCTCCTGTGTTCCTTAATCGCAGGCTGCTTTAAATTCTGTCCATGCCTTGCTGTAGGCTTCCTCTGCCTCCTGGCTTACATTCTGTACGATCTCTCCCTTTGTCACATCTTCCGGAACAACAAGGTTTGGATTTACCATCTCGTCTGCCGCCTTATTTGTGCTGTAATATCCAATATAATTGAAGCACTCTGCCGCATTTTCCGGCTCCAGAATGTAATCAATAAATTTATATGCCGCGTCTTCAGACGGCGCATTGCTCGGAATAAACATATTCATAATTCCGAATCCAAGACCTTCCTCCGGATAAACCACCTTTAAATCTGGATTTTCCGCAAGGGCTGCCGTTACCTGTGATGTGTAGAGAAATCCCACGCTTGCCTCTCCGTTTAAAAGGGCATTCTGTGTATTGTCGTCCTGGATCATACGGACATTCGGCGCAAGCTCTTTTAAACGCTCTCCTGTTTTTGCGATCACTTCCGGGTCTTCCTCATTCATGCTCTCTCCCATTGCCATCTGTGTGATTCCGCAGATTACACGATAATTTGCCACAAGCGCAATGCTGTCCTCAAGAGACGGATCCCACAGGTCGCTGTATCCTTTAATCTCTATATCAACCTGTGAGGGATCGTATACAATAAGAGGGATTCCTGAGCCGTAAGGAACCGTATATTCGTTGTTTTCATCGTAAAACTGTCCCTGATATAAAGGATTGATGTTATCAAAATTCTTGATCTTCTCTTTATCCAGCTTCTTTACAAGCTCCTGCTCCACTGCTTTTTCAATAATATAATCATCTGCGATCACGATATCATAGTCGCCGCCCTTTGCCATGGAAAGCTTCTCAAGCATGGTTTCATCTGTATCGAAGTTTGAATAAACAACTTTAACTCCTGTCTCTTTTTCAAAATCATCCAGAACTTCCTGCGGGAACATTCCCTCCCATGTAAAAAGTACAAGTTCTTTATCATCTCCTGCATCCTTAAATCCGGTAAATACAGATCCGGCCATTAATGCACACATAACTACTGCAAGTACTCTTTTTTTCATAAATGATCTCCCTTCTTATGCTCTGCATTGTAGTCTGCATCAGTCACTGTCCACCTTCCACCGTATCGGCAGACAGCGGCTATCCTTTTTTACTTTGCTTTTACTTTTGTCCAGAGTTCCGCAAATTTCTGCTTGATCTTTGGCTGCTGATAAGCAAAGATTTCGTTATTCGGGTTGGTTGTATCCGGAATATAAGAACTGATCCCGGCATAGTCCCCCTCCTTCATGGTTTCAAAAGCACTCTTCACTGTAGAAGTATACCCTACTTCTTCCGTATTGGAAAGAGCAGATTTATCACTGATCATAAAATTAATAAATTTATGGGCAAGCTGTACTTCGCTGCAGTCCTTTGTGATAACCATTGCATCATACCATCTGTTGGTTCCCTGTTCCGGTGTGAAGTAGTCCAGATTCGGGTTTTCACTGATAATGTAAGATGCATCTCCGGAGTACACAACTGCCAGCGCTTTGTTTCCTGAAATCATGTTGTCGATCACATCATCGCCTGCATAGATCGGATCCATAGTGTCACGCTGATTGATCAGCCACTGATAAGCCGCCTCGATCTCAGCCTCATTTGTAGTATTCATGGAATACCCAAGTGCCTTTAATGCTATCATAAAGGAATCTCTCTCAGAATCATACATGTAAATATTTCCTTTATATTTCGGATTACACAGAAGATTCCAGCCATCTTTCAGATCAGCCTCATCTACTACTGTCTTATCATAAAGGATTCCTACTGTTCCCCAGAAATACGGACAGGAATAACGGTTGCCCGGATCATAGCTCTGGTTCATGACATCATTCAGCAGATTTTTCTTATTCGGAATTTCTTTCCAGTCAAGTGCCTGCAGATATTCTTCTTTGATCAGTCTCTCAATCATGTAATCAGACGGGATCAGCACATCATAAGTCTCACCGCTTGAAAGCTTGGTGTACATCATCTCATTTGACTCAAAAGTCTCGTATACGATGGTACAATCATATTCTTTTTCGAAATCCTCAAGAAGAGAAAGATCCATGTACTCTCCTGCATTGTAAACTTTCAGCACATGAGTGGACTGCGCCACGAATCCCCATTTGATCAGCCCTGCCATAACGGCAACAACCAGAACTACAGAGACAATTTTTACTGCTTTCCTGTTCAGCTTTCTGGCTTTATTCTTAAACTTCGGAAGCAGATTGGACAAAAGCAGTACCACGATGATGACTACGATCACGATGGTTGACAAAGCATTGATCGTCGGATTGATACGCTTTGTCATATTATATACAACAATAGAGATATTCTTTACACCATTTCCTGATACGAAATAGGAAATAACGAAATCATCAAATGACATGGTAAATGCAAGCAGCGCGCCTGCGAAAATACCCTCTTTGATCATCGGCACGATAACCTTTGTCAGAGCCTGAAAAGGTGTTGCCCCAAGGTCCATGGCAGCATTTGCCATATTCGGATCCAGAGCCCTTACCTTCGGATAAACACTGGTAATTACATACGGGGTGCAGAACGCAATATGTGCCAGCAGCATAGTCAGATATCCTTTTCGAAATCCCAGAGAAGAGAACAAGAGCATCAGACTGATGGCAGTTACGATCTCAGGATTCAGGATCGGGATATTATTAATATTCAAAAGCAGTTCCTTGATTACCTTCTTTGATTTGGATAAACCGATCGCTGTAATGGTTCCAAGTATTGTAGAAACAATGGTCGCAATGATCGCAATGGTAACAGATACATAAACTGCCTTAATTACTTCCCCGTTACCGAGAAGTTCCTGATACCAGCGCAGAGAAAAGCCTGTAAATCTGGTCAGTGACTTGGATGAATTAAAGGAAAAGATCATCGTCACCAAGATTGGCAGGTAAAAGAAAGCAAGGCAGAGTACTACATATAACATTGAGAAAAATTTATTATTACGTTTCATGCCGTCCTCCCTTATTCATCTTTATCCATCTTCTTCATCAGGCTCATAAAGATCAGAATGAGCACAGCCAGAATCAGAGAAATCGCACTTCCGAAGTTCCAGTCACCAACTGAGATAAACTGAGACTCGATCAGGTTACCAATCAGCATGTACTGTCCGCCTCCGAGAAGTTTCGGAATAACGAATGTGGAAATAGACAGCAGGAATACCATCATGATTCCATTGAGCACACCGGGGATGGACAATTTCCAGATAACCTTTGTGAAGGTCTGGAATTTATTTGCACCCAGGTCATAGGCAGCCTCGATAAAGGATTTATCCATCTTGCTCAGGGATGTGTGGATCGGAATGATCATAAATGGCATAAAGTTACAGACCAGACCAACCACTACGGAAAAGTCCGTATACATCATTGTCACCGGGGAAATCCCCAGTAATCCAAGCAAATGGTTGATGATACCATTGTCCGACAGCAGGTTCATCCATGCATAAGTACGCAGAAGCATATTGATCCATTCCGGAATAGTTACCAGCAGGATTAGAAGACTCTGGGATTTTTCCGGACATTTGGAAATAATATATGCCAGCGGATAGCCAAGCCCCAGACAGATGACCGTCGTCAGGATTCCAAGCTTAAAGGATTTGAAAATAACGCTCATATACGTAGCTTCCAGGAATTTGCGGAAATTCTCCAGGGTGAAGGAGAACGTCAGCACCTCGTTTCCGTCTTCTGTAAATGCATATAATGCGATCAGTATCAGCGGGATGACAATGACCACAAATGCCCACACAAGATATGGTTTGATAAGACTTCTGTACTGTTTCATCAGTAGCTTCCCATCTTACACATAACATGGATGTCTTCAGGCCCGAATTTCAGTCCCACTTCCCTTCCGACTTCCGCATAATCTGTGGTATGAACCATATAAGTACGAAGTTCTGTCTCGATCAGGATTTCATAATGCACACCCTTGAAGGTAATATTGCGCACGATTCCCCTGATCTTTGCCTGACCGGGATCTACGATATCCAGATCCTCAGGTCTTAATACAACTTCAATCTCTTCATTATCTTCAAATCCCTTATCCACACATTCAAACTCAAATCCGTCAAAAGCAACCAGATAATCACGGATCATGGTTCCCTCGATAATATTAGATTCACCGATAAAGCCTGCAACAAAACGGTTTTCCGGCTCATTGTAGATATCTGTAGGCGAACCGATCTGCTGAATCTCACCGTTATTCATAACAACAACCGTATCTGACATGGACAGGGCTTCTTCCTGGTCATGGGTAACATAAATGAAAGTGATGCCGACTTCCTGCTGGATTTTCTTTAATTCTACCTGCATCTGTTTACGGATCTTTGCATCCAGTGCACCCAGGGGCTCATCTAAAAGCAGAACCTTCGGCTCATTTACCAGAGCTCTGGCAATGGCCACTCGCTGCTGCTGTCCACCGGAGAGCAGAGTTACATCTCTTTTCCCAAAGCCTTCCAGACCAACCATCTTCAGCATACGCTCCACCTTCTGGGCGATGACAGTTTTATCGACCTTCTTCAGGTTCAGCCCGAAACCGATGTTCTCCGCCACATTTAAATGAGGAAAAAGAGCATACTTCTGAAACACAGTATTAACCTCTCTCTTGTACGGGGGAAGCTTGGAAATCTCAATCCCGTTAAACAGTACTTCTCCGTCACTTGGTTCTTCAAAGCCTGCAATGATTCGAAGGGTGGTTGTCTTTCCGCATCCGCTGGGTCCCAAAAGCGTCAGGAATTCCTTTTCGTAAATATCCAGATTGATGCCGCGCAAAACCTGCTGATCATCAAAATTCTTGGTCAGATTTTTTAACTCAATCAGTTTGTTCATCATCTTTTCCTTCCTCTGAATGTATTCTATTTTTGTTGCTATAGCATTTATTTTTTCTTCTTTGTTATCAGTGAATAAACAATAAAAATAACCAGTGTAGCTGCCAGCAGAATGGTACACAACGCATTGATCTCCGGCGTCACTCCCGTTTTCAGCTGTGTGTACACCTTGATCGGCAGCGTAGACAGACGCGGTCCGTTTACAAAAATACTTATTACCACATCATCCATAGACATGGCAAACGCAAGCAGCGAACCTGAAATTACCGCCGGCATAATTAAGGGCAGCGTAATATCCCGGAAAGCCCTGAACGGTCCCGCACCCAGATCCCTTGCTGCCTCTTCCAGTGCCGGATCCATGCCTGCCAGTCTTGCCTTCACTTCCATTAGAATATAAGGCACACAGAATACCGTATGGCCTATTAACAGTGTCAGCATGCCAAAGGGCAGGTTCAGCATATAAAAGAATGCCATCAGCACCATACCAAGGATAATCTCTGGTATCATTAACGGCAATATGGAAATGTATTCCAGTGCCCCTTTTGACTTCCAGTGAATCCTTGATAACCCAACTGCGCCCAGAGTACCGATCACTGCACTAACCAGACAGCTTAATACCCCAAGAATCAGACTGTTCACCAACGCTTCCAGCATTGCTCTGTCATGGATCAGTTCCTGATACCATTTCAGGGAAAAGCCTGTAAATTTCACCGGCAGTTTGGATTCATTAAATGAGAAAACGATCACTACTGCAATAGGGAGATACATCAGAAAGAAAATCAGCCCCATATAAAATCCGGCAAATCTTGAATTCTTTTTCATCCGATTCCCTCCAGTTCTCTGGCATTTGTCACTTTCCTGTAGATCATGATCAGTACAGTTGTAAGTACCATCATCACCACAGCAAGTGCTGCTGCAAATGGCCAGTTACTTCCTCTTGTCATCTGATCCTGGATCAGGCTTCCGACAAGTACCACTTTATTTCCGCCCAGGATATCTGCAATAAAGAACAGTCCCATGGATGGCACGAAAGTCAGGATCACACCCGAAAGCAGCCCGGGCAGTGTAAGCTTCAGTGTTATGGTAAAAAATGCCTGCAGTCTGGATGCACCAAGATCTCTGGCAGCCTCCACATAAGACCAGTCCAGCTTCTCTGCGCTGGAGTATACAGACATGATCATAAACGGGAGAAGCACATAAATCATACCGATTACAATTGCCGGATAACTGTACAGGATGGACAGCGGTTTCTCAATGATCCCGAGTTTTATCAATACAAAATTCAAAAGTCCTTTTTTCTGCAGAATAATGATCCAGCCATACAGACGGATCAGGGAATTTACCCAGAACGGCGTAGACAACAGAAGCTGTGCCTTTTTCTTTCTGTGCTCCGGCAGCCTCGCCATAAAATACCCGAACGGATAGCCGATCAAAGCGATCACTATCGTACTGGTAAATGCCAGTTTCAGTGATTCCACAAATGTATTCAGGTATACAGGTTCCAGAATATTTCTGTAATTGTCCAGCGTAAATTTCCAGGTCACCCCAAATCCTCTGGACGGCGTAGCAAAACTCAGCGCCACCATATAGATAAGGGGGCATACCACAAATACAATGGTAAAAATGTACAGTGGAAGTGCCATCCATGCAGAACTGTCAGAACGGTTTCTACGCTTCTTCATGAATGTCCTCCCTGTCTACCAGTACTGCATCTGTCGGCAGAAAACTGCATCTTACTGTCTGACCTTCTGCGACAGATGCGTCGATTCCGTATCTGCTGGCGATCAACTGTGTACCATCACTCAGCTTCAGAGTTACACGAAGCTGACCTCCTGCAAAGTTCTTCTCTGTAACAGTTGCCTGTAAGCCCGATATACTATTCGCATCATGTATATCTGAAATCCCGCCTGCCACCCTTATATCAACAGTGTCTCCGTTATCTGTACCAGTGTTACCGATTACAGCAGCTTCCTGCAACAATATATTTTCACTTCTCACAGCCAGAGTTACTTTCTCTCCTGCTGCAAGGTGTTGTTTTCCCCCTGTATCCTCTGTATTCTGCTGACTTGTTTCAAGCTTTACAATTACCTTGTCATTTCCAATTTTTACGATTGCATTCTGTCCCTGAATACTCTCTGCAGCCCCATGCAGGATATTGGCATTTCCTACAAATGTTGCCACATAACTGGTCTTTGGATGATTATAAATCTCATCCGGTGTTCCGATCTGCTCAATACGTCCGTCCTTCATCACCGCGATCCTGTCAGACATGTTGATAGCTTCTTCCTGATCATGAGTGATATAGATAAATGTAATTCCCAGCTTCTTCTGCAGATGCTTCAGTTCTATCTGCATCGCACGGCGAAGCTGCAGATCCAGTGCTCCCAGCGGCTCATCCAGAAGCAGTACCTTGGGATTATTCACCAGTGCTCTCGCAATGGCAACTCTCTGTTTCTGACCGCCCGAGAGTTCGGAAGGCTTTCTTTTTTCATATCCTTCAAGCTGAACCAGTTCCAGCATTTGAGAAACTTTTTTCCTGATCTCACTCTTAGGAACTTTTTTCAGCTTCAGACCATAGCCAATATTCTCCGCAACATTCATATGCGGAAAGAGCGCATAATTCTGAAATACCGTATTCACATCCCTCTGGTTCGGCTCCAAGCCTGTCACTTCTCTGCCGTCCAGCCAGACACTTCCTGCATCGGGCTGTTCCAGACCGGCAATGATTCGCAGCGTTGTCGTCTTGCCGCATCCCGAAGATCCCAGCAAAGTAATAAACTCTCCTTTACTGATTTCAAGACTGATATTATCCAGAACTGCTTCGCCTTCTGTAAAACTTTTCTTTATCTCTTTCAGTTCAAGTGAAACCTCTGCCAACTATACTCAGCTCCTTTCATGTAAAAAAGTTACCAACTAAAAAAGATACGAAACCACGCGTAAAAGCTTTCGCCCCTACATCGGCTTATGCCAATGCTGACGCCTGTTACAGTGCCAGTCTCTGCATGGTTTCGCATCTGTATATGTCCATTTTTCCAATTATAGATATATCCGGTCCGTCCTGTTCCATCCAGTCTGCGGGCACTCCTGACCATGATGTCCACATAAGAAAACCGGAAATCAACCATTCTTCTTGATAGATTCCCGGTCATTATCTATTTGGTATAATCCAAAAGTTATATTAAAGGATAGGCCCGAGATTGTCAAGTAAATTTCTCTTTACAATCATGTGAATTATGTCCTCACATGACTGAAGTCACGTGCTTCCAGACGCTTTAGGCGTCAGACTAAATA
>OGRJ01003206.1_pt1 | contig 10753 bp, 10 predicted proteins | sample 1553411 | NCBI WGS metagenome assembly OGRJ01 (sample SAMEA2580084, study PRJEB22360) | human gut metagenome | biome: human gut; feature: human-associated habitat; material: faeces | place: Denmark | collected 2008/2010
CATTTCCACGCTCACCGCAGCCGATATAAACCACGATATCTGCCTCAGCCCATTTTGCAAGCTGATGCTGGATAACCGTCTTACCGCTTCCGAACGGGCCGGGAACTGCTGCCACACCACCCTTGGCAATAGGGAACATGGTATCAATAACACGCTGTCCTGTTACCAGAGGTTTAGCTGGCGGAAGTTTCTTCTTATATGGACGGCCACGTCGTACCGGCCAGTGCTGCATCAGGGTCAACTCTTTATCGCCGTCTGCTGTGGAAAGAACTGCAACGGTCTCATCCACGGTAAACTCGCCGGATTTAATTTCCTTCAGAGTACCTTTCATATTGGGAGGTACCATGATCTTCTGTGTAACAACGATAGTCTCCTGAACGGTTCCAAGAACATCGCCGCCCTCCAGCGGATCTCCCACCTTCGCAACCGGAATGAAATTCCATTTTTTGTCCCGCTTCAGGGCAGGAACCTCAACGCCTCGTTTCAGGTTGTTGCTGCCTGCTACCTTCATGATGTCATCCAGCGGACGCTGTATTCCATCGTAAATGCTTGTAATAAGGCCAGGACCAAGCTCCACGGAAAGGGGCACCTCCATGGACTCTACCGGTTCTCCCGGACGAAGTCCTGAAGTCTCCTCATATACCTGTATGGAAGCCTCATCTTCATGCATCTCAATGATCTCACCGATCAGACGCTGGCTGCTTACACGAACCACGTCATACATATTTGCATCCCGCATACCCTTGGCAATTACCAGCGGTCCTGCCACCTTCTTAATGGTTCCTCTGCTCATCTGAACCAATCACCTGCTTTCTTGTCACTCATTACTGAAAAGAATATCGGAGCCAACTGCCGTCTCCACGGATTTCTTTACATTTTCGATACCTGCACCTGTATTTCCGGAAATTCCGGGAATCTGAATGATCGCAGGCATCAGCTCCTCACTGTATTTACTGATCTCTGCGGAAAGCTGGGCCGCCAGCTGTTCCGTAATATAAATAACCGCATATTCACCGGCTGCCAGACGGTTAAGCTTCTCTTTCCCTTCTGCAGGATCCTCCACCGGAAAAGTATCAAGGCCAAGAGCCGCAAACCCGTAAATGCTGTTATAATCACCTAAAACTGCGATCTTATACATACATTTCCCTTGCCCTTTCCCGGATAAACTCTTCCGGAAGGCCGCTGCGCTTTCCGGTGAGAATGATCCGCACCGTCTTGATCTCATTTTCACGGGCAAGCACATAGGCTACCAGCGGTCCCAGTGAAAATGAATTATACAGCTGAGGGCGGATGGTCTCCATGATCTGGTTATCACACCATCTCTCAAAAGCGGAAGCTGATTCCGCCAGTGCCAGAGCTCCGTCCCCATATTTCGTTTCTGCCAGATAACCCATGATCTGATCCATTCCGCTTACTGCCGCGTGGATCAGTCTCTCCTTATCCAGTGTGTCACATTCTGCCATGGCTTTTTTCATAAAGTCCGAACTTTTTCCTGTTTTGCAGGCACGGACTGCGATCCGGATATCTGCTACCGCTACCGTGGATTCCGCATACTGCCGGACGATCTCTTCTTTTGATCGTTCTCCGGCTTTTTTTATGGCATCCAGTGCTGCCCTGTCTACGATAATATCCGCAAGCTGTCCGTCTCTTGTGTGCAAAAAGGTCTCATAGGCTTCTCTTGCCGCTTCCCGCATATCCTCAGGAAAACGATCATATTCCTTATCTGTCAGGAATTTCACCATATCCTCTCCGTCAATGGAACAGTCGCTGAAAAAAATATTCGGCGCTGCCCCTTGCAGGATGCTTGCCTTCACAGCCGCTTTCAGGTTATGGAAAAGATCCTGATAGGAAAGAACAGAAAACACAGATCGGTCCGCTACCAGCGAATCCATGATCTCCCAGATCTTTTCTCTCTCTCGAGAAAGAATGGCATCCGCACCGGCTACAGGATCACCGTTTCCCCAGCCCTTCTCTGTAAGGATCTGAAGGCACTGCTGCTCATCCTGACATGCCAGAAGCTGCTCGATCGCCGCCTGATTCAGAAGTCCGGTCTCCAGAACACGTATCCGCGCCACCGCATAGGCATAATCTTCACCAAACATCATTCACGCCCTCCTTTTTGCGATGGTGTTTTACGCAAACAAAATCTTTCTTACCTGATCCAGAAGCTCATCCCGCTTCTCTGCGAACATGGCATCAATGGAACAGTTTTCCTCAATGCCGCCGTATATCAGGATAAAACCTCCGTCTATGTTTCGGGTTTCACCGGAAATTTCCAGCACACCACCCTTTTTCTGTGCCAGGCTCTTTATTTCCTCACGGAAACCTGCCGGCATACGTTCCAGATCCTTTTTTGAAAAACAGATCTCTCCTTCTCTTGGAAGAAGATATTTCTCAGCCATATTCTTAAGGATCCCAAAATATTTTTCTTCATCCAGATTCTTCACACGGTCACAGGCATCTGCGATCACATTTCCGATCAGCTCCTGCTTGGCTGCAAGAACTGCGGTACGCTTCTTCATATCTGCAGCGGAAGCTGTCCGCTCTTCATAGCTTTTCACCTTTGCCCTGGACTGTTCTTCTCTCTGCTGCCGGATCTTATCTGCCTTTTCTCCGGCTTCCCTGAGGATCTCTGCGGCTTTTTTCTCCGCATCACTGATCGTAACGGCTGCAGAAGCATCGGCCTCTTCAAGAATCTGGCTTACCATCTTCTCTAATCCTGTCATGCTCTGCCCCTCCTGATGAATCAAACCTGAATTCCGCTGACTGCAAGAATGGAGATCAGAAGAGCCAGAATCGCATATGTCTCAACCATTGCAGGGAAAAGCATGGCTTTACCGAACTGCTCCGGCTTCTTAGCTACAATACCGATGGAAGCTACGGAAGTTTTTCCCTGATGGATTGCGGAAAGAAGACCTGCGATAGCGATCGGAAGACAAGCCACAAAGATCATAAGACCGGTTTCCAGGGAAATATCAGCAACACCGCCGCCCAGGATACCAACCTTGGAAAGTGCAAGGAATGCTACCAGCAGTCCGTAAATACCCTGCGTACCGGGAAGAAGCTGAAGAAGCAGAACCTTAGCAAATTTGTCCGGGTCTTCTGTTACAACGCCTGCTGCTGCACGGCCGGCTGTACCAACACCGATGGCGGAACCTATACCTGCAAGAGCTACGGAAATTGCTGCTCCCAATAATGCCCAAACGATACCACTCATAATATTAATCCTCCTTAATATCTACATATTTTGTATTTTCGCGGAATGGGTGGAACTCTTTTCCTCCGCCCTCAAAGAATTTACCGAAAAACTCTACGTACTGTAATCGGCAGGTGTGCACGTATGCACCCAGAAGATTGATCAGAAGGTTAAAGATATGACCAATCACAAATACAAGGATAAATACGATCCATCCCAGAATACTGTCTCCCAGCATACTTCCCATCTGGTTCATAACTGATGCGATAACTCCGGTAGCAAGTCCCAGGGCCAGAAGTCTGGAATAGGAAAGGATATCACTGACCCATCCCGTGATATTGTAAAGATCGTAGGCTCCAAGCGCCAGCCTCAGGAACGGATTCTTCTTATCTCTTCCTGACATGAAGAGAATTCCCACCGCACCGATGATCGCCATCCATTTTCCGACCTGTATCACTGCCGGTGAAAGGTTCAGATCCATCTGAGAAATAGAACGGAACATGCTGCTTGGGATAAAGATCAGGATCAGTCCCATAAGAAGCAGGAACCAGAGTACTACGTCACAGAAAAAGTCGAGATATTTTCTGTCACGTAACAGCATGTAGCCCTTAAGACCCATTCCCAGAAACATATGGATCAGGCCAAACAGCATGGAGAACACCAGAAGTCGCATTGGCTCATTTAACGGTGCAAACCATACCGGCTTCACCGTGACCGGCCTGTGCAGATATACCTTCGAAAATACATCGATAAAATCTCCGAAATATCCACCAAACATCACGCCCCAGAACAAAGTGGACAATCCGCAGTACATAAAAAGCCGAATGGATTTCTGCATTCCGCTCTCCATCCTGGGGAACTTCAGAAGTACTCCCAGACAAACTGCAAAGACGATCAGTCCATATGCTGCGTCTGACAACATCAGTCCGAAAAGAAATACATAGCAGGCTGTCATGATCGTGGAAGGATCGATCTCTCCCTTTCCGGGAAGACCAAATGCTGCCAGAACTCCCTCTCCTGCTGCTCCGAATTTACCGTTCTGAAGGGCAACCGGAACATTTTCTCCCTCAGCATCTTCTGCTTCAAAAACAATATCGTACTTCTCCGTAAGCCGTTTCTCCATTGCAGGAACCTGTTTCTTCGGAAGATATCCTGTCACAAAAAAAGTGCTCTCCGACTGGCGGAGCTGTCCTAATACCTCATATTTCTGTGCACGGATCCGGAAATAATCGGACAAAAGCTGAAGAGAGCTCTTCCTGTCGTGAAGAGCGCGTATCTGTTCCCGAATCTGTTCGGACTCTTCCTGAATGCGTACCACTTCATTCTTAAGGTTCTCCAGCTCCTGTGCCGGAACCTCTGATACCAGCTGTGCCGGTCTTGCAAATCCCTGCATCCGAAGCGCTTCTTCCAGTTCCTGTGCCTGTGCTTTCAGGCAGAGAACCACAAAGCTCAGCTTACCGGCATCATTTGAGATTTCCCGAATGTCAAAGGCTTCAAGCTGTGGTGCATCCGCTGCCAGCTGACTGTATACCTGATCCAGAGTTATATTTCCATCAATACTTCCCACAAGTACCGCTGCTTTCGCTGTACCGCCGAAGTTCATCGGAATATCCAGCTTCAGCCATGGAGCAAGAGCTGCTTCCTGCTGCTCGATCTTAACTGCTGCCGCATTGTTCTCTGTAAGCTTCTTCCGGTATCCCTGGATTTCTCTAGCTGTTCTCAGGATCTCTTCCTGATCCCGGATAGCTTCTTCCTCCTGCTTCCTTCCGATCAGCGGTTTCCCTGCCAGGGATGCCAGCATGGATTGCTTTTCCTTCGAAAATTCATCCAGTATTTCGATTGCCTGATCACAAAGGGATGCGTTTTTCTCAAAGATCAGCCGGGCATTCATAGTATCCATCGTCTTAAGCTCCGGATCCAATTCCGCTGCATCGATCTCCAATACTCCAAGTGACTGCAGTTCTTCCAATATGGCCTTACGGTTCTTTTTCATTGCGCAGATACTGATTCGCTGCATCTGCAATACTGCCATTTTCGCACTCCCCCTCTCAGAACAAACTGTCCATTACTGTCTGGATCGCCTGCTCGTGCTTCGACTCCGCTTTCTTTTTCAAAGCTGCAAGCTCTTCCTCCGCCTGTCCAACGACAGTGTTCTCTGTACTGTGTGCACGTTCTTCGGCTGCTTTCATATCAGATGCCGCCTGTTCGCCGGCGGCTGTTTCCGCCTTTCTGATAATATTCTCTGCCTCTTTCTCAGCTTCGCTGATGATACTCTGTGCACGGACGGATGCATCCTTTATCTTCTGCTGTGCTTTTGCCTCCGCCTCTTTCACTGCCTTGATCGTTTCCTGGATCATCTGATCACCGCCTCTCTGCATATCCAAATTGTACCACAACCGCTTTTTCAAAACAATGTTTATTATGCAATTTAACGATAAATTTATTTGTATTGTGTCAAAAAGTCGTCATATATGTTATATTTTTGCCATTTTTTCGCACACTTTTTATTTGTTTATTCTATTCATATTTTTTATTTTTATTCAAAAAAGCCATCAGCCCGATGAAAATGTTTTTTACATCTTCATCGGGCTGATGGCTTTCAATTATGAACAGACGGTGAATGCGGACTAACCTATTCACCCGACCTACAGTGGCTATCTGTTCTATTTGTTAATTGTACAGGTAATTTGCAATGTCTTCGCTTTTGATATTCTCAGCATCGATCCATATCGGATCAAGTAAAACCTTCTTATCAATCTTTGTTTCCTTCTTCGGTGCAGTAGACTGAATAGCCGCCCACATGGTCTGATATCCCATCGCATAAGGATTCTGTGAAAGCACTCCCAGTTCTTCCCCTTTCTGGATCGCTTCCTGCTGCTTGCTGGTTGCATCTACGCCTACCATAGCAACTTTATTTTCTCCTGTGTCCTTATTTACCTCCAGAAACATTTCAGAAACCTCGGCATTGGTGCAGAAAACACCATCCAATGCCGGATATTTATCCAGAACTTCCTTCATGGCTTCCTTCATATCATCAACCTGGTCAGAATATACGGTTTCCACCACTTTAATATCCGTATAATTTGCAATATTATCCAGAAATCCTTTTACACGCTCCTGCGCGCTCTGTGTTTTCTCCTGTGCGGAAAAAACAGCCACATTTCCCATTTTTCCAATGGCGCTGCCAAGCTTATATGCTGCATATTTGCCGATCTGTGTATTGTCTGTTCCACGGAAAGCTCTGACCAGCTTTGTATCACTGACATTGGAATCAAATGCGACCACCGGAATTCCGTTCTCTTTCGCTGCTTCCAGCTGTGCCTGACAGGAATCCATATCTCCGGCAGAAAGACACACTACAGATGGATTCTCAGCGATCACTGCATCAAGAGTATTGATCTGACTTTCTACGTCCTCTTCATCATCCGGACCCTCAAAGGTCATCGTGATCTGCTTGTCTTTTTTGAAACCATACGCTTCATTTACGTCCTTGACAGCAGCTTCCATTCCTTCTTTTACTTTATTCCAGAACTCGCCTTTTTTGCTTTTGCTGACAACAGCTATTCTGGCACCTTCTTCAATAGAAAGAGTGTCATCGATCTCAAGGATCAGCGGGCTTTTTTCTTCTTCCACTTCGGTTGCTTCAGGGGTTTCCTGGACATCTGCTACAATCGGTGCAACAAGCTTTTCTACTTCTTCTTTCTGACAGCCTGTCAGCAGGGTTGCCACAGCCAACAAGGCTGCTGACGCTACTGCAGCTCTTTTCATTGTAATCTCCTCTTCCTCGCTGGTTACTGTTCTTTATCGTCTGCCTTGTCCGTCCACAGTAACTTATACTTTACAAAAATCTTACATTTGGTTACTTGCTTTTTACATTATACACTTTTTCGTATTTCCGTCCAGAGTTTTTACACTTTTTTCACAAAATCCAGAAACGCGCTTCCCTGTGGCTCTGTTTCAAACTTCATCATTTTTCCTGTTCTGGGGTGTTTAAATTCCAGACAACTGGAACAAAGTCCCAGTGATGTACCTTTTTCTCCCGAAGGATTATATTTCCGGTCTCCGAGAAGGGGCAGTCCCTCATGAGAAAGCTGCACACGGATCTGATGATGCCGACCTGTTTCCAGCCTGATCTTAAGAAGTGTCCGGGATTTTCCGTTTATCTCCTGCTGATCCAGAACTTTATAGTGAAGGATCGCTTTTTTTGCTCCCGGTGTATTGGCAGACACCACCTGAGACATGTTGGCTTTTCCATTTTTTTTCAGATAGTCTGTAAGAATCCCTTCTGAGCTCTTTGCTTTTCCCTCTGTTACTGCCAGGTAATATTTTCCGGCGCCTCCTGCCATCATCTGTTTACTCAAATTTCCTGCTGCTTCGGATGTTTTCGCAAATACAAGAATGCCTTCTACCGGCTGATCAAGGCGATGTACTACTCCCAGATATGGGATCTTTCCCGGTGTTTTTTGTGCCAGATAATTTTTCAGGGCACTTTCCATATCCATTGTTCCTATTTTTGCTGCCTGCACCGGCATTCCTGCTGTTTTTCTGCACACAAGGATCTCTTTGTCTTCATATAAAATATTTTCTTCAATCTGATAATTCCACATATTTTCTCATCTTACTTCCTTTCTCACAGAAGTATAACTGATGATGTTTTTGATGGCAACTGATAAATATAACTGTCCGGAAAATCTCTGATCGAAAATTTTGCTCTCTGCTCGGATCATATTATTTTATCCAGGGCTTTTCGGAACGGTTATATACTTAATATATGCAATCTTATATACACAACGAGACGGTCATCACTTTTTTTACTTTTACAGTTTCCAAAAATGATGACCGTCTCAACACTCTTCGTTATTCAATTTTTCTTCCTCTTCGTTCTTTCGAATAAAGTTTTCTTGTTATACTTATTATACTTATCAATCGAAATCTTTGATTTTATATACTTTATAAAATAATTTCGATTCTCTTTATTCAATTTTGAAATTTTTCTTTTTCAGATTCTCTCTTCTTTTTTATTTCCTGCTCATAAACGACTGATATATGTAAGTATATCTCTTCGATTATTTAGAAAGTTTTATAGATCAGAAATCATTTTTTACGATGTTTGATTTCCTGTTTATCTGAAGAATTTCGGTGGTTATACTTTTTCCTGTTCACTAAACAATTCTGGACTTAACTTCTTAAATTCAAAACCATTTGTCATCTCTGTACTTTGCGATCTGCTGATTCAAATCGACCTATTGGGATTTTCTCCTCTGCAGTTCTTTAAAGTATCCTGGAAAAAAGTTCCTGCCCGATTCTTCTATTTTTAATATCCTCTCAGATATTCTTCTGATGCAAAGCTTCAATCCATATCCTAATGGTTCTGATATGCATTTCAAAGTATCGTTCTCATCTTCACGTTTGTTCTTGGAATCTCTTCTTTCCAACGAACCGGTGAGTTGAGGGTTTTACTCTTTCGGGAAATATTTCTTTACATATTTCCTGAAATCTTTGTATCAGGTGTGTGACAGTTGTTCAATATGAGTTACCAATTCTATATTACCTGAAATACTGATTTCCTTTTGTTTCTGATTTCTTAAAATATAAGTAAGATTTAAGAGGATCTTATTTATATTTCATAAAAGAAACTTCTGTTTTCTTAAGGTGTATCATATGTGATCTGTATCAGGTCTTTCTTGCAGGAAATCCGGTTCCTGTCACTCTCATATTGATGATGGTGTTTGTTTATGTTCCCACTGGAATCACCTTTTCCTTTCTTCATCCTTTCATGTGCATCTATGCTATGAATTGAATGAATTTCTGATTTTTTTGATTGTGTTTTGTTTTTTTCTCTTGTTCTTTTTGATGGTTTTATAATAACACTGTTGTTTTATTTTGTCAATACATTTTTGAGTTTTTATTTTAATATTTTTATTTATTGTTTGGTTTTGATGTTTATATTTTATTATTTGTTTGTATTATTAATTCTTTTCTGATAATTCATGTATCCACTTTTAAAAGAGGAGGCTTGCCTTTCAGCAGCCCCCTCAACACTTTTTTATTTCATACCATATTCTTTAAAAAATTTCTGACATAGTTCCGGATCTTCTATAGCACGCAGGATATCCTGCTCGCGGCCATCCTTTTTTAAACGTGCATATAACAGATTAATGCGATTTTCTCCCTCTTTATATGCATCCTCCAATTCATCCTTAAATAGTTCCCTCAATGCATTCATACTAATATCCCTCCACTTATGTATTCTCAGCTTTTGGGGCTTATCGGATGTACGTTTTCGAATTATAGTCTTTATCCTTTGTACCTTATCGTGGTTCCTTTCTTACTTATAGGATAGCATGCAAATTGGATGGCTTCAACTATTTTTGCATATACTATAATGATTCATACTCTCGATTTATTTTGTTAATCATTTAAATTTGATTGAGCTCAACCATGCGACCAGAAAAAGAGCCGGGAAACTCCGTCCCTACTGGACAAATTCCGGTTTGATCTTTGCCAGGGTGTAGATGATGTTATCGTCCTTGTGGGTATTCATAACCGCCTTATTGTTTCTATCCAATATTTCTGCCGTAAGAACGACTTTATAGTTGGAATAGAAATGGTTTACGTTTTCTATATTTGCCACATTAACTTTCAGACGGATTGCCTGAAGAAGTTTGCTGCCGTCAAAAACAGAACTGGTTGTTATCTGATCTCCACTCATATCATAATAACTGTCCTTAGGCACTGTCCAGAACCAGGTACCATTGTTATCATAATCAACTTTTCCTGAATTTTGTGAACGTAAATCAACACTCAGATAGTTCTGTGCATCCGAAAGTGCAGAATCATATTCCTCAGCACTTCTAGATTCCGTCGTATTCTTCGGCATAAGATTCAATGTAAACTTAATTCCTGAAGAATTCTTCAGCGTATCTTTAAGATTCTTCATCGCTGACAGATCATAGGTTGCTGTAGTATCAATATATGTATTCTGTTCTTCCGCATCCAGATATGCTCTCTGAAGATCCAGAAGGTTGATACCAAGCTGATCGATCTTATCTGCATCATAGGTCAATTCTACCCCGGAAGGTTCTTCACGGTAGTACGCAGTTTTTGTTGTAGGAAGAGTTGTACGATTGCTGCTGTAAGTCAGGCTCTGACTTTCTGTAGACAACTGTGAATAGTAGGTCAATTTTACGTAGTCTTCCGGTCTGCCATCTGTTTCTGTTTTTGACTCTGGAATCACGTCCAGGCCTGCACCAGGGATAGTTGCATCCATCTTTACTTCTACATAGAAAGTGCTGGTTCCATTATTATTTCCACCTTTAACTAAAGTACGTAATCCATGTAAATCAATAGCACTTTTTCCATCTGCGGATAACGGTAATTCCATATTACCACCTGTTGAAGTCCATGGATAACTTACTGCCATTACTTCATCAGTTCCAGACTTGCTCCAGGAACCGTTCTTATATATATAACACCACTTTACAACTTTTTCATAAAAAATAATCGTACAGGACTTTCTGATGTATAATGAATTTGACCCAAAACATTACAAAGGAA